>Ga0224512_10005656_pt1 | contig 10214 bp, 6 predicted proteins | sample SF_May12_sed_USG_4_FD_169103 | JGI IMG/M metagenome (GOLD analysis project Ga0224512, IMG submission 169103) | Sediment microbial communities from San Francisco Bay, California, United States - SF_May12_sed_USGS_13 | ecosystem: Environmental > Aquatic > Marine > Sediment | place: USA: California...
GACGAGTGCGTTGTTCCGCAATGATCCCCAACTGTGGGAGATCGCTACGGTTGCCGAACATGACAACCCGCGCGCCATCGCGGGAGCAGCAGAACGCCTGCTCGAGGCAAGCGCAACGGACGGACTGGTGGCGCGCGCCCAGGCCTGGATGGTGCGGTGGAACGATGCCACGCTGGACCAGTGGGCTAGTTTTGCCGACCCGGACACACGCGTTTGAATGCTGATAGTCAGGCAGGGAGATCAATGACGTCCGAATCGGAACCGAGATCGATCGACGGTGTCACCTTTCGGGTCGTCGAGAGATGTCCTTGGTGCCACGGGAAAGCGATCCAGACCATCGCCAGGAGGGCTGACTCGATCCCCGTCCAGCGCTGCACAGACTGCGCGCTTGTGTTCACGGGGGAGTTGCCCGACGATCTCGGTGTCTTCTACGACGATGGCTACTTCGCCAGGCACTCTGCGCCAGGCAGTGTTGACGCTCTGACGGGCTACGACGACTACGACCAGTCGTATTCTCCGTCGAGTTTCCGGTGGATCACGACGTTGCTCAAATGCCTCGTGCCAGAAGGCGGCAAGCTGTTTGATGTCGGCGCCGCAACCGGCACGTTTCTCGAGATGGCCGCCTATGAAGGGTTCGAGGTGAGCGGCTCCGAGATCAATGCGACTGCCGCCGAACAGGCGCGCTCCAAAGGGCTCGATGTGGTCGCCGGGCCGTTTTCGGCTGCTGACTGGCCGGCCGGAGGCTTCGACGTCGTCACTGCACTCGAGACTCTCGAGCATGTCACCGACGTCCGCTCCATGCTCACGGATCTTGCAGCGCTGCTCAACGAAACCGGCATTCTGTGCTTCCTCGTTCCGAACGTGCCGGCCCGGCTCGTGGACGAATACGGGGACGATCTGATCGAGTTCACCAAGTCTTTGGAACACACCTTCTATTTCAACCCTGAGATCCTGGCTGCCATCTGTGAGGACGTGTTCGGTGCCGGTCGTCTGACCCTTGCCACGATGGATGTATCCGAATCCGGTCAGATCGTCTCCTATGCCTTCGGAATCGTTCGCAAGGAGCCGGTCGAAGACCCCCCGGAGGCGGTGCTTATTCCGCTTGTCAGCGGTGCAGGATCCCTGGAAGAACTCGTCGAACTCCCTCCCGACCACGGCCTGGCCGTTGCCTTGGGCAACGCGAAGTTCTTTCAGTTCGATCGGGCGGATGCAGCCTTGCTCTTCGCCCTCGATGGAGGCGTTTCTGAGGACGCACACCGTGTGGTCAAGGCACAGGTCTTGCGCAACAAGGGTGAGCTGTTCAGCTCCATGCACGAACTCGAAAGCGTCCTCGCCAGACAGAACACGGATCCGTTCGTGGCGTCACTTCTCGCCGAAATCCTTCGGGACTTCTGGAGCTTGCTCGGGGCAACCGACCGGGGCTTGTCGGCAGGAGCCCGTCAGGTGCATGGCTCGATCGAGGCGACCCAGCGCGAATTGGCCGGCTACCGGAGTCGGGCGGGTTCGGTGGAACTGCTCGGTGCCGAGCGGGTCGAGGCGATCGAGATGGCCAACCATCTGGCCGAGGCGAATGCCGCACAGCGAGAAGAACTGGAAGCGCTGATCTCCACCCTCCGCGAGCAGGCGGCCTCGCTCGAGGAAGAGATCCTGAGAATGGGTGCCGGCCTCAAGGAGGTGGCGCAAGAGAACGGAGCCCTGACGATCCGGCTTCGTGAGAGCGAAGCTGCGCTTCTCGAGGCCAGGCAGACGGTGGCGACCCACGAAGCAAGAACGGAGGTTCTTCGCCGGGATGTGGACCGGTTCAAGGCCGACCTCGACGGCATCTACGACTCCAGGGCATGGCGGGCGGTTTCGGCCTTGCGGACAGCCAAGGGCAACGTGTTCGGGTTCCTGGGTTGGCCCGTCCGACAGGTACGGAGGTTCTGGCTGCGGCGTCTGCCCGTGGCCGACCACGGCGAGGGCCCCCTCGAGTCCGCAGTGACGGGAGTCCGGCCTTCACCGGTCATGCCGAGTCAGTTTCCGGTGCTCGTTTCGGTCATCATGCCGGTGTACAACAAAGGCCGTGGCCTGCTCGACGCAGTCGACAGTGTGTTGCGTCAGACCCTTCAAGACGTCGAGATCATCGTCTGGGACGACGGATCGACGGATCCAGAAACGGAAATGGCTCTTCAGGAAGCCGCCCGGCTCTCCCGCGTCAGCCTGTTCAGGTCCTCGAATCGCGGCGTGATCGGAGCGCGCAACGCGGCCATGAGTTTCGCTCGCGGGCGCTACTTCTGCTGTCTTGACCCCGATGATCGCATCGCCCCGACCTACCTGGAGAAGGCCGTCGTTCTTCTCGAAGCCGACCCCCGGGCGGCCATTGCCTATCCATGGCAGGAGACGATTGGCGACAAAACGGAAATCTGGAAGTGCCAGGACCTCGACCCCCGGCTCATCGCCACCGTGAACCATGTCCCGGTGTGCGCCGTCTTCCGGCGGGAGGTCTACGTCGAAACAGGCGGCTTCTCGTCCGAGATGACGAGCGGGTACGAGGATTGGGAGTTCTGGGCACACGCTGCCGAGCTCGGCTTTGCGGGCCGGGCGATTCCTGAGCCACTCTTCGAATACACCCACAGCGCCAGCGCGGACGAGTCGCGCGATGCGCGCGCCCGGGAGATGCATCTGGAGCTGGCCACGCGCATTGCCGAACTCCACCCCCTCCTGGCTCGTGGGGGCGTGGTCACCCGGCAGGAATCGGGATATCGGTCACGACAGCTGGTGGCTGCCCAGACGGCCCTGCCGGCCGGTGTGGGACGTCCTATAGTCCTCACCATTCCCTGGCTCACGGTCGGCGGAGCAGACAACGTGGTCGAGTCCCTGGTTCGCCACTGGGTGTCGGACGGTCGAACCGTTGTCGTGATGGCCACGGTCTCGCTGGGTGCCGGGATGCTCAATCGATTCGATCAACTCCTCGACCTCACTCCCTACGCGTATCAGCTGCCCGCGCTGCTCCCTGAGGACGAGTGGCTCGGCTTCGTCGGCCGACATCTCGAAATCTTGACGGATCCGGTCCTGGTGAACATCGGGTCTCCCTGGCTGTACACGGTGGTCGAAGACCTCAAACGTCGAATGCCCGGACTGCGAGTCGTCGATCAGCAGTTCAATGACCTGGGTCATCTCGAAGGAAACCGCTCGGCGAGCGCGGCAATCGACGTCACTGCGGCCGCGTATGACGCCCTGGCCGAGGTTCTCAGAGCCGACGGTCGGCCTCCGGAAAGCGTCCAGGTGGTCTACACCGGAATCGAACAGCCGGCACAGCCCGATGCCGAAGCCATTGCAGCGTTCCGATCTGAGAACGGACCCGACAAGATCCTGGTCTCGTTCGTCGGCCGTCTCTCGGAGGAGAAGAGGCCGGGATGGATTGTCGAAGTCGCCGACGCTCTCGGAACGGACTACCACTTGCTGGCGGTTGGAGACGGCCCGCTGGCCGATGAACTGGGGCCGGAGATCGCCAGCCGGAAGAACATCACGTGGGTTCGGCACGCCGAATCCATCGAGACCGTGCTGGCATCATCGGATGTCGTGATGCTGCCCAGCCGGGTCGAAGGGATTCCTCTCGTGGTGCTCGAAGCCCTGGCCCTGGCGACACCGGTGGTGGCCGCAGCCGTCGGTGGTCTGCCCGAACTGGCCGGCAGCCCCGGTATCACGCTGGTCGATCCCAATGATCTCGACGGGTTTGTCCGTGCGATACGCCGCATCGAACCCGGTGCAGAAGCCATCGAGGGCGGGCTCTTGCCTCAGTTCCGGGAGGACGTGATGATGCGCCGCTTCGACCAACTCGTCGACCCGGGCAGCTAGGTCTCGCCGAGCACGATCCGTGCAATGGCGTCGGCGGTCGCATCGAAGGAGAGCCCGATGAGTTCGCGCAGGGCGGTCGGGTCTCCGACCGCCTGGCCGGCGGCGGGAAGTGCCATCAGTTCGGGCACCGGCTCGATGACCGGTGTGGCCCCAAGCCGATCGGCCATGGCCTTGACGACCTCGCCGAGAGTGAGAGCGACACCTGAACAGATGTTCAGGGTGCGATCGGCTGCTGGACTCTCCACCAGGCGCACGATGGCCTCCGTGACGAAGTTCAACGAGACGAAGTCCCTCACGACGTCCAGCCGCCCGCATCGCACGCGGCGTTCCGGTCCCGTTTGGGTCGTCAGTTGGGTCCTGATGTTCCCGAGGGCGCTCCGTTCCGGGAGGCCAGGTGAGACGATGTTGAACGGGCGGACGAGGGTCAGCGGAATGCCGGCCCGCTGGGCCAGCGCCTGGGAGAGGATCGTCTGAGCTGCCTTGGCCCGGCCGTATGTCGTGACCGGCTGAAGCGAGGCGTCCTCGTCGATCCGGGCGGCGTTCGACTCGCCGTATTCGGCGGCCGACCCTGCCGAGATGACATAGGGACGCCGGCCCAACTGCTCGAGGCTCTGGAACAGGTTGACGGTGGTGACGACATTGCTCAGGTAGAGGTCATGCGGATCGGGCGGATTGCCGCCTGCCAGATGCACGATCACATGGGGCTGAGTTGTCTTCAGGAGAACTTGTGTGGCAACCGGATCGGTGAGATCGCCGATCGTATGGTTCGGTGCACCCGTTGCCGTCCTCGCTACCGCAAAGACGTGTTCGTGGCGTGACTGGAGCACAGGAATCAGACTGCGACCAAGCAGCCCGCTCGCCCCGGTCACGAGGATGTTCATGCGGGCAGAAAGCGTTGCGGGTTTTCCTCGAACGCGGCGACGCCCGCCTCGAGATCTGCCATACGGCCCAGATCCAGCCAGTAGGCGTCGCTCTTCAGCACCCGGACGGGTTTGCCATCGGTGCGTGCCGCTTCCACCAGCTCGGGCATGTCGAGACGCTGTCCCCTCACGACGTACTCGTCAATTGCCCATTTCGAGACGACGTTGACTCCCATGCTCACCCAGTAGGAGAGAGTCGGCTTCTCCCGGTAATCGGTGAGGAGTTCGGACGCATCCGTCTCGAGGACTCCGAACTCGATGGCAACCGACCTGCGGTTGGCGCAGATGGTGAGGGCGTCTTTGGGATCGTGGGCCGCGAACACCTCGCCCATGTGCAAGTCGGTGAACGTGTCTCCGTTCACCACCAGCAGCTGATCTTCTTTCACGTCCATGAGCCCCAGACATCCGGCGGTTCCCAGCGGTTCGTTCTCGTAGACGTAGTCGATGGCAACTCCCCAGCGATCACCGTTGCCGCAGAAGGCTTCGATGAGGCCGGCGAGATGGCCGACAGAAATAGAGATCTGATCGAAGCCCTGCGCTCTCAGCTGCCGGATGAGGATCTCGATGATCGGAATCTCGCCGATGGGGACCAGTGGCTTCGGAATGGTGAACGTGAAGGGCCTTAGCCGGCTTCCCTTGCCCCCTGCCAGGATCAGTGCACGCATCGTCAGACCCGGTAGCGAGCGGGATCGAGGGCAGGCGGATGGTCGGCGAGGTAGTCGCGAACGTGGCCGAGGCCACTCCGGAGATCAACGCTGGGCTCGTACCCGAAGGCCTCGTGCGCTTTCGCGAAGTTGGCCAGGAGCTCGCCGACTTCGCTGTTGGCGGGCCGGACCCGTTCGTCGGTCTGGCGGATCGGAAGGTCGACGCCGACTACCTCGAGCACCATCGTCGCGATGTCGCCGATGGTGAAGCTCCTGCCGGAGCCGACGTTGAAAACTCCACCGGGGGTGTTTTCGGCAGATGCAATCCCGAGGAAACCGGCGACAGTGTCCGACACGTAGTTCATGTCTCTGATCGGATCCAGCGAACCGACCACGATCTCTTCGGCGTACAGCGCCTGGGTCATCATCGACGGAATGACGGCCCGCAGCGACTGGCGCGGCCCGAACGTATTGAAGGGGCGGATCGTGGCGACAGGCAGGTCGAACGAGAGGAAATAGCTCTCGGCCAGCTTGTCGGCCGCGATCTTGGTGGCCGAATAGGGGGATTGCCCGACGAGTGGATGATTTTCGTCGATGGGCGTGTATTGAGCGGTACCGTAGGTCTCGGATGTCGAGGTGTGAACGAACCTCCGGACGGAAGCGGATCGGGCGGCTTCGAGCATCGCCACGGTGCCGGAGACATTTGTTTGTACGTACTGGGCGGGAGCGTCGTAGGAATAGGGGATGCCGATCAGGGCGGCCAGGTGAAAGACCGTGTCGACGCCCTCGGTGAGGGTATGACACAGGTACGGATCGGCGACATCACCCAGGTAGACGTCGAGTTCCGGATGCTCGTTACCCGTCAAGAACCCACGATCGGACCGTGAGTTGTACTTCCCCAATACCCGCACCTTGGCTTCCGCCGCAAGGAGCGCTTCAACCAGATGGGAGCCGATGAAGCCGCAGCCACCGGTGACCAGAACTTGTCGGTTTCGCCAGAAACCCTCCATTGCGCCTTCCTCTGTCGAAGCACGGCGAGATTACCAGCTTGGGTCTCAGGGTCGTCAGGGGCGTTCGAGCAAAGAAACGAGTGCGTCGACCGACTGTTGCGAAGCGGTGCCATCCCCGTACGGGCTTGCCAGTGCGGCCAGGTCGTCGTGGACGGCTGTTGGATCTGTAAGCCACTCGTCGACCATGTCGACGATGGGCTGTCCGGGGAGCACGAGGCGGGCGAACGTATCGAGCACCTCGGGCCGTTCCGTCGATCGCCTCACGATAATGGCCGGTCGTTTCACCACCGACACCTCCTCCTGTACACCGCCCGAATCCGAGACGAGGTACGCCGACTCGGCCATCAGGCCAAGGAAGCTCCGGTAGCCGATTGGCTCTACCACACTGAGTTCGTCGAGCAGATCCCCGAGGCCGAAACTGGCGGCACGGGCTGCCGAACGGGGATGCATCGGGAGCACCACGGTTCGATCGAGCATCACGAGAGCCTCCAGGATCGAAGACCATGTCGCCGGGTCGTCGACGTTTTCCGGTCGGTGGAAAGTCGCCAGCACGTAGTCGCCGGCCGAGAGACCGTGGTCGGCCAGGGTCTCGAGACGCTCCGGCCGAGGCGGAAGGAGCCCGCGCACGGCTTCGACCACGGTGTTGCCGGTCACCCGCACCTGCTCCATGTCGATGCCTTCCCGAGCGAGGTTGTCCCGGCTGGTGATGGTGGGCGTACAGAGCAGATCGGACAAATGGTCGGTCACGACCCGGTTGTGCTCCTCGGGCATCCGGCGGTCGTAGCTGCGCAGTCCCGCCTCGATATGCACCAGGGGTATCTCCCGGGCATTGGCGGCGATGGCGGCGGCCATGGTCGTGTTCGTATCGCCCTGTACGACCACGGCGGCAGGCCGGTCCACGGCGAAATGCTCGTCCAGTTGGCGGGTGGCGTCCCCGATCTGGCTGCCGCGCGTGGCGCCGCCGATGCCCAGATGAACCGTCGGAGCCGGCAGGCCGAACTCGGTGAAGAACACGTCTGACAGGTTGGTGTCGTAGTGCTGACCGGTGTGGATGATGCGGGCAGCCGGCCCGAGGATCCGCACGATGTGGGCCATCTTGACGATTTCGGGTCTGGTGCCGAGCACAACGGCGATGCTGCTGGGTTGGAGTTCGATGTTCACTGATCACCCTGGCTGGTTGCGTGGCCCCCGCATGATACGGAGTCCGGTCCGGCCAGTCAGACTCGCCGTCGTCCAAGGTGATCGAGTCGCTCCAGCACCGGCTCGATCCGGCGCTGCCATGCGGCGTTCCTGGCGGCTTCGCTGCTCGCTGCCGGCCAATCTGCGCTGCGACGGAGGGCCTTCTCGATGGACGCTTCGAGCCCTTCCACGCCCGTCCCGATGAGTACCAGCGGTTCTGCCTCGGCGGATGGCAAAGGCACCGAAACCGGCGGGACCCCGCAGGCCAGCCACTCGTAGATCTTGAGCGGGCTCACCGCTCTCGTCATATGGGTCACCTCGAACCAGACGACGCCGACGTCGAAACCGCGGATTGCCTCGGCGACCCCATCGGGTGGCCTTGATCCAAGGAACGCCACGTTCGGACAGGCCGTCGCCAGGTCGTCTGCCCGCCTGGCGACCTCGTCCGCCACGGGACCCACGACCGGGAAGAACCAGTCCGGCCGGCGGGTGGCCACCCCGGCCAGAAGGTCAAAATCGAACCAGTGGGATACCGCACCGTGGAACCCGATCACCGGTCGGGACCCGTCGAAGGTCTCGGCCGGCCCGTCTGGCCGGAACCTGTCGAGGTCGACCCCGTTGTCCACCCTGATCATGTCCGGTCGCTCGTGGGCGTGTCGAGCCTCGAGTTCGGCTGCCGACACCATGACGATGTCTGCCCTGGCCATCGCAGCGGGATGGTTGTGCGCCACCGTGGCCTCGACCGGCAGCCCTGCCTCGTTGGGTTCGATCAGCGAGAAGTCGTCGAGGATGTCGTAGACGACGGCCGGATCTTCGAAGAGGTCGGTCATGCGCAGGAGGGGAGCGAAGTGGATGTAGGCGATCACCCCGCTCCGGGGCACGTGACGGAGGGAGGGGACGATGGTGACTCCGCTCTCGGTCCGGGCCGTCGATACGGTCGGGTCGACGAAGAAGGCCGGGTGGCCGGCCGCCGCGAATGCGGCCACGATCTCCTGGGGCCGCTGGCGCATGACGGACCACCGTTCCCAGGTCGGCAGGTAGACGAGCGGCCGCAACGTCCCCGGAGTCGGGGCGGGACCGGAGGGTCTTCCGTAGGCCTGCTGCCGAAGGCGATGGGCGACTGGAAGGCGTCGGGCCAGTTTCCTGACCGGCCCCGGGACGAGGCGAGTCACCCTGCTGAGCAGATCAGCCATTGAGCGGGCCGAACACCCCGACTACGGGTTGGATCGTCTCGTCCTCTTCATGGAAGTGGATGGTGTACTCGGCCTGGCCGGCGGCGTTGGCCATCTTGAGGTACCAGTTGCCGTCACCAGGGCGGTACACGGCGACCGTGTCCGTGCCGTCTCCATTCCAGTCGCCGGTGAGCATGACGTCGCCTGGATCTCCGAAGAAGTACTGGGCGTCGGCTTGCCCCTCGGTGAGAGTCAACCGGTAGTAGATGAATCCGCTCGATTCGCGATGGAGGCCTACCTCGTCGATCTGGTCGCCGTCGAAGTCGCCGGTGAACGGTTTGTCGCCTGGGTTGCCGAACAGGAAGTCGTACTCGGCTGCTCCGAGCCCTCCTTGGCCGTCGCCGAGGCTGTTGATGATGTAGAAGCGTTGCTCGGATGGACGGTAGATCGAGACCGAGTCACAGCCGTCGCCGTCGAAGTCGCCGATCAGGGGAAGGTCTCCCGGGTTTCCGAAGAAATACTCGGCGTCGGCGATCCCCTCGGTATTGGCGTTCCTCAGATAGACGTAGCCGTCCGACCGACGGTAGGCGCCAGGGGTGTCGATGCCGTCGCAGTTCCAGTCACCCGAGAAGGCGACGTCGCCCGGGTTCCCGTAGAAGAAGTCGGCTCGCGTTGACACGGTTGCCGGGACTTCCTTGAGTGACCATTGCCCGCCCGGCCCGGCGTAGCCGATGGAGTCGCAAGCCTCCGGTCCGACGCATTCGGGTCCTGCGTCCCATACGATCGAGTCTCCGTTGTCGAACCACCCGTCGGGATCCTCACCGGCCGGCGGGACGCCGCCGAGATGGATGCTGAGCGAGTTGCCCGACACGAGGTGCACGTCCTCGCGACCGTCGCCGTCGTAGTCGGCGAGGAGCATCGTCGTGCCGGCCGGCACGGCCAGCGATCCCGCCGACGTGACGGTCGAGGCCCCGATGTCGACGACCCGGATCCCAAAGGCGTCGCCGTGGAACACGTCGATGACGCCATCGACGTTCCGATCACCGATGGCCAGTTGCCCGCCGGTGCTGTCGAGAGCGACCGCGACCGTGGCGGTGATGTCGTTGAACCCGGAGGCGCCGCTTCGGACCTTGATCGTGGTGGTGGTGCCGCGAATCACCTCGATGAGGTCGGCCTCGAAGTCGTTGTCGTAGAACCCGAAGAACAGGTCGCCCGTGGCGCCGGTGTTGATGATGCGGTCGAGGGACCAAACTGATTCGTCCTCGGTCCAGATGTTGATCACCGAAGACGATGGGCCGGTGGTGACAGCCATGAGCTCAGGCCATCCGTCCGAGTCGATATCGGTGATGTGGAGGTCGTCGTATGTGCCGACCGCAACGTCCTGGCGGAGCCCGACGGTCGAATATTCGCCCACGGCTCCGACCATCTCGATTCTCGCTCCCGACGGAGTGG
>Ga0224512_10005657_pt1 | contig 10214 bp, 9 predicted proteins | sample SF_May12_sed_USG_4_FD_169103 | JGI IMG/M metagenome (GOLD analysis project Ga0224512, IMG submission 169103) | Sediment microbial communities from San Francisco Bay, California, United States - SF_May12_sed_USGS_13 | ecosystem: Environmental > Aquatic > Marine > Sediment | place: USA: California...
CGTCCGGGAGCGCGCGCACCATGTCCGCGGTGTAGTACGTGACGGCCATACCCATAAGCTCGGCTCGGCGGAGAGGGGAAAGCAAGTGGACATGCAACACGGTCGGCTGCGCCACCCGCGGCTCCCGAACCGGGATCGCGCTCGCCGGGGCGTTTGCTCGCGCCGGGCCGCGTCCCCCCCGACGGCAGCCCCTGGGCGTGACCGAGAGGCACGGAGACAGGTATCAAGGCTGAGCGGGTCAGGGTCTCCGTGAGCAGGTCAACGTCCACCCTTTGTTGGATTGGGCAGATTGCCGGAGGTGCTATGCGTCGGGTACAACAGCCGCTTCGCGGGAGGCGACCCCCCGCGGTGATGCGGTGCCTGGCGGTCGCGGTGGCAGGAATGACGCTGGCGTGTGGGGAGTCGACAGGTCCGATCGGCATGATGGACCCCAGCCGTTCCGACCCCGACGTTCCGCGGTTCGAGCTGCAGCGCGGGGCCCTGGGATGGGAAGCCACCATCCCGTTTGTTTTCACCAACGCGACCGACGCAGCCGTGTTCCTCGACAACTGCAACGGGTGGACCGGCGCCAGCTTCGAGCAACTGGTGGGCGACGAGTGGGTCTTTGCGCTCGGCGTCGGACGGCCGGATTGCCTTGGTCAGCCGATCGAAGTCCGGCCCGGGGGCACGTGGGAGACCGACGTGCCGTTCTTTGCGGCCTACCCGGACAACGAGGTCGAACCCAAGCTGAGCGTGGCACAGGTCGAAGGCCGGTATCGGATCGTCCTCGAGGGTGTCTACACCCGTCGCCCCCCGGCGTCGTTCGAGGAGACCCCAGGCTGGGTCTATGGCCCGGCCTCGCCGTACTATGTTCCCAAGGACCGTCGGATTTCGGCCACCTTCGAGCTGGTGGTGCGGAACTAGGCCGGCGCGCTGCTGCCCTGCCGCCTTGTCTCGACAGCGGGGCAGGGCGGCAGGGTGGGCGTTACGAGCAATCTCCCAACGACCAGGCGGAGCGTCATCCGCCGCGATCCGCGCGTCCGCGACTGACCGCGACGTTTCCTACCGCCCCGCCATCGTCCCCATCTCGTCCCAGTGCATCCGCGTCAGCGCCGACGGCGCGTGCACCAGGTGGCACTTGCCGCAGCTTTCCTGGCCGACCTCCTGCGCGGCGTGCTGCACCACCTGCGGGTCGGGCTGCGCCTGCTGGAGCGCCGCACCCAACGCATCGATCTTCTGCCACACGTCGGCGTCCACGAAGTAGCGACGCTCGGTCGTGTGGCACGACGCGCAGACGGTGGCGAGCAACGCGAAGCGCGCCCGGAAGGTGTCGTAGTGCCCGCGCGCGCTCTCTGGCTGCCCCTGCATCGCATCCACGACGGCACCGGTGAGCGCGGCGTCGATCTCGCGCATCAGCTCGGGGTAGCGCAGCTCCCGTCCTGACGCCGGCTCGGTGATCCGAAGCGCCATGAAGTCACCGAAGCGGTACCGGAAGTAGGCCTTCGGGAGGTTGGCGACGTGGCACGAGTGGCAGACCGCCCCGACCTCCTGGAACGCCGCACCGATCGCGTCGGGATCACCGGCCTCCAGCGCCGCCCCCAGGCGGTCCACCGGCTCGATCGGGTATTGGGCCGCCCACTCCGGCACCATCTGCGACACGGCAACGTACTCGTCGCGGAATTGCGGGAACCCGCGCTGCACGTTTTCCATGTCCTGCTCGCCGAGATCGACGTCGAGCGCGGTCATCGCTCCGGACAGCTGGTGCATTCGCGCGAGATAGACCGGCCCCTCCGCCTGCGGGGGATAGAACCGATCGAGGGAGGCCGGGGGCGGGCCGACCATCGCCTCGAGCTCGGCGACCCGCTCGCGCAACTGCTGGACCTCTGCGCCCTGATCGGGAGCGCACGCTGACGCGAGCGCGAGGGCGGCCATGGGAAGGAGCGTGATACGACGCATGGGAGGACGCTCTTCTGCTGGTGGTTGTCTGAACGGTGTGTCCCTTTGCCGGCGGGAAGTATGCCGTCCCGAAAAGGCGCTGTCGAGATGCCGGGACGCCGGGCCGCAACCCGAAGGTGACGACTCGGCGGCTTCCGGCTCGCGGATTGGGTTGGCAACCAGACGTTCACGAAGAAGCGGTCAGAGCATGCACCATGAGCGGGCGCCGGCAAGATTCGGGAAGCGCCCGTGCACGGTTGCTTGGTTCCCCGATTCGCCCAGGTCCGGCTACAGCCGTGGGTCCACCGGCTCACTCTCCAGCGCGAGCACACCGAACGCGCACTCATGCACCCGCCGCAGCGGTTCGCGCCGCACAAACCGGTCGAGTCCCTCAAGCCCGAGCGCGAATTCCCGCAACGCCAGCGACCGCTTCCTCCCAAGGGCTCGCGATCGGAGCCGGGCGAGATGCTCGGACTCGGTATAATCGGGCCCGTAGATGATCCGGAGGTACTCCCGTCCCCGCACCTTCACCGCGGGCTGAAGGAGGCCGCGCCGCCCGTACGCCACGAACGACGAGGGCTTGACCACCATGCCTTCCCCTCCCCCACCGGTCAGACCCTCCCACCACGAGACGGCATCTCCTACCTCGCGGTCGGCGTCCAGGCGGACGGTCCGCTGGGCCGTGCGCATCAGCACTGATCCCGCCGCTTCGACGACCTCCCCGATTGCTTCCAGGTGCCACCGATGGTCCTTGCCGCTGTGCACCGCCCCCTCGGTGGCCATCACGTGAAACGGCGCCAGCTTGAGGTCTTCGAGAGAACCGACATCCCAGCAGTAGCGGGCGTACGCCTCTGTGAAGCCAGCGGCGTTGCGTGCGCGCGCCGCATACCGATCGAGCAGTGCGTCCACGGCGCCACCGCCCGCCTTCGCGGCGCTGAGGGCCTCCAAGACCTCCGAAAGGGCTGCCTGCGCCGCCGCACCGACGGCCGCGTACTGCTGCCGAATCAACTCTCGCGCCTTCTCCGACCACGGCATCAGCTCACAGTCGAGACAGACCCAGTCCGTCTCATGCTTTTCCCAGAAGCCGCTCGCCTCCAAGGCGCGCTGAACCGTCTCCAGCAACTCCCGCTCGCGGTCGGTGCTCTCGAAGAACCTCCGCCCCGTTCGCGTATAGCACGCCCCAATACCGCCGTCGATTGCCCCGAAGCGTCGATGTGCCGCCGCCTCGTCCCGACACACCACGATCACCGCGCGCGACCCCATGTGCTTCTCTTCGCACACGACGGCCTCGACGCCGTTCGCCTGGAAGTATCGAAACGCTTCGTCAGGATGTTCCAGCACCCCGTCCCGCTTCGAGGTCTCCGTCGGTGACATGGTCGGCGGCAGATAGATCAGCCATCTCGGGTCCACGGCGAACCGACTGATCACCTCCAACGCGGCGATGCCGTTCTCTTCTCTGATCGTGACGTTGCGCTTGAGCCCGGTCGGGATGATCCGTTTGCCTGTCACGTCCGCGATGTCCAGCACGTCGTCGACCACCTGCTGGGCGGTCCGCCCGGCCGGCGGCGACCTGGCGCCGATGGGCTTCGCCGGCTCCGCGTACATCTGAGCGGCCCGCACGGAAACCAGCTCGCGCTCCGGGTACCGGAGCGCCGTAAGACGCCCGCCAAAGACACACCCGGTGTCGATGTTGATGGTGCGGTTGACCCACTCCGCCTCGGGGACCGGTGTGTGGCCGTAGACCACGGTGGCCGAGCCCCGATACTCGGAAGCCCAGTCGTACCGGATCGGCAGCCCGAACTCGTCGGACTCCCCGGTCGTCTCCCCGTACAGCGCGAACGCCCGGACCGCGCCCGATCCGCGCCCCTGGAGCTCCTCCTTCATTCCCGCGTGCGCCACCACGAGCTTGCCGTCGTCGAACACGTAGTGACTCACCAGCCCATCGAGGAATCGTAAGACTTGATCGCGGAACGCTTCGGGCTCCTGCGCAAGCTGCTCGAGCGACCGGTCCAGACCGTGGGCGATACGCACCTGCTTCCCGCGAAGCGCCTTCACGAGCTTCATGTCGTGGTTGCCCGGGACGCAGTGCGCGTGTCCGGAGGTGACCATGTCCATCACGAGACGCAGCGTGGCGGGGATACGCGGTCCTCGATCCACGAGGTCCCCTACGAACACGGCCATGCGGCCCTCGGGATGACCCCATACCCCGTCCTCGTCTCGCACGTACCCCAACTCGGACAACAGCGCTTCCAACTCGCTGCAACACCCGTGCACATCTCCGATGATGTCGAACGGGCCGTGCTCGTCGCGACGGTTGTTCCAGAGCGGCTGCCGCGCGATCGTCACGCGTTCGACGTCGTCGGGAGATGTGAACACGTGGATGTGCCGGAAGCCCTCGCGTTTGAGACTCCGCAGCGCTCGCCGCAACTGGCTCCGCTGCTGGCGAATCACGTGTCGCCCGAACGCGCGGTCCGGACGCGCACGGTTTCGCTCCTGACACACCCGCTCCGGCACATCGAACACGATCGCGACCGGGATCGCGTGGTACTGGCGGGCGAGCGCCATGAGCGGCTTCCGCGCCTCAGCCTGCACGTTGGTCGCGTCCACGACGGTCAGCCGCCCGCCGCGGAGACGCACTCCCGCAATGTGGTGAAGGACCTCGAACGCCGCGGTGGTCGCGGACTGGTCGTTCTCGTCGTCCGCCACGAGCCCGCGGCACGTGTCCGACGACAGCACCTCCGTGGCCAGGAAGTGGCGTCGCGCGAACGTGGACTTGCCCGACCCGGATGGGCCGATGAGCACAACAACCGCCAGCTCAGGAATGGCGACGGTCATCGCGAGAACACCGCCATTTGCGTGGGCCCGCCCAGTTCCGGGTCGCTCTCGCCGATCGACGCATAGCGTACCGAGTACCCGTGCGCCGCCGCCACGCGGTCGCCCCACAACGCGAACTCCGCGCGGGTCCATTCGAACCGATGGTCACGATGACGGAACCGGTCCGCTGGCAGGGACTCCCATTTCACATTGTACTCGGCGTTCGGCGTCGTCACGACGACCGTGCCGGGCCGGGCGAACTCGAACACGGTCCGCTCGAACGCGGTGAGTCTGGGCGGATCGAGGTGCTCAATCACCTCTACGGCCGCAGCGGCGTCGAATCCCGCAAGTCGCTCGTCCCGATACATGAGGGAGCCATGCATCAGCCGGACACGCTCGCGTTGCGATGCCGGGAGGCGGTCGAGCTTGAGCCGCGACTCCGCAATTTCGAGGGCTCGCCAGGAGACGTCCATGGCCAGGATGTCCCGGAACTGCCGGTCCTTCAACAGGAGGCCGGTGAGACGCCCCTCGCCACACCCGAGGTCCAACACGCGGGCGGCTCCGGTCTCCTTGAGTGCTCCGAGGACTGCCTCGAGACGCTGCCGGTTGAGGGAGATCGTCTCCTCAACAGCCTGTTCCTCTCGGTCGGCCTGGCCACTGCCGTCGCCGCCCGGGGCCTCCTCCTGCGTGAGCCGCTCAACGGCCGCACGAACGAGGCTCGTCTGATGCTTGAGATACCGTGTCGCGATGGTTTCGCGCGCTGGGTGCGTTTCGAGCCAACCGGTACCGAAGCGAAGCAGCTTCTCCACCTCGTCCTGCGATACCCAGTAGTGCTTCTCATCATCCAGCACCGGAATCAGCACGTACAGATGCGACAGCAGGTCAGCCACGCGCTTCGACGCTCGTAATGTCACAGTGAAATACCGACTGCTGCCCCACGCCGGTTCGTCCGGGTTGAGGGGGTGTCTTGTCGCCTCCACCTCGTAGCCGAGCGGTTCGAAGAGGTCGCGCAGTACGCGCTCACCGCCGCGTACCGGCAGGACCGCCAGCTTCGCCTCGAGTGGCAGGCTCTGGTCGACCAGGTCAGGTCGTTCTTTGCTCCGCGCGTGGAGGGCGCTGCCGAACACCCTGGCGATCGCCACCGACATGAAGGACGACGCTGTGTACGGTCGGTCGTTCACGTACCTACGCAGCATACCGGCCTCTCCGTCCGGCCCCTTCGCGCGACGGACCAAACCGATCGGATCAATATCCAGCAGCAGTGCACACGTGCACCGATCGGATGAGCGGTCCGGGTAGAACACGTGCGCCTCACCGAACGGCAACTCAAACGACTGGACCCGGTCGGGGTTCTTGTGCAGCAGATACCCCAGGTCGGTCGCGGGCTGGTACACGGTCGAGAGCGTGAGAAGCATAGGGGGAGAATGTAGTCCCTTGGCAGAGGCGGCGGCCAGCGATCCCCTGCTGCCCTCGTGGCGTGTGCCCTCGAGCGCGGGGCGTGTACCGAGCACGCGGCCGCTCACCATGATGCTCATCAGGGGATACGAGAAAACCCGGTTTGAGATTGGGGCTGGTTTCAATCGAGGCCGGTTCGAGACCCTCGTTGGAAGTTGAACTCGACGGTTGTGCATCGGTCGAGGTCTTGGATATGCGGCCTGCGATGCCGTTGGTGATTCGGTGGTAGCCGTTGCCTGTGCGAATCCGCCCAACACGCGGCTCCAGTGCCGCCGGGACGGTGGCGTGCCACGTTGCACTGTACCGCCGACCGGGCGCCGCGCGCCTGGAGGAGGCGAGCGCGTAGGCGATGGCGGAAGTAGACTACTGACCGTCAGGCTGCCCAGTACACTGCGAGCACCGTCATGCCCATGGACCAAGTCGCTATCACGCTCGTTCACGCCGTCGTAGGGTGGGCGCTGTGCGGGGCCACGATGGGAATCGGCCTCGCACGGACTTCACTCAAGCGCGCTCTGGTCATCCACGCCGTCGCCGCTCCGGTGATCTTCGGCGCCATTGCAGCCGTCTACTTCACGTTCTTCGGATACCTGGGCCCGCTTGCCACCGCGACGGGATTCGTGGCTGTCGTCATTGCCTTGGACGTTGTGGTCGTCGCGCTCGTCATTCAGCGTGACTTCGCCATGTTCCGCAGCGTGCTTGGCACGTGGCTTCCGTTCGCCTTGATCGCGCTGTCCACGTATCTGATCGGCCGTCTCACCCGCGGGTGACGCTGCCGCACGGCCCGACGTCAGACCAACGCTGTGTCGCTCGGCTGGACGGTAACGAAGTTCGCCGCATCTTTCCCCGTTATGACACATCCTGCGCACAGCTGACGCGCGGACGGGCTGACGGCGTCGCATGAACCAGGCTACGTTCCGGGTCGTGCCGAGTGACCACGCGCCTGACACCGGCGAGGTCGAGATTCTCATCGACGGCGTGAATCTCTGTGCGCTGGTGCGGGAGGTTGAGCATGGCCAACCCGGCGCCGAGGAGATCGCCGGCAGGTACGCCGGTCTGCGGGCCGATCGAGATGTGCTGCCGCCGTCTGAGCACTTTCTGGGTGCACCAGGCTGGCGGATCTATGATTACGGGGGCAAGACGCAGGTTCTCGGATGCGAGTGTGGTGAACCTGGTTGCTGGCCGCTCGTATGTGCCATCGAGCTGCGCGCTGATGAGATCGTCTGGCGCAACTTCGAGCAGCCGCATCGCTCCACGGGCGAGAACCACGGACCCGTCTGGACGTACGACAGGCTGGGCCCGTTCCGATTCGAGCGCCATCATTATGAGGCAGCCCTCGCGTCGCTTCCGCTAGCCGACGCCGTCTGACACCCGCTGTTGATACGAGTACGGTCACTGAGATGCGCGCCCCGCGGTCCTGATCGCTCGCAGATCATGCGCTGACACTTGGGCCGCCGGATTGCTGATAGGGACTGGCACCGACAGGAGCAGAGAGAATGACGTGGTCGGTTCGTGGCAGGGGCGGTCGGCAACTCGGCCACTTCACCCTTGCTATTGTTGCAGTGGTGGTTCTTCTCGCGATGAATGGATGCAAATCGAAGTCCCTGAACGGGAGAGATACTTCCCCACCCAACGAAACCACAATAGGCAGACTCGACGCTGATACCCGCAGCCGCGTACTTACCGAAGTGGCCACCTTGATCCGAGACCACTACGCTGATCAGGAGGTTGGCAAGTCCCTCGCAGACACGATCCTGGCTCTGCTCCACCAGGGGCAGTTCGACCCCGTTGTCGATGCGGGCTCCCTGGTGACGCAAATCATGGCCGTGATCCGGACCAAGGTACCGGATCGACACTTTGATTTCTCCATGCGTCTAGAGCCGGAGAATCAGCCGACGCAATCCAGGAGTGGAACGCGCAGCGAGCATGGTCTCAAGACAACTCGGATGCTGAAAGACAATATCGCCTACCTTGAGTTCGACGGCCTTCCCGGTGATGACGCGTCCCTGAGCTTCGTTGAGCAAGCGCTCGCCGCGTTGCCGGAGGTCGACGCTTTGATCATCGACATTCGAAACAACATCGGCGGTTCCGGCGATATGGTCGTCCTGCTGTGCAGTCACCTGGTGGAAGCGGGCACGCTCCTTTACGACTATCGCGATCGTTCCGGTGCTTCGCCAGGCGAGATGAGAGCCAGACACTATGGACGGAGATTTGGACCAGCGGTTCCTGTCTACATCCTGACCGGTGGAGCGACGTTGTCGGCGGCTGAGGCTCTTGCCTACGTCTTGCAGGACTACGAGCGCGCGAGGATCGTCGGCCAGCGGACGCCGGGCATGGCCAATCCGTCGCGGGCATTCTCGATTGGCGACGATTTCACGATAACCATCCCGTTTCTGCTGTTTCGCTACGGCGAGAGTCGGACGACTTTTGCGGGCGTCGGGATTGTGCCGGACAGGCTAGTACCGGCCGAATCCGCCTTGGATGTTGCTCTGGCGGAAATCAGTGCGAGCGTGCCATCGAGGGTGTATTGAGCCGACCACGTGGTGGGCGAACCGCACGGATACGTTTGCAGGCTTTGGGAACGAGCGAAGGCCAGAGTGTTCAGAGTCGTTAGACGGCATGCAGAGGAACCACCAGTGGCCAGAGGAGGTCGGTTGCCGCTAGCCAAGAACAGACCCCTGCCGCCGACGTATGTACGGTGGGCGGACGGCCTCTTCAAGAAACGGGGCACAGATGTCAAGCCGTTTCGAGATGCCACTGCGCTGGTGACCGACGGCCCCTATCGTATCACTCGCCACCCGATGTACCTGGGTATGCTCCTGATCGTGCTGGGAGCGGCGCTGGTCGCGGGCTCCACGACGCCGTTCGTGGTCCTGGTTGGCGTATGGTGGCTGCTCACGGTGCACTTCGTCATTCCCGAGGAGACTGCGATGCGCCGCCAATTTGGGGCGCAGTACGAGCAATATGCGCGGCAGGTGCGGCGGTGGCTTGGTCGACACTCAGGCTAGCAAGCGGCTGGACCTAGCGGCCGCCCGCCGAGTTCTCTGAGCCATGCCCAGTTCACCCGACAGCGAACGCCACGCCGTCACGGGTGCCTTCGGGTACTCGGGCCGCTATATCGCGCACCGGCTGCTGGACGCGGGCCACCAGGTAATCACGCTCACCAACTCGGTGGGTCGGCCGGACCCGTTCGACGGCCGAGTCAGGGCCTATCCCCTCCGATTCGAGGATCCAGGGGCGCTGACCGACGCGCTTCGCGGTGTCGCGGTCCTCTACAACACGTACTGGGTCCGCTTCGACCACCGGACCTTCACCCACCACCAGGCCGTCGCCAACACCGTGACGCTGTTCGACGCTGCCCGGAACGCCGGGGTGCGTCGGGTGGTGCACGTGAGCATCACCAATCCGTCGCCGGACGCAAACCTCCCCTACTTCCGTGGGAAGGCCGAACTCGAGGCGGCCCTCGAGGTTTCCGGACTCTCCTACGCCATCCTCCGCCCGACAGTCCTGTTCGGCAAGGAAGACATCCTCATCAACAACATCGCGTGGATGCTGCGCCGCTTCCCCGTGTTCGCCGTGTTTGGCGACGGCCGGTACCGGCTCCAACCCATCTACGTCGACGATTTCGCCCTGCTCGCCGTCTCCCACGGAGCAGGCGCCGACGACACCGTGGTCGAGGCAATCGGCCCGGAGACCTTCACGTACCGAGAACTGGTGGACACGATCGCTCGGATCATCGGTCGTGCTCGGCCCATCGTGTCGGTGCCGCCCGCGCTCGGCTACTGGGTCGGTCGGGCGCTCGGCGCGATCAAGCGTGACGTCGTGATCACGCGCGACGAGATCCGAGGCCTGATGGAGGAACGGCTGTACGTCGACGCTTCACCGGCAGGAACGACCGCGCTGTCAGCATGGGCCGCCCGGCACCGTACGACACTGGGCCTGGAATACTCCAGCGAGCTTGCCCGTCGCCGGTGAACGGGTGGAGTGACACGCGCCTGAAGCCGTCAGTCGCGCGGAGGGCAGGTTCCCCAGCG
>Ga0224512_10005658_pt1 | contig 10212 bp, 8 predicted proteins | sample SF_May12_sed_USG_4_FD_169103 | JGI IMG/M metagenome (GOLD analysis project Ga0224512, IMG submission 169103) | Sediment microbial communities from San Francisco Bay, California, United States - SF_May12_sed_USGS_13 | ecosystem: Environmental > Aquatic > Marine > Sediment | place: USA: California...
GGTTGCCCATGGGAGAAGTCTGATGAAGGATCTTCAGGTTCAACTGGTTCGGCCACCAGTCCCGGTTCGACGTGCCACTGCTGGCAGTGGGTTTGTCAGCTCCGCCCGTTATCGGACACTTGCTATCTTTATTCATCTCTGATCTCCTTTCCTTTCAGGTTTGGATTTGTACAGCTAACCAGGGATATACCGCCGCTGCATAATTCCGGATATTTTTAGGGAAAAAAATATACGTCTGTCTAAATGTTTTCCCGTTTCTGACATTCGTCGCATTCCCCTTCCACGTGTACCGTGGTCCGTAACACCTTGAATCTCTCGATCCTGGATATTGGAGGCTCCAGACGGTCGAATTTCTCCGCGTTGAAATCGAAGATGGTCCTGCACCGGACGCAGATCAGGTGGTGGTGCCTCGCGGTGTTGGGATCGTACCTTTTCGCGTTCCCGAAGGAAAGGACCGACCCGATTATCTTTTTCTCCTCCATCATCGACAGGGCCCGATAGACCGTATCCCGCGAAATGTGCGGATACTCTCGGGAGACATGCCTGTAGACAGTATCAGCGTCAGGATGGCTTCCGGTCGCCTTGACGGCCCGAAGGATTGCTACCCGCTGCGGGGTAACCCTCGTCCCCTGTTCGCGAAGTATTGTTTCCGCCCATCCGGGTTTTTCTGCCATGAGTACTATATAGGATTAAATCCTATATCAGGTCAACTCTTAATTATAGGGTCACGTCCGATTATCTTCCTGGCGGACAGGCAAGGAGCGGGCGAGATTATTCCCGCGTTTCCGGGCCGGTGTCAACCGAGGGGTTCATCCCGCGGGGCTTGGGAGTGCATGGATATATTCAAGATAATACAACGGTTTGCCGATAGATTTACAGGGCGCCAGGGTATTTAAAGGCGCGGTGCATTTCTTTCTCGATGCACCGGTCCGCAACAACTACGGGATGGAGCAAAACACATGATGAAAACTCCTGTCGTCAAAAACCTCTGTTCCATACGTCGTGCATCTTGCCTGGCTCTGGCTCTCTGTCTTCTTGCGCCCGTAACATTGTACGCCGCGTCTGCAAGGCAGATTTTACTAGTGCATTCCTATTCGCAGGAATACCCCTGGACCCGGGGTCAGCACGAGGGTTTCATCCAAACAGTTGCAGCCGATGCGCGAATGGAATTTCTCGTCAGCACCGAGTATCTGGACACCAAACGACGAGTCTATGACGAGACGTACGCGAGCGAGATGGCTCGTCATTTACGCGTAAAGTATGCGAATGCCAAACTGGCGGCGATCTATCTCACAGACGATAACGCCTTGTTGTTTGTCCGTGACCACCTCTCCCGCGTCTTCCCCGGCGTGCCCGTTTTCTTTTCCGGGGTGAATGACTACGGCGTGCAAAGCAGTCTCGATCCAGCCCTTTTCACGGGGGTTTTTGAACGCAAGGAGTTTGCGCCCAATATCGAGTGGCTGCTCCGCGTGGACAAGAATGCCAACGACCTTCTTTTTATCGGTGATGGCAGCAACACCTATCGGGCGATCGAGAGTGAGTTGCGCCGCGAGTTGGTCCCCTATCGTCTGCGCGTGACGTTCCTCGCCGAGAAGAGATTGGATCGCCTCCTGGCACGGCTGCACGATCTGCCGGGCAAATATATCTTCCTGACCACCCTGGGGGGCATAACAGACGAAAATGACCAGGTTCTTCCCCTGAGCAAAATCATGCAGAGCCTCGTCCGCACGGGGCGCGTCGTTATCAGCATGGAAGATGCGTATATTATCGAAGGCGTACTGGGCGGCAATGCGACGAGCGGCCGGAAACAGGGCATGAATGCGGCGCAATTATTTTTGGCCTATGAGCACGGCAAGCCGATTGTCGATCTGCCGCCGGTACGCAAGAGTCCTAATGCCTGGATCTTTGATGACAGGAGCCTGCAGCAACACGGCATCGATTTGCCCGATGACATTCGCTCCCAGGCCGTTCTTTTACATCCTCGTCCCGGTTTTTATGAACAATTTGGAACCTTGATTGTTGGCGCACTGATTACTTTGGCTGTGTTGCTTTTTTCGGTCGTGACCGTGTCGATTGTCTTTTTGTCGCGTAAAAACCGGGAATTGCGCCTTGCGCAAAAAAACGCCGAGTCGTCCAATGCCCTCTTCCATCAGCTCGCCGAACAGACGCGGACGTGGCACTGGGAAGTCAATGCCGCGGGGCTCTATACCTACGTCAGTGATATTTCCGAGGCGGTTACAGGCTATCAGCCCGAAGAGATAATAGGCAAGAAACACTTCTACGACCTCCACCCGGCGGAGGGGCGCGAAGAGTTCAAAACGGAATCGTTCGAAACGTTCGCCCGCAAAGGGCATTTTCTCGACCTGGAGAACACCATTCAAACCAAAGACCGGCGGCTGATCTGGGTGTCGACCTACGGGATTCCCTTTCTGGACAGCAACGGCAATCTTGCGGGATACCGCGGGTCCAACACCGACATCACCGAGCGCAAGAAGGCGGAGGAGGTGCTATCGGAGGCCGAAGTGCGGCAGCGGACCATACTTGACAACATGCCTTTCCTGACCTGGCTCAAGGATACCGAAGGTCGTTACATCATGATCAACCAACAGTATGCAAAGTCCTGCGGCCGCACCGTCGATCAGGTGGTTGGATTGACCGATTTGGACATTTGGCCACGCGAGTTGGCCGAGAAATACCGTTCCGATGATGCCGAGGTCATGGCAACGCGCCGCGGGAAAGGGGTCGAGGAGATTGTAGCCATGACCGGCGGTGCCGTATGGGTCGAAACCTTTAAAGCCCCGATCTTCAATCTTCGCATGGAAGTGACCGGTACGACCGGGCTGGCGAGAGACATTACCGAGCGTAAGCGGGCGGAGGAGGAGAAGCGAAACCTGGAGGGGCGTCTGAATCGGGCGGAGAAGATGGAGGCCCTGGGAGTCCTGGCCGGCGGCGTTGCCCATGATCTCAACAATGTTCTGGGCGTCATCGTCGGCTATGCGGAACTGCTCCTGCATAAGGAAGATAATTTGAGCGCCATCAGACCTCAGCTTGAGGCGATGATGAAGGGAGGCCAGAGGGCCGGGGCGATTGTGCAGGATCTGCTGACCCTCGCCAGAAGGGGGGTTCTGGGAAGGGATGTTGTCAATCTGAACGGGATCGTCGCCGACTTTCCGAAATTACCGGAGTTCCAGGGACTGTCTTCTTACCACCCTCATATACAGATAAAGCACGAACTCGAACCTGACCTGCCGAATATCTCCGGTTCTGCCGTACATCTTGGCAAGACCTTATTCAATCTGGTTTCCAATGGGTGCGAAGCCATGCCGAAAGGCGGTATCTTGACCATCCGGACGGCCAGTCAATATCTGGACAAACCGATCGAGGGATATGATAAGGTTCAGAAGGGAGACTACGTCGTTATATCCGTGTCCGATAAGGGAGGTGGGATCTCGGAGGGCGATATGAAACGCATCTTCGAGCCATTTTACACGAAGAAGTCCATGGGGCGAAGCGGGACAGGATTGGGGCTGGCGGTGGTCTGGGGTACGGTGAAAGATCATGACGGCTACATCAATGTTCAGTCTGAAGAAGGAAAAGGGAGCACATTTACCCTTTATTTCCCAATAACGAGGGAAGAAATCGCTGCGGAACACGAACCGGTCCCCCTTTCTCAATACATGGGGAAAGGCGAATCCATTCTCATTGTGGATGATGTCGAGGAACAGCAGGTTCTGGCTGCCGAAATGCTTACGAAATTGAATTACGGCATATCGCGCGTTGCCAGTGGGGAAGAGGCGGTGGAGTACTTGAAGGGGCATCCCTGCGATCTATTGATTTTGGATATGATCATGGACCCTGGTATGGACGGGCTGGACACCTACAAGAGGGTCCGGGAGATATTTCCCAAACAGAAGGCGATCATCGTAAGCGGTTTTTCCGAGTCGGATCGCGTGCATGCCGCCCAGGCCCTCGGCGCAGGCGCCTACGTCAGAAAGCCCTATTTTATCGAAAAACTTGGGCTGGCCGTGAGGAATGAGCTTGATAGAACCAACGGAACCAGGGATTGACCCCGAACCCAAAAAAGAAGCACCTTCTCCACCGGCTGGTGAAGAAGGTGCTTACCCAAAGTCGGCAAACCATCGAGGTTTGGTACGGTTACCAAATGCTCAACGGTTCGCAGACGGTAACATCTGGCTCCCCGGGCAGGACTCGAACCTGCAACCTAGTGGTTAACAGCCACCCGCTCTGCCGGTTGAGCTACCGGGGATCGATAAACGGCAGGAATGAACTATAAACCTGCGTCCCGTGCGGCGTCAAGCGGATTGGAGGCCGGAACTGCCTCCGGGGGGGCAGGCGTCGGCTCCACCACGGGGGAGGAACCGACCTGCCACTCGGGGCCCGTCGGCTGGGTCGGGTAGCCACGCGCCACCCACTCCTCGAAGCCGCCGTGGAGGACGCTTACCCTGTCGAAGCCCTTCCTGATCAGAATCCGCGCCAGACTGGCGCTGGTGGCCTCGCCCGGTCAGGTGCAGTAGAAGATGAGGTCCCGGTCCCGGGGAAGATGGTGGGCGAACCGATGGAAAGTGGCCGGGCGAAGACGGAACGATCCTTCAATCATCCGCTCGGTCTTGTCGTAGTATTCGTCCCGTCGAAGATCGAGAACGATCGGTGCGCCATCCCCCTCCATCCTCTCGTGCAGCTCCCCCGCGTCGATGCGGGGCGCCGCGTACCGCCTCACCAGGTAGACCCGGTAGCCGATCGCCCAAAGGATATAGGCGATCAGTCCGGCGACAAAAACCCACACCATCCCCCCCTGAATGGTGCGGGCCGACCCGGCAATCTCCAGCCCGAAGACCCTCCCGAGCCCCGTTCCGGCGGCCGCCCACAGGAGTGCCCCCAGGGAATCGACGAACAGGAACAGGGAAAGCGGGACCGCGGCCATCCCTGCCAGCGGCGGCATGACCGAATTGACCCCGGGGATAAACTTCGACAGGAGGATCGTCACCGTCTTCCTTCGATGGAACTGGTCGACGGCGCTCTCGACGCACACGTCCGGGTTCAGGGAGATCCTGCATAGCATGTGAAGCACCCTCTTCCCCCGCCGCCGCCCCAGGTCGTACCAGATTCCATCGGCAACGACCGCCCCCAGGACCGCTCCCGTGATCAGAATCGGCAGGGAGACATACCCGGCGGCTGCGAGCGCTCCTGCGAGTACGAACATCGGAAATGCGGGGAAGGGGAGGCCGATGTTCTCGAGGAAGCTGAACAGAAACGTCGCCGCCCCGCTGTAACTGACAATGAAAAGGGAAAACCAGTCCACGGTTACAGGCCCCCCGGAACCGAACGGTTTTTATGTATAGATGAGTCCAGCCATCCCCGGGATGCCGGATCATCGTCATTTGCTCCCGCCCGGCCGGCGGTGCGCGAGGGGGAAAGCCCGGGTTGCTATCCGCCCCGGGAAAGGGCGTTTCGGAAGGTGAGGTATCCGGAGGCGAAAAGAAGGGCGATCCCCAGGAAGAAGGGAAGGAGGGAAAACTCCGTCGGAACCCCGGCCCCGTACCCGATCTTCTTCCACTCGAGGATGTAGGTGGCGACGATGGTCCCGGCGCCGGCCACCCCGCTCGCCCATCCCCACGGGCCGGGGGAGAATGGAGCGTCCTCCGGCGCGCCCAGAAAGCGGACCGAGAAGGCGATCATCCCCGCGCTGAGAAGCAAGACGGACCACACCGGCCCCACCCATGGCACGGGAATGAGAAACAGGACGTCCCAGTCGGCAAGAACGGCGGGCCACCCGATCGTCGCGTACAGCCAGACGTAATAGAAGATGTCCCAGATGGCGAACGCCAGGAGGAACGCGCCCATCCGCCGGAGACCGCCCCGGACCGACAGGACCGCGACCGAGACCAGCATCACGATCGTCGCCGTCTCCCGGCCGACTTCCACGACGAGCAGTAGCGCGGGAATCTCCTTCATGGGGAAGACCGGCCCCGCACCGATGATCTCCCGGAGATAGACGACCACCGCCGCTTCGACGAACGCCATCGCGACGGCGAAGGCTGCCAGACAGGCGACCTTCGTCCTCATCTTTGTTATCCCTGCTCCCCGACGGAGGGTGTGCTCTTTCCCCGCCCGCTACTTGGACCGGTCCAGAAGCGATGTCCCGAAGAGGAGCCACAAATAGTCCTCCTGCTTCCGGATATAGAGCTTCCCTCCGCCCGCCATGTTTTCCCCCGCCAGCTGGCCCTGCTTGATGGCGCTTCGCCACCCGAAATTGATCCGGACCTCGTGGGTCTTCTCATCGTAGAACTCCGCGCAGTCCCCCGCCGCAAAGATGCCTTGAACGCTGGTGCGCATGTGGTCGTCCACGATGACGCCGGTGCCAACCTTCACCCCGCTCCCTTTCAGGAAATCGACCGCGGGAAGCCGCTCGGTGGCCGCCACGATCATGGAGCAGCGGATATCCCGCTTTTCCATGTCGCGTACCTCGAAGGCGCCGTCTTCAATCTCCCGGATGGAGACGATATCGTCACCCTCATGGATCCGGACCCCCCGGTTGCGGACCTGGTCGAGGACGCTCGCCTCGAATTCCCCCGAGATCGGGTAGCCAAACCGGGGAAGGTCGGGCTTGATCCAGATGACTTCCCTCCCTCGCCGCGCAAGCGCACGGCTCGCCTCGATCGCCACATACCCCGGGCCGTAGACGATGACCGGGCCGGGACCCCGCGCGCGCTTCCGGATGCTCTTCGCGTCGGCCAGGGAATCCACCGGAACGACCGCCTTCGGGTGCCGGTCGAGCGGAGCCGGCAGGACCGGTTTTCCCCCTGTCGCCAAGAGAAGGGAGTCGTACGTCTCCTCCGACCCATCGTCGAAGAGCACGCGGTTTCCTCTCTCGTACACTGTCGCGGCTCGCTTTCCCCTCCGCACCACGATTCCCAGTGCGCCGAGATTCGCCCCCTGCGGGTCCACCAGGGCAGAGAGGTCCGCTTCCCCCGCGATGAAATCCGGCAGGAGCGGTCTCAGGTAGGGTGCCTCCGTCTCCTCGGTGGCGAGGACGACCGACGCTTGTCTCTCCTTCTTCCGAATGGCTTTCGCAGCCGCAATCCCCGCCGGACCGCCTCCCAGTATCAGGTAGCGCATGGTGTCCCTCCGTGGTTGTTCGAAGCATTGTGACTCTGCCGGACGTTCTCCCCCGTGCATTTCTTCCCTTCCTGAGGGGGCATCGTTCCTGCTGCCCAGAAAAAACATGCAGCGCGATCACGCCGGGAGTTCGAAATCTCCCCGGGCGATCCTCGCCGCCATGTCGCCGTGGTCGGCCTCGGTGGGCGGCGGAGAAACGACATGCAGGACGACCATGTCGGTCTTCGCCTTGACGCCCCGTGCCACCTTCCGCGGGACGACGACCAGGTCCCCTTCCTTGACATGGCGGCGCTTCTCCCCCGCCACGACCTCTCCCTCCCCTGACAGGATGTAGAGAACCACGTGGACGTCGGGCTTGTGGACGGGGATGAACTGGCCGGCCTTGAAGGCGGCCTGGATGACCTTCATCTCCGGACTCTCGAACAGCGGTTTTGGCGCAAAGCGGTTCGGGTCGAACGCGACGTTCTCCTTGGGCCGTGCGAACACGGGTGCGGTCATCGCGTGCTCCTCCTTCCCGGGGCCGTCCTCTCCGTCCCCGCCGGTTCCCTCTAAAGCCACCTCTTCTTCCGGAAATAGTAGATCAACCCCCCCGCCGTCGCCGCCATCACGAACAGGACGGCCGGGTAGCCATACTGCGTGTACAGTTCCGGCATATTGTACGGCGAGGCCTGGTGGTCAAAGTTCATCCCGTACACCCCGGCAATGAAGGTAAGGGGAATGAAGATCGACGCCATGATGGTGAGGACCTTCATGATCTCGTTCATCCGGTTCGACACCGAGGAAATGTACTCGTCGACCAGGCTGGCCGCCATCTCCCGGTATGTCTCCACCATGTCCATCACCTGGATCGTGTGATCGTAGCAGTCCCGCAGGAACACCCGGGTCCCGGGCTGGATCAGGTCGGAGTCCTCGCGTAACAGCTCGCTTATGGCGTCACGGGCGGGCCAGATGGCGCGACGTACCTCCAGCAGCTGCTTCTTGACCCCCCGGATCTCCCGCAGAGTCTCGGGGGCGGGGGTGCTGATCACTGTCTCCTCCAGGGTCTCCACCTCTTCACCCAGTTTCTCGAGCGTCGGAAAAATGGAGTCGACGACGGCGTCGCACAGGGAGTAGAGAAGGTAGTCCGCCCCCAGGGAGCGGATCCTGCCCAATCCTTTCCGCAGGCGGTCGCGGATCGGGTCGAACGGGTCTCCCGGCCGCTCCTGGAATGTCACCACGAGGCGGTCGGAGATGAACATGCTCATCTGCTCCGTCTCCACCGGATACGTGACCTCGCGCAGGATGATGAAGAGGTGGTTCTCGTACCGGTCCACCTTGGGGCGCTGGGGAATGTTCAGGACGTCCTCCAGGGCGAGAGGGTGAAAGCCGAACAGGTCCCCGACCGCCTTCACGACGCCGGTGTCGGATAATCCCCAGATGTCGAGCCAAAGGACACCCTTTTCCGGTATGAAGAGGGACGGAATTTCCTCCGGGCGCAGGACCCGCTCCTCGCACCGGTCCGGATCATACAAGAACATGTGGATCTGAGCAGGCTCCGCCCCCGCCTCGGCGTGGGCCACCAGCGTCCCCGGCAGCGTCCCGGCAGGAGACCATCGCTTGATCCGTTTCCTCGACTTCTTCCGTCCCATCGGGGTCCTCCTTGGCGAGATTTCCCTGGTTTTCTTATATCAGAGCCGCCGGCATCGTCCAACGCACCCGTCCCCGGTTGCCGACCCGGGGGGGGGCGTGAAATAATGGTAGAAACTCGAATATCGCATGGTTCCGGAACAGGAGGTGCTAAGGATGGACCATCGAGCGCTGCGGGGCGTCGCCCTTTCCTTGTTCGCATTCACCGCGTTGGCCCTCGCGGTGTATGCCTGCGCTGTCAATCCGGTCACGGGAAGATCGGAACTTTCCCTGGTCTCCTTCACGGAAGCGGAAGAGGTAAAACTCGGCGCCCAGGCATATACGCCGGCCGTGCAGCAGCAGGGGGGATTCTACCGCGACAGCGCCCTCGAGGCGTACGTCCAGGGCGTCGGGATGCGGCTGGCCCGCGTGTCGCACCGTCCCAACCTGAACTACCGGTACCGGGTACTGAACTCCTCCGTCCCGAACGCCTTCGCGTTGCCCGGCGGGTTCATCGTCATCAACCGGGGCCTGCTCGTGGGGCTCAAAAGCGAGGCGGAGATGGCGGCGGTTCTCGGGCATGAGACCGGGCACGTTACCGCCAAGCATTCCCTGGCGGGGTACCAGCGTGCGCTGGCGTCCAACGTCCTCCTTGCGGGGGTCTCGATCGCCACGGGGGGAGGCACGGCGGCGATGCAACTGTCCGGCATCACCGCGTCGCTTATCAACAACGGCTATTCGCGGGAGCAGGAACGCGAGGCCGACTGGCTGGGGGTCGACTACATGGTCAAGGCGGGCTACAACCCGGAAGGAGCCGTACGACTCCAGGAATATTTCTTCTCGGAGCTGGAAGGGGGAAAAAACCCGATGTTCCTGGAAGGGATCTTTCGCACCCACCCGGTCTCCAAGGAGAGACTGGACAACGCCCGGACCTACATCGCAAATCGGTACCCGAACACGGTGAGGAACCCGAACTACACCTTCAACGAGACGATCTTCGTCCAGAAGACCATGAAGCTTCGGGAAGTTCAGAAGACCTACGACATCGCCGACGAGGGGGACAAGCTGTTCAAGGAGAAGCGGTACGAGGAGGCGCTAGCCAAGTACGAGGCGGCGGCGGCCCGCGAGCCTTCCCAGGCGCCGTTTCCCTCGTCGATCGGCCGGGTGCACCTGATCCGGAAGAACTACGCCGCCGCGGAAGGCCCACTCCGCAAGGCAATCCGCCTGGACGACGAGTTCTTCGAGCCCCACCTTCTGCTCGGAGCGCTGCACTACCAGAAGAACGAATACCGCGCGGCGATCCCGGAGCTTTCCCGGAGCATGGACCTGCTCCCGACCAAGCAGGCGGCGGCAATGCTGTCGAAGTCGTACGAGGCGATCGGCGACCGGGAGAACGCGCAAAAGTACGCCGAAATGGCGAAATAGGTCCGTTCATCGATTATAATGGGGGAATTATTGCGTTTGAAGCGG
>Ga0224512_10005659_pt1 | contig 10212 bp, 9 predicted proteins | sample SF_May12_sed_USG_4_FD_169103 | JGI IMG/M metagenome (GOLD analysis project Ga0224512, IMG submission 169103) | Sediment microbial communities from San Francisco Bay, California, United States - SF_May12_sed_USGS_13 | ecosystem: Environmental > Aquatic > Marine > Sediment | place: USA: California...
AAAGGCGTGGTGCGTGCCGCCACCGAGGTAGACAGCGTGGCCGTCGTCGAGGGCGGCCCGGCACGCCGCGATCGTCGCGCCCACCGAGCGCACCGTCCGTTCGACGAGTCCCGGCGACCACGGAAGACCGATGCGCCGCTGCTCCTTTCCGCCCAGATCTCCCCGGAACACGCTTTCGACGTAGGACCGCTCGTGCGCGCGCTCCAGCGCCTCCGCGGTCGCCGGCTCCGGGATGTCGAGCTCCCACGGATCCACGACCCGCTCGCGAATGATCCGCTCCCGCAACATCGGGTACTTGCGGGCCGGGAAGCGGTGGTCGTCCGGCAGAGGAATCTCGAAGGTGTCCGTGAAGAAGACCCGCACGTCGACCCCAGGTTCCGGACGGCGGGCGCGTCAGGTGGTGACGGTCGCGAGCTCCGGCCAGATCCGCACCGAAACCGTCTCGATCATGATCTGGTGCGCCCGCTTCGCGATATCGTCGAGCGACGGCGAGTGCGCGTACATCTCCCGGGCGCGGTCCTTGATGTCGTCCAGCGTAGGTACGTTCGGCAGCTGTACCTCGGCGAGCGCGGCGCCGGCCTGGCTACGGGCCGTTTGCAGCTTCAAGACGATCTCCTCCGTGCTCGGCGCGTTCTGCCACGCGTCCCTCAGCTGCTCGCCCATGCGCTCCAGGGGGAAGCTGAACGCCAGCTGATGGGCGACCTTGTCAATCATCTTGCGGCCGAGCCGGCGGTCGTTCGCCACGACGTGCTCGGGCGGCTCGATGAGGTCCCACACGAGCCCGAACCACGACATCACCTTGAGGCAGTAGAAGGTGACGTCGATCTCCCACCAGAAGAATCCCTGTCGCGTCGAGGTCTGATAGTGGTGGTGGTTGTTGTGCCACCCCTCTCCCATCGTGAGGAGCGCCAGCCAGAAGTTGTTCCGCGAGTCGTCTCCGGTGAGGTAGCGCTGGTTGCCGTGCACGTGCGCCAGGGAGTTGATCGAGAAGCTCCCGTGGTAGAGCAGCACCGTGCTCCAGAAGAAGCCGACGACCAGCCCGGACCAGCCCAGGAGCAGCCACATCGCGAGGCCGAGCAGGGCGGCCGGCGTGTAGCGCATCCAGATCGAGTTCAAGAACATGAGCTCGGGGTACTTCGTCAGGTCGGGAACCAGGCTGTAGTCCGCCTCGTCACGCTTCGGCGAGAAGATCCAGCCGACGTGGGAGAACCAGAAGCCGTGCTGCCGCGGCGAGTGGACGTCCTGGGGCGTGTCGGAGTAGCGGTGATGCTCCCGGTGCGTCGCGGCCCACCAGACGACGCCGCGCTGCGCCGCCGTCTGCACGAGGAAGGCGAGCACGAACTGCATCGGCCGGCTGGTCTTGAACGACTTGTGCGAGAAGTAGCGGTGATAGACGCCCGTGACGATGATCATCCGAACGACGTACAGGCCGAGGCAGATGGCCACGTCGAACGCGCGGACGCCGGTCCAGATCGCCGCCAGGCATGCGAGGTGGACGAGGAGGAACGGCAGCGCCTCCGGATAGACGATGTCGTTCCCGTCGTGGCCGCCCGCTGCGATGGTCTTGGAAGTCACGTCCTCTTACCTCTTTCTTGTGGCGAAGACCGGCCCGCACTTTGGCACGCCGCCCCCTCGCGGCCGACGACGTTACATTAACGGTGCGCTGTCACCGCGATCGTGACCCGTCCATGACACAGCCTCGCCGGGACCGGGCCGGCCAGCGGAAACCCAAAAATCACAAGGCTTTCCGAGCATGTCCCTTACGGCTCGACGAACGGCGATTAACGATCCGGGCCCGAGGCGTGACCGCCCCGCCTCTTCTCGATCAGTCGCCTTGGAAGTCGATCTTGCTGTGCGTGCCGTCGCAGAACGGCTTGGTCTCGGAGGCTCCGCAGCGGCACAGCGCGCCCTTCTCGCAGCGGCGCGCGACCGTTCCGGCCGCGTCTCGCAGCTCGACGGGGCCCTTGATCAGAAGGGGGCCGGCCGGCATGACGGTGATCGTCAACGCCTGCGCGGACGAGACGGATGCGGGAGAGCCCGCGCCGCCCTCGGCAAGGACTCCCTCGTCCACAAAATCGATCTTCGAATGGCTTCCGTCGCAGAACGGCTTGTTCTTCGACGCGCCGCAGCGGCAGAGCCAGACCTCGCTCTCGTCGGAGATGAGGGTGCCGTCCTTCCCGGTGACGCGAACGTTGCCCTGAAGGTGCAGGGGGCCGTTCGCGCTGACGTCGACGCTGTTCGTCGCCGGGCGCCCGCCGCCCGAGCCGCCATCGGCCGCTAGCATCCTGCGTGGACCAGCTTTCATCGTCGTCCTCCCGTCGTGGCGACCGCCCAGCTTACCGCACGAACGGCCGCGGCGGCGGCTCGCCCCTCGAGCGTCGCGACCGAGCCTCGTGGCGGGCTACCATGACCGGGCGGCGCAGGCCGCCACTGCGGCGCCAGAGCGGCGGAGCGAACGTGGGAGAGGTGAGGACATCCAGGGCAGCGGATCTTCCGGCGATACGAGCCCTGCTCGCGGACGCGGGTCTGCCCGTCGAGGGAGTCGATGCTCTGGGTGAAGATCTGATCGTCACCGAGGAGCGCGGTCGCGTCGTCGGCGCGGTGGGCATGGAGCGACGTGGCGACGTGGCGCTTCTCCGCTCCCTCGTCGTGGACCCGACGCTTCGCGCGTGCGGCATCGGCGCGACGCTATGCGATGCGCTCCTCACGCGAGCGGCCGCGGCCGACGTGCGCGAGGTGTGGCTGCTCACGGAGACCGCCGAACCTTTCTTCCGGCGGCACGGATTCGAGACCGTGAGTCGCGATGCGGCTCCCGAGGCGATCCGGCGGACCGACGAGTTCAGCCGGATCTGTCCCGGCTCCGCAACCATCATGAGAAAGCGCGTCGGCTGAGCCGGCCGGCCTCATGGTGCCTCGGAAGCAGGGACCTTCTCTTTCGCCGCTGCCGGCGCCTTGTCCTCCTTCCCGCGAGCGTGCCAGGCCGCGAGGACCTCTCTCTCCCGCTCGGGCTCGATGCCGCCACGCCAGGGAAACGGCTCGCCCTCCGGCCACTCGTGGAACCACGCGAGAGACTCGCGGACGGTCTCCGCGAGCGGGCGCGTCGTGAGCCCCGCCGCGATCGCCTTGCCGCAGTTCATGCGGTGGAAGCCGGCGTACTCTCCCGTGGGCGGGATCCAGAGCGGCATGTGCGCCCACGGCTGCACCTCTTGCTTCTCGAGGAACTCTGCGTCCACCCAGGTGAACGTCGCGCTTCCTCCGGTCACCGCCTTGCAGCCGTGGAGCACCTCGCCGATGCTCGTCGCCGCCTCGGTCGGGCCGTTCGTGTTGAAGACGCCCGTCGCCTTGTTCTCGATCGCGTGGACGATGAATGCCGCCAGATCCCGGACATCGATGTACTGGACGGGATCGTCCGGCGTGCCGGGCGAGAGCACCTCGCCGCCGCGCTCGACGCGCACCGGCCAGTAGGTGAAGCGCGGCACCGAGTCGCGGTAGCCGACGATCAGTCCGGGCCGGACGCTCGTCGCGCGCCCCGGCATCGCCGCCTCGGCCGCCTGCTCGCACAGCGCCTTGAGCGGGCCGTAGTACTGGAACTCGTCGCCGAACGTCTCGAGCGTCGGGTCGTCCATCGTGGCGACGGGGTCGGTCTCGTCGATGCCGATCTTGGCCGTCTCGGCGTAGACCGACAGCGACGAGACGAAAACGTACTGGCCGACGCTCTCTGCCAGGAGCTCCGAGGACGCCCTGACCATGCGCGGGAAGAATCCCGACGTGTCGACGACGGCGTCCCACTTGCGATTCCTCAGCGCCTTCAGCCCCGCGCCCTTGTCCGGGTCACGGTCCCCCTTCAGCTTCTCCAGCTCGGGGAACATCTGCGGGTTCGACTTGCCGCGGTTGAACAGCGTCACGGAGTGCCCGCGGTCGAGCGCGCGCTCGACGACGGCGGGGCCGAGGAAGCGGGTGCCGCCCAGAATGAGCAGCTTCATCGGCCTTCCCGCGGCGGCGGCCTCCTTCGAGGTGGCGCTCGCGGCACTCTGCGCCGCGAGCCAGAGTCCGGCTCCCGAGGCGGCGGCGGTCTTCAAGAAGTCGCGTCTGTTCGAGGTCATGGTGGCTCGCTCCGAGAGGTCGTCGCGGCGGTGCGCGGCGCCGCGGGACTGACAGTCTAGACGACCGCGGAGATTGCCCGCAGGAAGCGCGGGCGTCGTCGGTTACCCTGATTCGGCCGCTCCCGCGCCGCCGCCCGGCCGAGGTCCTTCGAATGACGACGACGCACGACCCGCGCCCGTCCCGCCTCGGAAGCTGGCTCGAGCGCCTCGTCGACGTCCACGACGAGGAGGTCTCGCGCCTGCTGTGGTCGATCGGATACTTCTTTTTCCTCCTCCTGAGCTACTACATCCTGCGTCCGATCCGGGACGAGATGGGGCTGCACGGGGGCGTCAGGAACCTCCCGTACCTGTATCTCGGGACGCTCGCGGGCGTCATCGTCGCGCATCCGATCTTTACGTGGCTGGTCACCCGGTATCCGCGGAAGCTGTTCGTCCCGATCACGTACCGCTGCTTCGCCGTCTGCATCCTCCTGTTCTTCGCCGCCATGCGCTGGGGACCCGAGACGGCATCCGTCGCGGTCGCGCGCACGTTCTTCGTGTGGGTCTCGGTCTTCAACATGTTCGTCGTGTCGATCTTCTGGGGCTTCATGGCGGACCTGTGGTCGAACGTGCAGGGCAAGCGGCTGTTCGGCCTGATCGGCGCGGGCGGCACGGCGGGCGCCATCGCTGGATCCTGGCTCACGGCCTGGTTCGTCCAGCTCGTCGGGGCGGCCAGCCTGCTGCTCGTCTCGGCGCTGCTGCTCGAGGTGGCGGTCCAGTGCGTCCGGCGGCTGGAGCGGAGCCCGACGGCCGCCGCGGGCCCCCCACCGGCGCCGGCGTCCCCGCATTCCGTGACGGGTCTCGCCGAGGCACCCGCCCCCCGCGGCCGGACGCTCGGCACGCTCCGCGGAGTCGTCAACGGAGTCTGGCTCGTTCTGAGCTCGACGTATCTCGCGGGCATCTGCGCCTACATCTTCCTGTTCACCATCACCTCCACGTTCCTCTACTTCGAGCAGGCGAACATCGTCGACGCCGCGATCACCGACCGTACGGCCCGCACGTCGTTCTTCGCCTGGGTGGACGTGGCGGTGAACGTGCTGACCCTGGCCGTCCAGCTCTTCCTCACGGGCCGGATCATGCGCTGGCTCGGCGTTCCCCTCACTCTCGCGGTCCTGCCCGCTCTGACGATCGCCGGCTTCTCGGCCCTGGCTCTCGCACCGACCCTCGTCGTCGTGGCCGCATTCTCGATCCTGCGGCGCGGCATGAACTACGCCGTCGCCCGGCCCGCGCGTGAGGTGCTCTACACCGTCGTCGGGCGGGAGGAGAAGTACAAGGCGAAGAACTTCATCGACACGTTCGTGTACAGGGGCGGCGACGCGCTCGCTGCATTCGCGTTCAAGGCGCTGAACGATCTCGTGACGGGTCTCGCGGGCGTGGCCCTGATCGCCGTGCCGATCGCGGCCGTCTGGGGCGCGGTCGGCCTGTTCCTCGGCCGCCGCCAGCGCGCGCTGGCCGAGGAGACCTTGACCTCGAACCGACCGTAGGGGCGGGCCTCGTGCCCGCCCCGCGCGCAGTGGCGTGCGGCCCGCGTCGCCGTAGGGGCCGGGCTAGCCGAGCGTACGCCGGCCCGGGTCGCGCGCAGCGCGACGACATCCGTTCTTCGTGACAACGATCCGCCGCTCCGCGGCGGCCTGGCCGCCATACGCCGAGTGCACGCGGGGCGGGCACAAGGCCTGCCCCTACAGTCGTCCCGTCCCCGTTCGATGCGCGGTCACACGGGATTGGAGTCGTCGATGAAGATCGTCTCGAGATCGAACTTCTTGCCCAGGAAATCCCCGAGCGCGCGGACCCCGAACCGCTCGGTCGCGTGGTGGCCCGCGGCGACGAAATGGATGCCTTCCTCGCGAGCGAGATGGGTGGACTGCTCGTTGGCCTCGCCGGTCACGAACATGTCGAGCCCGGCGGCGAGAGCGTGGTCGAGCAGCTTCGGGGCCGCGCCGGTTACCACGCCGAACGTGCTGACCGTCTCGGGCCCACCCGCGACGACGTGCGGATCGCGCCCGACGGTCCGCGCGATGCGCTGGAACATCTCGCCCGCGGGCGCGGGCTCCTCGAGGCGGGCGACGACGCCGACGTCAACCCCCTCGACAGGAAACGCGTGCTCGACACGACACGCGCCGAGCGCCCTCGCAAGAACGGCGTTGTTGCCGAGCCCGAGGTGCCGGTCCAGGGGGATGTGATACGCGAGCAGGTTCAGGTCCGACTCGAACAGTATGGCGAGCCGCGCCTTCAACGAACGCTCGATCCGGAGCTCTCCCGCGGAGCGCCAGAACAACCCGTGGTGGACGATGGCGGCGTCGGCCTCACGGGCGACGGCCTTCGCGAGAAACGCGACGGAGGCGGTCACGCCCAGCGCCACGCGCCGGATCTCGGCACGTCCCTCGAACTGCAACCCGTTCGGCGCGAGGTCCGGGCAGCCGTCGACCTCGAGGTGGTCGTTCAGGATAGAGACAAGCCGCTCGCGGTCGATCATCGGCCCACTCCTGGCGGCCGTGCCGGCCCGCCAACACGGCATTCTAGTGTCCGGTGCCGAGATTCCGTAACCTCTATTCGAGAGGCAGCGGCGGCAGTATCGCCGGGAGCGTAGACGATGGCGACGATCGGCGGATTCGACACGGACAAGAAGGGGCGGCCGAAGAGCGCTGCCGAGATCGTCACCTCGTCGGGAACGAGGATCTACCTGCTTCCCGTGGAGACATTCCGCGCTCACGTCAACAACGTCTACCTGATCGATCATCCGGATCATCCGACCCTGTTCGACGTCGGAACGGCGAGCTCTCACGACCAGCTCCTCGCCCGGCTCGACGAGGTGCGGGCGCGATTCGGTGTCAGGACGAAGCTCGGCGACGTCCGCGAGGCGGTGATCAGCCACGCTCACACCGATCACTTCGGCAACGCGCACCACATTCGCGAGCTCGGCATCAAGCTCTCGATCCACGAGCTGGACGCGCGGGTGATGGCGGCCTTCGAAGAGCGGCGCGTGCTCGCGGCTCGCGGCGTCGAGATCTTCCTCCGGCAGGCGGGCGTCGAGACCGCCGCCGTCGCCGCGCTGATCGAGCTGTACCGTTCCGGCAAGACGAGCTTCCGCAGCCTGGAGCCGGACCGGCGGCTCGTCAGGGGCGACACCATCGGGCCCGGCTGGCCGCTCTTGCACGTGCCGGGCCACTGCCCGGGGATGATCTGTCTCGCGGTCGACGACGTCGTGCTGACCGCAGATCACTTGCTCGCGCGCATCACGCCAGCGCAGTTCCCGCAGTCGATCACGCACTCCATGGGTCTCGGCAACTACCTTGCGAGCCTCTCTCGTCTGGAGGGCTTCGGCGCGTTCGATCTCGGTCTCGGCGGGCACGGAGAGCCGATCCGCGACGTCTCGGGGCGGATCGGAGTGACGCGCGGACACCACCGCCGTCGCCTGGAGAAGATTCTGGAGCTCGCGGCGGGACGCACGGTGGCGGAGATCGCCCTCGACCTCTTCGGTCCGCAGGAGCGTTACGGCGCCCTCCTCGCGTACTGCGAGACCGGCGCGCACGTCGAGTTCCTTCACGATCACGGCCTCGTGACGATCGCGAACCTGGACGAGCTCGCCGGGAGTTTCGACGCCGCGCCGCGATACCGGTCGGCAGGATTCGAGCTCGATCCGGCGATCGTCCTGCGCTGACGGCGGAGTCGCGATCGAGGGGGGTGGGCGGCGTTCCGATCCCGTTCACGGCGACGCCCGGCTTTCGTGTGGGACCGGGGCGAGTGATATTCTCGTGAGTCGGGACGGGCGGCGGCCCGCGAGGGAAGGAGACAGCGCGATGAGCACGACCCCACTGACTGCACGCCACCTGATCGAGCTGGAGGAGCGTTACGGGGCGCACAACTACCGCCCCCTCGACGTCGTGCTCGCGCGCGGCGAAGGGGCTTGGGTCGAGGACGTCGAGGGGAATCGCTACCTCGACTGCCTGGCCGCCTACAGCGCGGTCAACCAGGGGCACAATCACCCGAAGATCGTCCGCGCGCTCGTCGAGCAGGCCGGGCGTCTGACGCTGACTTCGCGGGCCTTCCACAACGATCAGCTCGGCCCGTTCTGCCAGGAGATCGCGGAGCTCACCGGCTTTTCGCGAGTGCTTCCGATGAACACCGGCGCGGAGGCTGTCGAGACCGCGATCAAGGCGGCGCGCAAGTGGGGCCACACCGTCAAGGGGATCCCGGAGGGCAAGGCGGAGATCCTCGTCGCGAGCGACAACTTCCACGGCCGCACGACGACGATCATCTCGTTCTCGGATCACCCCGACTACAGAAACGGCTTCGGGCCGTTCACTCCCGGCTTCAAGGTGTTGCCGTACGGCGATGCGGAGGCCTTCGAGCGGGAGATCGGGGCCCACACGGCGGCCGTGCTGATCGAGCCAATCCAGGGCGAGAGCGGGATCGTCATTCCTCCGCCGGGTTTCCTCTCGTCGCTCCGCGAGACGTGCTCTCGGCGCGGCGTCCTGCTGATCACCGACGAGATCCAGTCCGGGCTGGGTCGGACGGGGAAGATGTTCGCCGCGGAGCACGAGGGCGTTCGTCCCGACGGGATGATCCTCGGCAAGGCGCTGTCCGGCGGCCTGTACCCGGTCTCCGTGTTCGTCGCGGACGAAGAGCTGATGGGCGTTTTTCGTCCGGGACAGCACGGGTCGACCTTCGGCGGCAACCCGCTCGCGGCGGCCGTGGCGCGTGCAGCCGTGCGCGTCCTGAAGGACGAGGGGCTCGTAGAGAACGCGGCCGCCATGGGCGAGCGGTTCCGGCGCGGGCTCGCGGGACTCTCGGCCGGCTCGATCAAGGAGCTGCGTCAGATCGGGCTCTGGATAGGCATCGAGCTGCACGACAAGGTCGGCGGAGCCCGCAAGTACTGCGAGGAGCTCAAGTCGCTGGGTCTGCTCTGCAAGGAGACGCACGAGCACACGATCCGGGTCGCGCCGCCCCTCGTGATCACCGCGGACGAGGTCGACTGGGCGCTGGAGCGGATCGAGGCGGCGTTCGAGAAGCTCGGCTGAGGGTGACGGCAGAGGAGCGGACGGGGCCTCGCGGCGAGAAGGACGTCCCTACGCCTCGTCGAGCAGTTCCGCGGCGTCCATGAGCGGGTCCAGGTCCGGAACGACGACAACGCGGCCGCGGAAGTGCGCCACGTCTCCGTCCTCCAGGTGCTTGATGGCGCGGGAGACGCTTTCGGGCCGCGCGCCGACGAGGGCGGCGATGTCCTGCCTCGAGATGGGCAGCTCGATCGAGAGCGCGCCGGTCTCGTCAACGCGTCCGAATCGGTCCTTGAGCGTCAGCAGGAGGTGGGCGATGCGAGCCCGGAGAGGGTGCAGGAGTGCCTCGACCTTTTCCTCTTCCGCATCCCCGAGTCGCGACGCCAGCGTTCCCATGAACCGGTAGCCGAGTGCCGGGTTTCTCTGCAGCAGCGAGTTCAGAGCTTCCCTGCGGATGAAGCAGACGCGCGCGTCGGTCAGCGCCTCGGCGGTGCCGGAGTGTGGGCGGCCGGAGAAGTACGACACGTAGCCCATCGTGTTCCCCGGGTGGAACAGGTGGGTGATGACGCTCTGCCCGTCCTGTGCCCGCCGCCGCAGCCCGATCGTTCCCTGCTCGACGCAGTAGACCCCCTCGCAGGGGCTTCCCTGGTGGAAGACGATCTGTCCGGGAGAGAACAAGGTGTCGACCTTGGCCCGATTGAGCAGCGCGAGGTCTTCGCGATCGAGCGAGCACCACTCCGACCGGCTTCGACTCTGGCAGGTGAAGCAGTTTCCAGGGCGTCTGGACGGACCGTCGTCGGGCGCGACGCGTGTACCGGACATCTTTCCTCACCTTCGGTTGCGGTCATTGTGCTCCCGGGGATTGACTTCGGTCAACTCGTATCGTGATTACGATCAGCTTGGCCTTACGCCAAGGCAATTATGATTTACCAGGGCTTGTTGGCGCCTGGGTCCGAGATCGGTGTCTTCGGACAGCGGTGAATGAGTCCGGACTGCGCGCACGTCCGGGAGGATGGTTATGAATCGGCCTGTCTCGTACGTCATGACGCGCGACGTCATCTCCGTCAACGAGAACA
>Ga0224512_10005661_pt1 | contig 10211 bp, 11 predicted proteins | sample SF_May12_sed_USG_4_FD_169103 | JGI IMG/M metagenome (GOLD analysis project Ga0224512, IMG submission 169103) | Sediment microbial communities from San Francisco Bay, California, United States - SF_May12_sed_USGS_13 | ecosystem: Environmental > Aquatic > Marine > Sediment | place: USA...
AAGTATGCCGAACGCGCAGAATATGCCGGCGGTCAGATCCGCGATGGGGATTCCCACGCGCATCGGTCCGTGCCCGGGATCACCGGTAATGGACATCAAGCCGCCCAGACCCTGGGCGATGTGATCGAGTCCAGGATGTTTACTGTAAGGCCCCTCCTGACCAAAGCCGGAGATACTGGCGTAAACCAGTCCGGCGTTTATGGCCCGCAATGAATCATAATCGACACCGAGCCGGGTCTTTACGTCCGGTCGGAAATTTTCGACAACGACATCGGCATGTTTCACCATTCGCTTGAACACGTCGAGTCCGTCGGGATTCTTGAGGTTAAGGGTCAGGCTGCGTTTGTTACGTTGCAGGTTTTGGAAATCGGAGGAGCCCCGCGGCGCGCCCACTGCACCGTCCGGCTCCATATGTTCCGGCATTTCGATTTTGATCACGTCCGCGCCCCAATCGGCGAGCTGGCGCACGGCGGTGGGACCTGAGCGGACCCGGGTGAGGTCGAGTACCTTGAATCGGGACAGGGCGCTTGATGCGGGTTGTTTAACCATGGTTACGTGTTCGAATGTATGTTGCTGAGGTGCGGAGAAAGATCGCATGGCCCGCTCGAGCGTTGCCATGGTTATTACACCACTACGAGGTGGTTCCGATCCAGTCGGCACCGCTTGGTGACTTGCCGCGCGGCGCTGGGTATATAGCCAGGCGATATCCGTTTCACCTTCCACGGTTGCCTTCCATTTGACCGCAGGCGATGGGGATGTTGGTGTGTTGTCGAAGATCCGCGAGTGCCCGGATATCATTATGATAGACCGGTTCTTCGAACCAGGTAAGATTACAATTCTCGACGGCGCGACACGGTTGCCGGGCATCCACCGGGTTGAAACGATAATTGGCATCGATCATGCGTTCTATATTCACCTACAGCGTCGCGCACCACGCGGATACGCTTAGCATCTTCGTGCCAGCCGCCGGGATCCACGGCAGCTACCATTTTGAAACGGGTATGTCCATGGTTGACGAATTCGTGCGCGTACTCGACGAGCTGGTCATGATCGAAGAGCAGGAATCCGAACGTAATATAAGTCGGAGACCAGTCGCGGTAGCCACCGAGCAGCTGGGCCACGGTACGGCCGGCGTGTTTTCCATGGATGTCCCATAAGGCGATATCAAGCGCCGACAAGGCGTTGGAGATGACGCCGGTAATAGGTGCGCGGGTTCAGTGCCCACCACACCTTGCGATGCAATGCTTCGGTGTCGCGTGGATCCATGTCCTTGACTACCGACAGCAAGTCGTTTTCCAGGGTCGCGATGACGCACCAGGGTAGAAAGGCGCCGGTAATTCCGGAACCCGTCAATCCTTCGTCGGTTTCCACTTCGCAGAATACGAAATGCCAGTTTTCCAATGGTTTGTCGATCATCGGTGGCGTCACCGCGTACTGATGGAGACTGGCTTTGATGTGTTTGATTTTGATGGGACCGTGTGTCTGTGAATTTTCGGTAGATACTAAGCGTCTGCAAGCTTTTGCCAACTTACCGAAACGGGCGGTGTTCGTGCGGATACCACTGCTTCACGCGAAGCCCACGTACGCCGGCCCATCGATACGCTCCAGTCAGGACGGCATCCGTCAGGTAATTACCGTCTCTGTACAATAAATTTGGCCTAAGCTTCCGCATCAAGAAAATCAGTGGACCACTGCACCTAACGACACTTGGCTCACAATCTGCGACGCCCCGTCGTTTGCCAGGCCTGGACGCTCACGCCTATCATGCATAACCGTCGTTGGAGCAGATCGCAGCTAGTACCAGGAAGTGAAAGAAGTGTGTCCGCTTCCTAACTCGTCAATGAATTAGCAGGACTTAAATCGGAGTTGCCTCCCCACCTTACTGTCCTAGCCGCATTTACGTTAGCCACCGGCCTACGACAATCCAACGCCTCCGGATTACGAAGGGGTCAGGTTGATTGAGGCCGTGGTATCGCATGGATACATCCGAAACAATCGAATCCTCGTAAAGCGACCGCCGTTTCGTTGAACGACGATGCAAGATGTGGATCGAATTGTTTTGGCGCAGAAACCGAAATAGGTATTGATCGAGTGATATGATTACGATATTACGATTACATAGTCGCCACTCATAGTCTCGTTCATGCCACGATCCGCTCCTACACCCTTGACCGACGACGATTACGATTTCCTCGTATCGGTATTGGATCGTTTTAAGAATGACAATGCCATGAATTTGGAAATGCTGGATGGTTTCTTCGCCTCCTTGATTTGTTCCCCAAAACTGATAATGCCGAGCCAGTATATGCCCGAGATCTGGGGTGGTGGTGAAATGGCTCAAGAGGAAGCGTATGAGAGTATGGAGGAAGCCGAACGGTTCATGACATTACTCATGGCGCACTGGAACCACCGTGCCCAGACCTTACAAAACGACGATGTCTATCTACCCCTATTGCTGGAGGACGACAGGGGTATCGCCAAGGGCAACGATTGGGCAAAAGGTTTTCAACGCGGTATGGGTTTTCACCAGGCGGACTGGATGGAATTGCTCGACGACGAGGAACACGGCGGTGCGATGGTAGCGATCTTCGCACTGGCCCACGAGCACGATCCGGATCCCGAGATGCGCCCCTATCAAGAACCAATTGACGAGACCCAACGCGAGCAGCTGCTAGTGGGGCTCGCGGCCGGGGCAATGCGGGTCTATCGCTACTTTGAGCCGCACCGACTGATGGCAGCTCGCGTGGAAGATGCGGCCACTCCCCACCGGCGCGAAAGCCCTAAAATCGGTCGCAACGCGCCCTGTCCATGCGGTTCTGGTAGAAAATACAAACAATGTTGTGGCAAGGCCACACTGCACTGACACCCACACGTCACGGCGGTCGCAAATGCCAAGCTTTACGCGGCTTACCGAGCTTCCATTACCGGTGGTGACTCCTACCCAAATGCCGATTGAAGCCTTGGGCGAATTGGTTCAGCACAGACAAAGCGTGGGGTAGCTTGCTCGATCATCAGGCAACCGCGGCTTGACCTGGCACGGTTTAGCCGGTGGCTTTTGAGCGGCGCACGAACGGCGTACTCTCTCATTGTTGACTGGACATCTCACTCTAGGCGGTAAGCATGAAACTATCCATCAAAGGGCTGGCCTTTGCGTCAGCGATTTTGTGGGCGATTGCTGTACTTGTTGTGGGTATTGCGAACGTCATTTGGCCCACCTACGGAGTTGGCTTCTTGACGGTGATCGGTTCATTGTATCCCGGTTATGATGTGGGAGCAGGCGTTGCAAGTGTTGTGGTGGGTGCTCTCTATGCATTAGTTGACGGAGCTATTGGAGGCGCTGTCTTCGCCTGGGTGCACAACCTGTTCGCCGCGTGAACGGCGCTAGGGCGGCAAACACATCAGCGCCAAAGCTGGAACGGCTGTGGCGGTATATTGCCCTATGCGGATGTCATTTAGACGCTTAGGGACAATCGCATCGGCGCACGACCGACAGTATCAACCGATCGAATGCGGCCGACGAACCATCGGGATATTCGGTACACACTTGAAACAATGCATCGAGTGGGCACGCCGCACACTGCAAAATTGTGCCCAGTAGTAATTCGCAGAATTCGGAATGCTATACGTGCCGGCTGACTATTTTCATTGACGGAATATCGCCCAACCAGAACTGGGCCGAGCGGGACCAGAACTGGGACTGCGGGGGCAGGTCCTCGCGTTGGTTCGCCGTGCCGAAGCGGATATCGAGGGTGCGCGGCTCCACACCCACGGGGGCGGAATAGATCGGAGAGCCGCACTCCGGGTAAGAGGTCTGTTCACGCTGACGGCCGCTTTCGGCGGCCTTGACGTAGATCTTGGGTAGTGCTTCCAGAAACGCGAAGTCTTTTTCGGCAGCAAAGACGACCGTGCGGAAGGCGGTGCCCGGCAGTTTTTGGCAGTCGGCACAGTGACAGATAATGATATCAGGCGGATCGACTTCCGCCCGGCAAGTAATATGGCCGCAGCGGCAGCCGCCGTCGATTTGCATCTATTGTCTCCTCGATTAAAGTGGGGTTTGTCCCCGGTATCACTCTGCCCGACCCGGGTTAGATAAGTATTTATCAGATCTTCCCACTCTCTTAGGGCAACGAATAGACTGACGTTACGCTGACCGGGGTCGAACTTGGCTCGTGGATACTTTCGACTCCCCTAACTGGCTGATTTATTGGAACTTTGCGTGTTAACAATTCCAGGGGTTGAATTTTCAGCTATCCGTTTCCATATTAATTGTGCGGGCCGGTGTCTCGAAGTAGAGCCGAACCGCAGATGATTTATTAACCTTGGGGCGCCTCGAATTATATACGCGAGCACCCCCCATATTGCTTCTAAGGAGAATATGTTATGACTACTATCGATTTAACCCCTCTGTATCGCAGCACCATCGGTTTTGATCGATTCGGTTCGCTTCTGAATGCGGCACTGGGTGCCGAAAAATCCGCTTCTGCCGGATACCCGCCCTACAACATTGAGGTGGTTGCCGATGACCATTACGACATTACGGTGGCGGTGGCCGGGTTTGAGGAAGACGACCTGGACATCCAGGTGGAAAATAGCGTGCTGACGATCAGCGGCAAGCAAAAGGGCCCGGAGAGCGAGCGCAAATACCTACACGAGGGCATTGCGAGACGGTCATTCGAGCGCAAGTTTACCCTTGCCGACCACGTCGAAATCACCACTGCTGAGCTGCGCAATGGTTTGCTCAAGCTGAGTCTGGTGAGAAACGTGCCCGAGGCCATGAAGCCCCGCAAGATTGCGATCAACGGGCCTGACAACGTGCTCGAACACAAGGCATCTGAAAAAGCGGCCTGATAGACGTTAATCGCGTTTGTACTACACAGGGTGGTAACGAAAGTTACCACCCTTTTTTATTACATGGGACCATGTCCGAATACCGACGCATAACATCACAATAACCCTCTTGGCCTGGATAATTCATCAAGGGTTGGGACGGGGGCTAAGGAGTCGGTGCGATCGTCCGAAGATTCATAGCCGTAGCTATGGATCGAGGAGGATCGTGACGAATACGACGCCCGATTTTTCCTGATTCCGAACAAGACACACTGTGCGGTGGCCCCCTACCCGAAAACACGGCCTAACCCTTTCGAATATTGAGAGGAATCTTGGTTCATCGTCCGCCTTCGGGAAATATCCGGGTTGATCCCACTGTCAACGCATCAATCAGATTCTGGGCCCGCATGAGATTGTTTCCCGCTCCCTTACCAGCCTGATTTCTACGTTTCGCCCAAATCACAGGGCCTTATATACTTACTATGTCAGTAAAGTTCCCGGTGATCTATTTGGGCAGACTTCGAATATGGATTAATTTAGATGAACAAACTTGTTCTTTTAGTTTCAGCCAGTCCGCAAGAAGCCTCGGAAATGGACCACCCAGAAACCATTGAATTAAAACAGCGGGTACGGGGAACGAAAAGCAAATATACAAGATGCCAGAAAAACACCATGACAGAGCAAACAAAAGACAACCTGATAGGTTTTCTTAAATCAATTACTGTCGACGAATGAAGGCGATTGGGGACTGTTCAGATTTCCGTAGAATCGATCGGCAAATCGCAATGAAACCGATCCAATTAGTTACTGTTTCGATTGGTCTCGTTTTTTGCCGGGACACGAAACAGACTGTCTCATAATCCATTGCTCGTATGCAGGAGCCGAAGCTGAGCCTCAAGCCCTACCGGGCTCAGCCACTAATTGAAATTGATACCGGGCTCCGTTTAATCGACGATGTGATACACGGGCGCTTTTTCCATTTCCCACTCGTTGGATTCGCGGTCGTAGCGGGATAAAGTGAAGCAATGCCAGTCGGTATCATCCAGCTTGGGATGATCGGCTCGATAGTAGTACCCCGGCCACCGGGTTTCTTCTCGGAACATGGTGTGGTGGGTCACTGACTCTGAGGCCATGAGCCGATGTTTTAACTCCCACGCCCGCTGAAGCTGGTGCAAATCCTCGGCCCCGAGACGGTCGAGATCTTCCCTCAGCATGCCCAGCAACTCCAGTCCGCGGTTAAGCATATGCGTGTTCGTGGTGTAGTGTGCGCTGAAACCGCCCACGTATTCGTCCATGATTTTCTCGAGACGCTGAAGACCAGGGAGTGGCAAAATATAGCTTGGTGAAATGGTTCCCGCGACGATTTCGTTGCGTCCGACTTGGTAGTTCTCCATGGGTTGGAAAACCGTCTTCTTAAGATCTTCATACTGCTGCTCACTGACCCGAGGTTGTTCATTGCGCAGGTCGTTCACATAATTAACAGCCGCCTTGGCAGCAATTCGGCCTTCGGCGAAAGATCCCGACGAGAACTTGTGGGCGGTGCCGCCGATGGTGTCACCGGCACCGAACAATCCATCGACGGTCATCATCCGATTGTATCCCCACTGGTATTCGGAGGGCGCATAGTCGGACGGTCCGCTCGCCCATGCACCTGAACACGTGGCATGGGAGCCCATGACGTACGGCTCGGAAGTAGTTAGTTCGGGATTAGTGTGCTTGGGGTCAATGTTTTGCGACGCCCAGACGACCGCTTGCCCGATGGTCATGCCGAGAAAGTTCTCCCAACCCACGGTCTCTTTATGCGGATCCTGGAAAGCCTCTTTGGTCACCATACGGATTGGGCCTCTGCCGGCCTTCATCTCTTCAAGAAAGGCGTGGTTGCGCAGGCAGGTCGGCACCGGGTGCCGATCGATGTAATCCCCGACCAGTTCCTTCGTATGCTCATACCAGTTGGATTCGTACTCATTTCCGTACGCGTTTTCGGTGTAAGTCTTAAGGTGCAGAAAGTAGGCACCGACCGGACCATAGCCATCCTTGAACCGGGTGAGGACGATCCGGTTCTCCATCTGCGTCATTTTGGCGCCGACGAAAATCGGCAACGCGTAGGCCGAGGCACTGCTCCAGGGGGCATACCAGGTTCGTCCCATACCTTCACCCACCGAGCGGGGCTTGTAGATATGTGACGCGCCGCCTGCACATACGATGATGGCCTTTGCACGGAAGACATAGAAATCCCCGGTGCGGACATTGAAGCCGACGGCACCTCCAACCCGGTTGGACTTTGACTCATCCATTAGAAGGTGGGTCACCATGATCCGGTTATAGACTTCAGTGGCGGCCTTGCGCGCGGCCTCGGCGACAATCGGCTTGTAGCTTTCGCCGTGAATCATGATCTGCCATTTGCCTTCGCGCAAATATTGCCCCGTTTCCGGGTCCTTCATTATCGGGAGGCCCCATTCCTCGAACATGTGCACCGAGGCGTCGACATGCCGGGCGATGTCGTAACCTAAATCCTCCCGCACCAGTCCCATCAGGTCGTTGCGGGCATAGCGCACATGGTCCTCAGGCTGGTTCTCGTCCCACTGCGTTCCCATGTAGCAATTGATTGCGTACAGACCTTGCGCGACGGCGCCGCTGCGCTCGATGTTCGCTTTCTCCACACAGACCACTTTCAGGTCGCGCCCCCAGTACCTGGCTTCGTAAGTGGCGCCGCAGCCAGCCATTCCACCGCCGATGACGAGGACATCCGCATCGACGCATACCGTTTTACGTTTGCTGAACATTCCCATTAGACTACCACCTGCTTAAATTGGTCAGGTCTCAACGTCCGTAATCCGCCTTCGATGTTGAGCGCGGCGGGTTCGTGTGCGAGCTCCTGGGATTTCATGTCTTCTTCGTTGGGCACCGCCAGCTCAGCCGGCGATTGGATGGACCCCCATGGCGTCGTCCGGATCGGCGAAACGAAATCTTTTTCGCGGCCGTCCCGGAACTTGATCTTCCAGGAAATCGTGCCCTTGGCTTCTTCCCGGAGCACCCGAACACTGTGACCCAGGGGGGCGAAGTCCGCGTATCCCCGGCAATCTATCGCATTTTGCGGACAGGCCTTCACACAGGAGTAGCACTCCCAGCACATATTGGGCTCGATGTTATAAGCGCGGCGATAGGTGCTGTCGATGTGCATAATGTCGGACGGGCAAATATCGACGCAATGTCCGCAGCCGTCGCAGCGAGTCATATAAACAAATGTTGGCATGAATTCTTATCTCCTGTGGTGAAGGTCAGTGACCTTCAATCAGTTAATCAATAATTCTCGGGCAACCGGCGCGCGCTACCGAAAACTTCCCGCTTGTCGGCCGGCGCTGGCAGATTGTCCCTCGAACCATCCGCTTCCGCCACACGTTTCTGAAACGCCGCGGCGGGCTTGAAGAACATATGCGCAAACTTGGACCACGGAACGGACCCGAACAGCACTGTCGTTGCAAGGATGTACAACCAGAAGAACACATTTGACCACGTTGACACGCCCCACGACTGCACGAAGGACCAGATCAGGGCCAGTGTTGCGCTCGCGAGAAGCGAAAGAATGAAGAGGTCAGCACGCATAACGCGAAACGGTGAATTCCCCTCGGCCGCGACATCGGCCCGAATGAAAAACCAGAACCAGTAACCGCCACCGCAAATCATTAGTGCCCCCAAGTGCCACAGTAGCGCCGTCATGGCGGAACCTAAGGGCGAGAACACCATGATGGCAGTGGTGATAGCGTAAATAACAAAGCCGTACATCGTCAGGAGGTGGGCGATTCTGCGCCGTGCACTACAGAACTCCGCGGATGTCAGTACGTCCAAACAAACGGTTTTTATCGCCACGGCCGCCATTTCGCCACCGCCGACTTGCTTCGAGCCCTTGCTTTGTGATTTCCGCCAATTGTCGAAAAAATACGTTGCGCTCTTTTTATGAGCAACCTCGAACAAAGTGCCAGCCACCACCAGAAATATCATGACTACGACGTACGTCTGCATGACTGAGGACGGTATGGACGCCGAAATCTCGGCAAAGGGATTGTTAGTGAACATTAGATCGAGGCTCCTCAAGAAGCTATTTCTCGTCTAGCGGATTGTGAGCGACTTCCGGTCGCGATTCAACCAGCCCGCCATGCTTTCAACATCAGCGAATGTGATTGTTGCACAAGCAGGATTTATTCATAGAAGCGGGGACGTACGCCGTCATGGGGTATGTCCCTGCTATTCCCACTATTGAGTTGCCAGACGTCACGGGCGCTCCTATATACCCCCGGTGATGGAGTCGCGCACAGCGTTCGGAAAGTCTGCCGGCAGCGCGTTACACACATTAATTGATCGCGAGCGGCATGATATCGTGAACGCGATAATGGCGATTATCACCGACAGCCATGGCAAAGCACATCTGGTTTCGGCGCAGCCATCCTGCATCAAACAAGGGCTGTGTCGACATGACGTCGTAGAGTGGCGCGATTCGAAAGCCACCACCGGGATGAAGAAAGACACTGAAATTCTCTGCGTGACCGTCCGTTGCGGCCATAATCCAGAAGACAACCTGGGCCTTGATGAATAAGGATTGGTCCTCCGGCGGATTATCGCTGCCTTTTAGGAATTCAAGAATATCGACGATACTGGGCCCTCCTTCACTTTCATATTTTCGAGGGGGCGGAATCGATAACGCCTGGCGGCAATCCTCCTGCGGAAGACGCAACAACCACTGATCGTTTGTCCAGCACCGGTCGAACCGCTCAACGACCAGCGCACGCTGGCCGTCAAAGTCCGCGATGCGGGCCTGCGCCGACGGCAGGCCCAAAGCATCGATTATCTGCATACACAGATATTCATTAGAGATCGACACGGGCCCTCTGCCCGATTTGCGGTTTCAGAATATGGGTTGTTGCAGTGGTGCCGTGTGGCCGGTGCCAGCTATCGTTCCAGTATAGAAGCGCCGTTTTCTCCCGTACGCCGGCAAGAGAAATCCGGAACTCCTGATCCTCACCGAGGCCGAGCTGTGCGCCTTCGAGACCAGCAAGTATCTCAGCAATTTCGTATCGTTGATCGCTTCGGCCGTGATCAGGCCGACCGGATCGGGTCCAAGACCTTCGGGAAGAAACTGCAGCGCCCCAACGCAATCCCGGTCGATCGCAGCGAGCAAGCTGCAGGGATCGGCGTCGCCAGCGGCCATGCGCACAGCCACCCGGCGACGAATGTCATCGTTATCGGGAAGCAGATTGTCGAAGAACGCGATCACCGGTTCACCGATATAGCGGTTTTCGCGCAGCGGTAAAGATTGTGACACCGGAACGCTGTGCTGCCACTCAAGCCAGGTGGCATCGTACTGAAAGTCGATAGCGCCGGAGAGCTCA
>Ga0224512_10005662_pt1 | contig 10210 bp, 8 predicted proteins | sample SF_May12_sed_USG_4_FD_169103 | JGI IMG/M metagenome (GOLD analysis project Ga0224512, IMG submission 169103) | Sediment microbial communities from San Francisco Bay, California, United States - SF_May12_sed_USGS_13 | ecosystem: Environmental > Aquatic > Marine > Sediment | place: USA: California...
ATGCCCGAGCGGCCGCCGCTCGATCGCCGGACGCCGCCGCGGTCGACATGAGGCGCCGATAGGACGCCTCTCTCAGCGGATCGATCTCGAGGAGCGCCTCTGAGTACCTCGTCGCAGGCCCCCACTCGGAATTCCAAACGCAGAACTCGATCGCGGCTTCGAGCGCGCGGATTCGCAGCGCTGCGAGCTCACGTCGCCGGGACTCGATCCAGACCCCCTGCTCGCCGGCCAGGAACGGCCGTCGGGTGATCGTCGTCGCGACACCCGACCATGCGTACACCGCACCCAGGTTGCCCGCACGGATCGCGCCCTCCGCCTCGTGTACGGCACCGTAGGCGGCTTCCACATCGACCCAGACATCCGAAGGGGTGCTCAGCTGGTAGCAGCCGACGGCGTGTTCGATCGCGAGATTCTCGGGCAGGCTCCGCCGAAGGTTGCTGACGACCGCGGACAGCGTCGTCTCCCACGACCCGGGAGGATCCGAAGGCCACAGCGCCTCTGCGATCTCGTCCCGTGGCACGGGTGTGCCGTGCTTCCAACCGAGCATGGCGAAGACCAGGCGCCCTTGACGGCCCGCGAGATCGGCCGGCCGCACCGCGCGGTCGCCCGACTCCCACGCCGGTTCACCGGTCAGATACAGCCGGACCCGGCTCATCGCCAAACCGCTCCCAAACGGCGCCCAATGATCGAGGCGTAGTGTCGTTTCACGGGACAGACGATAGGAGGTGCCCGATGGCCAAGAAGGTCGACTGCGAGTGTGGTGTGTCGCTCATCGGAGAGAACGACGACGAGATCTTCGCCAAGGTGCAAGACCACGCCGGTGCGGTTCACGGTATGGAAGTCACGCGCGAACAAGCGCTGGCGATGGCGAAACCCGCCTGATCATGGGTCGTGGGTTGTGAGTCGTGAGCCTCACGACTCACAACCCCGAACACACCACTCATGGGGCCCGTTCGAGGAGCACCGCGATGCCTTGGCCGACGCCGATGCACATCGTTGCGATCGCATGTCTTTCGCCCCGCCGGCGGAGTTCGAGTGCAGCGGTGCCGGTGATCCGCGCCCCGCTCATACCGGTTGGGTGACCCAACGCGATCGCGCCACCATTCGGGTTGACGTGATCGGCATCGTCGTCGAGACCGAAAGCGCGAAGACAGGCGAGCGACTGTGAGGCGAATGCCTCGTTCAGTTCGACCACGTCGACATCCCCGATCGCGACGCCACTTCGGCGTTGCAGCTTCTCGACCGCCGGGATCGGACCGATGCCCATGATCCTCGGTGGAACCCCGGCGACCGCCGAGGCGACGATGCGGGCGATCGGCTCCACGCCGAGTCTCTCGACGGCGTCCCCTGAGGCGATCAGCATCGCTGCGGCTCCGTCGTTGATCCCGGAAGCATTGCCGGCAGTGACCGTTCCGGATCCCGTGAACGCAGGTTTCAGACGCCCGAGCGCCTCGATGGTGGATTGCGGCCGAGGATGCTCGTCTGTTGCGACCTCGATCGGTTCTCCCCTTCGTGGTTGCACCCTGACCGGGACGATCTCTTCGGCGAGTCTCCCGTTCGTCATCGCCGCCGCTGCCTTCTCCTGGCTCGACAAGGCGAAGCGGTCCTGGTCGTGGCGGTTCACGTCGTACTCGGCAGCCACGTGTTCGGCCGTCATGCCCAACGTGTCGGTGTGGCCCATCCGCTCCATCTCGGGATTCACGAGACGCCACCCCAGCGTCGTGCTGACGATGTCGGCCTGGGTCGGGTAGGCCTGCTCGGCCTTTGGGACCACGAACGGGGCTCGCGACATCGATTCGACGCCCCCTGCGATGACCAGATCGGCTTCGGCGCTCCGGATCGCACGAGCCGCATCGATGACCGCCTGCATTCCCGAACCGCACAGTCGGTTCACGGTCGTTCCCGGCACCCGCTCGGGCAGACCCGCCAGCAGCAGGGCCATTCTGCCGACGTTGCGATTGTCCTCTCCTGCCTGATTCGTCGCGCCGAGGATCACGTCGTCGATCGATTCGGGATCGACCATCGGATGGCGCTCCATCAGGGCGCGGATCGGGATCGCCGCCAGGTCATCGGTTCTCACCGCCGCCAGGCTGCCGCCGTATCTCCCGATCGGTGTCCGAAGATACGAAACGATGTAGGCGTCCGGAGCCATGGCTGCACGATAGGCCTCGCCCTCCCTCGTGGGGATCAATCGCAGACGCTTATTCGCGGTGCGACGGGGCCGACTGGTCGAACCGAATGAGGAATCGACCTTGAGGCGCGCACTGATCCCTTTGCTGGTGGATGCAGGGCTCTTGGCCGCGACCACCCTCGTCGACGGTCTCGCGACGGCATCGACCCGGCTCTCCGCCGAGTCCGAGGCGAGCGAAGTGGCAGCGTCCGAGGCGCGGGAACTCGAGCAGACGCTGTTGCTCTACCTGTCCGCCGTCGACGGACTCACGGCCTTCATCGAGTCTCAGGGTCGCGATTGGGAGGCGATCGACGCCGGTTTCGACTCGTTCGCTGCCTCGCTCGCCGACTCCAGCATCGCCGTGAAGTCGGTTCAGATCGTGGTCGACAGTCGTATCGAGCTCGTCTACCCGATCGAGGGCAACGAACGGGCCATCGGGCTCGAGCTGTTCGCCAACGAGGCTCGGCGCCGGCTTCTCGAGCAATCCGTTGCGACCGGCGAAACCACGCTCGAGGGGCCCTTCGATCTCGTCCAGGGCGGCAGAGGTCTCGCGATCAGGCGACCGATCTTCGACGACGCCGGGATGGCATGGGGTTTCGCGGCGGTGATCGTGGACTGGGACGAGCTCATCCGGAGTGGCACGGTCGGAGAGGCTTCGGAGGGCTTCGATGTCGTGGTCTGGGGTGCGGATCGCGTGCTCATCGTCGGCGATCACACACTCGAGCAGCCGGTGCTGCGCTCCGTTCGATCCGATCGCCTTCCGGTTCCGTGGTCGGTCGCCGTCGCCCCGTCGGCCGGCTGGCCGACTTCGTCGGAGGTGTCCCTGCTGATCTGGGTGCTCGGCGCCGCGCTCTCCATTCTCGGTGGGCTCTGTGTTCGGAGTCTCCTCGTTCGACCCGAGGAACTCCAGGAGGAGCGCATGCGGGTCGTGGAGGAACTCACGTCGGTCGAGCGCAGCCACCGGACGTTGTTCGATGCGACGCCGGTGGCGATCCAGCGGGAAGACCACTCGAGGGTCGCGGTTCGGATCGCAGAGTTGAGGGCAGCGGGAGTGACCGACGTGCGTGGATATCTCCTCGAGCATCGGGACGTGTTGGCGTCGATCCTGTCCGAGATCGTCATTCGCGACTTCAACCCGGCGGCTCTCGAGCTGTCGCGTCGTCTCGGACTGTCGGACCAGTCCCGGACGCTGGAGGACAGGCTGAACCAGCGCTCCGCCGAGTCGCTGCTGTCGAGCGTGATGACCGTGGCCGAAGGAAGGCGGGTGGCTCAACACACCGCATCCGACTCCGATGTGGACGGGCGACCCATCGAGCTCGTCGTCAGGTGGCATGCCGCTGGGAGCGACTCGGACCCCGACTACTCGAATGTCTACGTCGCGTTGCAGGACGTGACCGAACTGACCGTCGCCCGGCAGCGTCTCGAAGCGACGCTGGAGTCCCAGAACCGGTTCATCGCCTCGATCTCGCACGAGCTGCGGACGCCGTTGACGGCGGTGCTGGGCTTCAGCCACGAATTGCGAAACGAGTCGTCGTTCCACGGAGAAGCCGAGCTCGACGAGTTCCGGGAACTGATCGAGCACCACGCCATCGAGATGAGCCACATCATCGAGGACCTGTTGGTGTGGTCCAGATCCGACATCGGCGAGGTGACCATCAACTTCGAACCCTTCGACATCGGCCGGATCGTCGAACGAACGCTCCGATCGCTCCCCGGTAGTCCTGCATCCCTCGTCGACGGATATCCGAGGGTCGATGTGGTGGCCGACCCCGTCAGGGTCCGTCAGATCCTGCGGAATCTCGTCACCAACGCATTCCGCTACGGCGGCGACGACATCTTCGTCCAGGTGATCGACGCCGACGACAACGTGCGGGTCGAGGTGCACGACTCGGGTCCTGAGATTGCGCCGGACAAGGCGCGGTCGATCTTCCTTCCGTATCAGCGTCTCGATGGGGAGCAGAAGACGATGCCCTCGTCGATCGGGCTCGGGCTGGCGATCAGTCGGGTGCTGGCCGAGCTCCAGGACGGCTCTCTCACCCTCGAGCGGACCGAGACCACGAATGCCTTCGTCTTGACGCTCAGAAAGGCGAGACGTCGCGGGCACCTGATGCTCGACGTCGCCGAGCAGCCACCGGTGCTCCAGGCCAGCTGAGGCGCGTGCCCAACGCACGAGAGCGGGTATGTTCGCTCCCATGGATGGCGATTCCCCAATGACCGAGTTCGACGCCGTGTTCATCGGAGGAGGCTCGGCCACCGAAGCGGCCGCCCCCCGGCTGGCCGAAGCAGGATGGGAGGTCCTGGTGCTGGAGCCCGGTGACGTCGGTGGCGAGTGCCCATTCACCGCGTGCATCCCCTCGAAGGCGCTTCTCACGCCGGCCAGGGCCGTCTACGAGGCGGCCGAGAGTCAGGGTGTGTCCATGCCGGATATCGATGCCGCCGAGGTGTTCCGGCTCAGAGACCGTGTCACCTCCGGAGGCTCCGACGCCGGGCACGCCGCATCGCTGGAAGCGGCGGGGGTTCGGTTGTCGAGAAGTCACGGGCGGATCACAGGACCCCGGAGCGTCGAACTCATCGAAGAGAGCCGTACCGTTCGTGCCCGCCGCGCGGTCGTCGTCGCCACCGGAGCAGCGCCGGTGCTGCCGGGCATCCCCGGGATCGACGGCCGCCGGGTTGGTCCGGCCGCCGACCTGACCACCGTGCAGTCGGTTCCCGACCGCCTCGTCGTCCTCGGGGCAGGCGTGATCGGATGCGAGCTGGCTCAGGCCTTCAGACTGCTCGGCTCGGACGTGACCGTGCTCGACCTCGCCGAACGGCCGGTGCCGGCGGAAGAGTCAGAGGCATCGAAACGAATCCAGCAGGCACTCGAGCGGCTTGGCATCCGGTTCCGGTTCTCCACCTCGGCAACTGCGTTCGTCGACACCGATGACGAGGTCGTGGTCGAAGTCGATGGCGGCGAGTCGGTGGTTGCAGATCATGTGCTCGTCGCCGTCGGTCGCAGGCCTCGGGTCTCGGCGATCGGTCTCGAATCCGTGGGGGTCGATCCGCGTGAGCTGCAGACCGACGAGTGGCTACGTGTCGCAGGTGCTGAGGACTGGCTCTATGCCATCGGTGATGTCAACGGGCGCGCTCCCTACACACACGGAGCGAACTACCAGGGAGCGATCCTGACCGAGCACCTGCTGGGTGACGCCTCGTCCGGCGGTGCCCGGGGGGACAGGGCAGCGACGCCCAGGGTGATGTTCACCGTGCCGAACCTGGCCGCCGTCGGTTTGACGGAGGACCAGGCTCGCCGAGTCGGCATCGACGTCATCATCTCCGAATGGGACCTCTCCGACGTCGCAGCCGCGTACAGCCACGGACACGAGCATCCTGGTTGGGCGAAGCTCGTCTTCGATGCGTCCAGCAGACAGCTCGTCGGAGCGACATTCGTCTCCGCCGATGCCGGTGAGATGATCCACGCAGCGACGATCGCCATCATCGGCAAACTGACCATCGAGTCGCTCAGACACGCCATCGCCCCGTTCCCGACCCACTCGGAGGTGTGGACGCCGTTGCTCTCCCAGGTCCTGTGATCGCCCGAAGGGTGCTGGCGTGTGCCGTCGTGGCCGTCGGCCTGCTCGCTTCGGCGTGCGCCCCGCAAGAAGCCGTCGTGGAGGTCCCCGAGGTCGACACCACCATGATCGGCGGGTATCGCACCGATCCCGCACGCGCCGGTGGGGCCTCGGGGAGCATCGGCGATCGTCCTGAGCTCGAGTATCGGATCGACGGCACCGAACCCGTGACCGCTTCGCCCGTCCTGGTCGGTGACACCGGCTTCGTACCCGACGGCTCCGGACAGCTGGTCGCCTTCGTGGTCTCGACGGGCGAGGTCCTCTGGCGTACGTCCATCGGGGAGGCGGACGCCTCGGTCGTGGCCTCGGTGGATTCGATCTTCTCGGTGTCGGGGGCGGGCATCGTGCGGCGACACGACCCGGGCACGGGCGACATCGCCTGGGAGGCCGATCTCGACGGAGCCTGCAGGTCGAGTCCGCTGCTCTACGACGGCGTGCTGTGGGTGGCGGTCGGCGACGAACTGACGCTGCTCGACCCGTCTACCGGTGTCCGTCTGAACTCCATCGCACTGCAGGCGCCCGCAGACTCCTCGCCCGCGGCGAGCGGGGAGGCGATCGTGATCGGCACGCGATCCAACACGCTGGCCTTCGTCGACGTGCGATCGTTCGACGTGGAACTCGTCCCCCTCCCGGCCGCAAGCCGGGCGATGACCACCTATGCAGACGGGGTGGCGGCCACACCCGTGATCTCGGGAGGTTCGGTGTATGTGGGCTCGACGACCGGGGTGCTCGTGTCGGCTTCGCTCTCGGGAGAGATCCATTGGCTCGTCGATGTCGAATCACCGATCTATGGAACCGTGGCGATCGGCGACGGGATCGGATTCGTCCCGACCGGCTCCGGCCGGATGATCGCATTCGACCTAGAGAACGGTGAGGTGCGTTGGTCGGCCGAGCTGGGCGAAGCCGCCTACTCCTCGCCCGTGCTGGTGGACGGGGTCGTGCTCGCAACGGCGGAGAACGGGAGACTCTTCGCCCTCGACTCCGAGTCCGGGAGGGAACTCTGGAGTGTCGAGTTCGGGGAGCCCGGCAACTACATGGCGTCGACGCCGGCAGTGTCCGGTTCCCTCGTCGTGGTCGGAAGCAACGATGGATCGATCGTCGCCGTCGACACCGACCGGTAGATTCGGGGGATGCCAGCCCCAGAAACGGTGTCTTATCGGGCTCTCGAGGTGGATGATCCGCAGGCGACCGGCGAGATGATCGTCGCCGAGTACTCGGCGAGGCGGAGCGTGAGGGACTTCTCGGACCGCCCCATCCCGAGACGGCTGATCGAACTCGCCGTCGAAGCTGCGTCTACGGCGCCCTCTGGAGCACACCGGCAGCCGTGGACCTTCGTGCTCATCGGTGACCCGATCGTCAAGCGGCGGATCCGGGAGGCGGCCGAGGAGGAAGAGCGCCAGAACTATCTCGGCGGCAGGATGAACCAGGAATGGCAGGACGCCCTGGAACCACTCGGAACCGACTGGCAGAAGCCGTTCCTCGAGACCGTCCCGTGGATCGTGGCCGTGTTCGAGCAACGGTACGGGCTGACCGCGACGGGCGCCCGGGTCCACAACTACTACGTGAAGGAGAGCGTCGGGATCGCCACCGGGATGTTCCTCACGGCGTTGCATCGCATGGGACTCGCCGGTCTCACGCACACACCGTCACCGATGAGGTTTCTGTCCGACCTCCTCGATCGCCCCGAGAACGAACGTCCCTTCGCCCTCATCCCGGTCGGGTACCCGTCCGCGGACTGCCGCGTCCCCGCTCTCGTCCGCAAGGGGCTCGACGAGATACTGGTGGAGGTCGCCGACGCCGGCTGACCCCGGCCACCTCCGGTTCGCGTTCACCCCGTACCCTTCCGGAGATGATTCCACGATCCATCCTGCTGGCGGAAGCCATCGGCACCGGCGTGCTGCTCGCTGTGATCGTCGGGAGCGGCTGGGCAGTCGAGCAGCTGGGCGCACCTCCGGCGTCGCAACTCTTCATCCATGCGGTGGTCGTCGGCACCGGGCTCGGTGTGGCGATCGCCATGTTCCTACCGATCAGCGGGGCGCAGTTCAATCCCGCCGTGACGCTTGCGCTGCTCGCCAGGAGAAGCCTCGAGACCGTGGCTGCGATGCAGATCATGATGGCCCAGCTCATCGGGGGCTTCGCCGGATTGGCCGTCGCCAATCTGACATTCGCATCGGAGTTCATGGCAGTCGCATCGATCGAGCGGGGCGGTCCCGGCCGCTTCGTCGGCGAGGTGTTCGCCACCTTCGGCCTGGTCCTGGTGATCCTCTTGTTGGTCGACACGGGCCGAGAGACGTCGATTCCGGTTGCGGTGGGCGCATGGGTCACCACGATCATCGTCGCCACCGTCTCGACCGGGTTCGCCAACCCCGTCGTGACGATCGCCCGAGTCTTCACCGACAGCTACACGGGGATCGAGCCCGGCTCGGCCGCCCCGTTCGTCGTCGCACAGCTACTCGGAGCCGCGCTGGCGGTGGGAGCGGCGGCGGTGTTCAACACGGAGAGAAAGGCAGCGAATGTCTGACGAACGCCCATCGATCCTGTTCCTCTGCGTGCACAACGCAGGCCGCTCCCAGATGGCATCGGGATTTGCCAGAGCGATCGGCGGCGACGTCGTGCTCGTGCTGTCCGGCGGCTCGGAACCGGCAGAATCGGTCAATCCGTCGGCGGTGGAGGCGATGGCCGAGATCGGGATCGACATCTCGTCCCAGACGCCCCATCGATGGACCGACAGCGACCTCGAGGTCGCCGACGTCGTGATCACCATGGGATGCGGCGACACGTGCCCGATCCTCCCGGGGAAACGGTATCTGGATTGGGAGCTCGAGGATCCGGCCGGCAAGGGCGTCGAGCAGGTCCGCCCCGTACGCGACGACATCGAACGACGCGTCAGAGGCCTCCTCGCCGAACTGGGTGTCGTGGAGGAACAGCCGTAGGGGAGCGAGGCTCCGAGCCGTGGGTTCAGCCCCTGAGCTCTCGTCGGAGGATCTTCCCGCTCGCCGACTTGGGGATCGTGTCGATGAACTCGACGATCCGAAGCTGCTTGTAACCGGCCACGGCGTCTGCAACGAACGCCTTGATGACGTCCTCGGTGGCCGCGGCTCCGGGCTTGAGCACGACGAAACCCTTCGGGAGCTCACCTGCCTCGGGATCGGGGACCCCGATCACCGCCGCATCGGCGACGGCAGGATGGGTGAGGAGCAGCGCTTCGAGCTCTGCCGGTGGAACCTGGAAGCCCTTGTACTTGATGAGTTCCTTGAGCCGGTCGACGATGTAGAAGTGACCGTCGGTATCGACGTGGCCGATGTCGCCGGTGTGCAACCAACCGTCTTCGTCGATGGTGATCTCAGTCGCCGAAGGATTGTTGAGGTATCCCTTCATCACCTGTGGGCCGCGAATCCACAGCTCGCCGTCCTCGTCGATGCCGAGATCCTCGCCGGTGGTCGGATCCACGACCCGGACCTCGGTGTTCGAGATCGTCAGTCCGATGGAACCCGGCTTGAACTGTCCCATCGGGGTCGAATGTGTCACAGGCGACAGTTCGGTCATCCCGTAGCCCTGGACGACGTCGCACCCGACGCGGCCCGCTGCCTCGAGAGCCACCTCCGCGCCGAGCGGTGCAGCTCCGGAGAAGATGAGACGGAGTGACGACAGGTCGAACTGATCGACCATCGGATGCTTCGCCAGTGCGAGGACGATCGGCGGGACGAGGTAGGCGATGGTGATCTTGCGATCCTGAACGAGCGTGAGGAACTCCTCGAGGTCGAAACGCGGCATGGTGACGACGGTTCCACCGCGAGCGATCACCGCGTTCATCAGGACCTGCATCCCATAGATGTGGAAGAAGGGGAGCACGGCGATCACGCGTTCCCTCCCGGCTTCGACCTCGAGGACCGGTTCGGTTTGGACGATGTTCGCCACCAGGTTGCGATGCGTCAGCATCACGCCCTTGGGAAAGCCGGTGGTGCCGGACGAGTACGGCAGGACCATCACGTCCTCCCGGACATCGACATCGACCTGCTCGGCGAGTGGTTCGGCCCCCAACAGTTGGGTGAACGGCAGTGTTCCTTCCGGTGCGTCACCGATCACCCAGATCGTCGCGACGGCGGTGCCTTCGCATGCCTCGACCGCGGTGTCGACGAACATGGGAATCGTGACCAGGGCGCCGGCCCCGGAGTCGTCGAGCTGGTGCCGGACCTCCGATGGACCGTAGGTGGGGTTGATCGTGGTCACCGTCCCGCCCGCCATGGCAGCACCGTGGAAGGCGAGGAAGTACTCGGGCAGGTTGGGCAGCATCACGGCCAGCGTCGATCCCGGGCCGAACCCTCGGCCGGCGAGCCCCCCAGCCACACGAGCGGTGAGATCTGCGAGCTGGCGGTAGGTGTAGGTCCGTCCGGTCGGCCCGTCGATCATCGCCGGATGATCGGAGAGG
>Ga0224512_10005664_pt1 | contig 10208 bp, 9 predicted proteins | sample SF_May12_sed_USG_4_FD_169103 | JGI IMG/M metagenome (GOLD analysis project Ga0224512, IMG submission 169103) | Sediment microbial communities from San Francisco Bay, California, United States - SF_May12_sed_USGS_13 | ecosystem: Environmental > Aquatic > Marine > Sediment | place: USA: California...
GGTTAGCGGAGCATCGGCGCGCACCCGTACCGTGCCGCCCGTGTCTGCGGAAACCGAGGCGGTGCGTGCAGACATTCCAGATGAGGGACCGCCATACGCCACTCAAGCTGACCTTTCGGAATGCGACGGACTTGTTCTTGGCAGCCCTACTCGCTTTGGCAATATGGCCGCTGCGCTTAAATATTTTCTGGACGGATCTGCAGGCAACTGGGTCAGTGGCAGTCTGGAAGGCAAACCGGCCGGTGTGTTTACTTCGACCAGCAGCCTGCACGGAGGCCAGGAGACGACTTTGCTATCCATGGCATTACCGTTGATCCACCACGGCATGATTCTGGTCGGCGTACCTTATTCAGAGCCGGCGCTTAAAGCGACCCGCAGTGGCGGCACTCCATACGGAGCGTCACATGTTGCTTACGCGCAGACAGATACTGCACTGTCCGAGGAAGAAATCGCCTGCGCCCGCGCACTTGGAAAACGTGTCGCAGAAATTGCGCTGAAACTGCGCAACCGGTCGCAGTCCGAATAATGAGCCAGAGACTTCCTCGTTACCTCGCGCTGGCCGGCCTGGCGGTGATGATTGGAATATTGTTGCTGCCGACCCCGTCGCCATGGACGCTGACCGTATCGTTGCCGCTGGCGCTGCTGCTCTTGACGGGCCTGAAGCCCCCGCCGCGCTGGGGTGGCTGGGTCGCGGTCCTGATGATCCCGTATCTTTGCGTCGCGCTTGGCGAACTCATCGCCAATCCGGCAAGGCGCGCGACAAGCGCATTAATCATTGGCTGCGCGGTCCTGATACTTTTTGCCGCAATAGATTTTGTTCGCAGAAGCGGCACCAGCCTGCGACGCTGATCGGGGACTGGCTCCTTTGGGGACTGGCTCCTTTTTCAAGTTGCTCACGAACAGCCCACGATGCTAGCGAAAAAGGTGCCTGTCCCCTCCCCCCGGTTCCAGCCTGCGAAGCTGATAAGGGACTGGCTCCTTTTTCAAGTCGCTCACGAACGCCCCACGATGGTTACCGAAAAAGGTGCCTGTCCCCTAACCCCCCGACGCTGATCGGGGACTGGCTCCTTTTTCAAGTTGCTCACGAACGTCCCAAGATGGTTAGCGAAAAAGGTGCCTGTCCCCTCCCCCGGTTCCAGCCTGCGACGCTGATAAGGGACTGGCTCCTTTTTCAAGTCGCTCACGAACACCCCACGATGCTAGCGAAAAAGGTGCCTGTCCCCTGGCCTGCTTTGGGGACAGGCACCTTTTTTCCCTGTCAATAGCGGGATGTTCTTGAGTAATTTGAAAAAAGGAGCCAGTCCCCGCTATTCCCTCTAACGATCAATCACAGATTTGACGAACGGCACGGTCAACTTTCTCTGCGCGGCCAATGCCTCGTGATCCAGCCGATCGAGCAAAGCAAAAAGTTCACTGTTACTGCGATCAACGCGCGCAAACAGGTACCGGGCGACATCATCGGGAAGATTCATGCCGCGCCAATTTGCGCGCAATTGCATTGCTTTCAATTTATCTTTATCGGAAAGTGGGTGCAGCCGAAACGTTGCCCCGGACGTAAATCGAGACACCAGGTCCGGCAATGCAAAACCGCAATGCAACGGTGCCTGTTGCGCCGCAAGAACCAGTCGAGCGCCGCGCTGACGCATACTTTCATACAGCAGAAATAAGGCCCGCTCCCACTGGGGTTCGCCGGCCACCCGGTCGACATCGTCAACACAAACCACATCCAGGTTGCCGACACCTGAAACCGCCTCCGGAATCAAGTCAGCATCATCACCCAGGGGCAAGAACGCGGCGCGAAACCCCCCGCTGTGGGCGGCATTTACGCAAGCCTGCAACAGGTGCGTTTTGCCGGCCTGAGGCTCACCCCAGAGCCACAGCACGGAGACCGCATCGGTGCGGGCGAGGTTCGCCAGCGCATGAACCGGTGCGTCATTTGGACCATTGCAAAATGTTTCAAACAGCGCGTAATCAGCCAGGCCAACTTCAAGCGGTAACTGCTCCATAGGTAAATAATTCCGCGCGTTTCAGGCGCCACGATTCGCAGCTGCTTTGGCGCTCCAGCGGATGACGTAGTCGAGTCCACTGACCACGCTGGTAAACAAAACTGCGGCGCCGACCAACAATATGCCGGCCGCCGGCGGCCAACCACTGGCCTGATGGGCAATCACGAAAAGAATGTAAAGTAACTGGCAAATCGTGTTGCCCTTGCTAATCACTGACGGATCGGGCGTCACCGGGCCGATCAGATAATTGTAAACAATCGCACCGGTTACGATGACCAGGTCGCGACCGATCACGACTGCTGCCAGCCAGACCGGTGTTAAATCCATGAACGTCAAAGTCAGAATTACTGTGACCAGTAATAACTTGTCCGCCAGCGGATCTAACAAACCACCGAGCCTGGTGCGCCAGTCAAACGTTTTTGCCAGATAACCATCGAGCCCATCGGATAATCCGGCGACAAAAATTAGAATGAGTGCCCACTGGAAATCCCCGGACCGCAGGCTCATTACTATGGGAATGACCAGCAGAATCCGCAGTACACAAATACTATTGGGAATGTGCGCAGCTCGGAACATCGGACCGCTCCAGCTTCAGGGTCCGGCGATCAGCCGGTAGCGAAGATCGGGGGTAACGCCGTCCAAATTGGGAAAACTGCCTGGCCGCAGGTCCGCGGGGCGCTCCGCAAGTTGCAGCACACGCTGTAAGGCGATGATACGCATTAACAGATCCGCGTCACCGCGCACGGACAAGGAAAAGAGCACCTCGCTCTCGGCGACGCGTTTCACCGCAAAGTCGTCCACAACTTCGAGCGCTGCAAGGTACGCACTCAAACGGCCATAAGCATCCAGGCTGTCAACACCGTCCACCTGCAGCAGGATCTGACCTCGCGGGCCGGCTACCCTGGCCAATCGCGCGGCGAAGAAGTCCGCCAGATTGTCTGGTCCGCTCGAAATGTCACCATCCCAGTCATAGCGTTCATCGTCCACCAGCAATGTCCAGCGCACGTCAACTCGCGCCCTGGAAAAGACCCGGGCGCGCCCGACCAGCACGGCGTCGGCACCATAACGTGTCGATGCATTCATAAGTGACTCGGTAAAGCCGCCCCATACATCGCTTACAGAGATCGAGCTCAACTCCGCGGAATCCACCAGGGGGAGTATTAGCGGCACGGCGCGCGCATTCGCCGACGCCTCCAAGACTGCACGCACCGATGCTTCATTGGACGCGATTCTGTCGTTCGCGGCGCTGCCGACGTTCTGCGCAGAATCGCTCAGATTAGACCCGGCCGCCAGAAACTCGCGCTTACCGCTGCCTGCATCCATGACCAGCCAAACCAGCGTCGCGGGACGTTCCTCGCCCCAGACAGGCTGACCCAATTCATCCAGAATACGTTTAACCGCCACTGTGTCGAACAATACCCAGACCGTGCCGGCCGAATCGATGCGGTATTGCTGCACCAGTGCCGCCGAATCGCCGAATGCGCTTATTATCGTATTGTCGTCACCCGCTGACCGCCGCCCTGTCACCTTGATCAGAACCTGACGCAGAGCCGCGTCAAAGGCTTTTTCCAGCTGGTTCCTGGTGCCGCCCGGCAGCTCGACGTCAACCGCGTAAAGATCCTCGACCCGCGCGCCGGAAGCGCTTGAGCATGCCAGCATCATTATTATCGGTAATAAAAGGATGCATAGGGCTTTTATTACTAGCAATCTGTTCATATGCACTATTATAACGTCGGCAGCGTATCTGACCCGGATATTGCACAAGGGCGCGCACAGCGGCGGTGAAATTATCATAATAGCGACCAATTCCGCATTGCGTGCGATCGCACGCAATGCGCAGCTTGAATGACTTAGAGATGACTTCGAATAAATCGTTGACCTACAAACAGGCCGGTGTCGATATCGATGCCGGCAATGCACTGGTGGAACGCATCAAACCCCTGGTTAAGGCCACCCGAAGACCAGGCGTTCTCGGCGGAATTGGCGGTTTCGGTGGATTGTTCGAACTCGATCTGGACCGCTATCGGCACCCGGTATTGGTATCGGGCACCGACGGTGTGGGCACAAAGCTGAAGCTGGCCATCGAACTGGATCGCTACGATACGATCGGCATTGACCTGGTCGCCATGTGCGTAAACGACATTATCGTGATGGGCGCTGAACCGCTGTTTTTTCTGGACTATTACGCTATGGCTAAGCTGGACCTGGACGTCGGCGAAACCATTGTCGGTGGCATCGCACAAGGCTGCCGCGAGGCGCGGGTCGCGCTGATTGGCGGAGAAACGGCTGAGCTGCCCGGTTTGTATGACTCTGGCGACTTTGATCTGGCCGGTTTTTGCGTCGGCGTGGTTGAACGCGACCGGTTGATCGACGGCACGCGAGTCAGCGCTGGTGATCGACTGCTCGGCCTCGCGTCATCCGGCGCGCACTCGAACGGATATTCACTGATCCGCAGAATTGTTGAACGGTCTCCCGACGGCGCAAGAACCGCGTGGGAAGGTGGTTGCATCGGCGACCAGTTGCTCGCGCCGACGCGGATTTACGTCAGGGCGATTCTCGAGTTGCTCACTACCTGCCCGGTCAGCGCGATGGCCCACATTACGGGCGGTGGGCTCGCCGAAAACCTGGCGCGGGTGCTGCCGGCGGCGGCGGACGCCCGCATTGAATTGGGCGCATGGGCCCGGCCGCCAATTTTCTCCTGGCTCCAGCAACAGGGGGCCATCGTCGAGGAGGAATTATTGCGGACATTTAATTGCGGGATCGGCATGGTTGTCGTGGTTCGCCCCGAAGATGCCGGCCAGGCACGTCAGATACTCGAGCAAGCAGGCGAAACCGTCCACGAGATTGGCGTTGTCGCCAGCGGTTCCGGACAGGTGATCATCAGTCAATGAACACTGCCGGTGGAGTCGGCGTTGGCGCGGGTCTGCGCACCGTCGTACTGATCTCCGGCGGTGGCACTAATCTGCAGGCCATCATCAACCAGGTGGGCTCCGGTGAACTGCACATCAATTTGCAGGCCGTGGTCAGCGACCGGCCTGAAATCCTTGGCCTGGAGCGCGCCGCTAAAGCGAACATCCCGACCCGTATCGTCGACTATTCGAAGTTCGACCGCCGCGCCGACGCAGAGCAGGCGCTGTCCGCCACGCTGCACCGACTGCAGCCCGAGCTGCTGATTCTGGCCGGGTTCATGCGCATTCTGCCGGCGTCGCTGGTCAGTGAGTATTACGGACGCATGCTAAACATTCATCCATCGCTGCTCCCAAAGTTCCGGGGACTGGATACTTACCGTCGCGCGATACAGGCAAAAGAAACCTGGCACGGATCGACGGTGCACTATGTGACGCCGGAGTTGGACGCCGGGCCGTCGATTATTCAATACAAAGTCCGGATCTATCCCGATGAGACTGAACTCAGCCTGTCGACACGAGTGCAACAGGGTGAGTACATTATTTATCCGCGCGCTATTGGCTGGATTGCGGACCGGCGCCTGCAACTTAAGCACGGTGAGGTGTGGCTCGATGGCTTGCCGTTGGCCGAGCCCGTTGTTATAAATGAATCTTAAGAATATTTTATAACTTTATGATAAATATGACTTTTTAAGACTTAGGTAATGTTACGCCTTTCTGTCCCTGATATTTCCCGTGGCGGTCTTTGTACGAGACATCGCACTCTTCGTCCGACTCGAAAAAAAGCATTTGCGCGACGCCCTCGTTAGCATAAATTTTCGCCGGCAACGGTGTCGTATTGGAAAACTCCAGCGTCACATGCCCTTCCCACTCCGGTTCCAATGGCGTGACATTGACGATGATGCCGCAGCGGGCATAAGTCGACTTCCCGAGACAAATCGTCAGCACATTGCGCGGAATACGGAAATATTCGACGGTTCGCGCCAACGCGAATGAGTTAGGCGGAATGATGCACACGTCACCGTGCTTATCCACAAAACTGTTGCTGTCAAACTTCTTGGGATCGACGACAGCTGAATGAATATTCGTAAAGACCTTGAACTCAGCCGCGCAGCGCACATCGTACCCATAGCTCGATGTCCCAAATGATACGATCGGTTCACCCCCATTGCTGCGGATCTGTCCCGGCTCGAAAGGCTCAATCATCTGCTGCTCGATCGCCATGCGCCGGATCCAGTGATCGGATTTGATGCTCACAAGCGCTCCTGCTTATTCCACAACAATTTTCGGGAACGCGCCTTTATGATCACGGGGGGCGGTCGACAGGCATGCCGCAACCCGCCGGGCAAACGCTCGATACTTCTTCGCGATCACCGATTCAGGCGCGGCGATAACCGTTGGGGTGCCGCTGTCGGCTTCGCGCTGAATGCGGCTGTCCAGGGGCAGCTGACCCAACAAAGGCAGATCGCTCTCCTTCGCCAGCCGCGCCCCGCCACCGGCGCCGAATAGCGCTTCCTCATGGCCGCACGCCGTGCAAATGTGGGTACTCATGTTTTCCAGCACGCCGAGGACCCGCACATTGACCTTCTCGAACATTTTCAGTCCACGTCGGGCATCCAGTAATGCGATGTCCTGCGGCGTCGTCACGATGACGACACCACTTAGCGGGACTTTCTGGGTCATGGTCAGCTGCGTATCACCGGTTCCGGGCGGCAGATCGACGATAAGATAATCGAGATCCCGCCAATTGGTTTGAAAAGCCAGCTGACTGACGGCTTGCGTCACCATCGGTCCACGCCAGATCATCGGCTTTTCCTCGTCTACGAGAAAGCCGATGGATATCACCTGGATGCCATGGGCCTCGAGCGGCTCAAAACTCTTGCCATCCACGGTACCGGGTCGGCCCCCTAATACCCCGAGCATCCGCGGCTGGCTTGGCCCATAGATGTCGGCATCGAGGACGCCGACGCGTGCGCCCTCGGCGGCCAAGGCCAGGGCAAGGTTGACAGCCGTCGTCGATTTGCCGACGCCCCCCTTGCCCGACGCGACTGCCACAATGTTTTTTACGCCAGGCAACGGTGACAGCACCCCCTGAACCTCATGGGCATGGACTTTCCAATCGATATGAATCCTCGCTTCATCAACGCCAGGCTGCTGCAAAACCCTTTCGCGCAGGGCATCGCTGAGCGCTGGCACGATACTGGTTGCCGGAAATCCCAACACCACCCTAATCACGGCAGTACCTGCCGACAGCTCAACCTGCGCCTGCACGCCGAGCGACGCCAGATTTATGTCCATATCCGGAACAATAGTCGCGCCAATCACGCTCTCTATAATTTCTGTACTTGTCTCTGCCATAAAGCGTGACCGGTTTAACAGTATCAGGACCCCTTAAAGCGCGACATTCTACCTTAAGAATCAGCCGTGCCCGATGGAATCTACGCAAGCTACGTGGACCCATGTGGCATAATGATACTGGCTAAGGCTTTGGAAGTAGCTGGCTGTTTCTGCACGAGGACAAGTCAAGGCGCGATTGAGGGTGTCGCGCATTGTTGCGCCTTGTTGTTGGTTTTTTGGGATGAGTCGCGGGTTGTATGAAATTAATCAGCTCACTAAGGGCCGAACGCTCTATCGCACAGTTTCTCGCTGAGAGTGATGCTAATGCGCCCGCTGCAAAAAAAGCCGCCGAGAGTCTGCGAAAGCTCGGCAACGCTGCGATTCCAAATCTGATCGACGCACTGGCCGCGGCGGATAAGCAACAAACCAATGTTTTAGTTGCAACCCTGGCCAGCCATCTTAGCGATGCGACGTTCGGGCAGTTCGCCGCCGGCCTGGGCCATGCTGATAAGCGCTGTTTGGCCGGTGTTGCATGGGTTCTATCGAAAAGCAGCAGCTACAACCCGAACCAGCTGGTTGACCTGCTGGGCGATGAAGGGGTTTCCAAACCAACGGTTATTGAGGTTCTGAGAACCAAAAAAGACCAGATAAATGTCAATCAATTGTTGCGGCGCGCCTATGAGCTGGACCCCCGCGAAAAGGCAGCCGTATTCAAAATAATCCGGGAGGTCGCCACGGAAGCGACCGTGCCTGACCTTCTGTCCAGGCTGGAAGGCAAGGACCCGGCGATTCGTGTCCACATCGTCAGCGTTTTATCGCGGTTTAATCGCCCGGATGTTGCGCGCGCGCTGGAATCCCAATTATCAGACTCGCATAAAGTGGTGCGGCAAGCAGCACTCATCGCACTCGGTGGCATGGACGGAGAACGCGACGTCGGGCGTATCTGCAAACTGTTGACGGACCCGGATATGGAAGTCCAGAACCGCGCCGTCGACCTGCTGGTCAAGAGCCGTCATCCGAACACCATGATGCACCTGGTGGATGTCCTGAAAGACGAATCCGAATATGCGCGCCGCTCGGCCGTCGAGGTTCTGAACGAGATCGCTGATCCATCCACGATAAGGCATCTGCTGATGGCCATCGAGGATGACGATTGGTGGGTGCGATCCAGAGCATCGGACGCGCTGGCGACTATTGGCGGCAAGAAAGTCATGGATGCCGTTCTCGAACTTATTCGCGACGAAAATGAAAATATTCGACGCTCTGCCATCGAAATATTGAATCAGACCAAAGACGAACGCGCCGTGCGCCACCTTATTGAAGCCGTGCGCGACGATGATTGGTGGGTACGCGAACGGGCAGCGGATGCGCTCGGAGAAATTGGCGACAGAGAAGCCGTGCCGGCATTATTTACGATGCTCGAAGGTGATGCCAGATCGGTGCCTGCGGCGATCCGTGCCTTGGGGCGCCTTGGCGGTGATGCGGTGGTGGAGCGCGTTTTGCCGCTGCTGGACCGACCCGAAAAAGATATTCGCGTCGAGGCGCTGCATGCACTGGCTAAGGTGGCGGATCCATCGATGGCCAATCACATCAAGACAAGATTGCAGCCGCTCATGTCTGGCGCCGATGAAACCATCGGCAGGCTGGCGGCAGATGCCGTCGTGCGCATCGACAATCGATTCTCGACGACATCTGTGGAAGCCGCGCAAATGGCGGAGCGGATGGCTGAACCCGCGCATACGCTGCTGGTCGATGAAGCCAAGGTCGAGGAAGTTGCTAAAGCGCTGGAGGCTGGACCAAAACTCAATATCTCAAAACTCAAAACCGGCGACATCATCGAGGGCAGGTACCGTTATATTGAAAAAATCGGCAAGGGTGCCTTCGGCACGGTGGTATTGGTCGAAGATACCGTGGTCGACGAACGCCTGATACTCAAATTCCTGAATCCCAATGTCAGCTCCGACGAAGAAATGATGCAGCGATTTGTTCACGAGCTGCGCTATTCAAGAAAAATTACGCATAAGAATGTCATTCGGATTTACGATTTCGTCAGTCTCGGCGGAAATTATGCGATCTCCATGGAATATTTCCCGTCCCATACGCTGGGTGTCGAAATCGCGCGGCAAAAGCCCATGCCATTCGACAAAGCGATCGGCTGGAGCCTAGATATCGCCACCGGTATGGTGGTCGCCCACCAGGTCGGCATCGTGCACCGCGATCTGAAACCAGCGAATATTCTGATTGACGATCAGGGCCTGCTGAAAATCGTGGACTTTGGCGTAGCGGCCGCGGCATCGACCGGCGACACCCAGCTCACCAAGACCGGCTATGTCATCGGTTCGCCCAAATACATGGCGCCTGAACAGATATTGGGCAAGAAAGTCGATTTCCGCGCCGATGTATACAGTCTCGGCGTCCTCATTTATGAAATGATTACCGGCACTCCGCCCTATACCGAGGGCGACCACATGTCCGTGATGTACCAGCATGTGCAGGGCAATGCCAAGCTCTGTGAGGCGCTGAATCCCAACATCCCACCGAAGCTGGCGGCCGTCGTCAAGAAGACCATGGAAGTCGATAAACTCAAACGGTATAGTTCCATGGACGATCTGCGCGACGCCTTAGCGGCGCTCGCGTGAACGACCGGACACCTGCAGAGGCCGCAATAATCTGGGAGCTTCGGGCTGAATGCCCCACCAGAATTCAGTAAATGTCTAGAATCGATGCCTTTCTAAAGCTGGGGCTGGCGCAGGGATGCTCTGATGTGCACCTGGCTGTTGGCGTTCCGCCCATGCTCCGTATGCACGGCGACCTGATGCCGATCAAGTTCCGGAATCTCGCCGAAACTGAGCTGGAAACCTACATCAGTGAGATACTTTCGAAAAACCAGAAAGACAAGCTATATGCGGGTCATGATCTGGATTTTTCTTACGTCTCGGAGGACGGCGGCCGATTTCGC
>Ga0224512_10005665_pt1 | contig 10203 bp, 8 predicted proteins | sample SF_May12_sed_USG_4_FD_169103 | JGI IMG/M metagenome (GOLD analysis project Ga0224512, IMG submission 169103) | Sediment microbial communities from San Francisco Bay, California, United States - SF_May12_sed_USGS_13 | ecosystem: Environmental > Aquatic > Marine > Sediment | place: USA: California...
CGCGACCTAACGTCTTTTGGATTCTAACCTGAGCTCGACTTCCCACCCTCGATGGGGGGCAAGCTGGCCCGTCAATAGTCTGGCGGCTATCCCGGCATGATGCCAATCGCTCACTCCCGACGTCCAGCCTCCTCTCACCCGCGCCGGCGCGAATGTGTCCGAAAATTGGGAGGTTCTTGGATTAGGTCACTCTTCACGGTCAAGGGGGCTTCGTACGCCGAGCGCCCCGCGGTTGAGGACGTGGGTGTAGATCATGGTCGTGCGGACGCTCTTATGGCCGAGGAGCTCCTGAATGGTGCGGATGTCGTACCCATCCTCGAGGAGGTGGGTGGCGAACGAGTGCCGAAAGGTGTGGCAGGTGACCCGCTTGGGAAGGCCGGCGGCGCGGGCGGCCGACCTCACCGCTCGCTGGACGGCCGAAGGATGAAGATGGTAACGGCCTAGAGCGCCGGTCCGGGGGTCGGCGGATTGGGTGGCCGCCGGGATGAGGAATTGCCAGGCGAAGTCGTGCCCCGCGTCCCTCGACTTCCGGTCGAGCGCCCCGGGCAGGACCACCCAACCGGCACCGTCGGCGAGGTCGCGATCGTGGAGAGCCCTCCGTGCCACAAGTTGGTCCCTCAGCTCGACCTGGAGCACGGCGGGCACCATAGTCACCCTTCCTCTACCCCCTTTCCCGGCGTGCACCCTCAACTCGAGTCGATCGAGATTCACGTCCTTGACCCTCGTCTTGAGCGCCTCGTTCAGTCGGAGGCCGGACCCGTAGAGAAGGCGGGCAACGAGTCCGGTTGCACCGGTCATCCGCCGCAACACGCTGCCGACTTCGCGACGACTAAGGACGTTGGGTAGCCGGGTCGGCTTCCGCCCGCGGATGACCTGACTGCCATCCCGCTCCTCGATCGGCTTCTTCAGCACCTCGCGATAGAGGAACAGAATTGCAGCGCGGGCCTGACTCTGTGACGCCGCGCTGAGACACCGCTTCACCACGAGGTGCGTGAGAAATGCGTCCACTTCGGCGACCCCGAGCTCGTCCGGATGGCGCTTCCCGTGGAAGTGGATGTATTCGACGACCCAACGGCGATAGGTCTCCTCCGTTCGGGGGCTGTACCGACGCGCTCGGATCGCTCTCTCGAGCAGGACGAGCAACTTGGGGCCGCTCCGCGTCACGACTACACCTGAATGGGATCCGTAATGGGTGACTCCCCAATGATCCTGCGGTCGACAGGGCGTTGGAATACAGTCGTGGGACGCTAGCGCCGCCCGGATGGAGCTGCGGTCGGCTTTCGCCGTCCTCGCTCGCCTCGCGGAACAGTCGAATCTGGCCTACCCGGCCACCATCCGGTCGCTCGGCCCGAACCTGCGGTTCTGTCGGCCGACTCCGTCGTCCGATGCGGTCACGCTGAGGTGCGCCCGCTTAATCCGGACGGTTGCCGACCAAAATGCGAAAGGCCCCAGACCTCATGGAGGCTGGGGCCTTGGATCGCTCCGAGAGGCGCCGCCCGGATTCGAACCGGGGATAAAGGATTTGCAGTCCTCTGCCTTACCACTTGGCCACGGCGCCGGCAGGCCTCAAACCTAACCGCTCCTCTTGGACCGACAATACCGCCCTCCCGGGCCGCCCAGCCCCCACCGGAGACCCTCGCACCGGGGCTCCAGGGGGAATTCCGCGGCAAAAACGCGGCGCTCGGCTCTGGTTGGTCCCTGGTCCCTCGATTATCCTTATACAGCAGTGAATTCCGATGTTGCACTTCCTGCCCGCGTCTTCTGCAAGGAGGTCTTCATGCGGCGCATGATTGCGTGTTCACTCGCTCTTGCCTTCGGGCTCTCTCTCTCACTGGCCTCCGACGCATCCGCGCAGGCAGTCGCCTACTTCGGAGGCGGAGCAACCATTCCTACGGGGGACTTCGCTGAGTTCCCTGATGGGGGTGGTGACGGTGCCAGCACCGGTTGGATGGGCTTCGCCGGTGTCTACTTTCCCATCGGCGACACGGGTTTCTCACCCGGCATTCAGGGCTACTACGGCCGGAACAACCACGATTTCGAAGGCGACCGAACCGACCTCTACGGAGCGATGGCCACGGGCGGCTTCGCGTTCGGTGACCCCGACGCGTCTGCACGCCCCTTCGTAGCGGGCGGGTTGGGCACGTTGACGCACTCGTACAAGTCCGAGTCCTTCCCCACCGCGGAGGGCTCTACGACGAGCTTCGCGGCCCAGGGAGCGGCAGGCCTGAGCTTCGAGTTGGGAAGCGTTGGGGGTATGGTCGTTGCGAGCGCCACGAAGGGCTTCGGCGACAACTCCGACACGTCGTACATCGGCATCGCGGCGGCCATCGCCGTGCCGGTCGGGGGAAGTTGATCCGAGCCAGGTCAGGGTGCCCGGCGTTCGGGCACCAAAAAGCCCCGGTGGGACGTGAAGTCCTGCCGGGGCTTGGTGCGTGAGAGCGGGAAACCGGACTCGAACCGGCGACCCCAACCTTGGCAAGGTTGTGCTCTACCAACTGAGCTATTCCCGCAGGGTGCCACGCCGAAACGAAGCTAGGTAGAACCCCGAGGTCGGTCAATGCCGTTCCAGTGGTGGGAACCGAGTTCCTCGATCTCCCGTAAACCCTTATGTTCAGCCGCTCAACGCCACTTCGGCTCCTCCCTGTTCGGCCGCTCGACGTCCCATCGGCTCGTCTGCGGTCACGGCCTCGCCGACGCCGGATTTTCCATCGATCATGCCACGTAGTCTGCCCTGGATCCTCTTCACGCTGCTGGTGTGCTCGTCCTCTCTGGAGGGCCAAGCGGGAAGCACGAACGACGTCCAGGTCCTGGACCATACGATGGTCCCGCGTGGGCGGCTCCGACTCCAGGCTCACCCGGTCTTCACGTCCTGGGACAGCCGCTTCGGCCGCGCCGCGGACGGAACGTCGAGGGTCGAGTCGCTCGGCGACGATCTTACGGATCCCACGGCGCTCTCCCTCTTCCCGGGCCTTTCGACGCTGACGCGTTCGGTCGAGGACCTGACGGCCATCCCGTTCGACCCCGCTCTGGGCGCGTCGGCCGCATCGGTACAGCAGGACGTCACCCGGATCGACTTCGGCGGGCACGTGGGAGTCTTCGACTGGCTCACGGTGGGTGTCGTGGTCCCGTGGGCCCGCACGCGCTCGGCGATCGACGTCGCGTTCGCACCGGACAGCACGAACGCCAACCTTGGGCTCAACCCGGCCTTCACGAGCTCGGCTCAGGTCGACGCGTTCCTCGGCTCGATCGACGCGGCCGACGCCGCCGCCCAGGCATACGCCGCGGCGGAGTGCTCGAGTGGGCCGAGCGCGGCGTGTACCTCGGCCCAGGCGTTGGCGGGGCGAACCACGCTCTTCGACGCAGCGCTCCGGGCTGCGTACGGCGCCTCCCCCTTCTTTCCCCTCTCGGGCACGGCGATCGGCGATGCGCTCGCTCAATCCATCACCGATTTGAGCTCCGACCTGTCGGCGGCCGGCCTGACGGTTCTCGATCCGCTCGTGCTCTCCAGCGACCTGCTGCTCGAGGAGAGCGACCTCTCGCTGCTCCCGGCGATCGCGGGTTCTGGCATCGAGATGGCGCCACTCGAGACCCGACAGTCCCTATGGAGCGCCGGCGACGTCGAGCTCTCCGCACGCGTACGTGTCCTCGACAACCTCACGCCGAGAGACAGCGCATGGACCCATCCGGGAGTGGGGTATCGACTCACCGTGTCGGGTCTGGTACGGCTCCCCACAGGCACCGTAGCCGACCCCGACGTGCCCTACGATCTCGGCACGGGTCAAGCCCAGACCGACATGCAGGCTGGCGTGACCGCGACGCTCGCGTTCGGCGAGCGCCTGAGCCTGACGGCCGGAGGGGTCTACGGGGTTCAAGGTGAATCCACGATCGTGCGCAGGGTCGCGCCACACGAAGTGGTGCTCGCCCCCGTGGCGAGCCGCGCACAGGTCGTGTGGCGTCCCGGGTCGTACGTCGGGCTGGGCATCGCACCATCGATCCACCTCGCCCCCTCGATCACGCTCTCGGGAGAGTACCGCCTGGTCCACAAGAGGCGCGACGAGTTCGCGTTGGTGAGCGCGGTGCCCGGTCTCGACCCGGTCGTCCTGGCCCTGGAGAGCGGCGTTAAGGCGCATCAGGTGGGCGGAGGGCTCCGCTACTCGACCGTCGAACGTTGGCGGCGCGGTGACGCTTCGGTCCCGCTCGAAGCCCACATTCGGCTGCTCGCGACGATCGACGGAAGCGGCGGCCAGGTGCCGAAGGCGACGCGAGTGGAGGCGGGAATCCGGCTCTTCCGACGACTCTGGGGGGCGCCCTAGCCCCCGAAGCGCCGTGCTTCGAGACGTAGAACGCTCCCTCATGCGCCACGATGGCCGCATGAGACGTGACTCAGCCGTGACCGCTTCCTTTCCGAGCCCGAGCCGACAGCAGCTCGCGCGCGTGCGTCCGTGACGTCGCGGACTCCGGGTCCCCGCCGAGCATCCGGGCGATCTCCTCGACCCGGTCCTCACCCTGCAACGCGCGCACACGGGCGCTCGTCACGCCCGACGTGCCGTCCTTCTCCACCAGCAGGTGGGCCGTGGCCCTCGAGGCCACCTGCGGCAGATGTGTGACCACGAAGACCTGATGGCGCTCCGCCACCTCGACGAGCTTGTCGGCGACCGCCGTCGCCACGACGCCCCCGACCCCGGCGTCGATCTCGTCGAACACCAGGACGGGCACCTCGTCCACGGAGGCCAGAATCGACTTGAGCGCCAGCATGATCCGTGACAGCTCACCGCCGCTGGCGATCTTCGACAGCGGCATCGGGTCGAACCCTCGATTGGGCGCGACCAGGAACTCGACGGTCTCGGCGCCCCCCGCGGAGATCGTCTCGTTCGACGTGAGGCGTACCTCGAAGCGTCCCTCGCTGAGCCCCAACCGAGGAAGAACGGCGCCGACCTTGGTCGACAGATCCACGGCCGCCGTGCGCCGGGCCTCGCTGAGCCGTGCGGCGGCCGCGTGTAGGACGCCCCGGGCCGCGTCGATCTCCGCCCGCAGCCGCCCCAGGTCGTGGTCGGCGTCGTCCAAGTCGGCGAGCTCGGAGCGCACGCGTTGCGCGGTCTCCAGCACGTCCGCGAGCTCGGGCCCGTATTTGCGCTTGAGCCTGAACATCTTGTCGAGCCGGGCACGCACCTCCTCCAACCGATCGGGGTCGTGATCCACCGAGGACGCGTACTCGCCGAGCCGCCGCCCGACCTCCTGGAGCGTGTAGAACGCCTCGCGTAGGCGTTCCGCATCGGACTCCAGACCCCGATCGAACCCAGCGAGCCGCTCGAGTGTGTGGAGCGCATCAGACACGCGGTCGGCGACGGCTTCCTCTCCGTCGTAGAGCGCCTCGGCGATCGTCTGAGCACCTTGGACCAACTCCTCGGAATGCTCGTGGCGCCCCGCTTCCGACTCCAAGGCCTCGTCTTCTCCCGGCGAAAGATCGGCCGCGTCGATCTCCTTCAGCTGGAAGCGCAGGAAATCCGCCCGACTCTCGATCTCCCTGCGCCGCTCCTCGCGCCCCTCGAGCTCACGCTGCAGACCCTGGAGCCGCCCGTACTCGGCCGCCACCTCGTCCGCCAAGCCTTCGGCCCCGCCCACGGCGTCCAAGATGCGGCGCTGGTCTCGAGTCCTGAGCAGCGTCTGGTGCTCGTGCTGACCGTGCAAGTCGACGAGCGTGCTGCCAAGAGCCCCGACGATGCCCGCCGTGGCGGGGGAGCCGCCGACCCACGCCCGGTTTCGCCCCTCGGCCTGGACCTCGCGACGGAGGATCAGAAGCCCGTCCTCCACGCGGAAGCCATGCTCATCGGCGAGCCGACTCACCTCCGGTATCGCCTCCACATCGAAGACCGCCTCGACCGTCGCCCGATCCGCCCCCTTTCGGACGACGTCCGAAGACGCTCGCTCGCCGAGCAAGAGCGAGAGCGCCCCGACGATGATCGACTTTCCGGCGCCCGTTTCCCCGGTGAGCGCGTTCAGCCCGGGACCGAGCGACACGGTCAACTCCTCGACGACCGCGTAGTCACGAAGCCGAAGCTCGACGAGCACCGACTACGCCCGCTCGGGTGGACGCGTGGCCCAGTTCAGCTTTCGCCGCATCGTCTTGAAGAACGTCTGCCCGGGAAACCGCACCAAGGCGAGGGGTCGTTCTTCGCGGGCAATGAGCACCCGGTCCGACGGCTGGAGCCTCTGAACCACCTGCCCGTCGACCGTGAGCTGGTGGTCGCCCTGCGGATCCAGTGACCCGATGCAGATGCCCCGGTGCGCGGGAAGCACGAGGGGACGCACCGCGAGCGAGTGCGGACAGATCGGCGTCATGACGATGGCTTCGACCTCGGGGGTGATGATGGGTCCCCCGGCCGACATCGAGTATGCGGTCGAGCCGGTCGGCGTCGACACGATGACCCCGTCCGCCGCGAAGCTGCCGACCTCCTCGAGATCGCCCGGCGTTCCCACGGAGATCGTGAGCGGTGTGACGCGAGCCGCGCCGGACGTATGGACCACGACGTCGTTGAGCGCGAAATGGACGCACGGCTGCACCTCGCCGCCGTGCGAGACGACCGCGCGCAGCCGAAAGCGGTGCTCGAGCACGGCCTCTCCTGAGACGACCTGGTTCAGCCCTTCCTCGAGGTTCGAGTCGGGGATGGCGGTCAAGAACCCGAGCCGACCGATGTTGACCCCGAGCACCGGGGTGTCGGTGCCCACCGCGAGTCGACTCGCGCGCAAGAAGGTGCCGTCGCCCCCGAGCGCCACCACGAGGTCGACGGGATCGTCGTTGAGCTCGAGCGACGGCTCCGGTCCCCGCCCCGCGTTCTTCTCGACCGCGAGTGATACCCCCGCATCCGCCGCCCACGCGCGCATGCGATCCACGATCGCGAGCACCTCGGGCGTGTGCTCCCGATAGACGACCCCGATCCGTTCGATCGGAGCGGTCAGCCGCAGTGCGTCCCGGTCGGTCACGCCGGCTCGACTGCGGCGCCCCGCTCCACCAACTGGCGAACACGCGCCGCGATGCCCTCCGCGTCCAGGCCGATCTCGGCGAGCAGCTGATCGCGTCCGCCGTGCTCGATGAAGTCGTCCGGTACGCCCATCGACGAGACCCGCGGAACCTCGGCGAGCTCGAGCTCGTTGATCTCGCGCGCCATGAAGGCTCCGAAGCCGTTGGAGATCTGCCCCTCTTCGACCGTCAATACGCACGGATGACTCCGCACCATCTCCTCGAATACCGCTCGGTCGTACGGCTTGAGGAAACGACAGTTGACGACGGTGCAACGGAGGCCGTCCGCGTCGAGCGCCTGGGCCGCGACCAGCGACGGGAGCACCATCGTTCCCGTTGCGAGGATCACGCAGTCCCCACCGTTGCGCAGAACCTCCCACGTGTAAGGCTCGATCGGCGGGATCTCGGTAAGGTGCGGCACTTCGTCCGGCACCGCGGCGCGGGGCCAGCGCACGCTCCACGGGCCATCGCCAGCCCGGGTCGCGAGCCTCAGGAGCGCCATCATTTCCGCTCCGTCTTTCGGGGCCGTCACCGTCATGCCCGGCACCGACAGCATGTACGCGATGTCGAGCACGCCATGGTGGGTCGGACCGTCTTCACCCGCGATGCCGGCTCGATCCATTCCGAACACGACGGACAGGTCCTGGAGCGCGACGTCGTGCACGATGTTGTCGAAGCCCCGCTGCAGGAAGGTCGAGTAGATGGCCACCACGGGACGAACACCCTGCGTCGCGAGGCCCGCGGCGAACGTCACCCCGTGACCCTCGGCGATTCCGACATCGAAGTAGCGGTCGGGATGGGCCTGTTGGAACATGTCCGTCGACGTACCGTCGGGCATCGCGGCCGTGATCGTCACGACCTTGGGGTCCTCGTCCGCGAGCTCGATGAGGCCCTTGCCGAAGACCTTCTGGTAGCGCGGCAACCCGGCCGAGCCCTTCTTGCCCTTCCCGGTGACCTTGTCGAACGGCCCCGAGGCGTGCCACGTCCACGGATCGTCCTCGGCTGGCGTGAAGCCCCGTCCCTTTTGCGTGAGCGCGTGCACGAGGATGGGGCCTTTCATCTTCTTCACGCGGGAGAACGTATCGACCAGCGTCTTCACGTCGTGGCCATCGACCGGGCCCACATAGCGAAAGCCGAGCTCCTCGAAGATCAGCCCCGGCGTCAGGAGGTGCTTGAAGCTCTCCTCCATGCGGCCCGCGAGCTCCTCCATGACATCGCCCAGAGCGGTCGGTGTCCGGTGCAGAACCTCCTTGACCAAGCCGCGAACGCGGTTGTACGCCGGGTTGGTGATCATGCTCGTGAGGTACTTGTTCATCGCCCCGACGGCCGGTGCGATCGACATGTCGTTGTCGTTGAGCACGACGACGAAATCGCGACCGGTATGCCCGGCGTTGTTGAGCGCCTCGTACGCCAGTCCGCACCCCATGGCACCGTCGCCGATGATCGCGACGACGTCGAAATCCTGGTCCGTCAGATCGCGACCGACCGCCATGCCCCACGCCGCCGAGATGGAGGTCGAAGCGTGCCCTGCCCCGAACGCATCGTACTCCGACTCGTCGCGCCGGAGAAAGGGCGAGAGTCCCCCTCGCGTCCGGATCGTCGGCAGCTGCTCGTTTCGGCCTGTCAGGATCTTGTGGATGTACGCCTGATGGCCCGTATCCCACACGAGTTGGTCACGGGGCGTGTCGTAGACGTAGTGGAGCGCGACGGTGAGCTCGGCCACGCCGAGGCTGGCACCGAAGTGCCCTCCCTTCCTCGAGACGACGTCGATGTGCCGCTGCCGCACGGCGTCGACGACCGCCTGAAGGTCGGCCCGATCGACGCGCCTGAGGTCCGACGGATATTTGATCTGATCCAGTATGGACACCGGATCTTCTCCTTTATCGTGGTGAAGCAGCGTGAAAGATATCGGCAAGAGTCGTGAGCGACACTACTTACCCCGCTCCACGACATAACGTGCGAGAGCCTCGAGCGCATCGGATCGGAGCCCGGCCGCGTCGAGTGCCCCGAGCGCCTCATCGACCTGTTCTCGAGCCCGAGCGCGGGCGTCTGCGAGCCCGTACTGGGCCACATAGGTGGATTTGTCGAGTTCCGCGTCGCTCGGAATCTTCCCGAGCGTCTCGGCGGAGGCGGTCGCGTCGAGCACATCGTCGGCGATCTGAAAGGCCAGCCCGATCGCTTGCCCGTATCCGATCACCGCCTCGACGTCGTCGTCCGACGCCCCCGCCGCGATCGCCCCGATCTCCACGGACGCCGCAAGGAGCGCCCCGGTCTTTCGGCGATGCAGCTCGTCGAGCTCGTTCTTGGTCAGCGTCCGTCCCTCGCCGAGCAGATCGAGCCACTGTCCACCGACCATGCCCCCGGCGCCCGACGCTTCCATGAGGCGGCGGGCGACCCGCCGTGCGCGAGCTTCGTCGCACCCGAGGCCGGCACACGCCTCGAGCGCTTGCAGCGCGGCCATCGGAATGAGCGCGGCACCTCCCAAGATCGTGGCTTCCTCACCGTGGACACGATGCGTCGTGAGGCGGCCGCGCCGGAGCTCGGCGTCGTCCATGCAGGGCAGATCGTCGTGCATGAGCGAGAACGCGTGGATCAGCTCCAGCGCCGCCGCCAGATCGTACGCCCCGGGTTCGCGGGTTCCCCCGCACGCCTCGTACGCCGCGATGCACAAGACCGGGCGAAGTCGCTTGCCGCCCGAAAGAACCCCGTGCCGGACCGCGGAGCGTGTGGCGGGATCGACTCCTGCCCCGAATCCTCCCTCGAACCTCGCCACCGAACGTTCCAAGGCGGCTTCCACCTCGGCCACTCCGGATTCGAGGTAGCGCTCGAGGCCGGGAAACGACGACGAGATCACGCGTCCTCGTCGGCTTCCAGAGGCGCGGTCGTCCCGTCGGCGAGGAGCTCCTCGACGCGAAGCTCGGTCTCGGAGAGAACGCGCTCGGCCTCACGGACGTGCGCGACCCCCTCCTCGAAGAGCGTCAGCGCCTCTTCCAGGGCGACATCTTCGGACTCCATGCGCGCCAGGATCTCCTCGAGGCGCGCGAGTCGTTCCTCCAGCGTCGGGTCCTTTCCGTCACCGCTCATGTCGGCGTCACTCCTGCACACGCGCGCTGTCGATCGGGCCCCGCGACTCCGCGCGAAGGGTCCCGTCGTGCACGCGAAGATGAAAGGTCGCACCCATTTCG
>Ga0224512_10005666_pt1 | contig 10203 bp, 8 predicted proteins | sample SF_May12_sed_USG_4_FD_169103 | JGI IMG/M metagenome (GOLD analysis project Ga0224512, IMG submission 169103) | Sediment microbial communities from San Francisco Bay, California, United States - SF_May12_sed_USGS_13 | ecosystem: Environmental > Aquatic > Marine > Sediment | place: USA: California...
GTCGCTCGCACTCTGTCGCTGGCGGTGCCGGTAATGTTCGCCCGCGTCGGGATCCTTCTTCTGGTGGCCGTGGACACCGCCATGACCGGTCACTTCGGGGCCATCTCTCTCGCCCATTACGGCCTGGCCATGGCGCCTCAAGTGTTCATGCTGCTCATCGGCATCGGCCTGCTCATGGGCACCGCGGTGCTCACGGCGCAGGCAGAGGGCGCGGGGGAAAGCAGCGATACGGGAAGAGTCTTGCGTGTGGCGCTGGTGCACGCGGCGCTCTACGGCGCGGTGCTGGCGGCGCTTTGCTACGCAGGGGAAGATTTTCTGCTGCTGACTGGACAGGACCCGGGGCTGGCCGAAGGCGCCGGGCGGGTTCTGGTGATCTTTGGCTGGGGCTTGCCGGGCATGTTTCTCTACACCGCCACGGTGTTCTTTCTCGAAGGCATCAATCGCCCGGTGCCGGGCATGGTCGTGATGATCGCCGCCAATGTGCTCAACCTGTTTCTCAACTGGTTGATGATCTTCGGTCACTGGGGATTCTCAGCCGGAGGCGCCGAAGGCGCGGCGCTGGCCACCACCATCGTGCGCTGGTGCATGTTCTTCCTGGCGGCCAGTTACGTCCTGATGCGGGTCGATTACGTCCGTTATGGTTTGCGTGGCGCTATTCCGAATTTGCGCGTGTTCGCCAAACGCTTCCGCCGCATCGGTTATCCCTTAGGCATCGCTCACGGCCTGGAGACCAGCGCCTTTTCCACAATGACGCTCTTCGCCGGACTGCTGGGCGCCGTCCAGGTGGCCGGATACATGATCGCCATGAACCTCATCTCGCTGGTTTTCATGTGCGCGCTGGGATTCGCCACCGCCGCCAGCGTGCGCGTGGGTAATGCGGTGGGTCGCGGCGATGCCGAGGGCGTCCGTCTCGCCGGCTGGGTGGCGGTGGGCATCGCCTCGGCCTTTCTCGTTGCCGTGGGGATCGTTTTCTTCTCCGCGCCCGAATGGCTCACCGCCATCTACACCAGCGAAGCTTCGGTGGCCGCGGTCGCGGCGCCAACGGTACTGGTGGCCGCGTTTGTTTTACTGCCAGACGGCGCCCAGGGCGTGCTCATGGGGGCGCTGCGCGGCGCGTCCGACGTGTGGCCGGCGACGTTTCTATATTTGCTCTCCTTCTGGGGGGTGATGATCCCCACCGGCTACGTCATCGGGGTACTGGAAGAGCGCGGCGCACCGGGCCTGATGGGGGCGGTGTTGGCCAGCACCGCGTGCGCCTTGGTCCTTCTCGGGATCCGTTTTCACCGGGTAACCAGGCGGGCGGTGAAACGCGCGTAACGACTGCGGCCGCAAGTCACACCGGTTAATGGAAACGCGACACTGCCGTAGCCGGTGGGTTGAAATTACTCCCGGCCCAGCAGCGCGTTGACCCGGTGCAGCCGCGGGCAGGGAATTCCCAGCTTGTCCAAGCAGGCGCAGGTGCTGGTGACGTAGTCGATGTTGGCGCCGCCCTGCCCCCGCGCCCGCCGAACCACGGCCGCGGCTTCCTCAGGGCTCAGGTCCCCGGCGTACTGCTGGTGATGTTGATCGGCGACGAAGGTGAGCGCCGGAACCTTGCGCCCGTCATCCAGGCGAATGTTTCTAATCACCGGGACATAAACGGCGGTGACCATCTCCCGTTTGTACAAGTACGCCGCCGCCGCGTCGCGGTGCTCGGAGGGCACCCGATGCGCCACTCCTAGGCAGGAGCCGCCGCTGCCCAGTCCAAGCACCAGCCCCGGCTCCCGCTTGGTGCCGCGGTAGACCCAGGACCAGATGCACAGACCGCGGTGGAACCCGTATAGCCTGGCGATGCGAGACTCCGCCGGCGGAAACCCGGGGTTCCACATGAGGGAGCCGTAACCAAAGACCCACAGCGGGTCGGGCAGTTCCAGCGTCACCTCAGGCCAGGGCCGTTCCGGCGGCCAGGCGCAGGGGTCCATGCGCTTGCCAATGTATTTGCTCGAACTTCGCGCCGCGTCCACGGTTGTAAATCCCAGGTCCCTGTGACACTTTCCTCGCCACCCATCTTAACAAAGGGGTCAGCTCCACCGAGGGTCCCGGCGGGACCCGTCGAGAAACGGGGCGGCACCCAACGGATTAGAAAATGTTGCTTCACCTTTGCACCTGGCAGGAGATCGAGGCGTATCTGGAGCGCTCTAAGGGTGTCATCGTTCCCATCGGCTCTACCGAACAGCACGGCCCCAACGGTCTCCTCGGCACCGACGCCATTTGCCCCGAGGTCATCGCCCGGGGCGTGGGGGAAAATATCGGCGCGCTAGTGGCGCCTACGCTCAGCATCGGCATGGCCCAGCACCATCTCGGCTTTGCCGGCTCGGTGAGCTTCAGACCGACGACGCTCATTGCCGTGGTGCGGGACGTGGTGCAGTCGCTTGCCCGCCACGGTTTCGAGCGCTGCTATTTCCTCAACGGGCACGGCGGCAATATCGCTACGGTGACCGCCGCCTTCTCCGAAATCTACGCCGACAAGAGTTTCAGCGGCGGCAATAACCGTCCGCAAATGCGCTGCAAGCTGAGCAGCTGGTACATGGCGCCGGAAGTAAAGAGACTTTCGGCAAAACTTTTTGGCAGCTCCGAAGGCAGCCATGCGACGCCCTCGGAAGTTTCCCTCACCTATTTCGCCTATCCCGAAGCGGTAAAGTCGGTCTCCATGTCTCCGAAGCTCGCCCCCACCGGACCGATCTACGATGCCGACGACTACCGCAGCCGCTTTCCCGACGGGCGCATCGGCTCGGATCCCACGCTTGCCAGCGTGGATGCAGGTCGAAAACTCTTCGAGGCGGCGGTCGTGGGCGTGGCGCGGGATTATGAGGAATTTCTAAAAGCATCCTGAGCATCGCGGGGACGCCATTAGTGCAGTTGCTCCAAGAGGCTGTTACCCAGACACAGTGATATCGACCATGACGGACACGCGCGAAAACTTGCTCAAAACCGTGCTCCACCATTGGCACGTCAGCCACGACGCAAAGATGGTTGCCTTCGGCGGCTGGGATATGCCGGTGCAGTATTCCACGGGAATCATCAAGGAACACCTGGCCACACGACGCAACGCCGGGCTGTTCGATGTTTCCCACATGGGCCGCTTCAGCGTTCGAGGCAAAGGCGCAGAAGAATTTCTCAACTACGTCCTCAGCAACAACGTGTACGCGCTGGAGCCGGGTCATGCCCACTACACCTTTATCGCTACACCCACCGGTGGCGCCGTGGATGATGCTTATCTTTATAAGCTCGACAACGAGGATTTTCTGCTGGTAGTCAACGCAGCCAACCGTGACAAGGACTGGGGATGGCTCGAGCAGCACAACCATCGCGAAAATCTCGAGATGACCAACATCAGTGAGCAGCTGTGCATGATTTCGCTGCAGGGACCGAACGCGTCGTCGATTTTAGAGAAGCTGGTGGACAAGTCCTCCCTTCCCGAGAACAAACGCAATCATCTAGGCAAGGTTCGAATAGATGGCAAAGAGGTCATCGTTGCGCGCACCGGCTACACCGGTGAATCGGTTTGTTTCGAGTTGTTTCCTCCACGGGATTTAACCGAAGCGCTGTGGCAGAAACTCGTGGACCACGGCGCGCAGCCTGTGGGGCTGGGGGCGCGGGACTCGCTTCGTCTCGAGGCCGGGCTGCCCCTCTACGGTCATGAGCTGGGTGAGGATGTCGAGGGCAAGGAGATCCCGGTGTTCGCCAACCAGCTGGCGCGTTTTGCCGTCTCGGCGCACGACACCCACGACTTCATCGGCAAGGAGGCTTTGCATCGGCAGCGCGAGGAATACACCCGAATTCGCCGCGGCGAGATCGAGGCAGACGCGGATAAGCGCGTGCTCAAGCGGCTGATCCAGCCGCTGGCGGTGTTCGGCAGCCGCAAGCCGCTGCGCGCCGGCTATCGGGTCTCTCGCGACGGACGGCACGTTGGCTATGTCACCTCGGGAACCAGCGTGCCCTACTCGCGTTTTTACCAAAGCGCTATCACCGCGCTTCCATCGGACGAACACGACATTCGCCCCATCGGTCTCGCTCTGCTGGACACGGACATCCGCTATCGCAGCGACCGTCCAGTGGTGCTGGAAATCGAGGATGACCGCGGCAAGCGCTTCGAGGCGGAGCTGGTGGAAAAAAACGTGTGGCCGTCGGCGCCCTACGCCCGGGCCTATACCGGCTTCGAGGCCCCGCGGTCGACGCGGCGCGTGGAGGGCGAAGATCTCATTCAGCACAGCGCCAGGCTGATGAAGGACGCCGAGGCCAATACCCACTGGCGGCGCACCGAGTGCATCAACCTGATTCCATCAGAGCAGACCACCTCCGCCTTCGTCGATCGCCTCTGCGTCATGGATCCGGCCAGCCGTTATAACGAACATAAAGCGCTCAGGGCCCTGGGTCCCAACGCCCCGGATGTTCGCTACTACAAAGGCACGGCTTTCATCATGGAGAGGGAAGAGGAGCTCAAGGCGGCGTTGGCAACCTTCTTCAACTGCAACCGCGTGGAGCCGCGGGTCATCAGCGGACAGATGGCCAACGACACCGTCTACGACGCGCTGAAGCAGTTCCGTAACCGGCATCGCACATTCGCCCACCACAGTCCCATCGCGCGGGTGCTGGTGCACGACTTGAACAAGGGCGGTCACCTGAGCGCGCAGGTGATGGGCGCGCTAAAGAATTACGTCGACGTCGATCCGCGAACCATGCGCCCGGCTGTAGAGCATTTTCCATTTCAGAAAGAGAACCCGCATCGCATCGACGTCGAGGCGACTAAGGCGCTCATCGCGAGAACGGATCCGGAGCTCATCGTCTTTGGACGCAGCGTGATCATTCACACCGAACCCGTGCGCGAGATCGCGGAGTTCGTTCATAAAGAGTTTGGCAAAGACAACCCGAGGCGTCCTCTTATCATGTATGACGGCGCCCACGTGCTTGGATTGCTGGGCAAACATTTCCAGGATCCCTTTGCCGAAGGCGCCGATATCGTCACCGGCTCCACCCACAAAACCTTTTTCGGACCGCAGCGCGGCGTGGTGCTGGCGAACGTCGAACACGGATCACCTTTCGAAGAGCTGTGGCGTCACGTGGAGTCACGCACTTTTCCGGGCCACGTGAGCAATCACCATCTGGGCACGCTTCTGGGTCTGCTGGGCGCGACCTATGAGATGCTGCAGTTCAAGGACGCGTATCAGGCTCAAGTGATCAGGAACGCCAGGGCCTTCGCCCGCGCGCTTGCGGATTTGGGCTTAAGCCTCGAAGGCGATCCGGCGAACGATTTTACCCAGACTCACCAGGTGCTGCTGCGCGGTGCCAGGGCCAAAGGAGAGTTCCTCTCTAACCTTCTGGAAAAGAACAACATCATCACCAACCCGCAGGCCTACCACGACGATCCGGGCTTTGCCGCGGCCAGCGGCGTGCGCATGGGCACGCAGGAAATGACCCGCTTCGGTATGAAAGAAAAAGACTTTCAGGGTCTGGCAAAGCTGATGGCGGAAATCATCGGCGAAGGACACGATCGCCCCGCCGGCCACTGGATTCCGGCGGTGGAGGCGTTCCGCGGACGCTTCACGAAGATGGAGTATTGTTTTTCGGAAGAGGGGTAGAGGGTAGATCGGGGACGCGGATCGAAACTCCTTTTTCCCATCTACCCTCTACCATCTATCAAAATCGATCCATTTCCACAGGTTTCACCTGACAATTCAAGCTCCTCGACGGCGAGATCCTGGCGAATCTCGGCCCCCGACCGGCATGATGGGAAGGCTCACGGCAGGAGTTTTCGCCGTTAAGAACTAAAAGCATGGATCGCGTTTCGAATTCGTGACGAGGTGGGCAAAAAGCGACGCAACTGAGCCCGCTCTGAAGTGAAACAGGCTGCTAAAATTTAATTCGGTGAAAGCTCTCTAAGGTTCGCGGCGACCTTTCCCAGCTTTCTTTCCGTTACAGTCCGTCGATGACGCGGGCCCAGCAGACAACTCGGAGCGCCTCCGTGGCAAACGTATACACGACCACAAAAACACTCTGGTCCGAAACCCAGTTCGAGATCCTTTACCTCTCATTAAAAAAGAATCGGCCCGAGGGTGAGATCGCTCTCATCGTCCAGGATTTGAACAGACGGGGACACAAACCGCGCCATTTGATTGCAAAGGCGAGAGACAAGGTCGGCATGGCCGGAGCAGGACGGCTCGCGGGGATCATCAAGCGCATCGGCAAGCGCGCCTGAGGCGAAACAGCCCGCTCATTCACTCTTCGGATCGTAAGGCTCTACCGTTTCTGACTCGATGGCGTCGTTGCGCGCGACGATGGCCTCGGCCGCCTCCGTATCGCTCAGGTTCACCGGCTGGTGCGGCAAATCAGGCGGTATGAAAATAAAGTCTCCCGCCTGGTTAATCACTGATTTTTTCAGCCCCGGGCCGTAGCGCGTTTCCACCTTTCCCTTGAGCACGTAGATCGCCGTCTCGAATTTCACATGACGGTGCGGTTCCGCGGCGGCCCCCGGCGGAATGACCACTTTGTACATGGAGATCCCGCGGCTGCCGGCGGTTTGCCGCGAAACGCCGGCAAAAAAAGGCAAATTTTGTGGAAGCCGGCCGTCCGCCTCGGGTCTGACGGTCACCACCTCCGCACCTGTATTCGGTTTTTTTTCTGGCTGTGATTTGCTCATAACTCGACTTTCCGGACAGCTGCGCAGGTTGGCTCGGGCAAGGCCGCATCCCGCTCCGAGGGAGACGCGCCTGATCCAGGTTAATATACCCGCCCGGTAGGTTTCATGGAGCGTTCGATTCTCAGCTTCGACCGCAAATCCGCATGACTTTCTCACTCGCCGCTAAATGCCAACGCACCGGAGCATTCGGAATCGTCGTTTCCTCGTCCAGCATCTGTGTTGCCAGCCGCTGCGCCTGGGCGCGCGCCGGTGCCGGCGCCGTGGCTAGTCAGAACATCACCGATCCGGCACTCGGCACACTGGGACTCGAGCTGCTCGGACGCGGCCATACAGCAAAGCAGGTGCTGACCGAGCTGGTGAAAGCCGGCGATTTTCCCGAGTTTCGCCAGATCACGGTAGTCGACAGCAGCGGTGAGACCGCCCACCACTCCGGCAGCAACACCCTCGGGGGGAACGCCACCGCCAGCGGCACAAACTGCGTTGCGGCCGGCAACCTGCTCAAGAACGAAGGTGTTCCGGCTGCGATGGTGGCCGCTTTCGAGGCCGATCCCGGCATGGAGTTCGCCGAGCGACTGCTTCGCGCGCTGGAGGCCGGGAAAAACGCCGGCGGCGAAGAGGGTGCGATCCGTTCCGCCGGGATCAAAGTGGTGGAGACTCTCGTATGGCCGACGGTGGACCTGCGCGTCGACTGGCACCACGAGCCCATCGAAGAGCTGCGCCGGATCTGGTGGGTATTCGCCCCGCAGAAGCAGGACTACGTGATCCGGGCGATGGATCCCACGGCGGCGCCTTCCTACGGCGTTCCCGGGGATCCGTGAGGAATTTCGTCGGGACCACAGCGGGAGAAATCGGAGCACGAAACTTGAACAAACCTGGCACGGTATTGGATGTCGAATTCGTCCGCGCGCAGTTTCCCGCCACGGGGCCGCTGGCATTCTTTGAAAACGCCGGCGGGACGTTTGTACCGCAAACCGTCATTGACAAAGTGCGCGCGTACATGACCGAAACCCAGGTGCAGCCGGGCGGTGAATTCGCGCCTTCCGTCAAGGCCGCCAAGCGCATGAGGGAAAGCCACCGCCTCATGGCCGAGATGCTCAACGCCGCCCCGGAAGAGGTGATGGTGGGCATTTCCACCAGCATGAACGTTTACCTTCTTGCCCAAGCCATACGCCACTGGTTCACGCCGGGCGATGAAATAGTGATAACCAATCTGGACCACGAGGCCAACAACGGCGCGTGGCGACGACTCTCCGAGTTCGGCGTCGAGATTCGGGAGTGGCGGGTCAATCCGGACACGGCGGATCTGCATCTGGAAGATCTGGACGAGTTGCTCAACGATCGCACGCGCCTGGTTTGCGTCAGTCAGTGCTCGAACATCACCGGCAGCATCAACGACGTGGCTGAAATCGCGCGCCGGGTGCACGATGCGGACGCCCTCATCTGCGTCGACGCCGTTGCTTACGCGCCTCATCGAAAGCTGGACGTCAAAGCGCTGGACGTCGATTTTTACCTTATCAGCCTTTACAAGCTATACGGGCCCCACGTGAGCATCCTTTACGGGAAGCGGGAGTTATTGCTGAAGGCCAAGCGCCAGCATCATTTTTTTATCCGCGACGACGATATTCCGCTGAAGCTCAACCCCGGCGGGCCCAATCACGAATTCACCGCGTCGCTGTCCGGAATCATCGATTACTTCGACGCGATTCATGCGCATCATTTTTCCGGAAGCAACGCGGCGCTGCACGAACGCATGTGCGAATGCTTCAATCTCATCGCCGCGCACGAAGAGAAACTGGCGAAACCGTTGGTGGATTTTCTCGACTCGAAGCCAGGCGTGCGCATCGTCGGCCGCGCCACCGCCGACCGCGACGCCCGCGTTCCCACCTTTTCCTTTGTGGTGAATAACCGCAATTCGAACGACTTTCCCAAACACCTCGCGGGCTACGACATCGGCGTCCGCGCCGGACACTTTTACGCAAAGCGACTCATCGACGCGCTGGAATTGGAAAAGAACAACGGCGTAGTCCGCGCAAGCATGGTGCATTACAACACATCGGAAGAAGTAGAACGTCTCATCAGGCATTTGGATGAGGTGATTTGATTGGCCGATTACTAATCGGTGGTTGATTAGTTACCGGCATTAAGAATCAGTATGTAGTAGTTAGTATGTAGGAAATAAGAAAAACTCAAGACGCTTCCTCCCTACATACTACATACTACCTACTACATACTAAGCGCCCGCGACCTGAGCCTATCCGCCTGAATCGTGTCCTACCTCGAACGCATCCGGGAAGCCAACCGATACACTCTCTCCGACTATCGGCCGTTTCGCGTCGCAGAAATTCATGTCGGTCACGTGCGCCACGGGTTTGCCGAAAGCCTGAAGCGGTGGCCGGAGGTGTTCGCCGTCAGCGCCGATCTCGTCTGTCTCGATCCTTCCCTGGACGGCGATGATGTGGATTTGAGAACGCGCACCGCGGCGGTTGACTCGGTGCTGCGTGATCTTCACGCCCAGGGAGACATCGACAGCTGGTATGACGAAGCCTTTCCGGTAGGCCGTAACTGGGGCGATCCGCCTCTGCTGCTGATGGAGCGCGCCGCGCTTCCCTGCTTCGGCGTGCGCGGCTACGGCGTACACATGAACGGCTACGTGCGCGAAGGCGACGAGATCAGGCTTTGGGTCGCGCGCCGGGCCAGCGACAAGCCGACCTATCCCGGAAAGCTTGACCATCTTGTGGCAGGCGGCCAACCGTACGGTATCTCGCTTTTGGAAAACCTCATCAAGGAGTGTTTCGAAGAAGCGGGTATTCCCAGGTCCCGCGCCTCCCTGGCGCACCCGGCCGGCCGCATCAGCTATGCCGTGGACACGGGCAAGGGGCTCCGCCCGGACATGATCTTCGTCTACGACCTCGAGCTTCCTGCGGACTTTCGTCCGGTCAACATGGACGGCGAGGTCGAGTCTTTCCACCTCTGGACCTTCGAGGACGTGAGCCGGCGCCTTCGCAGGACTACCGAGTTCAAGTTCAACTGCGCCCTGGTCATCATCGATTTCCTTATGCGCTTCGGATTCATTCCTAAAGACCACGCGGAATATGCCGAGATCATGCTCATGTTGGGCAGGGACCGGCCCGGTGGTTTCGACAGCGCCCCCGGCTGAGGCAGATTCGCCCTTCCGTAGCGGTATCTTCTGCCCTTCGTGTCGCCCCTCAGGACCGCAGTGTGACCCGATACGCAGAACAAAAATCTCATTTAATCAATAATTTATACATGGCAATCAGAGGCCGCGCCCATTTTGAAGGCCCGGCTTACAGCACGATGCACAGTAATTTCCGCCCAGCGTTTCCAGTCGCTAGCGCAAAACGGTCTTCTCTGACCTCCCGCAATCCATCGCGCCTGCTCCGCCGGGCCCTGAGTTCGGTCCTGGCCGCCGTGGTGCTCTCCACGGCCGTCTCAGCGCACGCCCTCAATATTGACGACGCCCGCGCAGAGTACGCGGCAGTCAACCTGCGGACGGCATTCGAGCTTTA
>Ga0224512_10005667_pt1 | contig 10203 bp, 8 predicted proteins | sample SF_May12_sed_USG_4_FD_169103 | JGI IMG/M metagenome (GOLD analysis project Ga0224512, IMG submission 169103) | Sediment microbial communities from San Francisco Bay, California, United States - SF_May12_sed_USGS_13 | ecosystem: Environmental > Aquatic > Marine > Sediment | place: USA: California...
CTGCGGCCAGTCCGTGTCCCATTTCATGAACCCAGGTGCCGAGGAGGGCGAAGGGGTACAGGACTCTCCGGCCGAAGGGCAGGCGCGGTACCACCACGCTGACACCAACAGCAATCCAGAACAAGGTCGCCAGTTCCTCGGTCGACGGATCGACGAGAATCGAAGGGGCTTGGTCCACGGTGTTCAACACTACTTCGAGTGACACCGGGTGTCGGCTCAATGTCGCATCCAAAGGTCTGAACCGATGATCTGCCGGTCCCAACGTCGAAGGACGCCGGTTTCGAGGTGGGTCGGGTGTCCCCTTCGGCGGGTGGCCGCTGGAACGATGTTCCACCAACTCCGGCAGAATTTGGGCCAAGTTGCTCTGGCGGGTTTGTGTCGGATCGATCACAATGGGTGGGTACAAACGACCACGCAGTCTCTCGGCCTTCCATCGGTTGGCCAGAAAGGGCTCGAATGTCCACACGTACACGCACCAACCGCCTCCGGAAACCAGGAGCGGCCGCTATTCACAAGCCCGGCCGTTTCGATCGGAAAGTGGAGCACCGCCGGGTGCGCCGGGCGGCTCAGGTGGAGCTACGGAAGTTGGCGGAGCCGGAAGATCACGTGATCACCCGGCCGGTCCACACCTCCCGCAAGGTCGATCCCGATGAGCGGCCGGAGTTAGAGGTCAAGAAGCAGCGTTTCAAGGTGTGGAAGACCAAGGGCTGGAAGCGCCGGTCCCGCCAGAGAGCCGAGCGAGCAGCCGACTACTACCAACTGGTCAAGAGTTTGTAGCGAACGAGCAAGATCCTGCACCCACCAGCGCAGGATCTTGGTTTTTGCCTACACCTTCAGCTCGAACTTGAAGTACCGTGGGAGGCGGCGTGTTTGCGGTGGGCGCCGACCGGCTCAGGCTGTCCCGTTCACCCGGCGCCGTCAACGGTGGATGTCCAAGGATTGCCTTGATGGACAGTGCGAGCTGGCTGATCGAACAACAACCCGACAACCCTGATCTACCTCTGTGGACCAGGGCGATCGTTGGCGAGATGTTACCCGATGCCGTGAGTCCCCTGGGATGGACCATGGTGTGGCAGCCCTGTGCCGCCTTCGGTTGGCGCGACTGCATGATCGAACGTTTCGGGTTCGATGAGCGTGAGATTTCGTCCGACCACCCGGAAACCGTTGGCCTCATCGGAGGCCATGCCTACCTCAACGCATCACTGCTTCGGGTTTGGGCATCGCGGATGCCGGACATGTCGGTGGGGGACATCGATCCGATTCTGGTCGCCGGCTCCCGTCCCCTGCCCGACCACGTGCAACCGGACTGGGCCGCTCCCGAGCGGGTCACCCGTCGAATGTTGGAACAGTGGCGTAGCTGGGTGAGCACCAGCCACAATCAGTTCGAACTCGAACATCAGCTGAGGCAGGTCGACGAAACCCTCGGGGAGCCGCTCGATCTGGGCCGTTGCTCCGACATCGAGTTGATGGAACATGGGCTCTCACTGCAACCGTTGGCCCGCGAGCTGTTCTCCCAGCATCTCAACCAGACCCTGGCCGCCGCTATCGGTCCGCGGACGCTCAACAACGCCTGTGTCGAGGTCGGACAACCGGCCCACACTCTGCGGCTCCTGAGCGGGGTCGGCCACATCGATCCCGTCTCACCGACCTTGGCCCTGTGGGAGCTGTCACGGTTGGTTCGAGGTTCGGCGGCCCTCAACCGCTTCTTCGACAGCCGACCTGACCACCTCGACCGGACACTTCGCCTGTCCAATCAGCCCGACGCCAAGGCTCTCGTGGCCGGCGTCGAAGCCCTGGTCTCGGAAGTGGGATTTCGGGGACCCAACGAATGGGATTTGGCGTCACCGACCTGGGACGCCGTTCCCGATGTGGTGCTGGCCATGATCAGTTCGATGCGTCGCTGTGACGACGGCTTCGCCCCCCGGCGACGGAGAAAGGGCCTCGAGCAGGACCGATACCGGCTGGCCGTCGAGATCGCAGCAGCCCTGGCCGAGGACAAACGTCAGGGCTTCATCGATGGGTTGGCATCGTCCACCACCTTCGTGCGTGGTCGCGAGCAATCCCGCACCGCCCTTATGCGGCTTCTTCACCGCATGCGGAAGTCGGTCCGGGAGCTGGCCGACCGGGCCACCAAGCGGGGTGATCTGGACGACCCGGCCGATATCTGGTTGCTCCAGGTGGACGAGTTGACGTATTACGCCGACGGCGGCCTGGCCGCCATCGGTGACCTGGTGGTCGAGCGGCGACGTGAACTCCGGTTCTGGCAGGCGGCCGAGCCGGCACCGACGATGTGTCTGCAGGGTGACGGACCGCAACGGCCGGCCGGTTCCGAGCTGGTCGACCGGATCAATCTGTTTTCCAACGAGAAGCTGGTTCCCGGCGACCTCATGCTTGGCTCGCCCGGTAGCCCCGGCATGGCCCAGGGGCAGGCCCGGGTGATCGAGACCGACGATGATCTTTCCCTTTTCGAGCCGGGCGAGATCATCGTTCTGGCTCGGCCGGGGCTGGCCGCGACCCCGCTCTTTGTCGCCGCGGGCGCCGTCGTCACCGATGTTGGTGACACGTTCAGCCATGCCGTTGTTGTGGCCCGGGAGCTGGGGATCCCCATGGTGGTTGGCGCCACTGGAGCCAGCGAGCGGATCAAGACCGGCTCGACGGTGAACGTCGACGGCTTGACCGGCGTCATCGCCGTTGTCCCGAGCGAATCGACACCGGAATTGGTCAGCCCAGCCGCCGTGTAGGTAGGCCCCGGGTCTGGCCCTGGCTCGATCCGATGAGCGACGCGCGGCCATGCCCGGCACTCGACCCGGGCTCCCGACCGCTGGTGAAACTAGGTCGGAATCCACCCGATCCGAGGATTGGGCCACGATAGGCCAACGTTGCGGTCCGATGAGGTGCCCGGCGACCACGTGGACCACAACCCGCCAACGGCCTGACGGCTGTATTCGGCCCAGGCCATCGCCGTCTGTTCGGACACCCGGTGAACGGTCTGCTCCAACCCCCCTTCGAAGATGTTGTAGCCGGCCCATACGCAGGGCCAGTCCCTGGTGGATCCGACCTCGGTCAACAGGACCGAACCGTGGCGGCGGACACGGTTGCGGTGGGTGTGTCCGGAGCTGATGACGACGGGCGTTCCCAACCCGTCGAGGCGGTCGAGAAAGTCGGTTGACTCCGGTGCGGTGATCCCGATGGGCCAGTGTCGGGCCACCTTGCCCGGCTGGAATTGCTGGTGGGTGAACAACAACACCGGGCGGTCGGCGTCGGCCACGGTGTCGAGGATGCCAGGGCCGACTCGCTCCACGGTTCCCTTGCCCCGGCCCGGTATCGACGTGTCGGCCACAACCACCCGAACTCCGGGAAGATCCAGATGGGCGACATCTCGACAGATCGGCAGCTTCCGCCGGCCGACATGGTCGGGGATGTACCGGCCCGCCTCGTCGAGGTCATGATTACCGGGGATCGCCATCATGGGCAGCTCAGGGGCCGAGTCGACCAGGGAACCGAACAGGTCGTGACACTCGGCGTTCTCGTGCTGCACATTGTCCCCCTTGGCCACCACCAGCCGAGCGCCCCAGGCCTCGGCATCGTCGAGGGCACTCTGGGCGCAGCGAACGGGATGCAGGTCCCGGTAGGGTCCGGGTGGTTCACCGGCAACGATGGCCGGTGGGGGACCGCCGTCGACTTTGACTCCACAGGCCTCGGTCATGGTCTTGAAGAAGCCCCATCGGGACGACCCGAGATGCATGTCGCTGATGGTGGCCACTCGATACAGCAGTTCCCCCGGAGGCCGGGGCAGTGTGCGGAAACTCAGCGGCCGCTCAACCAGTGATCGGCTCCGATCATCGACCAGGTCGATCCGGTAGCCGCTGTCGGAGTCGAGGCCAACGAACAGGACGCCGCCCGGACCCGGCGCCTGTTCAACGGTGATGGACTGATCGCCGCAACGGACGGTGACGGTTTCGGCCTCCAGCCAACCCCAGGTGATCTGGACCGACTGGTGATCGGTGGCCCAAACCTGAGGCGGGGAGGCCGGGGCGCCAAGCCTACCCCGAAGTCGGAGGTTCACGAGGTGAGAAATCGGGCCAGCGATTCCGACTCCCGCCGGCGCAGGGCCACTGCCACCCGCTGACGTTCCAGCAGCTGCTCCAGGGTCCTGGAGCCGCTCGGTACCGGGTGCCGGGCGAAGAAGTCCGCCACCCTCCGTTCATCATCCGGGGTGTCGAGGGAGACGATCCCCTCGGCCATTCTCACCAGGTGGCTGGAGGCGAACAGTTCGACCAGCCTGTCCCAATTGTCGGCGACGAAGTTCCAGGTGTGTCGACCGTGATGCCGATTCTTCATGGCCCGGCGGAGCAGGAACGGCGAATTCTGGGTCCGGATCGAGTTGTCGAGCACCATGCCGTGGAACCGGTCGATCAGGCCTCGATCGTCGAAATCGGTGAGGGCGCCAAGATACCGCAGTTCTTCCTGGGGAGTCGCAGCCGACTTCCAGGCGGCGATGAAGTCATCGAAGTCGGCCTCGTCGCCGTGGGCGGCCACCACGTCGATGGCGGCGGCAAGCAGCGACGACTCGATCAGCTCCGGATCCCGTAATCCGGCCGCCACGGCCCGCCTGGATTCCTCCTGGAGGTCGGGGTCGTTGGCCAGAACGCCGAGAGCCCGGACCAGGTCGGCTCGGAGTTCCCGATGTTCATCGCTATCAGAGCCGGCGGGGGTGAGACCGAGGCCGGCCAGGGGTGGGGCCAGAGCGTCGTGGACGATCTCCTCGAGACATTCCAGTGCGTCGCCGTCGACCAGATGACGCAACTGGGCGAATCCGGCAATGATCCGTCGCCAGACCGACAGGTCGGACTCGCCGGTCATCGTCTCGAGGAGATTGAGGAAGGCCGGCGTGGTTGACTGACCGGCCAGGACCGCGGCCCAGGCATCGTCGACCAGGGCGTACCGCTCGACCGGGGTCAGGCTGTCGATGGCCCGGGAGGCCAGAGCGTCGAGATCATCGGGTCGATAGGCGATACGGACAAAGCTGCTGCCGGTGGCGTTGAGAACCACCGGACAGGACGCCGTTCCCTTGAGAAGGACAGGATCATCCTCGAGCAGAACTCGTTCCACCCGAGCCGATTCGTCACTATCGCTGATGGGGCGGTAGCGGAGGGGGATCGTCCAGCTCTGATCGTCGGTCTCGACGCCACCGACAAATCGCATCCTCTGTTGCCCAACAGTCATCGAGCCATCGTCGGCCCGGCCGGCCACCAGTTGGGGGTGGCCGCCCTGATAGATCCAGCTGTCCATGATCTGGCGGACCGGTTCACCGGTTTCCTCCTCCAGAGCATCCCAGAGATCGGGGGTGTCGGCGTTGGCGAACTGGTGGTTCTTCATGTAGCGGCGGATGCCGTCGCGGAACTCGTCCTCACCCAAGTACTGCTCCAACATGCGAACCACAGCGGCGCCCTTCTCATAGGTGAGGACGTCGAACATACCCTCGGCGTCGGCCGGGCTTAACACCTCGTACTCGACCGGTCGGGTCGTGCCCAGCGAGTCGGTGGTGAAGGCCTGACTCCGTGAGAGCCCGAAATTGGTCCAGCGGTTCCAATCGGGTCGGAAGGCGTCGGTACAGCGCATCTCCATGAAGGTGGCGAAGGCCTCGTTCAGCCATAGCCCGTTCCACCACTTCATGGTCACCAGATCGCCGAACCACATGTGGGCCAGTTCGTGATTGATGACGTCGGCCACCAGTTGAAGCTCGGACTGGGACGAACGGTTCGGGTCGATCAGGAGGACCGACTCCCGGAAGGTGACACAGCCCAGGTTCTCCATCGCCCCGAAGGCGAAGTCGGGGATGGCGACCAGATCGAGCTTGGTCCCGGGGTAGGGGAGGGCGAAGTAGTCCTGGAAGTAACGCAGGGCGAAGGCGCCGACCTCCAAGGCAAAGGAGGTGAGCCCGGCTTTACCGGGAATGTGCACGATACGCAGTTCGGTGCCATCGACATCGACCGGGCCGCTGAGTTCAAGCGGCCCACAGGCGAAAGCCACAAGGTAGGTGCTCATCACCACCGTGGGAGCGAAACGGACCACGGTCTTACCACCGTCGATTGCTTCCCGTCCGATCTCGTGACTGTTGGACACGGCCTCATGGCCGTCGTCGATCACGAGATCGATCTGGAACGTCGCTTTCAGATCCGGCTCGTCCCAACAAGGGAAACACTGACGAGCGTGGGTTGCCTCGAACTGGGTGGTGACCAGCTTGTGGTCGGTCCCGTCGTCGCCGGTGAATCTGCTGATGTAGGGACCGACGAGCTGATCATTGAACGAACCGGAAAAAGTGATGGTCACGGTCAGGGCCCCAACCGCCAGTGGTTCGTCGAGATCGAGCGTGAGTCGACCAAGTTCCTGGTCGGTGGTGGCCTGGCAGCTGATCTCGTTGCCGTCCTGATCGATCATCGCCGACTCGATGCTCAGATCGAGGCTGTTGAGCACGATCTGTGAGACCGCCTCGGTGGCGATGGCGTCGACGGCGACGGTACCGTCGAACGTCTCGGCCTCAAGATCAGGGGTCAGCCGGAGTCGATAACCGGAGGGAATGACGGTTCGGGGTAGACGGTAATCGTTGATTGACACCCTGCCGATCGTAGCCGGGTGACAGGCCTGGGTGTCACCCGGTCTCGACGAACAATCCGGTGATCGGAACCGGTCCCGACGCGCCTGGACGGGGCATGGACAATCTCACGATTCCTGTTGTTGCCGGCGGTCATGATGGAGTGGTCCGCTGGGATCCGACGCTGCACACCTACTCGGCCTGGGTCGACGTTTTCGGCCTCGTCGATCGTTGTCCGTCCCACCGAGTCCAGACGTCGTGGGACGGCTCGGTCGAGTCGGCCTGGTCCTGGCTGAACGCCACCGGGTATCCCGCCTCAACACCACTCGCCGTCTTCGGCCATCGTTTCGGCCGACATCTCACTATTGATTCGCTCGGCAACGAGCTGGCTCGGCGGGGGTTGCCGCTCGATTCGAAATCGTGGCAAGGCCTGGTGGAGCTTCGTCGTACCGCGGCCAGGTCATGCGGCGAAGTCATCGTTGTGGTCGAATCGTTGGACGATCAGATCCAGCGACCCGCTGGCAGAGGCAACCACGACCATGCCGAGCGGCAGGGTTCAGTTGGACTGGCGCTGCTGATGCCTGATCGGTCACGGGTGACGGTCTCCCACCGCCTGATCAACGACGATCACCGGTCCCCCCGCAATGGGGAATGGTCACTTCTCGAGGCCGGGCTCTGCCTCGTCGAGCTGGTCTGGGCCCGAGAGGGTGATGATCTCGAGGTCATCGGATGGGAGGTGGCCTTCGAGATCCTCGACCGGCCAGGTTCGTTTTCACTGGTCGTCGCCTCGATCGCCGACTGGATCGCCTACGGTTCTGGACTTCAGTGGGTGGACCCGGGGCCCCCTCCAGGCGATCCGCCGCCATCGTTTCGTCAGCTGGCTCTCCAGATCTGACCTGGATCCAATAAGGCTCAAGAACCGGCAACAACAAACCACAAATATGGCGATTCATTTTGAAGATATCGAATCGTACCTAAGTCCTCTTTTTAGGATAAATGCTTGTGCTAGTTTGGCACTATGAGTCGTGAGTCCGCCGCCCGCACCTTCCTGCTCGAATCCGTACCTTCCGATGACACGATCGACCTCGAGTCTCTCAACGAGGGAATCGCCCTGCTGGCCCGCTTGGAGGAGATGCTGGTCGACATGCAACTGTCATTGGACCGGCTGTCGCTGGCCCGTCGCTGACAGGCTTTCGCTGGCCTTTTGCTGAACAGTCCGAAACCGGTGGCTCGCCGTGGCCCTGGCGTGGCGAGGTGGAATCGGCTAAGGTACGAGCGGATTGGCGCCACGGGCGTCGGTCGATGATCGGGGCCATCGGATCAGGTGGCCGATACCAAGGCGGAGTATCATGCAACAGGCGGTTGTTGTATTCGTCGTTGGCCTTGTCCTGTTGACCGGGCTGACCGTTCTCGCCGGTCGGGTCGGCCGGGGGTCGGAAAAACCCAGGTCCGGTCCGGCTGGTGACACCGGGACAAGGAGATGGCTACGGCTGCCGGCCGGACAACGCTGCGCTATGGCCGGGCCGCTCACCGGCGAGGCGGGGGGGACAGAGGTCTCGGCGCCGGTCGACAACGACCGCAAACCCGGTTCCGCTGCCGTCGACAGCCTTCCAGGACCGACCATGGTCGGTGACATCGGCCGGGGTCGAGGCCCGTTTGGATCCGGGTCGTCCCCGGCTGGGCCAAAGACCGGGGGGTCAGGGCCGAGCCCGGCGCCCCTCGAGCGGTTGCGCTTGTGGCACGACCTCTCCACGCCAACCCCGCGGCTGGTCGACGCCAGCCTCCGGAACGTCCAGAGTTCAGCCGGACCAACTGTCGTTGCTCAGCCCGCCACTGGGCGGCGATCTGGTGGAGACGGAAGAGCGACGGTACGGCTCCGCCGGCCTGGATCGAGGTTGGGTCCGCTCAACAGTGTGAATTCACAACAATGGGCCCACGGCCGATCGATGGGCCATCCGGTGGCAAGGCGGAAGCAGCGTGGACCGACCGTTCGGGTTCTCGGACCCGTCACGGTCGAAGGGGTGGCCTCGGCTCTGACCGTGCAGCAGACATCGTTGGTCGCCCTACTGGCGATCAAGGGGCCGCAGAGCAAAGACCTGCTGATCGATTCGCTTTGGGCCGGGAACAGGGTATCGGACAGTCGGTTCGCCAACCTCCTGACGGAGCTTCGAGGCGCCATCGGCAAGCGCCGCCTCGTCTACCGGGTCGATGGACGTTACGAGCTGGTCGAGGTTGGGTGTGATCTCGACCTCTTTGCCGAGCTGGTGGGCGACGCCGGGCGACGGCCGTCAACCGGTGCTTCAGCCGACGTCATGGAAGAGGAGCGGCCGCTGGTCGAGGCCCTGTCGCTGGTTGGCGGAAGGCTGTTCGAACACAGCGGGAGTCGGTACTGGAACTGGCTCGACCACGAGTACCACATCGCTGTCAAGGCCGAGCAGACGGTGCGAGATGTCGCTCTCGGTCTGGCCGCCTCCGCCAGCCGTCGGGCCCACTACGGCCTGGCCCTGTGGGCCTGTCAGCAGGGACTCTTGGCCGTACCCGACGACGAACAGCTCATCGCCGCCTTGGTCGGCTTGTACCGGATTCAAGGCCGCCAGCGGGCCGGTGATCGGCTGGAACAACGGCTGGGGAGGACCCTCCACGGCGATTAGGGGGCCAGGAAGTCCGTCGTCTATCGGGCCGGCCGGCCGTTGGTCGGCCCGCCATCCCCGGTCTAGAACGACTGGGGCCCTGCAGGAACCGCGGTGATGACCACATTCGCCAGGTAGGACCGAGCGGCCGGATCGAACTCACCACCACAGGTGATCAGCTTCAACACCGTGGATCCAGTCTTGCGGAACACGTCCTCGGCCGGAAGATCGGTTTTCTGGTACTGGGTGTTGGCAGTCACCCGATAGTCCAGCGTCGACCCGTCCGACATCTCGACCTCGATGGTGTCGCCGACCTCCAAATCGGCCAGGTTGAAGAAGGCTCCCGGTACGCCACCGTAATCGACATGGGCGGCCAGAACCGTCGATCCGGCCTCGCCTGGGGATGCCGAGTATTCGTACCAGCCGACGGTGTCGGCAGCCGGAACCGCCAACTGGTTCGATTCGTCGACCCCCACGGACAGGATCGGCGCTTCGACGCCGATATCGCCGATTCGGACCGCAACCGGAACCGGACCCTGGTTGTCGCTGATGATGTCATCGGCCAGCAGGCCGTTACGGACCGGGACCTTGGTCTGGGCCTGACCCGAAACCGAACCCTGGTCCTGGTCGACGACGGAGGAGCTGATGACTCTGGCGGCCTCGTCACCGTTAGAATCTGATGACCCGCCAGCCGAGACGGCGGCGCCGACTGTTGCCAACGTACTCCCGAGTACGAGTACACCCGAGAGTACGCGTTGGTTCACAGGATCCGTCGCCGCCGCCGGGCCATGACCAGAGCGCCCGCCAGGGTCATGACCAGCGTCATGGCGCCGACGATGTACAGACTCGTCAGATCCTCGCCGTCACCGAGCAGGTTGCTGTTGCCGGTTGGCACACTGTCGGGAGCGCTGCTCAGACCGACGAATCGTTGGACGACGGCATCGAGGGTGCCGGAATCAGCGGCTCCGAACACCGTGA
>Ga0224512_10005669_pt1 | contig 10199 bp, 10 predicted proteins | sample SF_May12_sed_USG_4_FD_169103 | JGI IMG/M metagenome (GOLD analysis project Ga0224512, IMG submission 169103) | Sediment microbial communities from San Francisco Bay, California, United States - SF_May12_sed_USGS_13 | ecosystem: Environmental > Aquatic > Marine > Sediment | place: USA...
CGATGAAATATCGCATAAGGCGAAAATGGGCGGTGTGCGGCTCGCGCTGGATTCGGTTGCGGCGGTCGATGCCGCGGTCGGCGAAATCGCCGCGGCGGCGCGGCGTCACAACGGCGCCGAGATAAGCAGCTTCCTGGTCGAATCGATGGTCGCCGACCCGCGCGCCGAATACATCATCGGCGTCAAACGACAGGCCGCGATGGGACTCGCTCTGATGATCGGTCGGGGCGGCGTCGAGGTCGAGCAGCTGAACCGGCATGCGACGGTGTTGCTGCCGCTGGTCTCATCCGACCTGGCGCGGGCGCTGGCAGCCATCGGGCTGACCGAGGCCAGCCTGGGCTACCGACAGCTGCTCGACGCCGTTCATGCCGTTGCCGCGTACGCGCTCGATCACGTCACGCGCCTGCGCTCGCTCGACGTAAACCCGGTAATCGTTACCGCGGCTGGCGCGGCCATCGCCGCGGACGCATTCATCGTATTGTCCGAGGAGAACTGAAGATGGCGGCAGAAAATGCTATCGGCCTGGCGGGTCCCGAGTACGAAATGGATATCGAGCGTGGCAAGATCCGAGACTTTGCGCGCGCAATGCATGCGCCCCTGCCGGAATACCTCGCGGGCCGGCGACCGCTGATCCCGGCGACCTTTCTGATAACCGCAGCCTACGGCTGGGGCTACTCGCTGGAGCGCCCGCGCGGCACCGTGTTCGAGCAGATCGACCACGATCTCTCGGTGCCGCTGCATGCCGAGGAGTCGTTCAGCTTCCACCGCGCGCTGCCGCGCGCCGGCGATCGCCTGCTGTGCCGGGCTTCGCTCGAGGACGTGCGCCGCAAACAGGGCGGACGCGGCGGCGAACTGACCTTTCTGACCATGTTGACCGAGTTTCGCGACGACGCGGGTGAACTGGTCGCCGAAGAACGTTCGACCACGGTAACCACGGCCAACTCGCCCGACGCGAACGACTGGAACGTCGATATTCCTGACTACCGGCCGGACTATCCCGACAACCTCGATCCGGGCGATCCGTTCGCGCATATCGATCGTGTGGGCTGGGATCAACTGGAACCAGGCGCGGGGCACGGCAAGATCGAAACCGGTCCGCTGCGAATCGGCGACATCGTGCGCTTCCAGGGCGTCGTCGGCGAGGACAACCCGCTGCACTACGACCTGGTCTGGGCCAACAGCCGCGGCTACCCGAACGTTTTCGGGCTGGGTTCGCACCAGGCCAGCATGCTTGCCGCCTATGCCGCCCACTGGCTCGACCCGGCCGCGGTGCGGTTCTTCAAGGCCAGGTTCCGCAACGTCTACTGGCCGGGCGAACCTCTCGCCTACCAGGCGCTCGTGTCCCGCAAGTACCGCGACGCCGATTCGGGCCACCGCATGGCGGAGCTCAGGCTTGCCTGCACCCGCAACGATAACGACCCGGTAGTAGACGTCTGGATGACGCTGGACTTCGACCTTTAACTAATCGAGCACCGCGTTAACCGCAATCCGGGGAGGGAATGCCCGCAGGGCCGGGTTATTCCTTCGCAACGAACTTCAACGACTGGCGGGCGGTGCGCCGCGCATGGCGGCGCTTCAACGGGGATTCGAAAAAGCGGGTCAGGGCCGCAACCAGTAGTTCGGCGTCCGCAATATCGAGATTTGCGACTTCCGCCCGTACCGACAGCGCCGTTTTCAGCAAATGTACCGCCACGATATGCTCGCCCTGTCCGTGGTCGAGCACGCGCTCCAGCAACTCCGCCAGTTTGCTGTCAGGATCTTCGGGTCTCCAGCCCCGCAGATCCGGTTCGGCGACGGTAAAGCCGGCATTACGGCCGTTGAAACAGGCCATTTGCATCAAACCCTGCGGCCACAGCTCCGGGAAGCGCGAACACTGTTGCCGCACCGCGTTGGCAAATGTCAGGCCGTGGGTAAAATCCAGCCAGCCGACGTTGCCGGATACCGGAACCCGTATCTTGTCCTGCTGTGCGATATCGAAGCCGAGCAGGTTGATCGCGTTGGCCAGCAGCAACGCCCGGTAGATATCCTGCGGCGGACGGCCGCTGCAGGCAAGGGTCGCCTGCAGCGACTGCTTGATGCCCTTGCGTCGCCAGGTTGCAGGATCGGGTTTGCGCTTTCCCTGGCCCCATTTTTCGAGCAGCTCGCCATAGGCGCGGAATTCGGGAATCCTGTCTTCGCGTGATGCAAAAATCATTTCGCGCACCAGCGACAGCAGCAGTGGCTCCATGATCGTCTCGCCCAGGCACTCGATCAGGCGGGCGGCCTTGGTCAGGTAGATCAGCGCATGCCCGAAATCGTTGTAATGGCTTAACGCCGCGCGCGTCAGCGACGCTTCGAAATCGGCGAATCCCAGGCCATCCCGGATGCCGCCGCGAATGCCCGAGACCGCGGCATCCTCGTTTTCGGCTTCGATATCGTCTGCGAATTTGTGCGCGTCGAAGGGTATCGACTCGGATGTAAACGGGTACTCGCGCTCGCGTAATACATCGAAGGCGACATGCGCGACGCTTTCCACCAGGCAAACCAGCTGCGATTCGGCATCGCCCGGGTGCTCGTCGTAGAGTAGCAGCCAGTCCGCCATGCCCGCGTAGGCATGGGTCCAGCCGAATTCCATGCGTTGCCAGGACCAGTCTATCGCAAGGCGCAACACGTCGAGCGGATCGGCACCGATGCGAATCAGGCGCGCGGTTTCACGCGCGATGCGATCGTAACTGTAATCGTCGAACGCATCGTGCAGGCTGTCGACGGTCTCCGCGTAGCGTTGCCGGAAGGGTTGTTCGGAAATGTCGACCCAGATATCGTTGCCGCGGATTTCGGTCGGGTAGATGCGTAATTTATCCCCGCCATAGAGATTTTCGCCGCTATCCAGGTCAAACTTCCAGTTGTGCCAGTTGCAGGTCAGGACGCAATCCGGCGACAGGCTGCCTTCCGACAGCGGGTAACCCTCGTGCGGGCAACGATTGTCGCAGGCCCTGATGCCGTCGGGCGTAACGAACACGGCAATCTGCTTGCCCGCAACCCGCACCATGCAGGCCTCTTGCCATTCGAACTCGCCCAGCGATATCAACCTGTGCCAGTCTCGCTCATCCAAATTTGCCGGTGTCGAATTTTTCGCCATCTAGATTGCCTGGTCGTGATTGGACAAGGAGCAAGGGACTAGTCGCGGAATGAAGGATCCTGCCGGTCGAGCAACCTCAACACGGCGTTCCAGGCGAGTTCGACATGTTGCCGGGTTTCGGTCGCGCGCGCCTTGCCGTCCGCCGCGAGCTCGTCGACGATTGCGGGCGCCGGCGTCACGATGTCCCTGCCCGAAGCGAGCACGTCGACCTGCACCTTGCAGGCATTCTCGACCGTGTAAAGATAATAAAAGGCCTCGGCCACGCTGCGCCCGACGGTCAACAGGCCGTGGTTCTGCATGATCATGATCCACTTGTCGGCCATATCGGCGCCGAGTCGATCGCACTCGTCGCTGCCCGGGCGCGCGATGCCGTATTCGTGGTAGCAGAGCATGTCGCGAATCTCGTTGGCCTGTTGCGTCAACGGCAGTAGCCCGCATTCCATGCACGAAACCGCCATGCCCGCGCGGGTATGGCTGTGCAGCGCGACGTTGACGTCGGGCCGAGCCCTGAGCATCGCGCTATGGATCGCGTGACCGGCCTCGTTGTAGGGATAATCACCGTCGATGACGTTGCCATCGAAGTCCACCTTGATCAGGTTGCTGGCGCATATCTCGTGAAACAGCAAGCCGTAGGGATTGATCAGGTACTGCCGCTGCTGTCCGGGCACGCGGGCGCTCAGGTGGGTAAAGATCGAATCGGTCCAGCCATAATGGACAAAGGCGCGGTAACAGGCCGCGAGCTGAACTCTGAGCTGCCATTCATCCTCGCTGCAGCGCGTTGCGACGAGATGCGGATCGGGATTACTCATGATTCCTCCGTTTCGATGTTCAATTTTTTACCGCCTTTTGCCGCGGGCCCAGTTTGCGGCTCAGGTACTGGTAGAAATCCCAGATGGTGCCCTCCAGGTCGGGGCCGGCCAGGGGTCCCGGTCGATGGAAGCGCGAGCCGAGCCCCTGCTGCAGCCTGACCAGCACCTGCTTGTCCTCGTCCATGGTATGCTGAAACAATTCGATCGCGTTATCGATATCCCGCCGGGACCAGTGATCGCCGTGAAAAATCAGGCCCATCTTGACGCTGACCTGCGACGTGTTCAACGGGCGCAGGCATAAAAACGAACTGTAGTCGCTGCCGATACCCACGGTCAGCCCCGGCGGCACCGCGAACATGACGCAGGTATCCATCTCCCTGTCGGACAGGTCCGGGTGGCCGATGCGATCGGCGGGCAGGCGCGAGGTAAAACCGACGCTGTAACCGAAATGACGTTTGCCCGGTTGCAGATGAGTGCACAGGCGACTCGGGTTGACCTTGTGCAGGGTTTCCCGGTGCAACGGCGTCAGGTGATAACCCTCCATGAAATTCTCCAGCAGGCACTTCCAGTTGGTGTCCCAGACCTCGTCGGCAAGGTAACCCAGCGACATTTGTTCGAGGTGGTAATTTTTTATCACCGTTTCCAGCGGTGCGAGTTCGCGGGCTAGCGCGGGCGCCCTCGGGTTCAGGTTTACGAATATGAATCCCTGCCAGAATTCGCATTTCAATTCCGGCAGCCGGCACTGCTTCAGGTTGAAAGCCTGGTGGGATTCCATGTGCGGGGCATTGAGCAATTGACCGGTCGTGTCATAAGCCCAGTGATGATAAGGGCACAGGAATTTTTTGGTGTTGCCGCTGCCGCTGGCAATGACGGTGCCGCGATGCCGGCACACGTTGGACAGCGCGCGAATGACGCCGTCACTGCCGTGCACGACCAGTATGGGTTCGCCGATTTGATCGAAGCTGAAAAAGTCCCCGGCCTTCGCGACTTCCTCGACACGGCCGACGCAGAACCAGTCTTTCAGAAACAGTTCCCGGCACTCGGTCTGCAACCACAACGGGTCGGTATAAAAGGATCCAGGTAATGAAAATCCGCGGTCATAATTCGCGCCTCTGATCGATCGCAGGGTCTTGCGAAACGTCGGGCTTAACACGCCGTTAGGTTGCCGGGACATGGTTTGATCCCCTCTTCTGAATTAACCGGCCAACGCTGTCCGCGGCCGGGCGAACAGGCCGCATTCTATTCGATTTCGCGCCTTCGCTCACGTCAAATACGCGGCCCGCGTAAATATTCGGCGCAACGGTCGTTGCAACAAGCCGTGACGCCTGCGACTCGCGATACGGCGGGGTTATTCTCACGCGCAGCATAAACCGGCAACTTGAATATCCTGTGCTATGCTTTTTTGCTGATATCCATCAATTCCGATGAGGAATAGTTATGAGTCAAGTAATGAGCGAAGCAAATCCGTATACCGCTCCCGACGCGGCACTGGATACCGGGCTCGACGCGCTTTACCAGCCCAAGATCTTTTCTTTCAACGGCAGAATCGGCCGCATGCGTTACCTGGCCTACGGTTTCGGCATCAGTTTCCTGCTAGTGGCGCTAGTCTCCTTTCTAACTGCTATGGCGGGGGCCATGGGCGCGGGTATGGGCGATTCCTCGATGGGAATCGTAGGAATCATCCTGATTGGCCTGATTTACATCGCGGTTATCGTATTATCGGTGGCCTTCGCCAAGCGCCGGTTCAACGACCTGAATCGCAGCGGCTGGTGGCTGCTCTTATTTCTAATCCCGGTTGTTAATCTGATCGTGTCGATTTACCTGGTATTCTTCCCGGGTACCGAAGGGCCCAATAATTTCGGCCCGGCTCCGGCGGCCAATTCGATCGGCGTTTTGATTGTGGGCTGGATAATTCCCGTACTGTTCATCCTCGGCATCGTCGCGGCGGTCGCGATTCCGCAGTACCAGAGCTTCGCCCCCGGCGGGTAGTAAATCCCCCCAGATCAGCGGAAAGCGGGCATTACCTCGTTACAGAATAGCGCCATCGATTTTTTCTGTTCCTTCTGCCCGAGACCCATGCTGGCATAGTAAATGAAATCGTCCACGCCAAGCGCCTCGTAGCGCTTGAGCTTGGCGATCACCTGCTCGGGCGAGCCGAACATCAGGTTCTCCTCGAGCATGTCGGCGTTGTACTGCTCGCGGTCGGTCAATTCCTCGAGCGGTATCTGTTTCGGAAAACCGTTGTTGACGTCACCGAGATTACGGAACAGGTTTTCGAACTGGCCGAGCACGGTCTGGATCGCCCTGATAGCGGCGTCGCGGCCAGCATCGTCATCATAGAGCGCGGTGTGGCGCATCATCGCGAAGGTCGGACGCGACGCGTCGGGATGCGCTGCGATGGCCTCGTCGAGTTGCGACTTGTACAACTCCGCTTCCGCAAACGGCCGCGTCAACGGCCACGACATGACGTGGCAATTATTCTTCACCGCGTAATCGAAGGTGATCGGCGAGCGCGCCGCGACCCAGATCGGCGGATGCGGTTTTTGCACCGGCTTGGGCACCGAGGTCGAGCTTGGAAACGACCAGAATTCCCCGTTATGCTCGTAGTCTCCGGCCCACAGCGCCTTCAGCGCGGGCAGCATTTCATGCACGTACCTGTAAGCATCGGATTGCTTGAGACCCGGATGCATGCGGTCGAATTCGCGCTGGTAGGCCCCGGAACCGATGCCGAATTCGAGCCGCCCGCCGCTCAGCAAATCCGTCATCGCCGCCTCGCCGGCGAGGTTTATCGGGTGCCAGTAGGCGGCGACGGCGACCGCGGTGCCGAGCCGTATGTTGTCCGTGTGACCTGCCCACCAGGTCAGGATCTGGAACGGGTTCGGCGCGATCGTCATTTCCAGTGCATGGTGCTCCGCGGCCCAGGCGACATTGAAACCGGCCTGATCGGCCATCTGCACCATTTCGAGCGTGTGCCTGGCGACATCTTTCATGTCGATGCCGTCGTTCATACGCTCGAGGTTGACTGCTAACTGAAATTTCATGTGACTCACCCTTTATCGATGCTTGTTACTGGTTTTTGATCGCCCCGGGGGCTCTTCTCGAATATTAATCCTATTCCTCGAACCTGGATACTTCCTCGAGCAGAATCGGGATCGCGAGGTTACAGGAATGGATGCCCATCACCGTCGTCAACTGGATCGTTTCGAGGATCTCCGCCATGCTCGCGCCTGCCTTCAACGCGTTCTGGATATGCCGGCGCACGCCGGGAGCGTACAGGTGCGTGGTCGCGGCGTTGATCGCGACCAGGATCAATTCCTTGTATTTCTGTTCCAGCGGACCCTTCGATTGCGGCACGCTGCGAAACGCGAGATAGGCTTCGAGAAAGTCCGGGTCGAGTTCGTGAAACTGCTCCCACAGCGGGTTCCAGTCGCCCTTCGCGCGATGCGCGTCGGTGTGCGGATACTGCTTGTCGCCGCCGGCCATAGGCCTAGCCTCCCCGATGCTTGAACGAATCGCGGCGAAAGCTGTACAGCGCCGCGGGATCGACGGCGATGTCGACGACCGCGGGCCTGCCGCATTCGAGGGCGGCCTGCACCGCCGCGCCGACCTCGGCGATGCGTTCCGCGCGAAAACCCGCGGCGCCGTAGAGCTCGGCGACCTTGTCGAAGGGCGGGCTCGAAATGTTAGCGCCGATATAGCGTTGCCCGAAGAAGTCGCGCTGGTAGGCTTTTTCCGCGCCCCAGCACTGGTTGTTCATGACGATGGTGACGGTATTGATGCCGTGATCCACCGCGGTGCTAAGTTCCGACAAGGTCATGCCGAAACCGCCGTCGCCCATCATGCTGACCACGGGCCGCTCCGGGCGCGCCACCTTGACCCCGAGACCGCAGGCAAACGAAAAACCGACCAGGCCGAAATCGAGCGGCGTAAACAAACAGGGCGGCTCCCAGTAGTTGAGCGCATCGGTAGCCTGCAGGCACAGCGTGCCGGCGTCCATCGTGACCGCCACGGATTTCGGCAGCACGCGCCGCAGCTCTTTGTACAATCCCGACGGTTGAATCGGGTGCGTCTCGGAGTCGGCCTCGGCGTCGCGCTTGTGCAGGTAGGCCTGGCGCTCGTCGATATACGCGCTGGTCCATGCGTCGACCCCGGCGCGGGCCTCGAGCTTGCCGAGTTGGTCGCGCAGCTGGCGCGCCGCCGCGCGCGCATCGGCCCAGATGCCGAGCCTGATCGGGAAGTAGCGGCCGAGCGCGGTCGGCTCCAGTTCGACCTGGATGATGTCCGCCTGCTGGTTGATATTGTCGTAGGAATAGAACGTCGAATTGAATCCCAGCCGCGTGCCGAGCGCGAGGATCACGTCGGCCTCGCGCGCCAGGCGCGACGCGACGACGTTGCCGCGCGGCCCCATCTGCCCCGCGTTCAGCGGGTGGCCGAACGGGATCGCGTCGCCGTGGCCAGGGGCCAGGATGATCGGCGCGTTGAGCGCCTCGGCAAGCGCGATGGCATCCTCGTGACCGCCGCTATTCTTGATGCCGCCGCCGGTGACGATGACCGGCTGCCTTGCCTGTCGTAACAGCTCGGCTGCCTGGCGGATGGCATTGGCATCCGCGCTCGGCAGGCTTTGCGAGCGGTAGCTCTCGGGTTGCTGGAATTCGGGGTACTCGGCGACCTCGGACAGCACGTCGCGCGGGATATTGAGCTGTACCGGCCCGCGCCGCGGCGTCATCGCGGTACGAAACGCCTCGCGGAACATTTCCGGCACGCGCGCGGTTTGCGTGACGGTCCAGGTTTTCTTGGTGATCGGTTTGAATAACGCCTGTTGATCGACTTCCTGGAAGGCGTCGCGATAAACATGCGCGGAAGACAGCGAGCCGGCGATCGACACGACCGGCGAAAACGCCGCGTAAGCCTGCGCCAGCCCGGTGACGAGGTTGGTCGCACCCGGGCCGTTCTGGCCGGCCAGGATGACGCCGGCCCGCCCCGAGGCGCGCGCGTAGCCGTCGGCCATGTGGGTGCCGGTGCGCTCGTCGTGCACGCCGATGAATTTGATGTCGCTGGCGTCATACAGCGCGTCGAACATTTCCATCGTCGCCGAACCGATGAGCCCGAATACATGCTCGACCTTTTCGGCCTGCAGCGATGCGACCGCCGCCTGCCCTCCTGACATTTTTTTCATTCGCCCTCCCCTTTCGCCAAGGTATTTTCCATGAGCCTATATTTGTTCGAGAAATTCCGCCAGCGCATTGATGAAGAAAGACGGATTTTCGACCAGCCCCATATGCTGTAGTTCCGGCACGACAACGACCTGCGCACCTTTGATTTCGCTGGCGATGGCCTGGCTCATTTCCGGGGTGCTGCCGCTGTCGTTTTCGCAGGTGATCATCAGGGTCGGGTGGGTGATCGGCGGTTGCGGACGAATCAGCTCGATCACGCCGAAAGCGAGCACCTGCCTGCATTTTGCATAGATTTCCGGATCGTTCGCCAGCACCCAGCCGCGCACGGTGGCGATGTATTCCGGATTGGCTTCGATAAAGTCGGCGGTAAACCAGCGCTCGATGGTCGCGTCGAGCGTGGCGCCCGGTCCGCCCGCGGCCGAATCGAGCGCGCGTTGCTCGACCAGTTTCTGCGCCTCCGGGTCGCGCTCGTGCGGTGAGTTCAGAATCGCCAGTGCGCGCAAGCGGTCTGGGTGATCCATCGCGAAGCGGCGATTGATCATGCCCCCCAGCGAAAAACCGATGATCGAGCACTGCTCGATTCCGAGCTCGTCCAGCAGGTCGAGCAGCTGCTCGCTGAACGTCGTCAGCGACGGCGTTTGCGGGGGCGCCGCGCTATCGCCATGCCCGAAAAGATCGTAATGCAAAACCCTGAAACGTTGCGAAAAGCGCGTCACGTACCTTTCCCAGACGTGACGGTTCAACCCGAGCCCGTGGACGAAAACGATTGTCGATGCATCGCTGGGCCCGCTCAGTTCGTAGACGCTGCCGTTGCGGCTGGTTTCAGGCATAGAAAATTAAAATACAGGATTGTTACCGGCGTAATTTACCCCAGGCGCCAACAAATAGAGAGTTTTTTGTGGTTGCGATCGATCGAATCATCGCCGGCCGGCGCTCGAATAGCGCCCCCGAATCCCAGGAAAGCAGCTGCAGGCAATGATCGCGCGTATCGCCGATCATCGCCGCCGGCGCGCCGCCTTTGGCAAGCACACGCACGCCGAAATAGGCGCTGACGACGAAGGCCGCGAGCGACGTCGAACTGTCTGGGTCTCGCCATAT
>Ga0224512_10005670_pt1 | contig 10198 bp, 6 predicted proteins | sample SF_May12_sed_USG_4_FD_169103 | JGI IMG/M metagenome (GOLD analysis project Ga0224512, IMG submission 169103) | Sediment microbial communities from San Francisco Bay, California, United States - SF_May12_sed_USGS_13 | ecosystem: Environmental > Aquatic > Marine > Sediment | place: USA: California...
CTCGAACGACTGTCCGAGCTGCAGATTGGTGCCATCTTGATGATCGGATTTTCGGTACACGACGAAATTGCCGGCTTTCTTGCGCTTGCCAACGAACATCCGCTTGAGTCCTGGGATGCAAATCTCCACCTGTTACTTAAGCTGATCGGTGCGTCATTGGCCACCGGGCTCGAACGCGCACAGGATCAGGCGGTGCTCAACGAGATGAACGAACGCAACGAACTCATCGCGGTGACGGCAAATGACGGCATTTGGGATTTTGACGGCGAGTCCAAGCGGATCAATCTCTCACGGCGCTGGAAGACCATGCTTGGCTATCAGGCCGACGAGGAAGACCTGCTGCTCGACTGGTATCATCTCGTACACCCAAGCGACATGTCACGTGTACAGTCGAAGATGCGGGAGCATCTGGCTGGCAAGACGCCGTTTTTTGAATCAGTCCATCGCATGAAGCATCAGAACGGTGACTGGCGTTGGATGAGTAGTCGTGCAAAGGCCGTGCTCGATGAAAAGGGCCGCTTGCTGCGGCTCCTCGGTGTCGAAGTCGATATCACCGAGCGCAAACTCTACGAGGAAGCGCTGTTCCGTGAAAAGGAGAGTGCGCAGATTACGTTGCAGTCCATTGGTGACGGCGTCATCACCACCGATTCGACATGCAATGTCGAGTATATCAATCCCGTTGCGGAAGAATTGACCGGCTGGAAGGTGGACGATGCAAGCGGACGACCGATCGATGAGATCTTCCGTGGCTTTCATGAAGAAACATGCGAGCCGCTCGAGAATCCGCTCGCAGTGTCGATCAGGCGTGACCGCGCGATCAAGTCTGTTCGACCGACGCTGCTGATTCGTCGCGATGGCAACGAGCTCTATATCGAAAGCACGGCATCACCCATTCGGGACGGCAGGGGCAGTGTCACGGGTGGCGTACTCGTATTCCATGATGTGAGTGAGTCGCGCGAACTCAACCGTCGTCTTAGCTACCACGCCAGCCACGACATTCTTACGGGCCTGGTCAATCGACGTGAGTTCGAGAATCGTCTCGAGCGTGCATTGAAGAGCGCCAAGGCCCGGGAAACTTCATACGCGGTGTGCTATCTCGATCTTGATCAGTTCAAGATCGTCAACGATTCCTGCGGACACAGCGCGGGCGATGCATTGCTTGGGCAGTTGGGCGCCTTGCTGAAGTCGAAGATTCGCTGGCGCGATACCCTGGCTCGCCTGGGCGGCGACGAGTTCGGTGTGTTGCTTGAGAGTTGTTCGCTCGAGGAAGCCATGCAGACGGCAGAATCACTGCGCATGGCGATCAGCGATTACAAATTCATGTGGGATGACCGCAGTTTTCGCCTCGGTGTCAGCATTGGCGTGGTGCCGATCGCTGCAGACAATGAAGACGTGGCGGCTCTGCTCAGTGCGGCCGACAGCGCCTGCGCAGCTGCCAAGGAGGCGGGACGTAACCGAATTCACAGTTTCCAGGAGAACGATATCGACCTGATGCGTCGACGTCGTGAGATGCAATGGGCGGCACGAATCAACAACGCACTGGAAGAGAACCGGTTCGAGTTGTTCCGACAGACCATCCAGCCATTGCAGGTAGAAGAAGAGGGTGCTCATTATGAGATCTTGCTGCGCATGCGCGATGAGCAGGGCGGGATCATATCGCCCGGACTCTTCATCGAAGCCGCCGAGCGCTATGGAATAACGCCGAGCATAGATCGCTGGGTGATTCGAAGCGCATTTCGCTGGCTGGTTTCGGAGGCGGATGAACGCGAGCGATTGTCGTTGTGCTCGATCAATCTCTCCGGACAAAGCCTGGGCGACGAGAAATTCCTGCCGTTTGTCGTCGATCAGTTCCAGATGAGCGGACTGGATGCGACCAAGATATGTTTCGAAATTACGGAAACCGCGGCAATCGCGAGTTATTCGCAGGCAAATCGTTTTATCAATGCGCTGAAAGAACTTGGCTGCAAGTTCGCGCTTGATGACTTCGGCACCGGGTTGTCATCGTTCGGTTACCTCAAGCATTTTCCGGTCGATTACCTCAAGATTGATGGCAGCTTTGTCAAAGAGATCCTGCATGATCCGATCGATCGCGAGATGGTGCGCTCGATCAACGAGATTGGGCACCTGACCGGGAAGCAGACAATCGCTGAATTTGCTGAAAACGAAGAGATCATCACGATGCTGCGCGGTATGGGCATCGATTACGCGCAGGGATACGGCGTCTCTGAGCCGAAACGCGTGACTCGCGCCGTCGCCTGAGGTGAGGATCGTGCGCAGCGGAATGGTGCTGATCGCGCTGCTTGTATGCTCGTCGACGACGATAGCCCGGGACGAACTGCCGATCTGTTCGGCGTCCGACCGTGACCGCTATTTCAGTGAGATCAGGGAAATCCTGTACGAGAACTGGGTCGTGCCGTACGAGAACCGGTCGATCGCGTGTACGGTGTTGATCAAACAGAATTTTCGCGGCGAAGTGTCATACGTGGGTATTGCCAATTGCAGCGACGATCCGAAGATTCATAAGTCGGTCATCGATGCCGCGTACCTGGCGTCACCCATACCTTTGCCGAAGAATCCGGCCTGCTTCCGTCGCGATGTGATCGTGCGCATCGCATCACGGTCGCAGTCCGCCGACTAGTGGCGCTGCCCCCAGCCACATGCTGTCAGGGCGAGCGCCACCGCTGGTCAGTCGTTGCGCAATGCTCGATCAAACAAAAAATCCACCGTGGCCGAAGCCGACCATGCTCATGAGCATCGGAATCGAGAGCAGGGTGTTCGTGCGTGATGCAAGAAATGCGACCCGGCGCGCTTTCGCGATCTGCTCTGCGCTGGCATCGACGATGCCGAGAATCTTTTTCTGATTTGGCCAGATCAGCACCCAGACATTGAACAGCATAATGGTGCCCAGCCATGCGCCGACGCCTATGATCATGGCCTGGGCGTTCAGGGTATCGCCCATCATGCCCAAAGTGAATGCATCGTTAAATATACGCAGATGACCGAGATAGGCAGCGCCCGACAGCCAGGTCAGCAAGGCCCCCCAGCGAAACCACCACAACGCACGCGGCGCAACATACTTGGTGATGCCGGCACCACCGGGACCACCCTCGTCGGCGGCGGCCTCGCCCAGTGCCGGAACCTGCACGAAATTGAAATAGTAGAGCAGGCCGATCCAGGTGATACCCGCCATGACATGGACCCAGATGATGAAGCTTCCGGTATTGAATGAGACCCCCATAGTCGCGAGGCCAATGATTACGGCGAGAACGATGCCGCCGATGATGGTTCCGGCAACTGTATTCAATGGATTCATGCTGGATTCTCCCTGACTAATTGTAATTATTGCTGCCTATTTTAGACCAATTCTAGGTACAATCGCGACAGTTTACGGAGCATATTGATGCGAATACTGGTCATACTCGTTCTGGCGATTACGTTATCGGGCTGCACGGCAATGCTGGTCAGTGGTTCGGCCGACAGCGGCAAACAGGCCGGGTGTTCAGAAAATGATAGAGAGGCAGAAAAACGTGGATGTTAATTCCCGAATCGAAGAGCAACTGAAGTCTCACGATGTCTTGCTGTACATGAAAGGCACGCCGGACTTTCCGCAATGCGGCTTTTCCGGGCAGACGGTTGCTGCACTAAATGCGATCGGCAAGCCGTTTGCGTATGTCAATATCTTCGAGGACGAAGAAATACGCCAGGGGCTCAAAGCTTATTCGAACTGGCCGACATTCCCGCAACTTTACGTTAAAGGTGAGTTGATTGGCGGTAGTGATATCGTTGTCGAGATGTATCACTCAGGGGAGCTGAAGGCACTGCTTGAAGGCACGGAAGAGTAGGGCCCCGCGGATCGGATCGCAGCGCGCGCTCCTACGTCGTGTCGTATACGGGCTGAAAGCGATTCACAATTTCACAAAACAGGTCCGCCGTAATTTCCGCGTCGTAGGCGGCTGAATGCGCTGATTCTTCATCCCATTCGAAGCCTGCGGCTGCAACGGCGCGCGCCAGCACTGTTTGTCCGAACGCCACGCCGCAAAGTGTTGCTGTGTCGAAGCAGCTGAACGGGTGAAACGGATTGCGCTTGATGGCTGAGCGTTCGATCGCTTCGTTCAGGAAACCGAGATCGAAAGCGGCGTTGTGGCCGACCAGGATGGCACGCTGGCATCGGTTGTCACGAACGGCACGGCGCACCTCGCGAAAAATGCGCTGCAGCGCGTCTCTTTCGTCGATAGCCGGGCGCAACGGATGGTCAGGGTCAATACGATTGACTGCGAGCGATGCCGGGTCCATGTTTGCACCTTCGAAAGGCTTGACGTGGTAACGAATCGTCTCGCCCCGAGTCAATATGCCACCGTCGCCGAAGTCGACAAACACGGCCGCAATTTCCAAGAGTGCATCGGTCTTCGAATTGAATCCCCCCGTCTCGACGTCGACAACAACGGGAAGAAATCCGCGAAAGCGGTCGGCCATGGACGGGTTGTCAGTCACTTACTTTTCCGCCCGCAAAATGTGCTCATCGAGAAGCAGGCTCGTCGTGTAGCGAACACCGAAACCCGTTACTTTGGTCGGTATGTGTGCAAGGCCACCTTCGTGAGTGCCCGCCGCAAGATCGATATGCACCCATGGAGTGTCGTGCTCAACGAATTCGGCAAGGAAGCTTCCGGCGAGTATGTGGTCGGCCGTGGGTTTGGCCGAACATTGCTGAATGTCGGCCGTGGCGCTTTTGAGATCATCGAGGAACTCCTTGCCGATCGGAAACGGCCAGACTCGTTCGCCACTAAGCCGACCCGTGCGTTTCAGGCGCGGATGCCAGTCGGCACGATTTGTGAAGACGCCGCTATAGCTCGTCGTGATGGCATTGATGACCGCGCCGGTCAGCGTTGCATAGTCGATGATCAACTTCGGTTTTTCACGGCTGGCAAGCGTTAGTGTGTCGGCGAGAACCATGCGCCCCTCTGCATCCGTGTGAATCGTCTGAATCGTCTTGCCGTTTGCCGCGGTCACGACGTCCTGTGACTTGTAGGCGCTCGGACCCGTGCGGTTCTCGGTTATGGCCAGCCAACAGTCTACCGCCACGGGCAGCCGCAATTCAGAAATCGCTACCAGTGCTCCAGTCGCCACGGCGCTGCCCTGCATGTCGCCATGCATCTCAAGCATCGATGCAAATGGCTTGAGATTAGTGCCGCCCGTATCAAAAATGATGCCTTTGCCGACCAGGCTGAGCGTCGCTTTTGCGTCCGCTCTGCCGGGACGATAACGCAGGCGGACGATCGACGCGCTGTCATTGTCGTTGCCTTGTGCAACCGCCAGAAACGCACCGGCGCCGAGCTTTTCGAGCTCTTTGCTTGTGAATCGTTTGTACTGCCAGCCATGGTCTTTGGCGAGGTCTTTGAGTATCGCCGCATAATTCAAGGCATCGAGTTTGTTGGGCGGTAAGGCCGTCAGCCAGCGCGCGAGGTTATTGCCCTTGGCCTCGGCAATCGTGCGGCTCAGGTCCACCGTGTCGTCGATGCCAAGGATTCGAATACTGCGAATTTTCTGCGGCGACGGCTTGCTCTTGAACTCCGGGAGATTGAATCCCGCTGCGAGCGCAGCGGCCACCGCCGCTTTGCACAGCGCCTGTTGCGCATCCGGACTGAATCCTGCGACGAGAATGCCAAGACACCCGGCTTTCTCGGTGGTCGCGGCCGCAACGAGCTTGCGCGCGAACGTCAACTGCTCGAACGGGTCGGCGTCAGCTGAGATCCTGCCGCCGATAACCAGCGTCTGGCGCTTGTTCGTCAGTCGTGTCTGCAGAGCCGGCACGTCCGCCACCTGCCGCTTTCTGAGGACGGCCTGTAATTTCTGGCCCTGCGGCAGCTGTCGCCAAAGCGCCGCAGTCGGCCTCGTCGGTAGTATCAGCAGTAACTGATCTACGGACGCAAATCCTTTAGAGTCGACCTTTCCCGGCCGTTGGGTACAACGGAGCTCAAGAGAGTCCGGCAAACTGTTATGCATGCTATTGAAACCTATGTTAAGTGCTTGACCGAAAAGGCACAAACGCCGACTATGACGCCCCCGAAGGCCGAATTGCACGGTCCGGTGCAAATCTCGGTAATCCTATTGTGAATGATTTATGAGCCGATTCAATCCATTTGATGACATTGATCCCATCGAGACCCGCGAGTGGCTCGAGTCTATCGATTCCGTACTCGGGCAACACGGTCCCGAGCGAGCGCATTTCCTCCTAAACAAAATGATCGATTTTGCGCGTCGCTCCGGTGCGTACCTGCCGTACAGCCCAAACACCGCGTACCTCAATACGATTGGCACAAACCGCCAGCCAGGATACCCCGGTGACCGCGCGCTGGAGCGCCGCATCGAGGCCTACATCCGCTGGAATGCGATGGCCATGGTCGTACAGGCCAATCGCGAAAGCACGGAATACGGTGGTCATATTTCGAGCTATGCCTCGTCCGCAACCATGTATGAGGTTGGCTTTAATCACTTCTGGCGAGCGCCAAGTGCGGATCATGGCGGGGATCTGGTGTTCATGCAGGGCCATTCATCGCCCGGCGTGTACGCGCGTGCCTATCTCGAAGGGCGCCTGAACGAGAATGACCTGAACCGCTTTCGACGTGAGGTTGGGGGTGGCGGACTCTCGTCATACCCGCATCCCTGGTTGATGCCGGAATTCTGGCAGTTCCCGACCGTGTCGATGGGGCTGGGCCCGATGATGGCGATCTACCAGGCGCGTTTCATGCGCTACATGGAAAATCGAGAGCTGATTGCGCCGTCGGATCGCAAAGTCTGGTGCTTCCTTGGCGACGGTGAAATGGACGAACCCGAATCAATGGGCGCGATCACGATGCCGGTCCGTGAAGGTCTGGATAACCTCATTTTTGTCGTTAACTGCAACCTGCAGCGGCTCGACGGTCCGGTACGCGGCAACGGCAAGGTCATCCAGGAACTCGAGGCGGCATTTGGTGGCGCAGGGTGGAATGTCATCAAGGTCATCTGGGGTGGCCGCTGGGATCCGTTGCTCGCCAAGGATCAGAACGGGCACTTGCGCCGTATCATGGAGGAGACCGTGGACGGTGAGTATCAGAATTACAAGTCAAAGGACGGTGACTACGTGCGCCGGGAGTTCTTTGGCAAACATCCGGAAACGGCCGAGATGGTCGCCAACATGTCCGACGAGGAGATCTGGCGACTCAATCGCGGCGGGCACGACCCGCTCAAGGTCTATTCCGCGTACGACGCGGCGATGCGGCACCCGGGCGAACCGACCGTCATTCTGGTGAAGACGGTCAAGGGTTACGGCATGGGCGCTGCCGGAGAAGGACAAAATACCGCTCACCAGCAGAAAAAGCTCGATCTCGACGCGCTCAAGGAAATGCGCGACCGGTTCAATATTCCCGTGACCGACAAAGACGTCGAGAATGTGCCGTACTACAAGCCCGACGCCGGCAGTGCCGAACTCGAGTATCTGCATGAACGGCGCCGCAGTCTCGGCGGCTTCCTGCCGCAACGGCGGACAAAGGCGGCGGCGCTTCCCGTCCCCGCCCTCGAGATTTTCAAGACGCAGCTCGACGGCACCGGCGAACGAGAAGCGTCGACAACCATGGCATTCGTGCGCATGTTGACGGCGCTGGCCAGGGACAAGCAGATCGGCAAGCACATCGTGCCGATCGTGCCGGATGAAGCGCGCACGTTCGGCATGGAAGGCATGTTCCGACAATTCGGCATCTATGCCTCCAAAGGTCAGTTGTACACCCCCGAAGACGCGGGCGAGCTCATGTACTACCGTGAGGACAAAAAGGGCCAGATACTCGAGGAGGGTATCAACGAGGGCGGCGCATTCTGTTCCTGGCTTGCCGCAGGAACAGCGTACTCGAACCACAACGAGCAGATGGTGCCGTTTTACATCTATTACTCGATGTTCGGCTTTCAGCGCATCGGAGATTTCATCTGGGCCGGCGGCGACCTGCAGTCGCGAGGCTTCCTGATCGGTGGCACCGCCGGACGCACGACGCTGGCCGGTGAGGGATTGCAGCATCAGGACGGCCACAGCCTCGTCAATGCGGCGACCGTACCGAATTGCGTGGCCTACGATCCGACCTATGCTTACGAACTCGCCGTAATCATTCAGGATGGCCTGAGGAGAATGATCGGTGAGCAGGAAAATGTTTTCTATTACATCACCTGCATGAATGAAAACTACGTGCACCCGCCGATGCCGGCTGGAGTCGAAGAGGGCATCCTCAGGGGAATGTACCTGTTGCAAGTAGGCGGGCAAGGCAAGATCCGTGCGCAACTCATGGGCTCTGGTACGATCCTGCGTGAGGTCCTGGGCGCGGCAGAGTTGTTGATGAAAGATTTCGGCATACCGACAGATGTCTGGTCAGTGACGAGTTTCAACGAGTTGCGGCGTGATGCCCTCAGCGTCGAACGCTGGAACCAGTTGCACCCCGATGCAGAACCACGCCAGTGTTACATCGAGCAGAAACTTGCAGGCAGGCCCGGGCCCTATATCGCGGCAACCGATTACATGAAGATAGTATCTGACCAGATTCAACGCTGGGTTCCAGGACGGTTTATTTCGCTCGGCACGGACGGGTATGGCCGTTCGGACCGTCGTGCGGCACTGAGACAACATTTCGAAGTCGACAAACGCTATATCGCGGTTACTGCCTTGAAGGCACTCGCCGATGACGGCGTGCTCGATCAGAAAACCGTCGCCCAGGCTATCCAGAAATATGGCATCGATCCGGATCGTCCGGATCCCGTGACACTCTAGGTTAGCGACAGTGGCGAAGACTATCGACATCATTGTCCCCGATCTCGGTGATTTCGAAGACGTTGAGGTCATCGAAATTCTCGTATCCGCCGGTGATACGGTTGCCAGAGAAGATGGACTCATTACGCTCGAAACCGACAAAGCGGCGATGGACGTACCCGCGCCCGAAGACGGCGTCATCGAGGTATTGACTGTCGCCGTAGGTGACCGGGTCACGTCCGGCTCGATTATCGGCAAGCTGACGGTCGAAGTCAGCGATACCGTAGTGATCGCGCCAGCCATTCAACACGAGCCGAGCGGCGATACTACCGTGCTGGCGACGCCGGCAAAACAGGCTGGCGAATCGCAGCGATCCGGTGGTGTCAAAACGCTGGTCGTGCCGGCGCTCGGTGATTTCGATGATGTTGAAGTCATCGAGGTGCATATTTCAAATGGCGATACGGTTGACGTCGATGACCCGCTGGTCACGCTGGAGACGGACAAGGCAGCAATGGACGTCCCGGCCATCGTTGCAGGGCGCATCCAATCAGTTTTGATCAAGGTTGGCGATAAGGTCTCCGAAGGCGCGTCGCTCGCGATCATCGAGGCCGTGGCGCCCGTTGCATACGCGCCTGCCGGGAAAACAGTAGAGGCAGCCGAGGTCACGCAGGCCGTTGCTGCGCCGCCGGTACAGCAGCAGGAATCCGTTACACCGCAAGCCGCTTCGTCAGTCGCAGGAACGCTGCCGCCGATTGATGAATCGGGCTTTTCGCGGGCACATGCCAGCCCCTCTGTCAGAAAGCTGGCGCGTGAGCTCGGCGTCGATCTCGGGCAGGTTCAGGGGCGCGGGGTCAAGAGCCGGATCCTGCACGACGATGTCAAGGCATTCGTTAAGGCAATTCTGACAGGGCAGGCCGCCGCCGGCGCATTGCCCAAGACGCCCAGCATCGATTTTTCCAAATTTGGCGAAATTGAGAAGCAGCCACTTACGCGTATTCAGAAGATCTCCGGGCCGCGCTTGCAGGCAAGCTGGATCAACCTGCCACACGTTACCCAGCACGACCTTGCCGATATTACCGAGCTTGAGGCAAAACGTCAGAAACTCAAAGGTCCGGCAAAGGAACGCGGCATCTCGTTGACACCGCTCGCCTTTGTTATGAAGGCAGTTGTTGCCGCCTTGCAGGAGTTCCCGAAAGTCAATTCTTCGCTGGCGGACGACGGCGAACATCTGATTTACAAGAAATACATTCACATAGGATTCGCGGCCGATACGGATCAGGGACTGATGGTTCCGGTGATACGCGATGCGGACAAGAAAGACGTTTATGAACTCGCAGACGAGCTTGGCGTGCTGTCCGCTGCTGCGCGTGACGGTAAGCTCAGGACACCGCAGCTGCAAGGCGCGACATTTACCATTTCAAGTCTTGGTGGTATTGG
>Ga0224512_10005672_pt1 | contig 10195 bp, 7 predicted proteins | sample SF_May12_sed_USG_4_FD_169103 | JGI IMG/M metagenome (GOLD analysis project Ga0224512, IMG submission 169103) | Sediment microbial communities from San Francisco Bay, California, United States - SF_May12_sed_USGS_13 | ecosystem: Environmental > Aquatic > Marine > Sediment | place: USA: California...
GATGGGTATAGCGGTCAACTACAAAAAAATAGGTGTGGTGCTGTTTGAGACGAACACGGTAGCCGACCGCGAACAGAATGATATCACTCGTCCCTCTGCCGACGCGGAGGCGATCACCGAGTTTCCCGTTGATGAGTTTCCCTCACGTTTTGCCTTCCAAAGTGTCAACGTGTTTATTTCACACGAAAGCGTTCAAGCTGAGGTCGAACTGATCAGGGATGACGTTGAAACGTTGGGGACTGCCAAGAGCGAAAACCCTGAGGGTGAGCACATGCGCGTGATCGCCGAAGCGACTCTCAAAGCGGTTGGAGAATTGCTTGACGAGAATATTCGGCTATGCTTATCTGAAATGGTAGAAATCGAATTGGGTGAAGTCGACGCGCTGGTGGTGAGAGTTGACCTCATCCGACATCGCGAACGTAAGAGTCTCGCCGGGTGTTCCCTGTATGCTGGAAACGCGAACCAGACGGTCGTGTTCGCAACCCTCGACGCCGTGAACAGGGTGTTGGGGGTACTGAAGTCTCGCAGCTCTGTAGAATACAAAATAAGGTGATCGAAATCGGCTGGCCCAGTTGATTGGTCGAGCTTGGGACGGAGTGCGGAGGATTACCAACGATCATTTTCACCCGTGATGCCGGGAACGACAGGTACGGGATATTGACACACGAACTCAGGAACTCCAGCGCCCGGTTTAAGCTTTTTTACTTCTCTTATATCTCCTTCGGTATTCTCGTTTTTGGCTATTTGATGCGGGATTTTCCTCTCGCGCACGCGAGGGACGTCCTCCTCTTCATCGCCCTCATCATCGGCGCCGACACGGCTCAGATTTCGTTGCCGCGGGGTGGTGCCTCGATTTATGCGTCGAGCCCCATAGACCTGGCCGCCATCATGCTATTTGGCGCCCCGGCAACCGTTCTTATCGAAACGGTAGCGACCATTTTGTCCGAGGTGTTCATTCAGCGCCGTTCTCCTATCCGAATTGCCTTCAACGTACCGCTGCTCATTGTGACTGTTGGCCTCGCCGGTCTGGTATTCGAAAGCTTCGGACCAAATTGGACGAGTCTCGAGTCGCCACGATTCCTGTTGCCGCTTCTGGTCTGTGGCCTTGTCTACTACGTGGTCAATACCTTCTCTATAAGTACGATCATTGCCCTGAGCGACAAAAGAAACTTATTCAGGACGTGGAAGCAGAATTACATGTGGAATTTTTTTCACATCCTGGCCTTTCTTCCGGTGGCCGCTATTATCGCACTGGTCTACTCGAAAAACGGTATGTGGACCATAGCCCTATTTGTGGTACCGCTGTTCCTCGCCCGCTACACTTTCCAGCTCTATATCGAGATGAAGGAGGCGCACATCAACACCGTTGCCGCACTGACCTCGGCTCTCGACGCCAACGATCCCTACACACATGGTCATTCTTACCGGGTGTCCCGATATGCCCTTCGTTTGGGCAGGGCCATTGGTCTGACGGCGAAGGATTTGGAGATCCTCGAGTACAGCGCGCTGCTCCACGACATAGGCAAGATCGCCATAAAAAAGGACGTGCTGCACAAGGCAGGAAAGTTGTCCGCAGAGGAGCGACTCACGCTCAGTACACATCCGACGATCGGTGCCGATATCGTCGAGAATCTAAAGTTCCTCAAAGAAGCGGCGGTGCTGGTCCGATATCATCACGAACAACCCGATGGCAAAGGCTACCCCCACGGGCTCAAAGGGGATGAAATCCCCATGGGATCGCGTATACTGTTGTGTGCCGACGCCTTCGATGCGATGACCTCGGATCGGCCGTATCGTAAGGGCATGCCGGTTGACAGAGTACTCGACCAGTTCCAGAAATACGGGGGCGTGCAGTTTGACCTCGATGTGGCTAGTCTGCTAATCAGAATGGTACGGGCTAATGAGTTCTCCATCATTGTCGAGTCCGACCCAACCACGGCGATCTATGAGTCACTCAAACAGCGCCTATAGAAAGACCGCCCTCGTAGGGTTTTAACATGAAATATGATGATTCCGGGGTGAGCATTGAGCGGGCGGAGCGCGCAAAAGCGTCCATTGCCCGGCTCGCAAGATCGACGTGGGGACCCAGTGTTCTCTCCGACACCGGCGCGTTTGGGGGGCTTTTTTCGCTGGGCACATCGTACAAAGACCCCGTCCTGGTAAGCAGTATCGATGGTGTTGGCACAAAGCTTCTGGTGGCGGTGATGGCCAATTGCCACGACACCGTGGGTCGGGATCTCGTCAATCACAGCGTCAACGACATTCTCGTGCAGGGTGCCAGGCCGCTGTTTTTTCTCGACTACATCGCCAGTGGAGTCCTGGAACCGGATAAGATGGAAGCGACCGTCAGTGGCATAGCCGAAGCGTGCCGTGCTAACTCCTGTGCGCTGATCGGGGGCGAGACCGCAGAGATGCCTGGGGTTTATCAGGGTAGAGATTTCGACCTCGCCGGCTGCATCGTGGGCGCGGTGGAAAAGAGCGAGATTATTGACGGCTCCACCATCCGTCCTGGCGACTCTATTGTGGGACTAGCGTCGACAGGACTTCACACCAACGGCTACTCGCTTGCGCGTAAGATCATATTCGACGAATTGCGTCTCGCCGTTGCTGATGTCGTCGATGAGCTGGGCTGCACGGTGGCAGAGGAACTCCTGCGGGTTCATGCATCGTATCTCGAACCGATCACTCGCATAATGGCCTCGGTACGCATCAAAGGAATCGCCCACATCACAGGGGGAGGAATTCCAGGGAACCTGCCTCGAATACTACCCGCGACATGCAATGCAAGGATCAACAAAGGATCGTGGCCCATCCCGGGTGTTTTTGCTTTTCTGCAGAAGCGTGGCTCCGTTGGCGAGACGGAGATGTACCGTGTCTTCAACATGGGAATCGGGATGCTGCTGGTGGTCGCACCGAAGGATAGAGACGCGGCGCTCGCGCTGGGGAGCGGTGGCTGTACAACCTATCTTGTAGGTGAGATTGAAACGGGAGACGGTCAGGTGCTGCTCACCTGAATCGTGCGCTTCGGCAGATCCTATTTCAACACGTCGAGACCGACGCGCTGTTCCCCCGCCAGCGGATTTCCCTGCGAATCCCTGTCCGACAGCTTGGCTTGCTCCAGCGAGTCCGAAAAGAGAGGGATAAACTCGTCCACCAACAAGTCGTATGCGAGAAGCTTATCGTTTAGTACATCCAGTGTGAAAAGAAACGATGTCCGAAACGCCAGGTCGCGCTGCACGCCTGCATCCTGCGCAGAACCGCTACCCCGCGAGAAGAAGTCGAACAGCTGTGTCACGCTTCCACCTGTGGACACCTTCAAGAGCTCTTTGGTGTTGTCGGTATCGACCAGGATATAGATACTGCCGTCCACGTCATCCACCGCCATGCCCCGCGCGCCCTCGGCCTGATCCGGGGTCAACTGCCCGGTGACATTTTGCAGTCCCGCCGGCTCTACCTCGAGGCTATCCATAGGCAGGCGGTACAGCGTACCCGTGGGTTTGTGAATAAAGTAGATATCTTCCCCCAGCGGGTTGTCGACGTGTCGTCTTGGGTCGACCGCCAAGGCGTCGTTGTTGACTTCATCCGCAAATATCGCCTCCGAAAAGCGCAGGATTGAGTCGGGAGGGCAGCGCACGATGAAAGGCCCCCTGACATCGCAACCCACCAGCAATCCCGCGGAGTTTGTGGCGATTTCCACCTCGTCGGGCAGGTCCGGCGAGAGTTCGACCAACCTCGACACGTTGCCGTTCACATCGACCTTGAGGATCTCCGGTCGGATGGTTCGTCGCGCGATGTAGTACTCGCCCCGCGCCGAGAAAGCGGCATCCCAGATCACCGGTGGAAAGATCATGAGATCCGGTGGAATCTCCAGGAATGACGCAGCGGTCCATGGCTCTGTCGGATTCGGTGGCCGACGGATCTGAACGATGCCCGCCGAAAAATCGGGGTATAATTCGGATCGACGGGTGACGAGGAAGAGGTCGTCTTTGGGACCGTAGGAGGTCTGACAGCCCCCACAAACCTTCAATGTATCTTCCGCCTCCCGGCACCGAAAGTTGCTGGACGTCGCCTCAAATATGGCAAACAAGTCGGGATCCGAGTCGACGACGGCTGCCACCCGGTTGATACCGAGCTCGGTGCTCAGTGTGAGCCGGGTCGAGGCCTGCCCTTTCTCGTTGGTAAAGACGGATGTCGCCGACAGCGTCCCGCCGCCCGTAGTTGCTCTGAAGGTTATGGAAACGCCCCTCGCGGTCGCCCCGCCGATGGTCCTCACCTCGACGATCAGCGGTTCGGGAAGTTCACTGCCGTGCAACGAGTACTGATCATCGCCGGAGACTACGGTCATACTGGCCGGGGGCGCCTGGTTGACGCGGGGGAGGAATCCCTGGTCCGAGTCACTGCACTGAGAGAGCAAGACCGGGCCCGCCACCAGCAGCACGACAACCGCCACCTGGCGTCCAAGCCATTCTATCCTCATGCGCCGTCGCTTCATTTAAAACGTGTTCTTGCTGTCGATCGCTCGACAGTCGTCTTGGGCTATGTGTCCATGGTGGGGAGATTTCCCGGATCGTAGCCGCGACGCCGCGGCGCCGGTCGGTGAATCTAAACTAACGGCTAACGGGCAGAAAAACAACTGCATTCCAGATGGCGGCAACTGTAATCAATAATTGACAATTATCGTCAAATCATAACTTATGTGTTTTTAATTATAAAACAATAAGTTATCAAGAGGCTGGGCCATGACTGTAAATATAATAAGACATATCTCGGTGTCCATCCCGCAGCAGCGCTCGCAACGTGGAGAAGCGATGAAGACGTAACCTATTGAATAGGAATCGATTATAAATGATGAGGAACCATTTGCCCCGATGGTACGCGACTTGCCATTAACAGAAACCAGATCGACGAATGCGAGAAGGAGTTAGGTTAGTCTGCCACACAGCCGGAGGTGATAAGCATGAAATACATCGTATTATCCAATCTGGTTTTGATCATGACACTGCTCGCCATATTTGGAAAGAGCGTTTGGGGCAAGAGCGTTTGGTAGGAGGCCGATGTCGGCGGCAAGAGGGTCTGCCCGCCCATGGGGCAGACCCACCGTTTCTGAACCGAGAGCCAGCCGTGGGATGGCTCGGACACCGCGGCTGGCCGACGGTCCATCTGAGATTACTGCCCACGAAGGACAAGCCAGTATCGGCCCAAGGGACGATTCTCCCTCGCGACCGGTGAAACCACGGGGCGGGAAGCGCTTGCGGTTATCCGGGGCCGGCGATCGCCTCCAGGAAAACCGCGATGTAGTGTCGTTAAATAGTTACAGTCCTTGTCGTGATTATGTGTCGATTTATATGATTGTGAAATAATGGAATAAGGGGCGATCTCTTACAATGTGTCAATAAAAACTGACATTCAACCGGGTTGCATTTTGGTGAAGTTGTGCTATGAATAGAGTAAGCACAAGGCAGTAACGTAATTAGTAAGGAGCGATTAGCGTTTTCTGGGATTCATGGGGAGCTTTCGGCACGTCGCTTGCGGTATGTATTGAATCAACGAGCGAAAACAAGCGACAGCTAGAGAGTAAAGCCTATGAAGTTCATCGAGTTGGAGGTGGGTATGAGATGAACTACCTCATCGTCTCCCATGCGCCCCTCGTCGTCACGATCCGCAGCGGTCTTGGGAAAGAGCGTGTGGATGCCATAGCGTAAGACAAAGGGAGCCCGGTTGGGCGGGCCTCGTTGTCAAGGGGTGCCTGGAGAATCGATGGGGCGCTTGGGTGAACCAAGAATGTCTCGAAGCCGAGGGGAAGGGCCCGCAGCGAGACCAAGGAGATCCAATGGCCGAGAAACCAGGTACAGGAGCAGGACCGGAAGGTCCGCAACATCCCGGATCGCCAGACATTTTCCGCGAACTGGATTCCCAACTCGGAGAGGCAAGGGGGCAATCGGCAAGTGTCCAAGACCTCAAACGAAGTTATTCTATCGTCGAGACTCTTCTAAACGTCAGCACTTCTTTAAACTCCACTCTAAATCTGGAACAACTTCTCGAAAAGATCGTCGATGCGGTCGTCGACATCACGGGTTGCAAGCGCGGCTATCTCATGCTCGCCGAGAAGAAGGGCGGTCTGTCCGTAGCTGTCGCGCGAGCCAGAGAGGGTAAACCCACGGCTCACAAGAGCTTCGATGTCAGTTTGAGCGTCATAAAGAAGGCAGCAAGCAGCGGCCAGCCGCAGCTGGTGAGCGATGCCCGCGAGGAGGATGATCTAAGAGACCAGCGCAGCATCGTCGATTTTGACATAAGAACTGTCATATGTATCCCGCTCAAGTTCGAAGGGAAACTGGTCGGCGTTATTTACGCCGACAACGATACGATATCCGAGAAGTTTACTCGATCCGACCTGCCCGTTTTGAACGCGTTTGGCGCACAAGCTGCAGTAGCGATCGAGAATGCCCGAAGCCGAGGTGAGTTGGAGAAGATCAAGCGGTCATTGGAAAAACAAAACCTGTCGCTGCGCCAACAGCTCGTAGAAAAGTACGAGTTCTCGGGTATAGTGGGTCGGGGGCCGGCGATGCAGAAGGTCTTTGGCGTTATCACGAAAGTGGCGCCCTTGTCGACCACGGTTCTTATTCAGGGAGAGACAGGAACGGGCAAGGAGCTCATTGCCAAGGCTATTCACTACAACAGTGAACGCAAGAGCCGGGCAATGGTGTCGGTGAACTGTGGGGCGCTTCCCAAAAATATTCTGGAGAGCGAGCTCTTTGGATACCGCAAGGGCGCATTTACGGGCGCCGACGAGGATCGCTCCGGCCTTTTCGAGGCGGCCGACAACGGCACGCTCTTTCTCGACGAAATCGGTGACATGCCCGTCGAGCTGCAGGTGAAGCTGTTACGTGCCCTGCAAGACGGTGAAGTAAAGAGACTCGGTGAGGAGCGTACCATCCGAGTCAACGTGCGGGTCATCGCGGCGACCAACAGAGACCTGGCCGCGGAGGTGCAGGGGGGTAATTTTCGAAATGACTTGTTCTACAGACTGAACGTCATTCCGATATTTTTGCCGCCTCTGAGAGATCGACAAGAAGACATTTTGCCGCTTGCCGATTTCTTTCTGGACAAGCACTCCAAGAAGATGAAAAAAACCAAGCCGGTGTTGACCAGGCCCGCAAGAGAGATGCTGCTTACTCACTCGTGGGTGGGCAATGTCAGGGAGCTGGAAAATGCCATCGAAAGGGCGCTGGCCCTGGCAGAGGGTGCCGACACGGTCGACGTCGATCAGTTCGAGCACCTCATCGACAGAAAAAGCGCGGCAGCCTTTCCCGACGTCGAGGCCCCGCTCAAGGCAATGGCTCTCATTTGGGAGAAGCAGTTTCTAAAGAAGATGCTCGTCCGCAATTCCTGGAACGTCTCCAAGACGGCAAACGTGCTTAAAATAAGTCGTCAACAGCTTCACAACAAGATCAAGAAACACGGCCTGAGGCCCGAGATCTGAGTCCTGCGCAAAGAGCAGGCTTGACTCCCGCGCTGACATCACGTTCGCAGTGTCCTTATCCCCACACCAGTGCAATCAGGGATAAAGCATCGTCATCATCCAACCATCGCCCTCACGGCTGTACAGGTAGCGCTCGTGGAGACGGTATGGTTTTCCCAGCCAGAATTCGATGCGGTCAGGTCGCAAGCGGTAACCGGACCAGTGAGGGGGGCGGGGGACGAGCTGTTTTTCATACTGCTTCGCCGCTTCATCGAAGGCATGCCGTAGTTCATCCAGCGACGGCAGCTCGCTACTCTGCTGGGATGCCCAGGCGCCGAGCTGACTGTTGCGGTCGCGAGTGGCAAAGTAGTCGTCGGCCTCCGAGGTGCTAACAAGCTCGACCGAACCCTCGATTCTCACCTGTTCCTGGAGAGCGGGCCACCAGAAGCACAGCGAAGCCCTTGGATTACGTTTGAGCTCACGGCCCTTCTGGCTATCGAGGTTTGTATAAAACACGAATCCCTTATCGTCGGCGTGTTTGAGCAAAACCATACGCACGGATGGTTGAGCATCATCACTGACCGTCGCGAGCGCCGCCGCTTCCGGAAGCTCGATTCCACTCACCTGCGCGCGACGGAAAACGGTACGAAATCTCTTTATCGGGTCTTTTTCCATATCACAGAAGATAGAACCAGCCCGCACCGTGGGGTACTTTCACATTGCTATTTTTGAAGCTCCAAGTAGCGAAGCGTTCGCCCCGCCGATTCGTATTTTAGTTCATAGTTCGTCTTGGCGAGGGCTTCGAACAGACGCCGGTTCCTCGTCACCTCAACCCGTTGCCAGCTCAAACCGCTTTGCACGACCGCGCCCTGCATTTGCACAAAGTAATCCACGTGATCCGTCGCCAGCTCGATGAGGCCATCGTTGGTCAGGCGCGAGTGAAGCAGCTTCAGAAACTCTCCAGTGATCAGGCGGCGCTTGCGGTGACGCCGTTTGGGCCACGGATCGGGAAAGTAGATATGAAAGATCGATACACTCCACGATGGAATTCCGTACTTTATTACTTCGCGTGCATCCGACTTGACATACTTGATGTTGGTCAAACCGCGCTTGCCGCTGCGTTCGACACCGTATTTCATCCACTTCCATACCACATCGATACCCAGAAAATTGATTTCGGGATGCTGCTGCGCACGAGCAATGAGAAATTTGGCCTTGCCGCAACCGATTTCGATCTCAATGGGGTTTGGGTTCTCAAAAATCCGTGAGGGCTCTGGTAACTCTCGTGGGCTCGCGCAAAGAAGCAACGGAGAAGGTTTATGCTGCAACTGCGCTGCGGTTTGCTGCATGATCTACCTGTTTGGGGACGCGAGAGTGCTCGAACGATTCACGGGCGTTTTCCAGAGTTGGGATTCCGGATGCACCAACACTAAAGAGAGCCTCCCTCGAGCGGCTCGCGACACGATCAGAAAACCCAGCCTATTCATTATGCCATAACTCGTTATCGGAAACAATAGGCTCACGGCGAGGAGACAATCTCCGCCCCCGGTGCCAGAAGCCTGCTCAAGAACCGGTGCATTTCCGCCGGGCTTTGTACCGGATCGCGGCGAGTTCGGAACCGCCGGGGAAAGATGACAAACGCATCAGTTTGTTCACCGCCCAGGCCACCGTGCGTGCCCCTCTGAGCCTCGAACGTGACAACGGTGCCATCGTCGAGCAGATTGCCGTTTATGATCAAATCCCCAGAGTTGGGGTAATTGCACAGTTCCATCAGCGCCCTGATCACCAGGGCTTGACCGCCGCTAGTGGTGAACCGATCGATTGGATCACCGCCCTCGACAACTCCGGAGCGAAGTTTCCGCATGCCATGCCTGCCCATCACCAGGTTTTCGCCCTCGTTATTGGTTGTAATCAAGAAGCCAACGCCCCCGTGTGACACCAGGTATTCGAGGAGCGTGGGGTATTTTTCGATCAGATGTTCGGTCGTAACTCGTTTGGGTTCTTGTGTGAAATACACGTGGGCTAGATTGCCGCTGGCGCAAACAACGATGCCCTCCTCGCCTCTTTGCTCGACGTCATCTGGGTGGATTCTACTGTGAAGCCGCTCGAGGGTTCGCCGCCCCCGGCGAATGGAGCGAGTGCCGTAGGCCTCTTCCACCATGCGCACCTCGCGTAAGAGCGTGTTGAGATAACCCAGTTCGGCGCCATGGCCGCTCGGTTCGGCGAGTCGGGTCTCGAGGTGTTCCTCGATCACCTCGCGCAGGCTTTTTTTGAACAGATTCTTGAATGGCATGCTCGCCGCCTGACCGTGGTCCGAGAGTATGACCAGGTCGAAATGTTTGTCCGCTTTCTTGGCGATCATGCGGGCGATTTTCTTTATTTGACGATCGATGCCCGTGAGTGTGTTCAGGGCGTCCCACGAGTTCGGGCCCGAATAGTGGGCGACCATGTCGTAGCCCAGGTAGTTGGCGTAGATGACGGGTATCCCCCGCACGATGTCCTCGATGACGAAGTAAGTGCTGCTCTCCCTAAGAAACGCATTCACCAATGCGCGTAGAAACGAAAACTTGATACTGCGGGTGAGTTTTGGTTTCTTGCGTCTGACCAGATCCAAGACGGCCTCCACACGGTCGACGAGGAAGTCCCAAATCATGAGCAGCATCGTGCGCGTGTAGAGATAAGGATGCAACGAAAAGATGGCAAAGTCTTCGAGCGAGCCGCGGTGAGACTTGAGGT
>Ga0224512_10005673_pt1 | contig 10192 bp, 9 predicted proteins | sample SF_May12_sed_USG_4_FD_169103 | JGI IMG/M metagenome (GOLD analysis project Ga0224512, IMG submission 169103) | Sediment microbial communities from San Francisco Bay, California, United States - SF_May12_sed_USGS_13 | ecosystem: Environmental > Aquatic > Marine > Sediment | place: USA: California...
CGACGGGTCCGGCATACTCGGAAATTGCTGCCCGCTATAAGGCAACCCGGGAGAATATTTCTAAGCTCGTTTCCAGGGTGCAGGAAGGCAGTGTGGGTCAATGGGGGACAACTCCGATGACACCCCATCCTTACTTATCCGAAAGAGATATCCAGGGGATGGTGAGATATATCCTTGACTTGAAGCCGGTTGAAGATCCCTCCCAGGCACAGACTGCTGCATCCACCAGTACGCTAACAGAAGTCAAGGAACCGGGGTTTGGAGCTGCCCTGAAGGGGGTACATCCAAGCTTCACACTGTCGACAGTCAGACCAGCTGAGTTTAAGCCTCGTGTGGGGGGATTAGACTTTGATCAAAATGGCAACCTCTATGTTGCAACGTGGGATAGTGAGGGAGCTGTTTATAAGCTATCGGGCCTGGAGTACAACGATTCCTCTAAAGTTGAAGTTACTAAGATTGCCTCCGGTCTTTCGGAACCTCTGGGTCTGAAGATTGTCGAAAAGAAAATATACGTTGTTCAAAAAAATGAACTTACTCAACTAGTCGACAATGATGGAGATGAGATTATCGATTTCTATAGGAATATCTGCGACGACTTTCAGGTATCACCTGATTTTCATGAGTATACCTATGGCCTTGAATACAAAGACAGTCACTTCTATTTGACTTTGGGACTAGCTATGCGATTGATGGCCCATGAATTGCAACTCCCCGATAGAGGTGCAGCCATTAAGGTGAATACCGATGGAGATTATCAGATCTACGCTACCGGGCTTCGGCAACCGAATGGGATCGGTTTGATAAATGATAATCTATTTGTCACCGAAAACCAGGGCCAATGGGTTCCAGCCTGCAAGTTAATCTGCTTGAGGGAAGACGCTTTCTACGGTTGCCAATATGGAACTGGAAAAAGATATGCAGGCTACACAACCACCCCTCCGGTAGTTTGGCTGCCCCAGGATGAAATTGGTAATTCACCATCTCAGCCTGTAGAGATCCTTGAAGGACCATTTGCCGGACAAATTTTCGTGGGTGAGGTAACCCATGGAGGTATCAAACGAGTATTTGTAGAGGAGGTGAACGGATTGATGCAAGGAAGTGTCTTTCGGTTCACCCAAGGTTTGGAAGCTGGAATTAACCGGCTGGTATGGGGACCGGATAAGTCTCTTTACGTCGGGGGTATTGGAATGAATGGTAACTGGGCATGGCAAGGCCGCCAATATGGACTGCAGAAACTAACTTATAATGGTAAAATTACATTCGAGATTAAGGCCATCCGTTTGACTTCCGATGGTTTCGAAATTGAATTCACAGAACCAGTCCATCCAGAGCTGGCAACTGATGAAAATATGTATCAGATCAGCCATTGGACGTATGAGACTTCCGCTGCCTACGGAAGTCCTAAAATTGACCATAAGGAATTGACCATTATAGCCGCAGAAGCTAAGGATCCGACCAAGGTTTTAATAAAGATTTCAGATTTGAAGGAGAATTATTTGGTTTACTTTCTATTATCTCCTGAATTGAAGAGCGTTGAAGACCGGACATTGTGGTCAGGAGAAGCTTGGTATACAATAAATGAATTGCCTGAAAACGTGAACCTATGATTCCATTTAGAGTGAAGAATCTACTGCCAAGGAGAACTTTTCTTAAACAATCTTCCATCCTGCTGGCTTCAGCGGGATTTACAAATTCCACACATATGATGGCTGAAACCAATTCTGATTCGAAGACTTTCTCTATCCGGAAAGTGGATTCATCTTTTGACCGGGAGCCACTTGCCCGACCTTTCGGTTTCAAAGGCGGACAAATCACCAACGTGTGGCAGCCGGCCGTTTATGTTGAGACTGATAGCAATCATTATGGTATAGGCTTAGGCACTCAAAGCGTATTGTGGTGTGACGCAAGAGTATTTGCCAATCATTCGGAGCAGGGAGGAAATGCATTAATGTATGCGATCACTGAGCGTGCGTTGCAAATGCTAAATGGTGAGTCAATCAAATCACCGATCGAGTGGCAGGAAGAAATCCTTGAAGAACTTCACGACTATGCAAAACGAATCACTGGACAGCCCGATCTACGAAAAACCTTCTCACTCAATCCATTGGTACCTGTCGACAATGCACTATGGATCGTCTATGCCAGGGAAAATGGATTTGACAACTTTGATCAACTAGTTCCATCGAATCTACAAGGTGGCCTGTCTGCCCGGCATGACAAAGTAGCTAGCATTCCGGCACTTGGCTATGGCACATCTATGGAAGAGATCAAACGCCTGGCCGATCAGGGCTATTTCATCATGAAGATTAAGATTGGTGCTCCAGGTGATCAGGCTGATATGCTCAGGAAAGACATGGAATTCATTAAAAATATTCATGCTACCATTGGGGGATATCGTACACCACACACGAATGATGGGAAGATTCCCTACTACTTTGATGCCAACGGCCGGTATGAACAGAAAGCAACTTTGCATCGGCTGCTGGATTACGCAGACTCCATTGGAGCTTTAGATCAGATCTCGGTAGTAGAGGAACCCTTTGGAGAGCAAAATGATGAAGACGTAACAGACCTGTGCGATAGAGGAATTAGAGTTGCTGCCGATGAAAGCGCCCATACCGACCAAGAGACATTGATCAGGATTGAGCAGGGCTATAATGCGATAGCAGTTAAAGCGGTAGCAAAGACACTAAGTATGACGATGAAAATTGCTCAGGTTGCTTATGAGCACAATGTCCCCTGCTTTTGTGCTGATCTTACGGTGAATCCAGTCCTCGTGGAATGGAATAAAGTAGTGGCCGCCAGACTACCCGCATTTCCCGAACTTGAGATTGGTCTGCAGGAGACCAACGGATGGCAGAACTACAAGAATTGGGAAATGATGACCAAGCAACATCCCAGAGCTGACGCACCATGGGCCAAACCCATTCAGGGAGTTTTTGAAACCAATCAGAGCTTTTATGAGAGTTCGGCGGGTATCCTGGAGATCTCAGATTATTACAAGGGGATCTTCAAGAAATGACAACTTCATCGGAATACAACAAAATGTTGGCAGGCGAACTTTATGATTCGACCGATGCTGAGCTTAAGGCACTTCGACTCAGAGCCAGAAATCTAACATTTCGATTCAATCAGAGTCGACCCGATAAACCGGAAGCACGTCAAGAAATCTTGTTCGAATTATTGGGTGCTATGGGCTCAAATTGCTATATCGAACCGCCGTTCTATTGCGACTATGGCAAACACATTCATTTGGGAGACCATTGCTATATGAATTTCAATTGTGTTCTCCTAGACTGTACCCATATTCATATCGGTCATCATGTGATGTTTGGACCCGGTGTTCAGCTCTATGCTGCCTACCATCCCCTTCACGCTAAAAAACGTATTGAAGGACCTGAGCTGGCCGCTCCGATAAGAATAGGCGACAATTCCTGGATAGGGGGTGGAGCCTTGATATGCCAGGGAGTGGAAATTGGTGAGAACACCACAATTGGAGCCGGTAGCGTGGTCACCAAGAGTATTCCCTCTAACGTATTTGCTGCAGGCAATCCCTGCACGGTGATCCGGAAACTCTCCAATGAATATTGATCGAATAATATTACTGTCCGAATAATGCATTTCGCTATGAAAATTTTATTACTTATTCCAACCCTCCTCGCCTGCATCTTTTGCTTTGGTCAAACTCCCTCCTCCCAAAACTCTCCACCCTTAATAGCAGCTCCTCCTGCGTCAGCAGGGATTTCTGCTGAACGACTTGATCGAATCGATCGCATGTGCGAAGATGCCGTCGAATCAGGTGAAGTACCTGGTATCGTTGCGCTCATAGCTCGCCATGGGAAAATAGTATTTCATGAAGCCTATGGAATGTCGGACAACGGCGCCCAAAGAGAGTTAAGAAAGGATGATATCTTTCGAATTGCTTCGCAGACCAAAGCGATCACAGCCACAGCCGTGATGATGCTATGGGAACAAGGCAAATTTCAGCTGGATGATCCCATCAGCAAATTCATTCCTGAATTTAAAGATGCTACTGTACTCAATTCTTTTCGCTATTCCGATACTTCCTTTACTACGATTCCTGCCGAGCACGAAATTACCATCCGTCACTTACTAACTCACACGTCCGGCATCGGCTATGGTGTGATTGATGGAGATGAGCAAATGAAAATGATCTACGCAAAAGCCGGCATAACAGATCTATTTACCACTCATCCTGTTACCATCGAAGAAAGTGTTAAAAAACTTGCTGGACTTCCACTTCACCACCATCCTGGTGAAAAATGGACCTACAGTGAGGGATTGGATGTATTGGGTTATTTCATCGAAATCATTTCGGGAATGACATTCGCAGACTTTTTAGAGACTCACTTGTTTCAACCCTTGGGAATGAATGACACCTATTTTTATCTACCGGAAACCAAGGCTGCCCGCCTCGTAACTGTGCAAAAACCAGATGGTGACAAATGGGTCCGATACCCGGTTACTTTCTATGATCCGGACTACCCTGTCAAGGGAGCGAAGAAATTCTACTCGGGAGGTGCCGGATTGTGCAGCACCGCAAAGGACTATGCCACCTTCCTGCAGATGTATCTGAACGGAGGTGAGTTGAACGGTATCAGAATTCTTAGTCGGACCACTATTCAATCGATGATGGCCAACCAAATTGGGGATTTGTGGGATGGCTGGAGTGGTGGATCGGACTTTGGTCTGGCATTCGGACTGGTGAACAAAAAAGGAGAGGCTTTGGGAGGACGGGGCAGTAAAGGCACCTTCGATTGGGGAGGCTATTTCAATACCCAGTACTTTGCCGATCCTCAGGAAAAGATTATTGGGATCATCATGAAGCAGACCCAAAACTCCACCAGAGATCAGACTGGTTGGAAATTTCGCCTATTGGTAGGTCAAAGCATCGATGATTAGATAGCACCCATTCAAATGAAACAAGCAATTGCCCATGTGGCTCTGGTTGTTGAAGACTATGACGAGGCTATTTCATTCTATACGAAGAAACTTGATTTTCAGGTAATCGAAGACACATCCCTCGGAAATGGAAAGCGATGGATCCTCGTATCCCCACCTGGCAACTCGGGAACAAATCTTCTACTTGCCAAAGCCGCTACTGAACAACAGAAAAACGCTATAGGTAATCAGACCGGAGGGCGAGTATTTCTCTTTTTGTTTACTGATGACTTCTGGAGAGATCACAATAAAATGAAAAATCGAGGAATCGAATTTGTGCGCCCACCTATTAAAGAACCTTATGGCACAGTGGCCGTATTCAGTGATTTATATGGCAACCTCTGGGATCTGATTGAGCCCAGTCAGCTCAACAAGACCAAAATTCGTTGAAATGGAAATGAATTCAGAAGAAGCTTCCGAATATTTAATTCGTATAGGATATACTGACGCTGTACGCTCAGACCTCTCTTCGCTGCACCAGCTTCAACGCAGACATCTTATGACCGTCCCTTTTGAAAATCTCGACATTCACTACGGGCAAAAAATTGAACTAGACACTTCAAAATTCTATCAAAAAATCGTCCGATCAAAACGCGGTGGATTTTGCTACGAATTAAATGAACTCTTTGGGCAGCTACTGCTTTATCTTGGTTACCAGGTGAAAAGAATCTCTGCTCGGGTCTACGACGATCGAAGTGGTTATGGTGAAGAATATGATCATTTAACCCTGATTATACATTTGGAAGGAATTGAGTACCTGGTTGACGTGGGATTTGGAGAATTTGCATCAACTCCTATCGAAATAAAAATCGAGAGCGTTCACTCAGATCCCAGAGGGCAATTTAGTCTCGATCACTATGATCAAAATTATATCCGAATATGTAAATTGGAAAGAGGGAATAAAATTCCTCAGTATATTTTTAAACCTAGACACCGTGATTTATTTGAATTTAAATTGAAGTGTCTCTATCACCAGACCAGTGAACAATCGCACTTCACTCAAAAGAAAATGATTTCGTTAATGACACATGAGGGAAGAATTACACTGACTGATCAAAAATTAAAAATCCTGAAAAATAGCAAGAAAAATGAGGTCTTGATCAGAAGCGAATCGGAGTTCTTTGAATATCTAAGACATTATTTTTCAATTGAACTAATGGAGAGCAACTAATAATATGAATAAGAATCCAGAGGTAGATGAGTATCTAGTGAAGAAGCAACACCCACTCACTTCAGAGATTGAAGAAGTCAGGAAAATCATATTATCCACCGATGATCGTATCGAAGAAACCATCAAGTGGAGCAGTCCCACATTCATGTACAAAGGCAACCTAGCTTCTTTTTTTATGAATGCGAAAAAATTTGTGAGCCTGATGTTTCATAAGGGTGCGCTCATAAATGATCCAAATGGATTGCTGGAAGGGGATGGCAAGGAAGCAAGAGTGGCACGGTTCGAGAATATGAAGGATATTGCCGAGAAAAAGAAAGTACTGCAAACAGTTGTGAAGGAATGGATAAAAATGAAAGATTCCCAGTAAACAGAATCAAATGGATCTCAAGAAAATCACCCTGACATATTTGGTCGGATATTTAGTGGGAGGTGGCATCTGCCTATTATTAATCCCGGATTTCTTTCTGAAAATTCTGCAATCCAACCAGGACTATGGTGACATCATGCCTCGATTTGCCGGTATTTTCATGTTGGCCTTAGGGTCGCTTGTAGGAATGATACTTTATTACAAGGACTATAAGTACTATCGATTTTCCGTAATTATCCGCACAGTGATTGTACTGGTTCTAATGGGATTTTACTATTTCACCACAGATCCTTTTTTCCTTGTCGTCAATGGTATTGTGCTCATCGGTCTACTACCCTCTTACTATGCCCTACTGAACAGTAAAAAGGCACCCTGACTTGTGGTTTACAATCCGTCGTTCAGTCATTTTTCATCTGCCATTTGCATCATAGTAATCCTGGCAGGACTATTGGCTTGCGGACGTGAAAGTTCTTCTTCAGCTTTTCAAGAACGGCCAAACTTGATCTTAATCATGGCTGATGATCTGGGATATGGTGGTCTAGGTTGTTTTGGAAATAGTGAGGTGTCAACACCCGCAGTGGATTCTCTTGCGTCCAAAGGACTGCGCTTTCTTGATTACCATTCGAACGGCGCAGTTTGCTCACCCACCCGCGCCTCAATTTTAACCGGCATGTACCCTCAACGTAGCGGTCTTGAGGGAGTCATTTATGCCAGAGGACCAACGCGAAAAACAGGACTAGATACTAGTCAGACCGCTTTAGCAGAGGTACTCCGTCAGCATGGATACAAGACCGGAATCATGGGAAAATGGCATTTGGGATATGACAGGTCATTTAATCCCGTGCATCATGGTTTTGAAGACTTTAGAGGATTTGTAAGTGGAAATGTTGACTACCATTCACATTACGACAACACTGGAGTATTTGATTGGTGGCACGATCTGGATACAGCTCATGAAGTGGGTTATACGACGGATCTCATCACGAAACATTCAATCGAGTTTATTCGTAAAAATCATGAAAATCCTTTCTTCCTTTTCGTCTCCCACGAAGCACCTCATGTGCCATTTCAGGGAAGGAATGATCCTGCCTACCGCTTTTCCGACAATGAATTTACCTACTACGGGCCGGTAGAAGACCAGGATCGGGCCTATCGAGAGATGATAGAAGTGATGGATGAGGGAATCGCCAAGATTATGGCAACATTGGACGAACTCAAGCTTACCGAAAACACTTTAGTAGTATTTGTTTCAGACAACGGGGCAGAACCATTTGGCCATAATGGGAACCTCAGGGCACATAAAGGAAGTCTTTTTGAGGGGGGACATCGTGTTCCGGGAATCGCTTTTTGGAAGAATAGAATCGCCGCCGGCACATCCTCACAGTTAGTTGTTAGTATGGACTGGTATCCAACCTTCTTGAAGCTGGCAGGAGCAAACATCCCAGAGGACATCGTAGTGGATGGCATGGATATCAGTCCCTTGCTGCTCCATAGTGAAGATCTACCGGAAAGACCAATCTTCTGGAAATACAGAGATCAACTAGCGATCAGAATGAATAATCATAAGATGATTCAGGATAAGGATTCGATTTATTTGTTCGACTTAGATCTCGATATGGAGGAGACCACTAATCTCGCAAGCGAAAATCCACAGATCCTGGCTAGACTCGCCAAGGTATTGGAGGACTGGAAAAGAGACATCGATTCGATTCCACAAAAAACATTTTAACTAATACCAGTCGGCACCTCCACTAAAGTGATAATGATCCCAGGGTGACAAACCTATATGCCTGGGGTCTTCCGTCTCGTCCAGATAATCAAAGAGCTTTTCCTTTAATCTTTTCTTTATCTCTTCATATGCTGGATCATCAGCCAGATTTTGCATTTGAAAAGGATCATTTGCCTCTTCAAAAAGCTCTTCAGCTGGTCGTTTCCCGAACGAAGCAGAAAAAAGATCTGGCCATCGATCGGGATCGTTCTCAAACTGAGATTTAGATGCTCCATCATCGATATCTCCATAAAATCCCTGAGGCCATGCATCAATGTCAGGATCACCCTGAGGCCATCTTTCTGGAGCAAAATTGTGGATGTAAGTAAAATCCTTAGTATGAATGCCACGCATGGGATATCCTTTTTGATCTGGTCTGGCCAAAGTATGCCTTTCCAACGCAGTCACTACAAAATCGCGACCAAGAGAAGAGCCAGAATTTGCTAACAATGGAACTAAGCTAATCCCGGTCATTGCCTCCGGTATACCTACCTGTGCCATCTCTAGAATGCTGGGGGCAATATCTATTAGCGAAACAGGCAGTTCACAGATCTGGCCGGGTTGAACTTTATTTCCCCATCTAATCGCGAGGGGCATTCGGGTACCGTAGTCGTATAAATTAGCTTTTGCTCTGGGAAATGGCATCCCGTTATCTGAAGTGACGAGAATCACCGTATTTTCTAATTCACCTCTTTGTTCCAATACTTTAATCATCCGTCCCAAATGCCGATCAAACCATTCCACCTCGTAATAGTAGTCAGCGACATCATTACGTATAGTGTCCGTGTCAGGAAGGAATTCAGGAACCTTAATATCTGCCAGATTATAGTGATGGCTGGCTCCTATTCCATAATGATATGGACGGTGCGGCTCTGATGCACCATACCAAAAACAAAAGGGTTGGTTAGTATCGCGAGCGTTAAGAAAATCGGCAAAATTTGCTGCATAATCAGTAGATCGAATATAATTTGGGACTTCCATTTCCCTTTCCTGGATGGGAAGACCAGCAGGATTGTGTTCCCAGTCTTCCAGGGAAAGATCAGCTGGATCATATCCTTTACCTGTAGATGCAACAGCATAGCCAGTTTTTTCGAGGATCTGAGTATAGACGGGGAATTTCTTTGGCAATGTGCCGAATAAACAGCCACCTGCTTCAAGTCTGTAAATATCCTGACCTGTCAAGATCGAAGCTCGTGAAGGCGAACAGGAAGGTGCTGCTGTATAGGCTTTGGTAAATAGTATTCCTTCCCTTGCAATTCGGTCAAAATTTGGCGTTCGGATTACGGCATCACCATAAATACCTGCATGAGGAAAGCTCCAATCATCTGCAATACAAAAGAGAAAATTTGGAGATTGGGATCTATGGTTTGATCGCTCTTTTTCTGCACAAGACAGGAATGCAAGTACTGTACACACCAGGATATAAAAAAGAAATTTCGACTTCATGAATATGTTGCTATGTGATTCAACTCTATCATCATCTGCAAGCCAAAGTATGACCTAGATTTCTTAATTTCAAAAAGCATGGTATTTTTCCTGCCTTCAGAGTCGGTCAGGAGGATGGTCCAGGCGCAACCAGATTAACTCCTACCTACTGATAATAAATTACTAACACTTGTCGGGGTTATGAGCAACCTTTGTTACAGCCGATTAGGTCTATCCGCATTTTTGATGGCACATCTCCTTATGAGCACGACCTTTTGCACAGAACAAACCTCCACGTCATTTCAACCTCTCTTCGATGGGAAAACCTTTAAGGGGTGGGAAGGTGATAAGGAGTTCTTTCGGATCCAAGATGGATCTATCGTAGCCGGTGCGTTAAATCGAGGAATTCCCAAAAACCAGTTCCTCTGCACAGAGAAGGTCTACGAGAATTTTGAGTTACACCTGAAGGTAAAATTTATCTCCACCGAAAATAACGGAG
>Ga0224512_10005674_pt1 | contig 10191 bp, 4 predicted proteins | sample SF_May12_sed_USG_4_FD_169103 | JGI IMG/M metagenome (GOLD analysis project Ga0224512, IMG submission 169103) | Sediment microbial communities from San Francisco Bay, California, United States - SF_May12_sed_USGS_13 | ecosystem: Environmental > Aquatic > Marine > Sediment | place: USA: California...
GTTTGTGATCCTCGAGGACGAGATGCGGGCAGTGTGCACCGAGGTATATCCGGTCACGGACGACGGTAGCTATGGACACCACGGCTTCGTCACGGACAAGCTGGCGGAGCTGCTCTCCGCCGGAAACGACATCGATCACGTTGTGGCGGCCGGTCCGGTCCCGATGATGCGGGCCGTGGCCAAAGTCACCCGCCCCTACGGCATCGAAACCGTTGTCAGCCTCAACCCGATCATGGTGGACGGGACCGGAATGTGCGGCGGCTGTCGCGTGTCGGTGGGGGGTGAGACCAGGTTCGCCTGTGTCGACGGCCCCGAGTTCGATGCCCACCTTGTGGATTTTGAGCTCCTCGAGCGACGCAACACGACCTATGGCGCATTCGAGCACTATCGCAACGAGGAGTTGCCAGCTCTGGCGCAGCACACCGTCGATGGGGCGGAGTCACGCTGATGGCACGCGATCTGACCCGCCGCGAGAGGCTGCGGATTCCCCGCCAGGCAATGACCGAGCGGCCGCCCGGAGCCCGGTCGGTCAATTTCGAGGAAGTGAACCTCGGCTACACGGCCGCGGAGGCGATCGCTGAGGCCGAACGCTGTCTGCTGTGTGCCCGACCCACATGTATGGACGGTTGCCCGGTCGGCATCGATATCCGGGAGTTCGTGCGGCTGACCGCCGAGGCCCGGTTCAGCGAAGCGGCCGACGTCATCAAGCGGGACAACTTCTTGCCGGCGATCTGCGGGAGGGTGTGTCCCCAGGAAGACCAATGTGAGGGGGCGTGTGTGCTCACCAAGAAGTACACGCCGGTGGCTATCGGCCATCTGGAACGTTTCGTCTCCGATTACGACCGGGACCACCCACGAGACACCGCCACGGCGGCGGTCGCCAAGACAGGCAAGCGGGTGGCGATCGTCGGCAGCGGGCCTGCCGGCCTGTCGTGCGCCGCTGACCTGGTGCGAGCCGGGCACGATGTCACGGTGTTCGAGGCATTGCACGAGCTTGGCGGCGTGCTCGTCTACGGGATTCCTGAATTCCGCCTTCCCAAAGAGATCGTGCGGGCCGAGGTGGAGCAGCTCGCCGAGCTCGGAGTGCGCTTCGAGACCAACGCCGTGATCGGCATGACGGAGACCATCGATGAGCTTCTCGACGATGCCGGCTTCGACGCGGTATTTCTCGGTGTTGGGGCCGGCCTTCCCAGGTTCTTGGGCGTGCCCGGCGAGAACCTGATCGGTGTCTACTCGGCCAACGAGTTCCTTACCCGCGTCAACCTGATGCGTGCCTACGCCGCCGGGGCCGAAACCCCGTTGCTCGACCTGTATCAGAAGTCGGTGGCGGTCTTCGGTGGCGGCAACACCGCGATGGACGCGGTGCGCACGGCGCGTCGACTCGGGGCGGCACCCGCCACGATCCTCTACCGGCGCACCGAGGCCGAGATGCCGGCTCGTGCCGAGGAGGTTGCCCATGCCAAGGCCGAAGGCATCGAGTTCGCAACCTTGGTGGCACCGATCGAGCTGATCGGCAACGAGGACGGCTGGCTAATCGGTGTCCGGCTCCAACGGATGGAGCTTGGCGAGCCGGACGAGAGTGGCCGGCGGCGGCCCGAGCCCCTTCCGGGCGACGAATTCGAGGCCGCCATCGACGTGGCGGTTGTGGCGATCGGCAACGCCCCCAACCCGTTGATTCGCAAGACGGCGCCCGACATCGAGCACACAAAGTGGGGCACGGTGGTTGCCGATCCCGAGACGGGTCGCACCGGCAAGGTTGGGGTCTTCGCTGGAGGCGACATCGTCACCGGCGGTGCCACCGTGATTCTGGCGATGGGTGCCGGGAGGCGGGCAGCTGCCTCCATCGACGACTACCTCACCACCGGCGTCTGGCAGCTCGAATCGGAGGCCGCAGTGCCGTCGAAATAGGTCTGGGTGAGGGGCTCCACGGCGCTTACAAGCACGACCCGTAGTGGGTCAGGGAAGTGTCAGGACCGCGTCAGTTGCAATTCAGAAATCTCGATCTGTATATTCGAAGTGAGCAGATGTGACCACCTCGGTCGCCCGTTATAGGTTGAGGGACCTTTCGGGTCGGGCCGTCTGAGGAGGTAGTTGGGGATGGCTATCCGTGCGCCGGCTTTGGCGCCGGCCGAAACTCTGCTGTCCCACTTGGCCCGGCAGGTTGTGACGCTGCGCATTCTCGCGACCACACCCTGCCGACGAATCCCCGCGGCGGTTTCGCCGATCCATGTATCTCGCAAGTCCATCGCAACTCGTAAAGGGAGAATCGCATGAGGCACTTTCCGATCCGGGTCTGGGCCTCGCTTAGAGGGGGGTATTTCGCATGATGTATTGGATCGTCAATTGGAGTGTGAAGTTCAGGCGGATCGTCCTCCCCGTTGCGGTCGGCCTGCTCATTTTCGGTTTCCTGCAGCTCGATGGAGCCAAGCAGGACATCCTTCCTGAGTTCAGCCCCACGATCGTCGAAGTCCAGACTGAGGCGCTGGGGCTTTCGGCTGCAGAGGTAGAGCGGCTCATCACCACTCCTTTAGAGCAAGACCTACTCAACGGTGTTGCCTTTCTCGAGACGATCGAATCTGCATCGCTGCCCGGGCTGTCGTCGGTCGTGATGGAGTTTGAGTCCGGCACGGACCTGCTCGATGCCCGTCAGGTCGTCGCAGAGCGTTTGACCCAAGCCGCCGGATTGCCTCAGGTGGCCAACCCTCCGCAAATGATCCAACCGCTGTCTTCGGCGAGCCGAGTGGCCATGGTGTCGCTCGATTCGTCCGAGCTCAGTCCGATCGAGATCTCGGTTCTGGCGCGCTGGGTGATGGTGCCGCGCCTGCTGGGTGTCGAAGGTGTTGCCAACGTCTCGATCTGGGGTTTCCGCGATCAGCAACTGCAAGTGCTTGTTGATCCGTCCGAACTGGCCGCGAACAACGTCTCCCTCAGCCAGGTCATCGCGACTGCCGGCAACGCCCTCGAAGTTTCTCCGCTCAGTTTTCTCGAAGCCTCCACGCCGGGCACCGGCGGATTCATCGACACCGTCAATCAGCGGCTGCACGTCTTCCACGAGCAGACAATTTCGACTCCTGAAGAGCTGGCCCAGGTAACAGTCGAGGGCCCAGAGGGCGGAGCCGTCTTCATCGGCGGCGAACCGCTGGCTCTTGGGGATGTCACAGAAATCGTGGCGGACCACCAACCACTGATTGGTGATGCTCACTGCGTCGGCGGGCCATGCGTCCTGCTGGTAGTTGAGAAGTTCCCTGACGCCAACACTCCACAAGTCGCCAGGGACGTCTCGACCGCGCTCGCGGCCTTGAGCCTCGGCCTGCCCGGAATGGAAATCGATCAGTCGATCTACCAGCCGGCATCCTTCATCGAGGCGTCTGTCGCCAACCTGCGGACGGTCCTGGTGATTTCCGCCATTCTCCTGTTGCTCGTGCTGATCGCATTCTTCGTCAACTGGAGAGTTGTGGTCATCGGTGCGGTATCCGTGGCGCTGTCGCTCGTGGCAGCCGGAGTCGTTTTACTCCTTGCCGATGTCACCGTGAATACGATGGTCCTGGCGGGGCTTGTTGTGGCACTCGTTGTGATAGTCGACGATGCCGTAGTCGCCGCCTGGGGGGCGTCCCAGACCCCGCATCAGGGCGAGGGCCCGCTGAAAGCAATGCCGGCTGTAATCGACTCGATCCTGAGGCGTCGCAGCGTTGCTGTGTTCGCGGCACTGATTGTCGCCGCTGCGGCCCTGCCGATCACTGCCATGGAGGGCGCGGCGGGCGCGTTCCTGGAGCCGATTGTCCTGACATACCTTCTCGCCGTTGCAGTGGCGATATTGGTCGGGCTAATCGTGACTCCGGCTCTGACCGTGGTCCTGTTCGTGAGCCTGCCGACCCAGGTAGGTGAGCCGCGAGCCACGGTCGCTTTGCTCCAGAAATACGCCGCAGCTGCGGGCAAATGGATACCGAAGACGGGACGAGCGATGGTCGTCTTTGGCGTGTTCGTCGGGGCCGGGTTGGTGACGATCCCATTCTTGAGTCGCTCGATGGAACCGGAATTGCTGGAGCGCGATCTGATCGTGAACGTGGAAGCAGCCTCTGGTACCTCCTTGCAACACATGAGTGAGCTGACCGCCGGGATGGTCGCAGACATCGGCGCGCTCGAAGATGTCCGCAACGTCGGCGCTCACGTTGGACGTGCGATTCGTTCTGATCAGATCGTCAATGTGAACTCGGCTGAGATCTGGCTCAACGTCGATCCCGATGCCGACTACCACAGAGCGGTCGACCGTATCGAAACGGCCGTTTCCGGGTACCCGGAGGTGGTCGCCAGCGTTCAGACGTATTCGGATCAACGCATCCACGCAATTCTGGACCAACCCGACGACGAATTGACGGTTCGTGTCTACGGTGAGAACACCGCCGTGCGTGAGGATTCCGCCGAGCAGATCAAGAGCCTCATGGCCGGCATCGAAGGAATTGAAAGTCCCCGAGTCGACCTTCCGATCGAAGAACCGACTATCGAGATCCAGGTTGACCTGCAACGGGCCCAGGCGTTCGGCGTGAAGCCGGGCGATGTCCGTCGCCAAGCGGCGACCCTTGTCTCCGGGATAGTGGTTGGGAACCTCTTCGAGGATCAGAAGGTCTTCGACGTCGTTGTCTGGGGTACGCCGGCGATACGAGAAAGTGTCAATGACGTCCGCACCATGCCGATCGCAACGCCGAGCGGCGACCACGTGCCTCTGGGCGAACTCGCCGATGTGCGGGTGGTCCCCAATCCGACAGTCATCGAGCACGAATCGGTAGTGACGTATGTGGACGTTCGCGCTCAGGTCACAGGCCGCAGCATCGCTGCGGCTGCCGCCGACATGGATGTCGCCCTCGCCCAGGTGCAATTCCCGTTAGAGCACCACGCTGAGATCCTCGGCGGATTCGAAGAGGCAGGTGCGGCCCGGTCCCGAGTGATCGCCGCGGCCGTGGCCGGGCTGATCCTGATATACCTGCTACTGCAGGCTGCGTTCGCAAGCTGGCGGCTGGCGACGCTCGTGTTCCTCACAGTCCCACTGGCCGTCTCCGGCAGCCTGATAGCCGTTGCGCTGACAGGTGGCGACCTGACTCTTGGCTCCGCCGCCGGGGTATTGGCCGTCTTTGCGCTGGCAGTCCGCAGCGCCCTTCTGATTATCAGGACATACCAAAGGCGGGCCCGTCAGGGTGAGCCGTTTGGCCAGGATTTGATCGTCGAACAGTCGGCAGCTTTGGCGGTACCGACAGTCGTGTCGGCACTCGCGGTCGCCGCGGTAGTTCTGCCGCTGGCTCTGATGGGCTCGCGAGCAGGGCTCGAGCTGGCCGGCCCGATGGCCGTCGCAGTCCTCGGCGGGCTGGTCACGACTGTCCTGTTCGCACTTGTTGTGATCCCCACCTTCTACTTGCGATGGGGGTTCGTCGCCAAACCCGCAACCTACGCCGACGACATCTTCAGTGTTGACCTCCGCGTTGAGTCAAAGGTAGGAGGTTGAGCAATGGCACCAACCATCAAGCTTGTTGCCGCTGCTGCCGCGGTCGTGCTGGCATTGGCCGCTTGCTCTAACGGCGAGGAAGCCAGCGGTACCGAAAAGCCGATCGCGGTCGACGAAATCGTGGGGTCCGACATTTCGCAACTGACGCTGACTGAGTCAGCCGCCGAGCGGCTGGATATACAAACGGTGCCAGTCGAATCCGGCTCCACCGGCTTCATCGTGCCAAGCGCAGCAGTGATCATCGACCCGGCCGGGATCTACTGGGTGTACACCAATCCAGAGCCGCTCGTCTACGTGCGCCAGGAAATCAGCCCGGTCCGCGAGGCCGATCTGCACGCATTCTTCGAGGAAGGCCCGGCTGCAGGGATGGCCGTGGTGACGATCGGAGTGCCTGAGTTGTATGGCGCCGAATTCGGAATAGGGAAGTAGGGGGGCGACCATGCTGAAGTGGGTCATCGGTTCGAGTCTCCGGTACCGCTACCTGATCATGGCCTTGGCCGGCGGTTTGATGTTCTTCGGCGTCCAGCAACTGAGTCACACGCAGATGGACGTCTTCCCGGAGTTCGCGCCACCGCGGGTCGAAGTCCAGACGCCGTCTCTTGGACTATCGGCCACCGAAGTCGAGTCCCTCGTGACGATTCCGCTGGAGCAGAGCCTCGCCGGGATTCCCGGCCTCGACGAGCTCCGGTCCACATCCGTCGAAGGGCTGTCATCGGTTCTTCTGATCTTCGATCGGGGCACCGACCTGCTGACGGCTCGCCAACTCGTGAGCGAGCGCATCGCGGTCATCGCGCCAACGTTGCCAACGTGGGCGAGCCCGCCCTTCATGATCCAACCGCTGTCGTCGACAAGTCGCGTCATGAAGATCGGCCTCACCTCGGGTGATCCCGAACTCGACCTAATAGACATGTCGATGGTGTCCTATTGGACGATCCGAGCGCGTCTGCTGCGGGTGCCAGGCGTCGCCAATGTACCGATCTGGGGTGAACGCCTCGAGATGCTCCAGGTGCAGGTGGATCCGGAGCGCATGCGTGAGCATGAGGTGGCGCTCGATACTGTCATGAACGCCACGGCAGATGCTCTCGAAACGGGCCTGCTCCGGTACTCCGAAGGTCACATCATTGGCAAGGGTGGCTGGATCGAGGAAAACGGGGAACGGCTCAGCGTGCGCCACGTTGCGCCATTCCTGACGGCCGAAGACCTTGCACTCGTGCCGATTCAGACACGCAATGGAGCCACCCTGCAGCTCCAAGATGTGGCCGATCTGGTCAGGGACCACCAGCCGCTCCTGGGTGACGCGGTCATCGATGATGGGCCGGGCTTGATGCTCATCGTCGAGAAGTTGCCTTGGGCCAACACTCTCGACGTGACGCGCGGAGTTGAAGAAGCCCTCGCCGAGCTCGAGCCCGGCCTGCCGGGATTCGTGATCGACGCTGAGATCTTCCGACCCGCAACATTCGTCGAGGAATCGATCAGCAACCTGTCGAAGGCGATGTTCATCGGTGCGCTTCTGATGATCCTGATGATGAGCCTGTTCCTCTACGAGTGGCGCACTGCGTTCATCAGCGTCGTGGCGATCCCGCTGTCTCTGGTCGCCGCCGGCCTCGTGCTCCATCTGCGGGGCGCCACGATCAACACGATGATCTTGGCCGGAATGGTGATCGCTCTCGGCGACATAGTCGACGACGCCATCATCGATATCGAAAACGTTGTCCGCCGCCTCCGCCAGCATCGACGGGAGGGTGGCACCCGCTCGACCGCGCGCGTCATCCTCGACGCATCGCTCGAAGTGCGGAGCGCCATCGTCTACGCAACTCTCCTCGAGATCGTTGCCATTGTGCCGATCTTCGCCCTCACCGGCCTGTCAGGGGCATTCTTCCGGCCACTCGCCGCGTCGTACGCGCTTGCGCTGCTGGCGTCGATGTTTGTGGCGTTGACGGTCACCCCCGCGCTCAGCCTGATCTTCTTCCGGAATCCCAAGTCGCTGCAGCACCGGGAGTCGCCTGTGGTGCCTCCGCTGAAGCGGCTGTACCTGAGAGTCCTCGTCCCGATCGTCGACAAACCGCGTGGCGCCTATGGCGTTGTAGCCGCCGTCTCACTCGTCGGAGTCCTGCTGGTGCCGTTCCTAGGCCAGTCCCTGCTGCCCGACTTCAAGGAGCGCGACTTCCTGATGCACTGGTTGACGCGCCCCGGCACCGGGCAGGTGGAAATGGTTCGCATCACAGAAGAGGTCAACCGGGAGCTGTTGACCATCCCCGGCGTGCGCAATGCGGGATCACACATCGGCCAGGCGTTGCTCATGGACGAAGTCGTCGGGATCGACTTTGGAGAGAACTGGGTAAGTGTTGACCCGTCGGTCGACTACGACGACACGGTTGATGCGATCCAAGCGACCGTTGACGGCTACCCGGGGCTCTATCGAGACGTACAGACCTACCTCAAAGAACGCATTCGCGAGGTGCTGACCGGCTCTAGTGAGCCAATCACGGTCCGAGTGTTCGGGTCCGACCTGCAAGCGCTGCGTGACCAAGCGGATATCGTCAACGAGATTCTGGGCGCCATCCCAGGAGTCACTGAGAACCATGTTGAACACCAGCTGGACATCCCGCAGGTGAGGGTCGAAGTCGACCTCGAAGCCGCCAAGGAATATGGGCTCAAACCGGGTGACGTTCGCCGTGCCTCAGCCCAGATGATTGCCGGCGAAGAAGCCGGCGACTTGTTCCGCGATGGCAAGGCGTACGACGTTCAGGTGTGGAGCACGCCGGCGACGCGGCGGAGCCTCACGGATGTACAGAACCTCCAGTTGGACACTCCCAACGGCCAGTACGTCATGTTGCAGGATGTGGCCGACGTCAGCGTGGTGCCGGTGCCGAACAAGATCGAACACCAGGATCTATTTCGCAGCCTCGACGTTGGTGCCAACCTCGACGGTACGCGCGACCTCGGCTCTGTCGTTGCCGACCTGGAAGCGCAGCTGACTCAGATCGCGTGGCCCGCCGGGTACCGAGCCGAGCTATTGGGCGAATTTACGGAACGGCAGGCCGCCTCAGGTCGCCTGATGACGTTCGCCTTCATTGCGGCCGCCGGGGTGTTCCTCCTGCTCCAAGCATCCTTCTCCAACGGCCGTCTGGCGCTGCTGGCGTTCCTCACCCTCCCGATAGCCCTCGTCGGCGGCGTCGTCGCCGCCAGTATCTCCGGCGGAGAACTCTCACTCGGCTCGCTGGTCGGGTTCTTCACGGTGCTTGGAATTGTGGCGCGCAACGGGATCATGCTGATAAGTCACTACCAGCACCTCGAACATGAAGAAGGGATGGCGTTCGGCAAGGAATTGGTGCTGCGCGGAGCCCAGGAACGTCTGATCCCAATATCCATGACCGTTCTGACGACAGGTCTGGCATTGACGCCTCTTCTCCTCGGCGGCGAGATTCCCGGCCAGGAGATCGAGTACCCAATGGCGATCGTGATCCTCGGCGGCCTGATAACGGCGACGCTGCTCAATCTGCTCGTCGTGCCGAGCCTTTACCTCCGCTTTGCCACCAGAAGAGGTTCGAGCCCGACGCCGGTGGAGGTTGCCGTATGAGCAGGCGTCACCACGACGGCGGTACCGCTCTGGGCGCGGTCGCGGCGACAGTTGTGTTGATCATCTCGGCGTGCGGTGGCACCGCGGCGCTGCCGGAAGCTCAGAGCCTTCCGGCGCTGGTGACCACCACGGATGTGCCGATCGAGGCGACAGCAGCCGAGACGTCGCTGTGCAACCGGCTCGAGGGGGCGGGATGTGTTTTTGATTATGGGAATTTTGATGATCCGACCGTGATCGATAACAAGTGGTTGCCGATGTTTCCCGGTACTCAGTTGGTTTATGAGGGCACGACCAATGAGGACAATGAGTTGCTCGAGCATCAAGTCATCATCACGGTGACTGATCTTGTCAAGGTGATTGATGGGATCGAGACGGTGGTGTCGTGGGATCTCGATTTCTCTGATGGTGAGTTGGCTGAGGCGGAGTTGGCGTTCTTTGCTCAGGACAACGATGGGAATGTGTGGCGGATGGGGGAGCATCCTGAGGAGTACGAGGACGGCGAGCTGGTTGATGCTCCGACTTGGTTGGCTGGTGTGGATGGGGCCAAAGCGGGGATCTCGATGTTGGCGAACCCGGTTGTCGGCTCTTTGAGCTACTCCCAAGGATGGGCCCAACGAGTCGAGTTCATCGATAGGGGAGTCGTCAACGGGATCGGCCAGGAAACATGTGTGGCGTTCGCCTGTTTCTCCGATGTATTGATTGTTGATGAGTTCAACGTGGAGGAGGTGGGCGCTCATCAGCTGAAATACTTCGCTCCCGGCATCGGCAATATCCAGGTTGGCTGGAGTGGGGACGACGAAACCCAGGAGGAGCTCGAATTGGTCGATATCCACCTTCTGGATGAGGCCGCTCTCTTCGACGTGAGAGCGGCCGCCCTCGAACTCGAGGATCACGCCTACACCGTGAGTCCGACCGTTTATGGGACTTCCGAACCCGCAGTGACGACGCTGGAACGGCCTGTGCAAGTGGCTGCGCTCTGCTCGAGTCTCGACGGCGTCGCCTGTGTTTTTGATTACGGGAATTTTGATGATCCGACCGTGATCGATAACAAGTGGTTGCCGATGTTTCCCGGTACTCAGTTGGTTTATGAGGGCACGACCAATGAGGACAATGAGTT
>Ga0224512_10005675_pt1 | contig 10188 bp, 5 predicted proteins | sample SF_May12_sed_USG_4_FD_169103 | JGI IMG/M metagenome (GOLD analysis project Ga0224512, IMG submission 169103) | Sediment microbial communities from San Francisco Bay, California, United States - SF_May12_sed_USGS_13 | ecosystem: Environmental > Aquatic > Marine > Sediment | place: USA: California...
GTCCTCCCCGGTGTATTTGCCAACATACCGGTCGCCGCGTGCGAAGGCGGTCACCGCGCAATCATCAAAAAAGCCGGACATGCCGGTTTGACCTTGTTTGCTCAAAGCCGCTTAACAAGCCTATCAGGCGATGCCCATATACAACGTCACCCTACAGGCGCCGTAATCGGTTCTCAAGCCGGCCATAGCTATATTTACCGTGTCACTTATGTGTCGTATCTGACCGCCCTTTGGTGCCCCAAGATGAGGCTTTATTTTGAACAACCTGGCAAACAACATCTTACGCAATGCGGCGGAAACTCCCGATCGTATCGCGACACAATCGGGCACGACCAGTCTGACATACACCCAGTTGGACGCACAGGTCAGGAAGGCCGCCTACGTCCTGCGCGACAGGGGTGTTTCGGATGGCAGCGTGGTGGGAATCGCATTGCGCGACGGGCAGCAAACTGTTGTTGCGATGCTTAGCATCTGGCTGTTGGGCGGAACCTGCGGTCTTATCGACTTTCGCACCCCGGGGAACGACAAAAAATCACTGTCAGAAGCACACAACTTCGCCGTCCTGCTTGAGGATCGCAACCAGCCTGATGACGGCTATCCCGGCCTGTCGCTGAGCCAGTGGTCGAAGGAACTCGCTGCGGCGCCGATGGCGCAGATTTCGCCCCCCGCAGACGCTGGCATTGCCTTCCTTTCGTTCACGTCCGGAACAACCGGCACGCCGGCCAGCGTGGAGTTGAGCCATGATGCTGTCATTTTCCGTTGGGCTATCTTGACGGAGGTGCTTACAGGTGACTTCAACCAGCGTTATCTGAGCGCGGCGCCGCTATCGTTTGGCGGATCGTATCCCTATATTGTCAACACCCTTTTGCTCGGCGGCTCGGTCATTTTCTTCCCACCGTTGTTTCGGCCTCGCGATCTCGCCGAGGCTTTCGAGAAATACCGGATCACTGGTTGCTCGTTAGTACCGACTATATTGCGGGATCTGCTGGGGTATTTGCGTGAAATCGGCAAGTCACTTGCCACACCCGACACCCCGTTACGGCTGGTGACTCACGGAGCCGCAATCCAGCCGGCCGAATTGAAGAATATCCAAGAGCTTCTGACACCCAATGTGTTTCAGGTTTATGGGACCCATCCCGCAGGGTGCTTGGCCAGTCTGGATTTGCGCAAGGAACCGACCAAGATCGACACCGTCGGCCGCCCGCTCCGCGGCGTTGAAGTGGAAATCGTCGACCCGCACGGCAAACCGCTGCCAGCCATGACGGTGGGAGAAATCCGGATTAAATCGCGGGGCTGTTCGACGTCGTTGAAGGGCCGGAACAAAGAGGCCGGTTCCGATTATATTATTGGCGACTGGTATTATGGGGGCGACCTGGGTCTAATTGACGAGGACGGCTATTTGAAGCTGGTGGGCCGCACCACCGATGTCATCATCCGCAGCGGCATAAATGTGTACCCGCAAGAAGTGGAAGCCGCGCTGTCCGATTTTCCGGGTGTCAGGCAAGCGGCGGCGGTCGGCTATCCGGACGAACGGACCAACGAGGAAATCGCCGTTTTTGCAGTTGCCGATCCAAATGTCGATGTTGAAGAACTGCGCAGGCATTGCAACGCGCGTCTAGCCCCGGACAAGCGCCCCAAACGCATCCTGATCATTCCGGAAATGCCGCTTAACGCCAATGGAAAGATAGCCAAGCAGAAGCTGTTAGAGCTGTTGGCGAATGCCTGAAATCTCGGGCTTTGTGCCGCTTTTGACATTGACCATCGTGAAAGTCATCGGGCCTTTAACGACCAGCGCCAGCAGGACAAGGCGCTGGCGGCCTGAGAAACGACCGTCGCCGCCGCGTAACCCTGTGGCGCGGGGAGTTCGTAGCAATACCAGGTGCTCTCCGGTCCGCTATCCAAATCACGGATAATGGGATCCGGAGGAGCCTGCAGATTGGGCATCACGCTGAAGCTGTTGAGCGGATGACTGAGCCCCTTGCCACGGGCTTTGAGATAGGCCTCCTTGCGTGTCCACAATTGATAGAACAGCGCTGTCCGCTCCCCGCCGTTTCGTGCAGCGAGCGCCGCGCATTCATCCGGTGCAAAAAATTGCGTGGCGATGTTCAACAGGTCGTCGCTTGGCACCGTCGCCTCGATATCGACGCCGATTTCGCGCCCGCGAGCGAGTGCACAAAGCACGGCATCGCCGGAGTGGGACAGGTTGAAGCGCAGATTTGTGCAATGACTCCCGGCTAGGAAAGGTTTGCCATGCGCCGCTCTCTTTAGCGCAATCTCGATTGGCATCACGCTGAGTTAGCGCGCCAGCACGTCGCGCAGCATGACATGGGCCAGCAAGTAAAGCTCGCGGTCGGCCGGACGCCTAAGACGTTGCGCCGCCGCGATCTCGTCATTTGCAAGGCCAGATGCCACAATGTTGGTTGATATCACGTCGCCGCGCAGCGCCAGCCAAACATGGACTTCGCCGGGATCAAGCGCGATCTGCCGCGGAGGGGTATGCCATTGCATGGATTTGTCTAGCCTGTGCTGGCCACAGGCGCATCAAGACGGCGTTGCCCTGCATCGGCTAGGATCGAAATCTGCGACAGCTTGGCTATCGAGCCGCATAAACCAGGGATGAAATGCGCCGCCCAATCATAGCCGATCAAATGCGGCTCTTTGAGGTAGCGGTCTTTCGTCTCGTTGCGCAATTGCTCCACTCTGTCGGCCGCCATCGGGCGGGCGTGATCTAAAGCGAGATGAGGTCAGACTGAATCATTTGACCGGCTTTTGGCGTCTGCTGACGAGGCGCGGTCGGCGCCGTGGTCTGGCCGACCACAAGCCGACCGCAACGACGCTCAGCTGTCGCCGAAAGCCAGCCTTCGGTGGGCCAAATCAGCCCGTCTCTAGCGTTGCGGCGCTTTTCAGATGAACCACATCGCACGGCGCACCGCGCCTTGGCGACAGGCTGATTTGACTCCATCTGGAGTTGGAGTAATGGGATGATCTGCCCCTCTGCCAGTTGTTCCGCCGGCACATTAGCCGACGGCCGCAGAGGGGCAGATCATCCCATTACTCCAATCAAACGGTTCAATCTGACCTCATCCCGCTTTAGAACCCAGATTGCGCGGCTTATTTATTTGCTCCGCATTCAGGAAAACCCAAGCGCTAATTTAAGCCGGAAAATCGCGGCTCATGACGCTGATGTCAAACGCAAGCCGGATCGCGCAATCGCTTATTTAGAGCTTGCCGGTTCCCCGTGATTGAAAACAATTTAATGTAAAACAAAACCTGTAAGTCGCAAATCCGCGACAACACCTAAACAAATATTGTGGTTTTGGTTCACACACCTCAGATGATTGTTGGATAGCGCTGTCGGTTTTCGGCCCGACCATACTTGATGTAGTGCTCATATCCCGATCTGAACCTGGACTTTCTGCAGGCTTTCGCTACATCCTCGTTTGCTGCCAGATATTGGCCTTCATCAAAGTCATCAGGCGCAGGAATCTTGAAAGGCAGCTTTTTAAGGGACTTAAGAATATCGTTCCACTCTGTAGCCGGATCGAGTGGTTGTCGCGGACGCCATGGAAGCAGCCGGCTGAGTGGTGAGGCCATCACTTTGTTCAGGTGGGTCACCATCCATTCGCGGTCGGATGCATCGTGAAGAAGACTGTTGAGTATGGCCGCGAGCGATTCGACATTGGGTGACACAAAGAATTGCCCGTGCTGGCCATCGATAAAATCAACCGTGAACCCTGCTGGAAAGGCATTCTTAAACACGGTCTCGGGATCGGCAACTGGCTTGAACCACGGCGGTAGGCCGGCCTTTTTCATAGTCTCGGGATCGGCAAGCGGCCTGAATGGATTGCAGACACTGTCACGGCCGAAGATCAATACAACGCGACCATTGTATGTATTGAACGATGTCGGCTCCATTAAATTGAGCAGTGAAACAGTGCGGCCAAGCTCGCCCAGCCGCAGCGCAACAGCGCGCGCGATGACGCCGCCTTGGCAATTGCCGCCGAGCAGGAATGGACCGTCAGGCTGCAAGGCAATCATTTCGTCTGCGTAACGACTGACGATTGCGGCGACATTTTCATCAGTGTATTTCATGATAAGGTGGCCTGAGCGCATGCCGTGCACCGGCTGATCGGACCCGAGATGTCCGGCGAGCTCCTGGAGCTCGTGATTCGCTTGAAAACACCAGAATAGCCCCCGTCGCCGACCCGAACTATTGCGGGTAACGATTAGCGACTCAGGTGTCGATCGCTGGCCCTCCCACGTGCTTACAAAATCAAGCTGGTTACTGAGGATCTGATCAATCGGAGCAAGTTCGTTGTCTTCAGAAACGCGGGCCGGCTGTTGAATGATGAAGCGCGCCTTACCGGAATTTCCGGCTTGATCAACACTGGTTGGTTCTGATTCCACGGCGAACCGCTCGGCCAGTGTGGCCACCGTCGACGATTGGAAGAGCACGAGAATGGGCAGATCGATGCTCATACGATCGTAAACGCGCGAAACGATATTGATCGCCAACAGCGAATTGCCGCCGAGCTCGAAGAAATTGTCATGGCGGCCGACCTTCTCCAGCTGCAGCACGTCGGCCCAAATCTCCGCCAGCGTCGTTTCGATCTCGCCGACCGGCGCCTCATAGGCGGTGGTGGCGTAGGCCTGCTGATCGGGCGCCGGCAGCGCCGCATAATCAACCTTGCCGTTGGGGCCCAGCGGTAACGCCTCCAGCAGCACATAGGCCGCCGGGCGCATATAGTCAGGCAGCCGCTCGCGCGCCAAGGCGCGCAGCGGTTCCATATCGCTGAAAGCCGCATCAGCCGGCACCACATAGGCAACCAGGCGCTTGTCTCCCGGTGTATCTTCGCGCCCCCGCACCACCGCCTGGCGCACCGCCGGGTGGGCGCCCAGCACCGCCTCGATCTCGCCCGGCTCGATGCGGAAGCCGCGGATCTTAACCTGCTCGTCGAGACGGCCGAGAAACTCAATGTTGCCGTCCGGCAGATAGCGCCCCAGATCGCCGCTGCGGTACATGCGCGCGCCCGCTTCCCTCGAAAAGGGGTCCGGCACGAACTTCTCCGCCGTCAGCTCAGCACGGTTCAAGTAGCCGCGCGCCAGGCCGTCGCCGGCGATACACAGTTCCCCCGCCACCCCGACCGGCACCGGCTGCAGGTTCTGATCCAGAATATAGATGCGGGCGTTGGCAATCGGTGCGCCGATGGCCGGCCGCTGCGGCCAGCACTGAGCCTCCGTCGGCAGCGTCGCCGCGGTCACCACATGGCTTTCGGCAGGACCGTAATGGTTATGCAGCCGGCAGGCGGGGTGGTTGTCAAAGAATGCGCGCACAACCGGCGTGATCGTCAGCGCCTCGCCGGCCTGATAAATATCGGCCAGCGCCGGCAGTTCGCGCTCAGACTGCATGACGGCCTCGGCCAAATGCTCCAGAACGACGTTGGGGACGAACAAATCCGTAATGGCGTGTTTTTCCAGAAAAGCCGCCAGCTTGTCCGGCTGCAGCCGCGTGGTGTCGTCGACGATGTGCAGGCTCTTGCCGCTCAACAAAGCGTGCAGTGTCTCCTGAAGCGAGACATCAAAACTGATTGAGGTGAATTGCGCCACGCGCCCATCGGCAGTGCCTGGCCCGTGCCAGCTCATCAGATTGACCAGCGTGGCGTGCGGCAAAACAATGCCCTTCGGCTCGCCAGTCGATCCCGAAGTATAGATGACATAGGCGAGATTATCCGCCGTGGTGCGGCAGGGCGGATTGTCATCGGGCTCGGCGGCGATCGCATCCCGGTCGCGATCCAGGCACAGGATATGGCCCTCATAGGACGGCAATTGCCCGCGCAGCGCCTCTTGCGTCAGCAGAACCGGGGCCTGGGCATCGGCCAGCATGAAGGCCAGGCGCGCCGGCGGATAATTGGCATCGAGCGGCACATAGGCGCCGCCGGCCTTTAAAATGCCGAGCAGAGCGACGATCAGGTCCGGCGAGCGCTCCAGGCAGACGCCAACCAGCGTCTCCGGCCCCACCCCCAGGCCAATCAGATAATGGGCAAGACGATTAGCGCGGGCGTTAAGCTCGCCATAGGTCAACTGCCGGTCCTCAAACACCACCGCCACCGCCTCGGGCGTACGTGCCGCCTGTGCCTCGAAAAACTGCTGGATGCATTGGTCGCGCGGATAGTCGCTGGCCGTGTCGTTCCATTCGACCAAAAGCCGATGGCGTTCGGCTTCCAGCATGACATCGAGGCTTGACAGTGGCGTCGCCGGCGCAGTCTCCAGGACATCGACCAGCCGTTCCAGCGCGGTATGCATATATGCGCAGACCCGCTGCGGATCGATGGCAGACTGCACCTGCACGTCCAATGAAAATCCATCGCCAAAATCATCCACCGACATCAAAAGCGGATAATTGGTTCGATCCTCAGCCCTTAAAAACTCAATCCCCGGCCAGGATGGCGCGGCCTGCGATCCCTTGATCGGCAATCGTCCCGAAGAACTGATATGGCGGCAGTTCAACAGCGCGCTGAACAGCGGCGTTGGCGGCGACACTTTGCTGCCGCGCTGCGCCAACGCCAGCGGCGCATGTTCATGGCGCAGTAGTTGTGCCAGCTGCATATGGGTGCGCCTGACGGCCGCTTCCGCGCCCACTTCGTCCACCCGGATGCGCACCGGCAGCGTGTTAATGAACAGCCCCAGCGCCCGATCGCCGCCTTCGCCGGCCTGCATGCGGCCAAACAGCACCGTGCCGAACACAACATCGTCCCGCGCTGACACCCGAGCCAGCACCTGCGCCCAGGCCAGGTGGAACAGGTTGGCGGGACTCACGCCAAGCGCCCGAGCGCGGGCGCGCAGTCGCTTGGCCAAGGGGAGATCGAGCATCTGCCGGGCCTCGACGATCCCGGAGCCATCGCCATGCACATCGGTGAGCCCGAACGGTGCCGTCGGCTCGTCGACATCGCCGAGCATCTTCTTGAAGAACGCCTCATGCTCCTCGCGCGAGACCCCCAGCCGCGCCTGCGCGACAAAGTTGCGATACGCGACCGGGGCGGGCAACTGAGCGGCCTGACCCAGCAGATGCGCATGGGTTTCCTGGCGTATGGCTTCCAACGTTACATGGTCACCCGCCAGGTGGTGAAAGAGCTTCAGCATTACCCAGCGTCCATTCGCCGCATCATGGGCGATGAACAGGCGCATAAACGGTGCCTGACGCACATCGAGCCGGTATTGCCGCGGATCAAAGCGCGCCGAAAGCTGCTCCGCCACATCGCCATCGGCCGCATCGAGGCTGACCTCTTCCACGACAAGCGGCGCCCGGCGCCACACCACCTGCACCGGTTCGCGCAACCCCTCCCACAGTACGGCCGTGCGTAGGACATCGTGGCGGTCGATCACCGCCTGGAACGCCTGCACATGCCCATCCAGCCGGGCGCGGCTGTCAAAGCTGAACAGCACCTGCTGCACGTACGGATCGCCTTCGCGCGCCATCATATGGTGAAAGAGAATACCTTCCTGCAGCGGCGCCAGCGGATAGATGTCCTGTATGTTGGCCGCTCCGCCGGGCACCGCAGCCACCACACGCTCGATCTCCTCGGGCTTGAGCTCTACCAGCGTCAGCATCTCGGGCGTGATCGCCTCGCATGCCGGCGGAATCCGGTTGGGCGGCACTTCAACCAAACCGCTCTCATCGCCCACCGCCGCCGCCAGCGCCGCCAGGGTGGGTGTGGTAAAGAGTGTGCGTACGTCAACATGCAGTCCCGCTCGACGCATGCGCTCGATCACGCTCACCGCCCGCAGCGAATGCCCGCCGATCTCGAAAAAGTTGTCATTGCGGCCAACCTGCTCGAGCTGGAGCACTTCGGCCCATATCTGTGCCAGTGTGGTTTCGATCTTGCCAATGGGAGCCTCATAGATGCGAAAGGCGTAAGCCTGCGCGTCAGGCGCCGGCAACGCTTTGCGGTCGATCTTGCCGTGGGCCGTCAGCGGCAGGTGTTCCAGCAACACATATGCCGCCGGGCGCATGTAATCGGGCAGGCGTTCGCGTAAAAAGGTGCGCACCGGCTCAATGTCGGTCAGTGAAGGATCGGCGGCCACCACATAGGCGACCAGGCGCTGATCCCCCGGCGCGTCCTCGCGCACCAACACCACGGCCTGGCGCACCGCCGGGTGTTCGCCCAGCCTCGCCTCGATCTCGCCGGGCTCGATCCGGAAACCGCGCAACTTCACCTGGTCGTCCAGGCGGCCGAGAAACTCAATGTTGCCATCCGGCAGATAGCGCACCAGATCGCCGGTGCGATAAAGCCGCGCCCCCGGCACGGTCGAGAACGGGTCCGGCACAAACCGGTCCGCCGTCAACTCCGCGCGGTCCAGATAGCCGCGCGCCAGCTGTTCACCTCCAATGCACAACTCACCTGGCAAGCCGGACGGCACCGGCTGCAGGTTCTGATCCAGAACGTAGTAGCGCACGTTGGCCAGTGGCCGGCCGATTGGTACTGTCATAGCTACGCGCGAATCCGCAGGGTCGAGCCTGCAAACCGATACGCCCACCGTGGTTTCAGTAGGTCCGTAATGGTTCCATACTGCGCAGAGAGGAGCCAGCGACCAGAGTCGGTCGATAAAATCCCAATGCGAGGCCTCGCCACCGATAATCAGCGTGCGACCCGGCATCAGCTCCACCGAAGGCTGCTGATCCAACAACACAGCCAAATGAGATGGAGCAATCTTGAGGTAGTCGATGCGATGCTGGCCGAAGTACTCGGCCAACTTCATCGCATCCAAGGCGCGCTCTTCGCTGATCAGATGGAGCGTGCCGCCCCGCCCCAGCGACGGGAAGATCATCGTTTGGCAGGAATCCACGGTCAACGGCTGGAGCATGGCGTAGTTGCCACGCGCGTCCAGATCAAGCCGATCTGCCACCGCCCAAACGTATTGGGCAAGGTGTCGATGCTCGATCAGCACGCCCTTGGGCACGCCCGTGGTGCCTGACGTGTAAAGCACGTAGACGGGATCGGCTGGCGATACAGGAATTTCGGGATTGTTCCCGGTCTGCGCTTCGCCCGATTCAGAGCGGGGATCGACAAATACCCTGGGGACCGACGGCGGCAGTCGATCGACATAATCTCGCTGGGTCACGACCGCAGCCAGCCGGGCATCCTCCACAACCAGTCGCACTCGATCCAGTGGCCACGTTGGATCAATTGGAACATAGGCCCCGCCTGCCTTCAGGATCGCGAGCAGGCCGGTCACCATTTCCGGCGAGCGCTCCAGGCAGATGCCCACCAGCGTCTCCGGCCCGACCCCCAGAGTGATCAGTTGGTGCGCCAGCTTGTTGGCGCGCGCATTGAGTTCGCCATAGGTGAGTTGCCGGTCCTCAAACACCACCGCCACCGCATCGGGCGTGCGTGCAACCTGTTCCTCGAAAAGCTCATGAACGCAGCGGTCACGGGGATAGTCGACCGTCGTGTCGTTCCATTCCACCAGAAGCTGATGGCGTTCGGCGTCATACAGCAGCGGCAGGCGAGAGAGCCAGCATTCGGGATCGGCGACCACGCCTTCCAGCAGCCGCTCGTAATGAGCCAGCATCCGCCTGATCGTGTCGGCATCAAAAAGGTCCGTGCTGTAGATGAAATCGACGCGCAGCTGCTCGCCCGCCTCCCAAACATGGACCGACAGATCAAAACGCGTCGTCTGCACCTTGCCCGGAAAATAACTGGCGGTCAGATCGGCGCCCATGAACGGGCTCTCGTTGCCGGGCGCATTCTGTACCGCAAACATCACCTGAAACAGCGGATTGTGGCTCAGAGCACGCTGTGGATCGAACTCCTCCACAAGCCGCTCAAATGGCAGGTCCTGGTGCGCATATGCATCGAGCGCGACCCGGCGCACGCGCGCTAACAGCTCGGTGAAACTCGGATCGCCCGATGTGTCCGTGCGCATCACCAGGCTGTTGACGAAGAACCCGATCAGCTCTTCCAGCTCGGTGCGCGTCCGATTGGCGATCGGCGAGCCGACCGCCAGGTCATCCTGACGTGTATAGCGCTGCAGCAGCACGTTGAAGGCCGCCAGCAGCACCATATACAGTGTCGCCCCCTCATGCCGAGCCAGCGATGTCAGCGCGGCCGACAATTGCGGCGACAAATTCAGGCCCTCGCGAGCTCCGGTGAAACTGGGCAAGGCAGGGCGCACCCGGTCCGTTGGCAG
>Ga0224512_10005676_pt1 | contig 10188 bp, 7 predicted proteins | sample SF_May12_sed_USG_4_FD_169103 | JGI IMG/M metagenome (GOLD analysis project Ga0224512, IMG submission 169103) | Sediment microbial communities from San Francisco Bay, California, United States - SF_May12_sed_USGS_13 | ecosystem: Environmental > Aquatic > Marine > Sediment | place: USA: California...
TGCTGGAGAGCTCGGAGCAGCATGCGCATCGCCTGCGGCTGAAGCATCCGATCCTGACTAACGAAGAAACGGCTGCGCTCAAAAACATGGATCAAGCCGGTTGGAAGACTGCCACGATCGATATCACCTTCGACCGCGGCGACGTTCCAGGCGGCATGCGGCGCGCAATAGAGCGCATCTGCAGCGAGGCCGAAGCCGCCATCGACGCGGGCTATAGTCTCATCTTGCTCTCCGATCGCGAGATGAGCGCCAGGCGCGTGGCGCTCAGCGCATTGCTCGCCTGCGGCGCAGTGCATCACCATCTCGTGGCTCGCGCCAAGCGTACCCGCATCGGCATCATCGTCGAGAGCGGCGAAGCGCGCGAGGTCCATCATCATTGCCTACTGGTCGGCTATGGAGCCGATGCGATCAATCCCTACCTCGCCTTCGAGGCGCTCTGGCAGGCGCGCGACGATGGCTTGATCGATGCCGACACACGCGTCGTGCCGAGTTATCGCAAGGGCGTCGCCAAGGGCATGCTCAAAGTCATGGCCAAGATGGGAATCTCGACGCTGCAGTCGTACAAAGGCGCGCAGATCTTCGAGGCGCTGGGACTTGCCGACGACATCGTCGCGCAATGCTTTGCCGGCACGGTAAGCCGCTTGCAGGGAGTTGGCTTTGAGGTGGTTGAGCAGGAGGCGCTGAGGCGCCATGCGCTGGGCTACCCGGACCGGGACGAGGACCGTTTGACCTCACTACCGAATCCCGGTGAGTTCCATTGGCGCAGCACCGGTGAGCGGCATGCCTGGGATCCGCAGGCGATTTTTTCGCTGCAAGTGGCCGCCAGGAGGGGCGATTCGAACGCGTACAAGCAGTTCGCCGCGCACATCAATCGGCAGGCGCGCGAAGCCACGACTTTGCGGGGCTTGCTTGAATTCAAGCAAGGCCGTAAACGCATTCCGGTCGACGAGGTCGAGCCGGCCAGCGAAATCGTCAAGCGATTTTGCACCGGCGCAATGAGCTTCGGCTCGATTTCGGCCGAATCACACGAGGCGCTCGCAATCGCCATGAACCGCTTGGGCGGTAAGAGCAACACGGGTGAGGGTGGCGAGGACCCGGCTCGCTTCGAGACCATGCCCTCGGGTGACTCCCGGCGCTCCGCCATTAAGCAAATCGCGTCCGGGCGCTTCGGCGTCACGATTTGGTATTTGGCAAATGCCGACGAGCTGCAAATCAAAATGGCGCAGGGGGCCAAGCCCGGTGAGGGCGGCGAGCTCCCCGGCGGAAAAGTCGACGAGAATATCGCGCGGATTCGCTATTCGACGCCCGGGGTGGGGTTGATCAGCCCCCCGCCGCATCACGACATCTACTCGATCGAGGATTTGGCACAACTCATCCATGACTTGAAGAACTCGAACCCTGCTGCACGCATTAGTGTCAAGCTGGTTTCCGAGGTCGGCGTCGGGACGATTGCCGCTGGTGTGGTCAAGGCCCATGCCGATCACGTGCTGATCTCGGGCGACTCTGGCGGCACCGGTGCCTCACCGCTGACCAGCATCAAGCACGCGGGCTTGCCTTGGGAGCTCGGCATCGCCGAGACGCACCAAACACTAGTCAAGAACGATCTGCGCAGTCGCGCCGTATTGCAGACGGATGGTGGCTTGAAGACGGGCAGAGACGTGGTCATCGCGGCGCTGCTCGGCGCCGAAGAAATGGGCTTCTCGACGGCGCCGCTGATCGCTATGGGCTGCATCATGATGCGCAAGTGCCACCTTAATACCTGTCCCGTCGGGATTGCTACGCAGGACCCCGTGCTGCGCAAGAAATTCTCTGGCCAGCCCGAGCACGTGGTGAACTACCTATTCATGGTGGCCGAGGAGGCGCGCGAAATCATGGCACAGCTCGGTTTCCGACGGGTCGTCGATATGATCGGTCGCGTCGACGTGCTGCAAACTGCCAAGGCCATCGATCACTGGAAGTCCGACGGTCTGGACCTAACGCCGATCCTTACACCAGCCGAGAAGCCACACCCCAATGCCGATGTGTATTGCACGCGCGAGCAGGACCACGGTCTGAATCTGGCGCTCGACAACCGGCTCGTCAAGCTGGCCCAGGAATCGATAGACAAGGGCACGCCGACCAGCATGGAGTTGCCTATCGTCAATACGAATCGGACCGTGGGGACGATTCTGAGTCATACCCTGGTCAAGAAATGGGGTGAACGGGCTCTTCCGAGCGACACCATACATATCAAGTTCAAGGGCTCGGCTGGTCAAAGCTTCGGTGCTTTCTTGGCACACGGCATCACGCTCGAGCTCGAGGGCGACAGCAACGACTACGTCGGCAAGGGCTTGTCGGGAGGACGCATCATTATTTATCCGCCGCACGAAAGCACGTTTGCGGCCGAGGACAACGTCCTGATCGGCAATGTCGCGCTGTATGGCGCGACCAGCGGACGCGCGTTCTTTCGGGGCCGCAGCGCGGAGCGATTCTGCGTGCGCAACAGCGGCGCGCGCGCAGTGATCGAGGGTGTGGGCGATCATGCCTGCGAGTATATGACCGGCGGTCGCACCGTGATCCTCGGCCCGACCGGGCTCAATTTTGCAGCAGGCATGTCAGGCGGCATCGCCTACGTATGGAACGTCAACGGAGACTTCAAAGCGAAGTGCAATTTGGGCACTGTCGATCTCGAAGCTGTCGAGGCAGATGAAGACATCGTCGAGCTGCGCGACATGATCGAGCAACACCAAAAATATACGGACTCGACCGTAGCGAAAAGGATACTCGACGACTGGCCGGAAGTGCTCGCTGAATTTGTCAAAGTGATGCCGACGGACTACAAACGTGTGCTGGGCGAACGCAAACAGCACGACGAAGAGATGGAGTCGGAAATTCACGATGATGAAACCAGCACCTTCGTGGCTCTAGGCAGCTAGGCGGCGTGACCTGATGGGGAAACCGACCGGCTTCATGGAGTTCACGAAAAAGATCGTGCCGTATCGCGACGAGGTCGAACGCATCGGTGATTTCGCCGAGATCTATACCGAGCCGAGCGAGGAGCATCTGCGCATTCAAGGTGCTCGTTGCATGGACTGCGGCGTGCCGTTCTGTCAATCTGACGACGGCTGCCCGATCGACAATCTGATTCCGGAATGGAACGATCTCGTCTATCAGGGCCGCTGGCGCGAGGCGCTCGAACGCCTCCACAAAACCAACAACTTCCCAGAGTTCACGGGCCGAACCTGTCCCGCGCCCTGCGAGGGCGCTTGTGTGCTTGGAATCACCGATCCCGCAGTCACGATCAAGAATATCGAAAACGCCATTATCGATCGGGGTTTCGCCGAGGGCTGGGTCACGGCCAAGACTCCGAGGTCACGCTCGGGTAAGACCGTTGCCATTGTCGGTTCGGGCCCAGCAGGCCTGGCAGCAGCTGAGCAGCTCAACAAGGCGGGGCACCAGGTGACGGTTTATGAGCGCGCCGATCGCATCGGCGGGCTACTGATGTACGGTATTCCGAACATGAAGCTCGACAAAAGCCTCGTGGATCGGCGCATCGAGCTCATGCGCGAGGCTGGCATCGAATTCATCCCGAATGCCGACGTCGGTCGTGATATCGACGCGGCTGAGCTACAGGCGCGCAACGACGCCCTGCTGCTGGCAACAGGCGCAACGCGGCCGCGCGATCTCGCCATTCCCGGGCGCGAGCTCGACGGCGTGCATTTCGCCATGGACTTCCTGACAGCAAACACGCGTAGTCTGCTCGATAGCAAGCTCAAAGACGGGAACTACATCAGCGCCAAAGATAAGCACGTGATCGTAATCGGCGGCGGCGACACCGGCGCCGACTGCATCGGCACTGCCTTGCGCCACGGCTGCGCAAGCCTAGTCAACCTCGAGCTGCTCGATGAGCCTCCGGCGGAGCGGGCCGAGAACAACCCATGGCCGCTGTGGCCAAAAATACTGCGCACCGATTATGCGCACCAGGAGGCGATCGCGCGTTTCGGCGCCGATCCGCGCAGCTATGCGGTGGTCTCGAGGAGCTTCGGCGGGGAAGGGGGTCGTGCGAAAAGCGTGCAGATCGTGCGAGTCAAATGGCGCAGCACCAGGGGAGGACCCAAGATGACCCAGATCAAGGGCAGCGCCCAGGAGTTGCCGGCCGACCTCGTCTTACTGGCCATGGGCTTCTTGGGACCTGAGGACTACTTGGCCGAAGCACTCGATATCGCGCGCGACGAGCGTTCCAACTACAAGGCGACGCACGGCGACTTTGCAACCAGCATCCCGGGCATTTTCGCAGCCGGCGATTGCCGTCGCGGTCAATCGCTCGTGGTCTGGGCAATCAACGAAGGCCGCGGCGCCGCGCGCGCGATCGATGCCTACCTGATCGGGTCGAGTCAGTTGCCAGCGCCGGGCCTAACCCTGGGCACGGCGGCGAGCTGAGCCGTGCTGGATCGTATCATCAGCGCCGCCGAAGCCTTGCCAGGCCGCAGTCAAGCGCTGCAGGTGCCGACCGAGCATTTCGTCTCGGGACGCTCGATGCAGCCACCGTTCCCGAGCGGCACTGAGCAAATCATGTTCGGGATGGGTTGTTTTTGGGGCGCTGAGCGCCGCTTCTGGGAGCTCGACAACGTCCATGTCACCGCCGTCGGTTACGCCGGTGGCCACACGCCGAACCCAAGCTATGAAGAAGTCTGCTCAGGCCTGACGGGGCACGCCGAGGTCGTGCTCGTCGTCTATGAAGCCGCGGACGAGGGTCTGGGGCGGTTGCTGCGAGTCTTTTGGGAGTCGCACGACCCGACGCAAGGCATGCGACAGGGCGCTGACAGGGGTACGCAATATCGATCGGCCATCTATACCTACACGGACGCACAGCGCGAGCAGGCCGAACACAGCCGCGACGAGTACCAGCGCCTCCTCGGGCGCGACGGGCGCGGCAAAATAACCACTGAAATCCAGACCGCCAAGCCGTTCTACTACGGCGAGGCTTATCACCAGCAATACTTGGCCAAGAACCCGGCTGGCTATTGCGGCCTGGGCGGAACCGGTGTTTGCTTCAGCTAAACTAGCCTAGCAGACTAGACTCATTGAACCTCGCGGGAGCGATGCAAGCAGGTGGCGACGATGCAGCAAGCGAATAGAATGCTAATGGGAGGCCTAGCGTGTTTTTTTTGGTTGAGTCCGTTCAATCTGCTGCAGGCTCAGGACGCAGCCCGAGACTCGGGGGCAACCGAATCCCAAGCCATGCTGCCGCTGCCGGAAGTCGAGCAACCGCCCAAAGATTTCGCAACCGCTGAGGAGCACTATCAGTATCTGTTGGAGCGCGCTGAAGGCGGCACCCAGCACAGCATGCAGAGCATCCCGGTTTGGGACGGCTTATGGTCCAGCGGGAACAATACGATGCCGAGCCTGTTCCTCGAGGGCGGCTCGCTGATGATCGCCATGCGACCCGGTGGCACAGTAAAAGAAGGCGTGTTAACCCCGGCCTATGAGGAGCAGTTCAAAGCACGCCGAGCCGAGATGGTGGAGTACGGCGAGCAGCGCTACGACCGGCTGACCAACTGCGAGTACCCCGGAGCAGCGCGTTGGCTCTGGGAGCCCTATATCAAAGAGTTCGTGAATCTCCCCTACCAGACGTGGATGATGAACGACCTCATGAACGAGACGCGGCGTATCTACATCGGCAAAGAGCACGTGAATATAGACGCGAAGCACTCGGCGACCGGTGACAGCATCGGTTTCTGGGATGACGACAAGCTCATCTTCTGGACGAAATGGGTCAACCCTGCCGACTATTTGCGCGGCCTGCCGTTGACCAGCAATCAATTCGAGATGGTCGAGACTTGGCAGCAAGTGACCCGCGACGATGGATCGCGGCAGCTCGTCACGCAAGTGACCTTCTACGATCCGATCGGCTTAGTGGCACCGCTATCCGCCGTGTACACGCATGACTCACGGCCGGATCTCGAGGAGGCCGGGATCCGGATTCGCAATTGGGAATGCACGACCAGCAGCAACTCCTACAGGGACGAGGAAGGCAACACCCAATTTTATTTGCCTGGTGATCCCGAGTACAAGAATCCTCGCGGGTCTAGTGATTTCCCGGACATTCCAGGCCAGTCCCTCGATCCGATTTTCGACGCTCAGTAAGGGCGGCTAGGCGCGCGGCAGCCAGACCTTGAAGGCCACGCCGCTGCCGTCGGGCAGGTTTTCCGCCTCGACCCGGCCAGCATGGAATTCCGCGATCAGCGCAACGATGTAGAGGCCCAAGCCCAAGTGCGGGCGCCCGTCGTCGCTCGGCTTCCGAAACGACACTAGCGACTGAAACAGATCCTCGCGCATGGAGTCGGGCAGACTCGAGCCACGATTGATCACGGCAACGCAGAGCTCCTTGTCGGTTGCTCCGAGCTCGATTTCGACACTGCCGCCCGGGGGGCTGAACCCGACGGCATTATCGACCAGCTTGTCGAGCATTTGCGCCAGCAAGTCTTGCGAGCCACGTAAACGGCTGGTGTCGGCGCGGCATCGATAAAGGACTTGCACTTGCGGGTAGACATCGCCGTAGGCACTGCAGCAGGCCGCCAGCAGCGGGTCGAGCTCGAGCTCCTCCATGTCGCTCTCGCCGATCGCTTGCTCGATTCGCGTCGCTTCGCTCATCGCCACCACGATGGCGTCGAGCCGGGCGCTGCCGTCGCGCAAGCGTTGCAGATATTGGTTCGACACACCATGCTCGCGTTCATGCTCGAGGTTATCGAGCGAAGTCGTCACGATCGCGAGCGGCGTCCTGAGTTCGTGGGACAATTTGCTGGTCAAGGTCCGCAAATATTGCGTATGCTCGCGCAAGCGCTGCAACAGGCCCGAAAAGCTGCGCGACAAATCGCCTATCTCATCGCGAGCGGATCCTCCGGGCAACCGCGTCTCGATTTCTCCCTTCGGCCCCAGCGCCGATTCCGCGGCACGGGCCAAGCGGCGCACGCGCAGCGACAGCCATGTCGCGAAGCCAAGTAGGCCTGCGGCAGCGATGACGCTCGCCAACACGGTGGAGGTGATCAAGCGCAGCAAAGCCTGATCCGTCAAGGTCAAAATCGCGTCGCTAGCCTGCTCGAGCAGCACGGCGCCGAGCACGCCGTCGGCACCGGCCACGGGTACGGCGGCTGCGACGACGGCATTGCCCTCGGGACCGCGACGAAACCAGGCCGTGCTGGCTTCGCCGCGCAACACGCCGCGCAATCGTTCATCACCAAGCCGGCCCAAAGGATTCTCGAGCTGCGTGTAAACGGGGTCCTCACGGCGCAGCAAGAAACGGAAGAACTGCGTGGCGAGATTGTCGTTGCTTGGTGACACGAGCATGTCGGAAGCGACACCCCCGGCCTCGGAGAGGACCCAGCCATCTGGGTCGAGGACGCGAAATCTATCTCCGGCGCGCTTGAAGGGTTCCAGCAGACGCTGCAGTTCGGCGCGTTGATGACGGAACGTGGCCGGTGTCGCCTCGAGCGGCCATGACGCGCTCGTCGCCACACGATAATCACTCTCGACGGCGTCCACATCGATGACCGCCATACCGAGCATGCCGCCCAGCAAATCGAGCGGCAGGCGCACTTCAACGGTGTATCCGCCGGGGGCCTCGCGCCAAGCAGCGACGACGCGGTCCTCGTAGCGTCCCGAGGGCGCAAACAGTCCAGGCTGCGTAAGTTGCGCGCGCAGTATGCCCGGGGCGCTGGTCATCAGTACCAACCAGCGAGCCGCGCCCGTCGGGCTAGCCAAGCGCAGGACGATTCGGTCACCATAAGGCTGTTGGCCCGGCGCGCTTTGATAAACGCGATTCTCGTCCTGCAGCGAGAAGAATAGGTAGGCGAAGCGCTCATGGGTGCCAGCCCAATACCGATGCCCGTTATCGAGCTCGGTCGCAAGATCGACGGTCTGTGCCCAGTCGTCTCGAAAGCCGTCGACTCGCGGCGCCGCCGCGAGCGGCTGTGCGTAGATCGTAGCGGCGTCGGCCACCGGCACGGCCGTGGAAGTGGTCCGCTCAAACTCGCTGTCGAGCGCCGCCGCCACGGTGCGGGCACTCGCCAACAGCGAGGCCTCGAGACCGACTCGTAAGCTCGCCTCCATCTCCTCCACGAAACGCAAGCCGGCCCAAGGCAACACCAGCGTCAGCGAGCCGAACGCCAGCAGTTGCAGCCTCAGCGACATCGGTACGTCAGCGCGCGCCCATGCTGGCGGACAGCGGTACTAGTCCACTGTGAGCGAAGGGCAAGGTGCGCGGCGGCCGACCATCGAGCGTGATTCGGCCGGCCAGCTCATAACTTAGGCCGTCTTCCGGACCTTGCACGAGCGAAAGCAGCCGGGTGATCGACGAAACGAGCTCGGTGCGGACTTCGACGCGCAACCTCTCCTCGCCGCCCGCCGGTAGCGTCAAGCCGAGCGACTCGCCCGTCAACACGCCTTCACCACCGAGCCGCGCCGAGAAGCGCACTGACTGAACCGGGACGGGGAAATCATTTGCATTGCGGAGCAAGAAACCTAGCCGGAAGCGCTGCCCGTCAGTCGTGGCCTCGATGAGGCTCAGACTCACGAGCTGCACGTCGGGCGGCACGATGGATCGCGGCAGCCCACTGCAGCCGCCGAGTCCCACCAGCAGCATGAAAAGCCCAGGCGCCGCGAGGCGCCACCTCGGTAGTGTCTTACTCATTCCAGTATCCGCTCCCATTGCGCACCAATGATCCTCCATCCGCCCGATTCCCGCACGAGCTCGAGCTCGATGCGGTAAAGCTTACCGTCCAGATCCAAGATCGAGCCGCTGCGGCCACGCGCCAGCAGGCCGCTTTGCAGGACGATCTCAGCCGCATCGTCGCCGTTCAGAGTCACTTGCTGGATACGGTTGACGACGTCGATATCCGAAGTCACGAAAAAATACCCACGTATGAGATCGGTGAGATCTTGCTTGCGGCGCCCGCTGCTATCGACATATGCGTCGGACAGCAGCGCTCGAAAGTGTCCCGTGTCGCGGGCTTCGGCCGCTGCGGTCGCGGCCGCCACGAGCTCGCGCAGCTCGGCGTCGGGATCGTCGGCGGCACACGCGCCGAAGCCTAGACAGCAGAGTATTAGCCACCGGATACTTGGCACAGGCATGCGGGTCATCGGTTTCCGCTCAATTTGGCACCATTGTATGGTGGCGGCTCGTGCAAAACAGGAACTCGTAGACAAGCGAGGTCGAATCCGCATATGGACACTCATAGCAGCCAGCCGGCCTGCGCGGCGACCGATTCCCAAATCGACGCCGTGCTCTCATTCTGGTTCGGACCCGACCCCAGCGATTCCGAAGTATTGGCGCCCTTCCGGGCAAGGTGGTTTTCGGCAAGCCGCGCGCTCGACCGCGAGATCGTAGAACGTTTTCGCGGCACGCTCGAAGCCGCGGCGCGCGGCGAACTAGACGACTGGGCGGCCAGCGCCAGAGGCCGGCTCGCGCTGATCGTGCTGTTCGACCAATTTTCCAGAAATATCCATCGTGGCACCGGCCAGGCGTTCGCTTATGATCAGCGGGCTCTCGAATTGTCGATAGCAGGTATCGCAATGGGCCTGGACTTGAAGCTCAGCGCCGTCGAGCGTGTCTTCTTTTATATGCCGTTCCAGCATGCCGAGACTCTGGCTGTGCAGGTGCGTAGCGTCGAGCTATTCGAATCCTTGGCGCGCGAGCACGCCGATCTGCATATGCGGAATCTGGCGCAAAGCTGCGCCGAGTACGCGAGGCAACATCACGCTATCATTGCGGAGTTCGGCCGCTTCCCGCATCGCAACCGGCTCTTGGAGCGCGCGAGCACACGCGACGAGACCATGTTTCTGCGCGACGGCGGCCCTACCTTCGGTCAGTAGGGCGCCATGGCGCCAAGTCAGGAGAAACAATTGTTTGGTGAAACATCGGCGCGCGTCGCCATCGTGGGAGGGCTCAGGATTCCATTCTGCCGCGCGCATACCGCTTACCGTGAGTGCTCCAACCAAGACATGATGACGGCAACCCTCAAGGCCTTGGTCGACAAATACGATTTGCGCGGGCAGCGGCTTGGCGACGTCGCGCTCGGGGCCGTCATCAAGCATTCGCGCGACTGGAATCTCGCGCGAGAATCCGTGTTGTCGTCGGGGCTCTCTCCGGAAACGCCAGCATTCGACCTACAGCGCGCTTGCGGTACCAGCCTTTCGGCCGCTATCTTGATC
>Ga0224512_10005677_pt1 | contig 10184 bp, 10 predicted proteins | sample SF_May12_sed_USG_4_FD_169103 | JGI IMG/M metagenome (GOLD analysis project Ga0224512, IMG submission 169103) | Sediment microbial communities from San Francisco Bay, California, United States - SF_May12_sed_USGS_13 | ecosystem: Environmental > Aquatic > Marine > Sediment | place: USA...
CGTTCGTCAAGGGAGTATTGATTCACATCAACCCCAATATGCTTGCGCTGACCTACAACAAACTCTACGAAGCCTCTCAGCGTTGGGTCCTAGTGTGCGAGTACTACAACCCTACGCCAACATCGATCCCGTACCGCGGCCATACCGACCGCTTGTTCAAACGTGACTTCGCCGGAGAGATGCTCGACACCTTCGCCGACCTGCAACTGGTGGACTATGGCTTCGCCTACCGCCGCGATCCTGCTTTCCCGCAAGACGACATCGCGTGGTTTTTAATGGAAAAGAAGGCCTAGACATGCTGAAGTATTGCGTCCGATGCGTGATGCCGCATACCAAGCCCGACCTGCACATTGACGATGAGGGCGTGTGCAACGCGTGTCGAGCTTTCGAGCAGCGCCAGCATGTCGACTGGGGCAAGCGGCGCGAAGAACTGTTAGGCCTGCTACAAAAATACCGGCGCGACGGAGTGAACTGGGACTGCGTTGTGCCCGTTAGCGGTGGCAAGGACAGCACCTACCAGGTGGTGCGCACGCTGCAACTAGGGCTGAACCCTCTGTGCGTGACGTCAACGACCTGCGATTTGTCTGCGATCGGCCGCAAGAACATCGAGAACATCAAGCACCTTGGCGTCGACCATGTCGAGTTCACGCCGAACCCCGTGGTGCGCGCCAAGCTCAACCGTATTGGCTTGACCGAAGTCGGCGATATCTCGTGGCCCGAACACGTGGGTATTTTCACCATCCCGGTGCGTGCCGCAGTCCAGTTCAACGTGCCGCTGATCGTATGGGGTGAAAACTCGCAGCACGAATATGGCGGACCAGCCGCCGCCGCGGAAAACAACGTCCTCAATCGCCGCTGGCTGGAGGAGTTTGGCGGCCTGCTGGGCCTGCGCGTGAACGACCTGTCGGAGACCTACGGTATCGAGCGGCGCCATCTGCTGCCTTACCAATACCCAAGCGACGACGAGTTGCAGCGCGTGGGTGTGACGGGGCTGTTTCTCGGCCACTACTTACCGTGGGACGGCCTGTCGAACGCGCTCATTGCGCAAGCCAAGGGCCTTACAACTTTCGATCGCGCTGTCGAAGGGTCGATGGTGAACTACGAAAACCTGGACAACCACCAAACCGGTATTCACGACTACTTCAAGTTTTTGAAGTTCGGCTTTTCGCGCGCCACTGATATCGCATGCCTGCATTTGCGCCGAGATCGCATGTCGCGCCAAGACGCGCTGGAGATCGTGCGCGAGCGTGACGGCAAGTTTCCCTGGACCTACCTCGGAAAACCTATCGGCGAGACTCTCACACCGCTGGATCTTACGATTGACGAGTTCATCAAGATCTGCGACAAGTTCACTAACAAGAAGATCTTCAAGCGCGACGCATCCGGCGCCCTGGTGAAAGACAAGCATGGCAATCTGGAGAAGCTGAACTACGACAATCCATGAACGTCGCCATCGTCAACTACGGCATGGGCAACCTAGGCTCGGTGCGCCGGGCGCTTGAAGACTTGGGTGCTCGTGCGTTAATCGTCGAGCATCCGGCCGCGCTGTTTGATGCCAACCGGATCGTCCTGCCAGGTGTTGGCGCTTTCTCCGAGGGCATGTCGCGCCTGCAAGATGGTGGCTGGATAGAAACGCTGCAAAGACTCGTGAGTGACGGCAGGCCGCTGTTGGGCATCTGTCTAGGCATGCAAATGCTGGCGACCAGCGGCGAGGAAGGCGGCGCAAACCCGGGTCTCGACCTGGTTCCTGGTCGGGTGCGCAGGCTCGATTTACTCGGCTGTGAATTACAAATTCCGCATGTCGGCTGGAACGACATTGTGTTTGAGCACCCTGGGAACTTGTTCAAACATATACCGCTGCATTCGAACTTCTATTTCGTCCACAGCTTTGCGTTCATCGCCGACTCGCCGAACGACGTCGTGGCAACCACCGACTACGGTGTCCCCGTCGTTGCCGCTGTGCAGCGCCAGAACACCTTTGGCACGCAGTTTCACCCTGAGAAGAGCTCTAAGGCCGGGCGACAACTGCTGCGTAATTTCCTGGATTTCACGCCGTGCTGAAGGTCCGCATCATTCCTACGCTGCTGTGGAAAAGCTTCGGATTGGTCAAGGGTGTGGCGTTCAACAGCTGGCGCCGCGTCGGCCCGGTGCTGCCGACCCTCAAGGTATACAACGCACGGGACGTCGACGAGCTGGTGCTTGTCGACATCATGGCATCGCAGCTGGGCGACGCGCCCGATCATGAGTCGGTGGCCGACTTTTCCGACGAGTGTTCGGTACCCCTGACCGTCGGCGGCGGCATCACATCGCTGCCGCAGATCGTTGGTTTATTGCGCGCCGGCGCTGACAAGATCAGCATGAACAGCGCTATCTTTGCGCGCCCCGAACTGATCGATGAGGCCGCGGCGCAATTCGGCACTCAGTGCGTTGTGGCCAGCGTAGACGCGCGCCGACATGACGACGGGGCGTATTCCGTCTATAGCCATTGCGGCACTCGCGACACCGGACGAGACCCGGCGATCTGGGCACGCGAGCTGGCTTTGCGAGGCGCCGGCGAGATACTCCTCACGTCGATTGATCGCGACGGCACGATGCAGGGCTACGATCTAAATCTCGTTGAGCGTGTTGCTCAAGCAGTCCGTATCCCGGTCATCGCATCCGGCGGCGCAAGCAGCTACCAAGACATGGTGCAAGTCGTGAAACAGGCTGGTGCCTCCGCGGTGGCCGCCGCAAGCATCTTTCATTTCACCGAGCAAACGCCTGCCGGAGCCAAGCACGCACTGCACGCCGCTGGGATCCCAGTGCGCATGAACTTCGTCGCAGTGTGAACGCAACTACTTTGCGCATCGCATTGCGCGCCGACGCGTCAACCCTTTGCGGAACCGGTCACGTAAGACGATGTCTTTCGCTGGCCGCCGCTTTGCGCGAAATCGGCGCCGAGGTGCGGCTGGTGACACGTCGCCTGGGGTTGGACATGAGCGCCATGGCATGCATGGCGGGCGTCGATTCACACCTGCTTTCGGCGCCGACAAGCACCTTTGCTTCACATGACAAGGTGCCCCACGCCACCTGGGCCGGCGTCGATTGGCGGCAGGACGCAGCGCAGACCACCGATGCGCTGCTAGCCTGGGAACCTGACTGCGTGGTGGTGGACCACTACGCGTTCGACGCCCGTTGGCATCGACACGTGGCGGACCAACTAGGCGCGCGAATTGCGGCCATCGACGACCTGGCCGACCGATCCTTAGAGGTTCAGTACCTCATCGATCACAATCTCAGCCGGGATCATCACGAGAAATACCGGACCTGGATTGGACCGCATACCACTGTCTTGGGTGGCCCGCGTTTCGCGTTGTTGGGTCCCTCCTACTCTACCCTCCAGCCGCTGCGCGTCGACGATACAGTGAACAGTATCGGAATCTTCATGGGCGGAGTGGACGCTGCCAACCTCAGCACGCTCGCTTTGCAAGCGTGCCGTGAGTATGCCGGCTTCACCGGCCCCATTGAGATCGCGGCCACACCGGCGTACCCTCACCTTGCGTTTCTGGCCGGCCTCGCGTGCCGCTGGCCAGACACTACGGTGGTATGCGACCTTCCCGATCTCTCTGGTTTTTTTACGCGCCACGACCTACAGATAGGCGCCGGTGGCGGCGCCACTTGGGAACGTTGCTGCGCTGGCGCCCCTACGCTGACGCTGACAGCTGCGGCCAATCAAAGGGCTGTGATACCGGCGCTCGCAGACTTAGGCGCCGTCGCCACGCTTGAGTACAAGGACGGAGAAGAATACAGCCCCGAAGTCATTGGCCTCGCGGTGTCTGCATTATTGAACCATCCTGCTCGCCGGCGCAATCTGGCCCGGTGCGCGCGCGCGCTGGTCGACGGACTGGGCGCGCGCAGAGTCGCGTTCGCGCTCGCGGCAGGTTCGCTGAAGCTGAGGCGGGCGTTGCCGAGCGATGCGGTGCGGACGTTTGCATGGCGCAACCATCCGAGCACACGCCGGTTTTCGCGCGATTCGCGCGAACTCACGCTCGAAGAGCACCGGAACTGGTGGCAAAGTATGTTGGCAGATCGCCAGCATGTACTATTCGTCGCCGACCTGGGTCCATACGACGTCGGTGTATTGCGGCTGGACTTGGATGGCGAGGATGCGGAGATATCGGTCTACCTTGACCCAGCCTTTACAGGCCTTGGGCTGGGGCAGGCCATGTTGCGGGCGGCGCAGCGCTGGGCACGGGACAACCCTACGCCGGCGATCAAGCGCTTGGTCGCCCACATTCTGCCCAGCAATGCGGTGTCGCGCAAGGCATTTACCAGCGTCGGGTTCGAACCGACCGAAGGGTATTGGATATGGAACGTCGTCGCTTGAGCGAGCACAATAGCAACGGAGGAGCCCCGTGAAGATCGCTGAACGCGAGGTAGGCCTTGGGTCCAAGCCCTACCTGATCGCAGAGATGTCGGGCAACCACAAACAATCGCTTCAACGTGCGCTGGCCATCGTCGACGCCGCGGCCATGGCGGGCGCTGATGCCATCAAGCTGCAAACCTTCACGGCCGACACGATGACGCTTGACTTGCGGACGCCGGGCTTCGTGATCGAAGATGCCGCCAGCCCATGGGCGGGCCGCCAGCTGCACGAGCTTTACAAGGAGGCACAGACACCGTGGGAGTGGCACGCTCCGATCATGGCGCGCGCGGCCAGCCATGGCATGCATTGCTTCAGCTCGCCGTTCGACGAAACGGCTGTTGATTTTCTGCAATCGTTGAACGTGCCCGCGTATAAAATTGCGTCGTTCGAATGCACCGATCTGCCGCTGATCCGCAAGGTGGCTAACGCCGGCAAGCCTATCATTATCTCCACCGGCATGGCCAGCGCAGCCGAGATCGACGAGGCGGTGCGCACTGCGCGCGGTGCCGGGTGCAAGGACGTGATCCTGCTCAAGTGCACCAGCACTTACCCGGCCACGCCGGAAGACACCAACCTTCGCACTATTGCGAACATGCGTGAGACTTTCGGCTGTGAAGTGGGCTTGTCCGACCACACGATGGGTTGCGGGGTGGCGGTTGCCTCGGTTGCTCTGGGGGCGGTGATGATAGAGAAGCACTTCACGCTGCTCCGCGCGGACGGCGGCGTCGATGCGTCGTTTTCTCTAGAACCCGAGGAATTTGCGCTGCTGCGCCTGGAGACGGAGCGTGCTTGGCTGGGATTAGGGCGAATCACCTACGGTGGCACGGCGGCCGAAGAGCGTTCGCGAGCCTTTCGCCGTTCGATCTATGTGTCGCGCGAGACGCGCAAGGGGGAGCCGTTAACGCTCGATAACACGCGCATCGTTCGCCCTGGGTTTGGCTTGCCGCCGAAGTTCCACGAGCAGGTACTGGGGCGGCATATACGCCGTGACGCCGCGCCGGGCACCCCAGTGACCTGGGACCTGCTGGAATAAGCGGCGCAGCCTGGATCGACAATGCGATCATTGTTGACGACAATATACTTTCTCGCCGCCCGGTTGCTTCGTCAACCGAGGTATATGTCAAGACGCTGTCGCGTTGCGCTGAACAGCCGCATCGAGTTGGGCTGCGTTTTAGTAGACACTGTCGTGGGGCCCTATACCTACCTTGGCGCCAGCGTTCACCTGAACACCACCCGCGTTGGTAATTACTGCTCCATCGCAGCGGGTGCCAAAGTTGGTGGCATGGAGCATTCGTGGTGGTGGGGTAGCACGTCGCCGCGCATCAGCGCGAAGAACATCCACGGCCGGACGACGGAAATTGAGGACGATGTTTGGGTAGGCTCGAATGCTGTGATTCGCCAAGGGGTAAAGGTCGGCCGGGGCGCGGTGATCGGTGCGGGTGCTGTCGTCCTCGCCGATGTGGCACCGTATAGCATCGTCGCCGGAGTACCGGCCAAACTGATCCGCCAGCGCTTCGCAGATGATCTCGTGCGCCAGGTCGAGGCCACCCGGTTTTGGGAGCAAACTCCCAGACGCGCTCGCGCTCTGCTCGATGCGATTGACTTTCCCGACACGCCGGTGACCTGATGTCACAGTACGACCCATGCAAACACCGAAGACAAGCATCATCGTTCCTTGCCGCAACGAGGAGTGTCACGTGGAAGTCGCGCTCGCGTCGATGCTTGCCCAGCAGGGTGTGGGGGGCGGCTTTGAGATCATCGTTGCCGACGGCCGCAGCAATGACGGCACTCGGAAAATCCTTGATCGCATGGCGGCGGCCAGTCAAAACTTGCGAGTCATCGACAACCCGCGCCAGATCGTTTCAACCGGGCTGAACCTTGCGATCCACGCTGCGCGGGGCGAGGTCATTGTGCGTATGGACGGGCACGCCTGCTATGCGCCGGATTACGTAGCCTGCTGTCTCGATGCTCTCGCCGCCAGTGAGGCGCAAAACGTCGGCGGCCCAGCGCTGACGCAGGCCAGTGGCTTCATACAGGAAGCCAATGCGCTAGCCTACCACTCTGCGTTTTCGGTCGGCGGGGCTCGGTTCCATGACCCAGCTTATGAAGGCTGGGTCGACACCGTCACTTACGGTTGTTGGCGTAAACAGACCCTGGTCGATCTTGGCTTTTTCGATGAGGAGCTGGTACGCAACCAGGACGATGAACTCAACCTCAGGCTGGTGCGCTCTGGCGGGCGAATCTGGCAGACACCGAAGATCCGCTCTTGGTACGTGCCGCGCGCTTCGCTCGCGGCGCTGTTCCGGCAGTACGCTCAATACGGCTACTGGAAGGTGCGGGTCATCCAAAAGCATAGGCTGCCGGCATCTGTTCGCCACCTTGTTCCGGGGAGTTTTGTCGCTTGCCTGATCTTGCTCACCCCGTTGGCGTCGTTCTGGGCTTGGGCGCGTACCGCCCTTGGCGTGCTGCTGGGCCTGTACGTGCTGGCAAACCTGGGTGCCAGTGTCGTCACCTGTCGGCACCGCGAGAATTGGAAGTACTTGCCGGTCATGCCGGTGGTTTTCGCGGCCTACCATTTCGGCTACGGCTGGGGCTTCCTGCGAGGCGTGGCAGATTTCCTGGTATTCATGCGATCGCCTCAACAGGCAAGCAAACTGACACGCTGAATGACTCACTCAGAACCCGATGAAGTAAGGGCACGGTACCTGCGTCGCGTGGACAGCATTGAGCCTGATCGCTACAGCCTGTTGAAACCCGACGTCTGGCACAGTGTGTTTGAGCGCCAGCGCGCCATGCTAAAGCTGTTTGCGGCCCACGGATTCAATAGCTTTACCCAAACTCGGTTGCTCGAGGTGGGGTGCGGCGCGGGGGGGAATCTTCTCGAGTTGTTACGCATGGGATTCGCGCCCGAGAACTTGAGCGGTGTGGAGCTGCTCCCGGAGCGCTTCGCACTGGCCCGTCGCGCGCTTCCAACCGCTGTGACCTTGCATGAGGGCAATGCCGTGCAACTGCAGGTTGCTGGGCGGTCACTCGACATCGTGTTGGCATCAACGGTGTTCTCTTCGTTGCTGGACGATGCGTTCCAGCAGCAACTGGCCGACACGATGTGGCGCTGGCTCAAGCCTGGCGGCACGGTACTGTGCTACGACTTCACCGTCGACAACCCACGCAACCCCGATGTGCGCGGTGTACCGCTGGCACGTGTTCGGGCGCTGTTCCCGGCTGGCCACATCACACACCGCCGGCTGACCCTTGCGCCACCGATCGCGCGTGCGGTCACCAGACTGCACCCTGCGCTCTACACTGTATTTAACGCCCTGCCTGTGCTGCGTACCCACATACTGTGCTGGATTCGAAAGCCGTGACCGCCGCATTCCTTCCCTTTGCCTTGCCTGACATTGGTGAGGAAGAGATCGCCGAAGTGGTGGATACGCTGCGCTCGGGCTGGGTGACCACCGGTCCGAAAGCCAGGCGCTTCGAGCACGACTTTGTCGCATACCTCGGTGACCAAGCGCTCGAAGCCGTCGCCGTCAATTCCGCCACCGCGGGTTTGCATCTGGCGCTGGAAGCGCTCGGCATAGGCCCGGGCGACGAGGTCATCACCACCACGCACACATTCACCGCGACGGCCGAAGTGGTGCGCTATCTGGGTGCCGACGCGGTGCTGGTGGACATAGACCCCGCCACCCTGAACATCGATCCGCGAGCCGTCGAGGCGGCCGTCACACCCGCGACGCGCGCCATCGTTGCGGTGCATTACGCCGGCCTTGCGGCGGACATGGCGGCCATTTTGGATATCGCAAAGCGCTACAAACTCAAGGTGGTGGAAGATGCTGCACACGCATTGCCCGCGACTTGCGGCGGCCGGTTGATCGGGACGCTTGCCTCGGACGCCGCTGTTTTCAGCTTCTACGCCAACAAGACCATCACCACCGGTGAGGGCGGCATGCTTGTCACGCGCAATCCAGAACTAGCTGCACGCGCGCGCGTGATGCGCCTGCACGGTATAAACCGAGACGCGTTCTATCGCTTCACCGCCAACGTACCCAGTTGGTATTACGAAGTTGTGGCACCAGGCTTCAAGTACAACCTGACCGATATTGCTGCTGCGATTGGCCTGCACCAACTCAAGCGATTGCCGAATTTGCTGAGGCGCCGTGTCGAACTCGCGGCGCAATTCGACGAACAACTTACCGGCTTGCCTTTGCTGCTACCACCCAAGCCCGCAGCGGGTGAAACGCACGCGTGGCATCTTTATGTCGTCCGCTTGAGCGCCGGTGCACCCGTGTCACGCGACCGCTTCATCGAGTTAATGTTCGAGGCTGGTATCGGCTGCAGCGTGCACTACATACCGCTGCACTTGCAACCGTACTGGCGCGACCGCTATGGCCTCACGCCTGAGCGTTTCCCGCACAGCCAGCGCGTTTATGAGCAAATGGTGAGCCTGCCGCTTTACACGCGCATGAGTGACGCCGACGCACAGCGCGTGTGCAATGCGGTGCGTGGCATCCTGCGCCCATGAGCCTTGTATGGCCAAGCGCATCTTTGACTTGTGCCTCGCCAGTCTTGCCCTGCTGCTGCTGGCGCCACTGATGCTGCTGATTGCCCTTTGCATCAAGCTCGACTCCGGCGGCCCGGTGTTTTACCGGCAACAGCGGGTGGGCCGCCACGGGGCCCTGTTTCGAATTCATAAGTTTCGTACCATGCAGCACAATCCGCGTGACGCCGGGGCGCAAATTACTGTGGGAGGAGATGCGCGCATCACCCGGGTCGGAGAATTTCTGCGAGGCAGCAAACTCGATGAGTTGGCGCAGTTGATTGACGTGATGCAAGGCACGATGAGCCTGGTCGGTCCGCGACCCGAGGTGCCGCGCTATGTAGCCCACTACCCGGCCGACCTGCGTTCAAAGTTGCTGTCGGTACGCCCCGGCATCACCGATATGGCATCCCTCACGTTTCACAACGAAAGCGAACTGCTGGCCCAGTCCGAAGACCCAGATCAAGAGTATGTCCAGGTTCTCATGCCGAAGAAGTTGGCGCTGGCGGCGCAGTACGTCGATGCCGCGTCACTGCGGCTTGATGTGAAGATTCTTTGGCGGACCTTGTGCTTACTCCTTTCTCCCGCAAAGCGATGATGCAACCGGCGTATGTTCTGGCAACGTCTCGATAGTTTCCTCACCTTGGTGCGTCCGCGCCGGCAGGTGTTATCGCTGCTGACCGACGGGCTGGTCATTGGGGCCTGCTGGCACATTACCTACCTGTTTCGCCTGGGCTTTGAGCGTTGGCATAGCGCGCGGCCCAGCTACGACGTGTGGGTCATGCTGGGCGTCGTGGTGATTTACCTCGCACTCTTTATGCTGATGGGCGTACCGCGCGGCATGTGGCGTTTTTCTGGTTTTGGCGAAATCAAGCGGCTGACGTTGGCTTGCCTCGCCGCGGGCCTGATCTCGGCGGTCGTCGTGCTGATGGCCCAGCTGACAGCAGTGCCCCGCGCCGTGCTTGCGCTGCACCCCGCCATCACGCTGATGGGTTTGTGCGCTGTGCGTATCGGCTACCGCATGCTCTACGAGCACATGCGCAGCCGCATCGCGGGTAGTGCGTTGGAGAAGCGCCGCGCGTTGGTGCTAGGGGCCGGTGACGCGGCGCGCTTGCTGCTCGCTGGCATTCAGCATGAGGGTTGGGTCGTGGTGGGCTTGTTGGACGACGACCCGGTGAAACAGCGTTCGCGCATCGCCGGTGTTCCGATTCTCGGCCCGCTAATGTCGTTGGCTTCGCACGT
>Ga0224512_10005679_pt1 | contig 10183 bp, 7 predicted proteins | sample SF_May12_sed_USG_4_FD_169103 | JGI IMG/M metagenome (GOLD analysis project Ga0224512, IMG submission 169103) | Sediment microbial communities from San Francisco Bay, California, United States - SF_May12_sed_USGS_13 | ecosystem: Environmental > Aquatic > Marine > Sediment | place: USA: California...
AAATGTGTACCGCTTGCGTAATTTCTCACCTTCGAAAGAAAAGAGACCGCGCTCGTCAGTGCCGACCCAGGCATTGCCAAGGCCGTCAAATGCTATCGCATTTACGGTGCCGAGGTTTTCTCCGACAACGCGCAGGTTCGGAAGTTTGGATGTCAGGAAAAGTCCGCTGCTCTCATTGCTCGATCTCGCACCGAGCCAGAGTTTTCCGGAAGTATCGCGTTTCAGGACGTTTATAAAAAATGGTGACGGCCTTGTGATAAGGCGTTCACCTTTTCCTTCCCTCAAACGGAGCAGGCCGCTGCTCTGCGAACCGAGCACCAGATCGGTCCCTTCGCGGACCACGCTTTGTACGGGTATTTCGTCCCGTAGAACGACGGCGGCTTTGTAAATCCCTTCGACCTCGGTGCATTTAAACAGGAGCCCTTTGTCGTTTGTGAGATAAACCGCATCTTTTTCGATCAGAATCGAGTTGATATTGCTGCCTTCGGTAACGTCGATCAATCTGAAACTGCCGTCCCGGACGTAATATGCGCCTCGCTGGCTGCCAATCCAAAGGGTGTCGTCAGCGGCAACTTCCAGCGCACGGATCGGAACGGAAAGAAGATCGGAATAAATATTAGTCTGGACCCGCCGGCCGTCGAATTTTGCCAAACCATTGTCGGTCCCGAACCAAATAAAGCCGTCCGAGGTTTGCGTGATGGCCCTCACGCGTTCCGAAGGGAGCCCATGAAACGAGCTGATTGTGCCCCATTGCTGCAGGTTTCTGGAGGACCGCGACAGGGTCTCCTCGGCCGTCTCGTCGCCCGGGGAGGTCTGAGGAATATGGGCGGCCGCAAGAATACAGACTGCGAGGAGGGCCAGGAATATCCTTCTGCGGGTTTTGCCGGTTGTTGGGTGTGAATCATTCATCCGGGGAATTGGAATGGATCGCGATGAAAACGTTTCGTTCGATTTCCGCGGCCTGAAGGCCGGGCTAAATTCGTCTGGTCCCTACGGGACGGCTAAGGAATCACCAAATGTGATAGCCCAGGCGACTGTAGAGCAATTCAACAATTCAATCTTCCAAAAGAAACTTCTTGCGGTCCCGTTCGAGCCAGTTATCTAGCTCCTTACCCGCTTTTTCAAGCTCGTCGCTGTTGATGAGACCGCGGCGGAGCGACTCGGCAAACGCGCGGGTGCGTACGTTGTATGCAAGCTTGTCGTATTTCTCGTGTTCAGTACCTTCGGAATGATGCGGAAAAAGCTTGTCATAGAGATTTGCGAGCCGGCTTTCGACCCCGCGCTGCGAGAGCGAACATTTTCTCGCGATAGCCCAGTTGGAAAGCCCCAACGCGAGGTAACGCAAGGCCTCAGCTTCGAATTCCGTCAGAAGTGGCCGCTTGAAGGAATCCTTAAAGGCCGGGTCGATCATATCAGCGCCGTCCTCGAGGACGGTTGCGACAAACCTTATAAAACGCGTTTCGGGGTTGTTTTTGTGAATAAATCCATATGCGGGCTGCGGCTCGAGGGAACGAATGATCTTACGTATCTCGTTGATGTAGATCTCGTGCGGAAACTGCGTCCAGAAAATTATCTTTGCACTCGGAAATTCGCGCCAAATCTTGCGCGCCGCCTTTACGCCCGAGAGATTCGGCATTTGAATATCGAAAATACATAGCTCGGGACGTTCTTTGAGGGTCGTGCGAATAGCTTCTGCGCCGTCCTTAACCTCTATTACAGGCGCATTCTGCGGAAACTCCTTGGCAAGGAGCTCGGCCGCGTACCGGCGCTGCGCGACATTGTCTTCAGCAATTAATATGGACATCTTTTGTAGTTGGCAATGTTTTCAAAGTCTACTGAGTTAACAAAGTCCTTAAAGTTCACAGAGTCAACGAACCTCCTAAAGTTCGCGGGTTCAAAAAATCCTCCGAATTTGCAAAGTTAACGAGGTTCTCAAACTTTGCCAAATCTGAAATCTTTGTTAACTCTGAAAACTTTGCAACTCAGCTAACTTATTGTGAATTATACAGCCTCGGCCGATGTCTACAATGAGGCTTGCCACATCTAGCAATGCGGTTCTTTCAACTCGCCCGAATATTGTGCTTTAATAAACTGCTATATGTCTCAAGATTGCTTGTTTTGCAAAATCGTTAAAGGCGAAATTCCGTCTGAATTCGTTTATCAGGACGAACATTGTGTGGCGTTTACTGACATAAACCCGCAGGCGCCGACGCACGTTCTCGTCATACCGCGAACCCATGTCGCCTCGCTCGACGAGTCTTCGAACAACGAAAAGGCACTTCTGGGTCATCTATTATTGGCCGCCGCGGAGATCGCTCGACAAAATGGTTTCGCCAAAAATGGCTATCGAACGGTGATCAACACAAACGACGACGGTGGACAGACAGTGTTTCACCTTCACGTTCATCTTTTAGGAGGAAGAAAGTTTATCTTTCCCCCGGGATAGGCAGTTTAGTATGTACCGGTTGTATTTATTGATAGGACTCACGATTTTTGTGGTCAGCGGTTGCGGGCTTTACGCTTCAGAAACCGACAATACAGGGCTTCGTTCCGAAAATCTGGATTCAGGAACTGAAAACACGAATCAGGAAGCAGTCCTCGATGACGAAGAAGTACCGACCTTTGAGGATGCCGAAACGGCGCTCCAGAAAGGGACGGAATATCTGGACGATGACAGGCTCGAAATGGCAATCAACGCGCTGAAACAGGCGGTCGAACTCGATAAGGACTTCGCCGATGCTCATTTCCAACTGGGTGTCGCCCTTTCGCTAAAAGAATCGGAAGAGGAGAAGCAGCTACCGGAAGCCGACGGTGCCGACGACACTAAAACCAAGGAGAAAACCGAAACTAAGGAATCGGAGATCGCATTTAAGAACGCCGTCACGGCATACAAAAAGGTGATTGCCAAAGATTCTAAAAACCACAGGGCGTACTACAATCTCGGAAGATCGTATGTAAAGCTTTTCGATGATAAGGAAGCCCGCAAGGCTCTGGAACAGGCGGTTAAGCTAAACGACGAAGACAGCCTGTACCGGACCGAACTCGGAGCGGTCTTGATAAAACTCGCCCAGTATCCCTTGGCTATAAGGCAATTGGATAAGGCGATCGAGATCGACGAAGACAATTACAGGGCAGAAGATCTGCTTGCCAAGGCGCGGGCCGGCAAAAAGCGTGTCGACCACGTCCAGAAAGAAAAACCACGAGCCGGCTCGACGAGTACCAACTCGTCGGGCACGGCCAAATCTACGGGTCCGAACGACAATCAGGACGAAAAAAGTTCGACCACAAGGGCCCGGACCGTCGAACCTGCAAAACCCGCGGCGCCGAAACCTGCGGATAAAAGACCACCGCAGCCGCCCAGGAACCAGAACCGCTAAAAATACACTTTGAGACGCGATGCTGTCTGAAGTTTCATTAAATCTACACCAACGGCACGCGAGCCGATGTATGTGAAAGTTCACCTGCCGTTTCAAATCCGGATTACGTGCATCGTAATAACCCAAATTCCGGTATTGCTGTGTCAACTTGACATTTTTCCCCAAAAAGGCGACAAATATCCTCAGGCGTTTGCCTATGTTTTGTATACGCAACGTTTAAGCCTCCATGAAAATCGAACTAGACAGTCCACAGTCCCTTTCCCTTGAAAGAAAGATCAAAATGCACGAGGCGCGAGAAGCGATCATCGATCGGCTTGCGCATGATTTGCCGACGAATATCGAACTCGAACGCTTCTTGCGTGTCGTCGTTTCGGAAATCGGACGGATGATGAACGCGGACCGTTGCGATCTGATCCAGTTGACCGAGGATAACGAGCTCAAGATCAGTCATGAATGGCGTGCCAGCGAGGAGATTCCGACCAGCGAGGGGACGAGAATTCCCATCAATGCCGAAAAGCTTTCGGAACACTTCGATCTTACAAAGCCGATAATCGTCAACGACACCTCAAAGGCCAAAGATCCAAAGGTGAGGATGCTCGCAAAAGCCCTCGAAACGCAGTCTCTGCTTGTGCTCCCCATCGCGCTGAACAAGAAAGTGATCGGGCTTCTCGGGCTCCACGACACCAACGGCCCGCGCGAATGGCTTGAAGACGAGGTCGCATTTCTCGAATCGATCACGAGCCAGCTCGCAATTGGTTACCAATACACGAGTCTTTACGTCAATCAGGAAAAAGAGTCGAATCGCACCAAAGCACTTCTCGAGATCGCCAACACGCTGAATTCACACTCCGATTTTAAAATCGTTTCTTCGAGGGTCCTGGAACGTGCGGTTGAACTCGTCGGCGCGGATTATGGTGCTCTTGGCGTACTCGATCAATCAGGTAAAAAGATATCGCTTGCCTCGTTCAAAATGAACCAGGGCAGCGAGCCGAATAAGGTTTTGCGGATGATAGAGGAACACGGGGCCTCGCTTGATCTCGATCCTTTTCCGGCCCTTGCCGACATCCTGAAAGGGGGAAAAACGCTTCGTCTGATAGACAGCGATCTGCCGCTTGCAATCAAGTTGATCTTTAATTCGCAGTTTGGGGGCAAAGCTGCGTTGGTGGCACCGGTAAGAGTTGGCGGCCAGGCCTTCGGACTGCTCGGATTTGTTTGGAGCGAACCGGTCGAGAAGGGATTCGACGATCACGACGTCGCCCTGGTCGAGGGCATTTCCGACCAGATCGGAACCGCGCTCGAGCGCGACCAGCTGTCTGCCGAGATCATGCGGCTCAAAGCCGAACTCGACCAGCGAAATAAGAGCGAGATTATCGGGCAGGCGCCGAATCTGACGCGGGCAATTGAACTCGCACTCAACGTGGCGGATACAAACACCTCCGTCTTGATCCAGGGCGAGTCCGGGACCGGCAAGGAATTGATTGCGAACCTGATACATTTTAATTCCGGTCGTGAAGACCAGCCCTATGTGAAGTTAAACTGCGGCGCAATCCCCGAAACGCTCCTCGAGTCGGAACTCTTTGGCCACGAAAAAGGTTCGTTTACGGATGCTCGCGCGACAAGAAAGGGACGGTTCGAAGAAGCCGACGGGGGAACCCTGTTTCTGGATGAGATCGGTGAAATGAGCATGCCGGCTCAGGTCAAGCTTCTCCGTGTGCTGCAGGAAGGCGAGTTTATGCGCATCGGCGGCAGCGAGACGATAAAGGTCGACGTAAGGGTGATTGCGGCATCCAATATCGATCTCGAAAAAGCAGTCGATGAAGACCGATTTCGCAAAGATCTTTTTTACAGGCTCTCGGTTTTCCCGATCGTCGTACCGCCGCTTCGCGAGCGCCGCGAGGATATCCACCTCCTCGTCTTTCATTTCCTCGAGCTGTACAAGGAAAAGTCCGGGAGGTTTGTTTCCGGTATCTCGAAGGAAGCGCTGCGGGCACTTGTGAATTACGGGTGGAGCGGAAACGTAAGGGAACTGGAGAATGCGATCGAACGGGCCGTGATCATCGCCTCCGGCCGACAGATCGAACTCGAGGACCTGCCCGCCGCGATCAGCGGCAAGGCGTTCGAGATGGATGCGAGGGCTCGCGAGGAACGGGCACGGGCCGCCAGCGAAGGCCGTTCGATCGGGATCGAGCTGGAGCTTCCTTCGGCGATGAACGAGGTCGAGGAGAATGTCATAAAAGCGACCTTGGATTATACCGACGGCGATAAATCGAGAGCCGCCAGGCTTCTCAATATCGGCCGCAAGACGCTCTATAGAAAACTCAATCAATACGAAGGCCGGAAAGACTGAGAATTATCCGCGGAATCCGAATCGATAGCTCTATTCGTCGGGCTGATCTGCGTTTCCCATAACGGGCGCGGTTTATATGGCGGCCTCGGGTCGTTGGTTTGAACCGGGACTGACCCTTGAGATTCGTGACAAAAATCTCTTTACTTGGCGTCTGACCGCAAATATACTGACCGGGCAAAAAACATTCCGAAGGCACATCTCTTTCCGAGGAGAAGCATCCAGATGACCAGATTTACTTCCGCAATCGCGTTGGGTCTCGCTGCCATTGCAGTGTCATACGGCCAGACCCCGACGGCCGTCCCGACGCCGCCGGTGGAAGATGATGTTGTTCAAATTACGACAAACCTGATTCAGATAGATGCGATCGTCACCGGAAAAAACAAAAAGCAGGTGACCGACCTCACGGTTGACGATTTCGAGATCTTCGAAAATGGAAAGAAAAGGGAGATTTCGTTTTTCTCCTATGTCTCGCTGGATGGCGGAGCCGCGGTTGACCGGCAGAATCCAGTTGAAAGAACTTCCGGCAAAAAGGACGATGTGACGATTCCGACAACGCGGCTGAGTGCCAGCGAGGTTCGAAGAGTCTATGCGATCGTCGTCGACGATCTTGGGATTTCGTTTGAGAACTTTCCGTCGATCAAGCATTCCTTGAGAAAATTCGTGAATGAGGACGTCCAGCAGGGCGATCTCGTGGCGATAATCAGGACCGGCAGCGGGAGCGGCGCGCTGCAGTCGTTTACCTCGGACAAGAGACAATTGCTCGCCGCGATCGACCGCCTGCGTTGGAACGCTTACGGCCGCAGCGGCATCTCCAGTTTTGAGGGGATCCGGACAACACTTAAAGAAGATCTTGCCGGCCGCCTTGACTCGGAAGGGAACTCGACGACGCCCGAAGGCATCGACGAAGAACTCAACTTCGAGAAACAGATCGGAGACATAAGGCGTTCGAATTTTGAGGCTGGCACACTCGGGGCACTCTCATACGTGATCCGCGGAATGGACGAGCTGCCGGGCCGAAAATCTATAATTCTGTTTTCCGAGGGGTTTACCTCGGTGACCTCCGACGATGATTTTCCGACCGCCGTTTTCGACCAGCTAAAGCTGATCGTCGATTATGCCAACCGTGCTTCGGTCACATTTTACACGATTGATCCCAGGGGATTGCAGGTACCGGGGATGGCGCTGGCCGAAGATGACATCCGGGAGATCGTGCCAACGAACTCGACCGCAAGCAAAGCGCCGAAACTAGATGCGCGCGACCGGCTTTTCAGGGATTCGATAAGTACGCTCCGATATCTCGCATACGAAACGGGAGGCGTTCCGTTTGTCAACAACAACAGCCTGACGAAGGGCCTCGATACCGCGCTCGAAGATCAAAAAGGCTACTACCTGATAGCCTACGAGCCCGACGAGGAAACCTTCGACGCCTCGCGGGTTAAGTTCAACAACATATCCGTGCGGGTAAAGATTGACGGATTGAAGGTGCGCACGAGAAACGGCTTTTATGCGATTCCGGACAAGAAAGGTACCCCGCTTTCGGATTCGGCGGAACGGCAGATTTACAGGGCGCTCACGTCGCCCTTCGATGCGGGAGAGATTTCGCTGACACTGAACACGCTTTTCGCCGTCGATGGACAACAGGAATTTATCCAGTCGCTTGTCTACATCGAGGGCAAGGACCTGAAATTTAAAGAGAACCCCGATGGCACGCGGTCTGCGAATTTCGATATTCTGGCCGTCACATTCGGAGATTCGAATGTTCCGATCGACGAGGCATCACGAAACTACACGGTCACGCTGAGCGAGCAGAATTACCTTGACGCGGTCAAACATGGCTTTGTCTACAGGCTCGCAGTGCCCGTCAAGAAACCGGGCGCATTTCAGTTCAGGGTGGCTCTTCGCGATTCTGCCTCCGGGAAAGTCGGTTCCGCGTCTCAGTTCGTCTCGGTTCCCAACCTCAAGAAGAAAAGGCTGGCGATGTCGGGCATTGTCCTGAACCGGTATTCGGGCCGCGAATGGCAGCTATTGAAGGCCGGGACGACTCCCGTTACCCGGGAGAAGTACGACAACAGCATCGATAACGCCCTTCGCGTGTTCAGGACCGGGGATGTGCTTCAATTCGGATATGTGATCTACAACGCCCGGCCGAAGTCGGATATTTTGCTCCGGACGCGGCTTATAAAAGACGGTCGGATCGTACTCGAGGGGGCCCCTGGCTCACTGGACACGACGGCGGCGAAAGATCCCGCGCATATTGAAACGGCGGGCGCGATCACACTCGGGAAGAACCTCGACCCCGGAAATTACCTGCTTCAGGTAATTGTGCGCGATATGAAATCAAAAAAACGGAGCGCGCTCGCGACCCAATGGGTGGAGTTTGAAATAATCGACTGACAAACTTCAGCATCAGGTTGACAGTGTTCCAAAACCCATTATTAATTTTAATGAACTATGCCAAAACAAAAACTATCAAATGACGACTACTGCAGGGCGGCGGGCCGGCTGAATTGCGATGTTGCCGCGATCAAGGCTGTCGCTTCGGTTGAATCGAGGGGCAACGGTTTCGACACCAAGGACCGTCCCAAGATCCTCTTTGAACGACACAAGTTTGCGAAGTATACAAACGGGAAGTACATCAACTCGCACCCGCATATCTGTAACTGGACGGCTGGGGGTTATGGCCCTTCGAGTGCGCAATACGACCGCTTCTCCGAAGCGTTTATGCTCGACCCGGAAGCCGCGATGATGTCGGCAAGCTGGGGCAAGTTCCAGATCATGGGATTTAATTTTGCGGTATGCGGATTCAAGTCGGTATCGGATTTTGTCGACGCGATGAAAGAAAACGAGGGACGCCATCTTGATGCGTTTGTCGAGTTTGTCGTCGTAAATATGCTCGATGACGAGCTGCGCAAAAACAAATGGGCCGATTTCGCCCGCGGCTACAATGGTCCGGACTACAAGAAAAACCAGTACGACACCAAGATGGCCGCCGCATTCAAGGAGTTCAAGGCGGAAAATGTCGACTGCAGCAAGTTCGGCGGCACGAAGAAATGGACGGCTCTCAGGCTGAATGATACCGGCCCTAACGTAAAACTGGTTCAGGAAGGGCTCGTGACCGAACTCTTACTTTCGCCGGCGGATGTCGATGGGGAGTTTGGGCCACGGACCGAGATGGCGATCAAGGCATTCCAGTGCCTGAACGGACTGAAGGTGGACGGCGTCGTCGGCAAGGTGACACGTCGGAAACTGCTGGAGCTTTAAGTCGAGGAGTCAGGATTCAGGATTCAGGATTCAGGATTCAGAGTTGGGGGTTTAGGATTCAGGATTCAGGATTCAGGATTCGGACTTCAGGGTTTAGGATTCAGGATTCAGGGTTCGAATTCAGGATTCAGGATTCAGGATTCAGGATTCAGGGTTCGAATTCAGGATTCAGGATTCAGGATTCAGAGTTCAGGGTTCACGGTTCAGGATTCAGAGTTTAGGGTTCAGGATTCAGGATTCAGGATTCAGGATTCAGAGTTCAGGGTTTAGGATTCAGGATTCAGGATTCAGAGTTCAGGGTTCAGGGTCCAGGGTTCAGGATTCAGGATTCAGGATTCAGGATTCAGGATTCAGGATTCAGAGTTTAGGGTTCAGGGTCCAGGGTTCAGGTTTCAGGATTCAGGATTCAGGATTCAGAATTCAGAGTTCAGGGTTTAGGATTCAGGATTCAGAGTTCAGGGTTCAGGGTCCAGGTTTCAGGATTCAGGATTCAGGATTCAGGATTCAGAGTTCAGGGTTCAGGGTCCAGGGTTCAGGATTCAGGATTCAGAGTTCAGGGTTCAGGGTTCGAATTCAGGATTCAGGATTCAGGGTTTAGAGTTTAGGATTCAGGATTCAGGATTCAGGATTCAGAGTTTAGGGTTCAGGGTTCACGGTTCAGGATTCAGAGTTCAGGGTTTAGGGTTCAGGGTTCAGGATTCAGGGTTTAGAGTTTAGGATTCAGGATTCAGGATTCAGAGTTCAAGGTGCAGGGTTTAGGGTTCACGGTTCAGGGCTTAAGGTTGAGAGTCCCGAACTGAATCCTGAATCCTGAATCCTGACTCCTGAATTCGAATCCTGAATCCTGAATTCGAATCCTGAATCCTGAATTCGAATCCTCGTTTCGCGTATGAACATCATCATCGGCACGGCCGGACACATCGACCACGGAAAAACCTCGCTCGTCCGGTCATTGACCGGGGTTGATGCCGATCGCCTGCCGGAAGAAAAAAAACGTGGAATAACGATCGACCTTGGGTTTGCCGAGCTCTCCGAAGGCGATGACCGGATTGGTTTTGTGGATGTGCCGGGTCACGAGCGGTTTGTCAAAAACATGCTCGCCGGTGCGAGCGGGATCGATGCCGTCGTCCTCGTTGTGGCCGCCGACGAGGGTGTGATGCCCCAGACAAGGGAGCATTTTGATATATGCCGCCTTTTG
>Ga0224512_10005680_pt1 | contig 10183 bp, 9 predicted proteins | sample SF_May12_sed_USG_4_FD_169103 | JGI IMG/M metagenome (GOLD analysis project Ga0224512, IMG submission 169103) | Sediment microbial communities from San Francisco Bay, California, United States - SF_May12_sed_USGS_13 | ecosystem: Environmental > Aquatic > Marine > Sediment | place: USA: California...
GGCTTCGGCGCGCGCCCGGCGCGCGTCGGGATCGGAGTCCGGATGACCGCAGGACAATACCCAGGCGCGCTTTTCCCTGTGATCGAACGCGATCACCGTGTCGTAGAACCCGACCGCCAGGTCCGGAAAGGCCATGTCGTCGCTACGCGCCTTTGGCAGATGCTCCAGATGCTGGCCCAGGTCGTAGCCCAAGTAGCCGGCGACGCCGCCCTGAAAGGGCGGCAGCTCGGATTGCCTCGCGACCGGAAAGCGCCCGATTTCGCGGGCCAGGACCTCGAAAGGGTCGCCCTGCGCCGCGCTGCCATCGAGGGTCACGCGTCCGTTCTTGCTCTCCAGCACCTGAAAGGGCTCGGCGGCGATGAAGGAATAGCGGCCGAGACGCTCCAGAACCTGCGCGCTGTCGAGAAAAACCGAGCTTTGGTCCTTTGCGAAGACGGCAAACACCTCAATGGGATCCCGATAGGGAATCTCCCGCGCAAGCACGGCAACGGATCTTTCCGACTCCTGCGATGACATCTACCTACGCCCGTTCCCACACTTGCCTGCCCCCCGTAAGGCTGCCGGGTATAGCGCTTTCCGACCCGGTGCGGAAGGTCATGATTCCCGAAGATTCCTCGGCCCGTGACGCCGATTGCCCGTCGTCCGTATCCGTGACTTGCGTCCAGCAGAAAGATCGGCAACACTCTGTCCCGCATCCGCTTCCGCTGTCCTGGGAATGGCGTGAACCGCCTTGCTTGTGGGGCGTTGGAAGCTTGCATCAAAAAGAGACTTGCAAAGAGAATGCAAGCGGTTATATTAGAACCACTCTAATGTGCTGCTTGCACCCATGGGAGGAAACCACATGGCCTGGACGACGCCGAAGATTGTCGAGATTTCCGTCGGTCTCGAGATCAACTCCTACGTTTGCGCCGAGCTTTAAGCTCAAGGCGAAGCAAACCCTAGTTACCGGCCCCGGCGGTCGGGCCCGTTTGAAGGGTCCGGTGCCGGGGCCGGTGGTTTGGGGGTTTGCTTGACCCAAAGATACAGCTTGGACAGTGCTCCGTGTCCTGATTCTGGGGGCGGCGGCAGGTGGCGGCTTCCCCCAGTGGAACAGCAATAACGAGGCTTCGCGCCGAGCGCGCGCCGGCGACCCGGCGGCGCGGCCGGCGAGCCAATCCTCTTTGGCGGTAAGCGCGGACGGATCGAACTGGATCCTGTTCAATGCCTCGCCCGACCTGCGTCAGCAGATCAACGACAACCCGCAGCTTCATCCCAGGGAAGGGGTTCGCCACAGCCCCATCGTCGCCGTGGCGCTGACCAACGGCGACGTCGATCATGTGGCCGGGCTGCTGACCTTGCGGGAGAGTCATCCCCTGGCGGTCTATGGCACGGGCCGGGTGCTCAACGTGCTCGCCGAGAATACGATCTTCAATGTCCTGAACCCGCAATTCGTGGACCGGCGCCGAATAGCTCTGGGCGAGAGCTTCGAAGCCGTTACCAAGGATGGCCGACCGACCGGGGTGATCGTCGAGCCCTTCCCGGTGCCGGGCAAGGTGGCCCTCTACAAGGAGGATGCCTCGGCCGGGGCCAATTTCGGCTCGGTGGCGGAGGACACCATCGGCCTCAGACTGTCCGACCGGCAGGAGAGCACCTACTTCTATTACATCCCGGGTTGCGCCGCCCTGCCGCCGGACCTCGGGGCCCGGCTCGAGGGCGCGCCGCTGGTCTTGTTCGATGGAACGTTGTGGCGCGACGACGAGATGGTGATTCAGAAGGCCGGTGTAAAGACCGGCCATCGCATGGGACACCTGAGCATGTCCGGTGCGGACGGCACCATCGCGGCCTTCGCGCAGCTCGGCATCCGGCACAAGGTTTTTGTTCACATCAACAACACCAACCCGGTATTGTTGGCTGACTCACCGGAGCGGGCCGAGGCGGAAGCCTCGGGGTGGGAAATCGGCTATGATGGCATGGAGATCGTGCTGTGAGCGCCCAACCCGAGATCCAGGAACTTGCACCCGATGCCCTTATGACGCCGGCGCAGTTGGAGGCCGCGTTGCACGAGATCGGCGCGGCGCGGTACCACAATCTGCACCCCTTTCATAAGCTTTTGCACGGCGGGAAATGCAGCCGGGCCCAGGTCCAGGCCTGGGTGATCAACCGCTTCTACTATCAGTCCCGCATTCCGATGAAGGACGCGGCGCTCATGTCGCGCGTGGAGGATCCCGCCTTGCGCCGCGAATGGCGCAGCCGGATCGAGGATCATGACGGCGGCGGCGGCAACGAGGGCGGCATCGAGCGCTGGCTGGTCCTGGCCGAGGCCGTGGGCCTGGACCGCGATTACGTGCTATCGACCCGGGGCGTGCTGCCGGCCACGCGCTTCGCGGTCGATGCCTACGTGCGTTTCGTGCGCGAGCGCACGCTGATCGAGGCGCTGGCCTCGTCGCTGACGGAGCTTTTTGCGCCGAAGATCCACGAGGAGCGCATCGCCGGCCTGCTCGAACACTACGACTTCGCCAACGAGCGGACCGTTTCCTACTTCAAGCGCCGGTTGAAGGAGGCGCCCAAGGACGTCAAGTTCACCCTCGACTACCTGAACCGCATGGCCAAGACCAGGGCGGAGCAGGACTCGATCCTCGACGCGGTGCGCTTCAAGACCGACGTGCTCTGGGCCCAGCTCGACGCCCTGCACCACGCCTATGTGGAGCCGGGTCACATCCCGCCCGGCGCCTTCGTGCCGGAGGGCGGGTGATGGCCGAGCGGATCACCATATCCGCCGAATCGGTGCCGCGCTTGCCGCGCGGCGTGAAGCTGCGTTTCGACCAGCAGCGCGACAACTGGGTCGTGCTCGCGCCGGAGCGTCTCTTCGTGCCGGACCCGATCGCGCTCGAGATCATCAAGCGCTGCGACGGCGAGGCCAACGTTGCCGCGATCGTCGACGATCTGGCCGCGGCCTTCCAGGCCGACCGCGCGGTCATCGAGCGCGACGTCAACGCGCTGCTGCAGGATCTCGCCGACAAGGGAGTGATGACGGCATGAGCGCGCCGGAACCGCCGCTCGCCATCCTGGCGGAGCTGACCCACCGCTGTCCGCTGCAGTGCCCCTACTGCTCGAACCCGGTCGAGCTGGAGCGCGCCGGCACAGAACTGGACACCGAGACCTGGTGCCGGGTCATCCGCGAGGCGGCCGAGTTGGGCGCCCTTCAGGTTCATTTCTCCGGCGGCGAGCCGACCGTACGTAAGGATCTGGAGCAGCTGGTCCAGGCGGCGGCGGCGGCCGGGCTCTACACCAACCTGATCACCGCGGCGGTGCTGCTCACGGAGCAGCGGGTCGAGGCCCTGGCCGAGGCCGGTCTCGATCATGTGCAGATCTCGTTTCAGGACAGCGCGGAAACAGGCGACCGTATCGGGGGCTACAAGGGCGGGCACGAGAAGAAGGTCCAGACGGCGCGCTGGGTGCGCGCGGTGGACCTGCCGATCACCCTCAACATCGTGGTGCATCGCCAGAACCTGGACCACATCGAGGCCATGTTCGACATGGCCCTGGAACTGGACGCCCACCGGGTCGAGATCGCCCACGTGCAGTACTACGGCTGGGCCTACGAGAACCGCGCCGCGCTGCAGCCGAGCCGCGAGCAGCTCGACCGCTCGATCGAGGTCATGGAACGCCAGATCGAGCGCGTCAAGGGACGCCTCGTGGTCGACTACGTGGTGCCGGATTACTACGCGCGGCGCCCCAAGGCCTGCATGGGCGGTTGGGCCCGCCGCTTCCTCAACGTGACTCCGTCCGGCACGGTGCTGCCCTGTCACGCGGCGGAGACCATCCCCGGCCTGACTTTCGACTCCGTGCGCGAGCGCGGTCTTCGGGATATCTGGCTGAACTCGCAGGCTTTTCAGCGCTTCCGCGGGACCGACTGGATGCCCGAGCCCTGCCGCTCCTGCGAGCGCCGCGAGCTCGACTGGGGCGGCTGCCGCTGTCAGGCCTTCGCGATCACCGGCGATGCCGCGGCGACCGATCCGGCCTGCGAGCTGTCGCCACACCATCAGGTCATGGTCGACCTGGCGAGCGCGGAATCGGCCAAGGCGGCGCCCGATTTCGTCTACCGCAACTATGCCAACATGCCGAAGCAGGCGCGCACGGCGACCCCGGCTGTTCTCGTGACCGAGCCGCCGGCCGAGTAGAACGCCTAGCTTTTCAGACCCGTAATCCCCCGCCAGACGTCCAGCGCCTGGCGGGTTTCGGCCACGTCGTGAACGCGTAGGATCTGGACCCCCTGGTTCAGCGCGTGAAGGGCGGTGGCGAGCGAGCCGGCCAGGCGATGCCTGGGCGGCCGGGCCCGGTCCTGATCGCCGGTCAGGCCCTTGCGCGAGACGCCGAGCAGCACGGGACAGCCGAGGCCCTGGTAGAGCGACAGGCTGCGCAGGATCGCCAGGTTGTGCGCGCCCTTCTTGCCGAAGCCGATGCCCGGGTCGACGACGATCCTTTCGCGCGGGATGCCGGCTTCGAGGCAGGCCGTCACCCGCGCTTCCAGGTAGTCGAAGACATCGAGCGCCGCATCGCCGTAGCGGGGCGCCAAGTTCATGGTCATGGGTTCGCCCTGCATATGCATCAGGACCACGCGCGCGCCGCTCTGCGCGGCGACGGGCAAACTCGCGGGGTCGCCGGTCAGGGCCGTGATGTCGTTGATCATTGTGGCGCCCGCGGCAAGGGCCGCCGCCATGACCTCGCTGTGCCGCGTGTCGACCGACAGGGTGACGGCCTCGAGGCCCGCCAGTCCTGCCAGCACGGGCAGCACCCGCCGCATTTCGGTCGCGGGGTCGACGGGCGCCGCTCCGGGGCGTGCGGATTCGCCGCCGATGTCCAGGATGTCAGCGCCCTCGGCGGCGAGGCGCGCGCCATGGCTGATCGCGGTCTCGTGGTCCAGGTGTTCTCCGCCGTCGGAAAAGCTGTCCGGCGTCGCGTTGATCACGCCCATCAGCAGCGGCCGTTCCAGCGTGCTGCCGTCGGGCCGTTCACGCGGCGCGCTCAGCAGGGCGAGCCGCGAAGCGACCACGTCGTGCCACACCCCATCGAGGTCCGCCGCCCAGGTTTCGATTTCTTCGATCGAAGCGATCCGGCGTTCGACCGTCCCCGCCCGCCGCCAGATCACCTCGCAGTCGGCAAAGACCAGGGGACCGCCGGCAAGGCGACGGCCTTGGCCGCCGGTGCCGAGCCCGACGGGCCGCAAATAGAAGCGCGTTTCCTCGGCAAGTTCTGCCGGCAGCCCGGGCGAGGCCGCCGGCATCGGCTCCGTCCCTCCGGACTTCGCCCTCGAGGACTCAGCCGCCGAACATTTTCTTGAGGTTATCGAAGCCAGCCTGATAGATGCCCTGGATAACCTGGACCGCGTCGCCCTCCGGCGCGCCGGCCGGCTCGAAATTGCTCTCCCAGATCACCTTGCAGCCGGAAGGCCCGTCCTCGAGGCGAAGGGTCGAGGTATAGTTGGCGACCGGCAGCGGGCTCGACAGGATCGAATAGCTGTAGACCTTGCCCTCGTCGTCAAGCTGCTCCAGGCGCTCCGTGATCGTGCCGCCGCCTGCCAGGTGGAGAGTACGCACCGAGCCCTTGCCCTCGCCCTCGATCTCGCTCTTCTCGACCGCCGGGTGCCAGTCGGGCAGAGCGTTGAAGCCCCCGATCAAGTCCCAGACCTTGTCCGCCGGGACACCCAAATCCAAAGACATCGAAACCTTCGACATGATGCACACCCTCCCTTTGATCGACCGTGCGAAGCCGCGGTGATTATGGCGCGGCCATCCTAGCCGCCGCATGGTCCTAACCTCAAGGCCGCGTGTTGCCATGACTGGGCACCAGCCTGACGGCCTCGCTCCATAACGGCAAATGACTTTCTATTGACTTTGTTGCGGCCCCTTCGGGGGCCGCCCTTTTTTTTGGTTCTTCCCCTGATTCCGGGGTGGGTTGAGCGGGCAGCCGGTTTACGCGCCCAGGGAGATCAAGGCCATCAAGCAGATGACCCATAGCCTCCACGGCGACGAGCAGGTTGTCCTACAGGTCAGAGCCGCTTTTCCCGGAATTGAGTGATGAACCTTTTTTTTTGACTCTAACCTAGCCGTTCCTTGAACCCCTCGATCGCCTCCAGCACAGCCTCGCCCACCCCCGGTTCGGACAGCGAGTGTCCGGCGCCCTCCACAACCCGCAGCTCCGCCTCCGGCCAGCGCGCGGCCAGGGCCCGCGAGGTGGCGGGCGGGCAGAGCAGGTCGTGGCGGCCCTGGACGATCACGCCGGGGATGCCGGCGAGGCGGCCGGCGTTCTCGAGGATCTGCCCGGGCGCCAGGAAGCAATCGTGCTTGAAGTAGTGCCATTCGACGAAGGGGCTGTCGGGGATGCGCCGCGCGGCGCCCGCAAGCCGGTCGAGCGAGGCGGGCAGGGTGGGGTTGCCCGGCTTGAGCACCGCGAGCGCCTGTTCGAAGTCGTGCCAGACATAGGCGGCGGGGGCGTGGACCGCCGGGTCCGATTCCTCCAGGCGCGCGCCATAGGCGGCGAGCGGGTTGTCCCGCTCCTCGGCCGGCAGCAGGTTCACGAAGGCGCGCCAGAGCTCCGGGTAGAAGGTTTTCGGTGCTTCCTCCAGCGCCCAATCGACCTGATCCTTCGTGCCGAGAAAGACCGCGCGCAGCACCAGTCCCGTGACTCGCTGCGGGTGCGCCTGGGCGTAGGCAAGCGCCAGCAGGGCTCCCCAGGAGCCGCCGACCACCAGCCAGCGCTCGATCCCCAGCGCTTCGCGGATGCGCTCCATGTCGGCGATCAGGTGCTGGGTCGTGTTGTCCTCGAGGCAGCGCCTGGGCCGGCTCAGCCCCGCGCCGCGCTGGTCGAACAGCACCGCGCGGAAACGCTGCGGGTCGAACAGGCGCCGCTGGCTCGGCTGGCATCCGCCGCCCGGACCGCCGTGCAGGTAGACCGCCGGGATACCCTCGGGGTCGCCGGACTGCTCGATATAGAGCTCGTGGGGGCCGCCCGCGGCGAGCCAGCGCTTGTCGAAGGGTTCGATCGCGGGGTAGGGCGCCGGCTTGGTCATCGAGGGGCGGCGGCGCACTCAGCCCCGATGCACCAGCAGCTCGCCCCGGTTCAGCTCCACGGAGTCGCCGCTCCAGCGATCGTAGAGCCCGGTCACCTGCTCCGGTGCGACCGCCAGGCCGAGGGTGCTCAGGTGCCGCAGGTAGAGCCTCAGAAAGCCTGGCTGGTAGCGGCAGGCATAGGTGAAGGTGGGCAGCGGCTCGGCGCCCCCCATGGCTACGATGGTGCCGCGCTTCATGCCGGCCCCGCAGCGGATGCCCATCTCGCCCAGAACCACGATGGTGCCGGCCAGCATGTTGACCCCGGCGAAGTCGCCGCAGGCGCCGCCGATCGCGATCAGGCCGTTGCGCTGGGTGTTGCCGACCTCGTTGCCGGCCGCGCCGTGAACGACGATCTCGCCGCCCTTCATGCCGACCCGGCTGCCGCGGTAGGCGCTGCCGACCGCGTGGCCGGCATCGCCCTTGATCACGATGCGCCCGCCGGTCATCTCCGGTCCGACCCAGTCGCCCGCGTTGCCCTCGACGACGATCTCGCCGCCCGCCATGGCCACGCCCAGGTGCAGGCCGACGTCGCCCGCCACGTGGATCTTCCCGCCGGTCATGGCCGCGCCGATCAACTTGACCCGGCCGAGGTCGCCCTCGAGGCGCAGCTCCTCGCCGTCGTGGCTTCCGACCCGGAAGAAGTCGCCGAGCGCCGCCTCCCGGTTGCCGTGATGCACCGTCAGGCGCGCCGCGTCCTCGGGCCCCAGTCCGTTCATCCGGTCCGGTGTGATGACCTCGGCTTCGAGCGGCACCTCGGGTGTGGTCTTCAGGGTCAGCGTCAGGCCCATGCGCGGCGCTCCCTCACCCGACCAAACCCTTGAGCGCGATCTGGTGCTGGCCCAGGTTGCCGCCGTAGTTGCCCGCCGAAATCTGCATGGCGCCCTGCTCGGCGGCACTCTTCAGGCCGCGGCGCATGGCCGCTTCCACGGCTTCGAGGGTGAGTCCATCGATCACGATCTCGACCACGCAGCCGACCCCCTCGGGCACCTCGCTGCGCTTGGCGATGCCGCGCAGGGTGGGGCAGTAGGCGTCGTTGGTCGAGGCGATCAGAGTCTTGTAGCGCGAACCCACCTTGCTGCCGCTGCGCACCAGGCCGTCGGGGAAGGGCAGGATGATGCCGGGCACCTGACGCATGGTCTCGACCGCCGCCTCGGCCGCGGCCAGGGTCGTCTCCCGGGTCTCGCCCAGGATCAGCAGGTTGCCGCCGCCGACCGCGGCCTGCACGCCGAAGCGGTCGTCGACCAGGAACTCGCCGTCCATCACCGGGACGCGCCAGGTCCGCTTGCCGTCCAGGCGCTTGGCGATCTGATAGCCGTCGCCGAAGAAGCGCAGCTTGCCGCCGACGGAGACCCTCTTCTCCGCCTCCAGCCCGTTGAAGCAGGCGGTGGTCGGGCAGGTCATGACCGTTTGGCCGATGCGCTCGACCAGGCGCTTGCCGAGACCCTCCGCGTCCATGGCGAAGAGCAGGACCGAAATGCCGGGCCGGCCATCGGGGGTCTCCGACGCGGGCAGCTCGCGCTCGATCCCCGCCTCGCACTTGCAGCCGATCACCGAGGTCGCGAAGCCGGTCATGGAGCGCGCCGCGGCCAGCGCCCACTTGGTGCTGTCGGCGGTGATCACGACCCGGCTGCCCCACATCTTGAAGGCCTCCGCGAAGGTATCGACAATCTCAGTGTCGCCTATGCGCAGGTCGCCCATGGCTCACTCGGCCGCCTTCTTGGAGGTGGGGACCGCCTCGCCGCCGGCCACGTAGCTGTCGGCCACGGCGTAGTTGTCGCACTTGATCGTGTAGTAGTCGTCGAAGAAGGGACGGATCGTGTTCTCGACATCGGGGTCGTAGTCGGGCGTCACGTAGTGGATGCGCCCCTGGTGGTCAGTCCGGAACTCGTGGTCCTCGATGATCAGCCGGCCGTCCTTGATGACATAGCGCGGCGCGCTGAACATCTGCTCCTTGTCGTCGTCCTCCTCGTAGATCGTGATGTCCGCGTCGGCGCCGACGCCCAGGTGCCCCTTGTGGCTCAGGCCCAGAAGCCGGGCCGGCCCGGCGCGCGTGACGATGGCGATCTCGTTCAGGCTGTACTCCCGGTCCAGGTTGTCGAGCAGCACGGTCTTCTTGATCGCCTTCTGGTTCACCTTGCGGATCTCTTGATTGCGGAATTCCCGGTCCATCAGCAAGCGGATCAGGCGCGGATAGCTCATGAACGAGCCGCCGTTCGGGTGGTCGGTCGAGAGCACCATGCGCCAGGGATCGTCCGACAGCAGGAAGAGCTCGAGGCCGATGCCCCACTGCAGGGCATGGGTGTAGATCTTCTCCTGGTAGGAGAAGGGAATAATGCCGCAGCCGCTCTCGCACTCGGTATCGGCGTTCACCCAGCGCTTGTCCTTGGCGTAGCGGCGCAGCAGGTAGGCGAGCGGCGCGTCGCCGGTCATAACCGTCGACTTGCCGAACATGACCTGACCGACGTCGGCGCTGATGTTGGGGTTGGCGTTGACGTACTCGGCGATGCGCGGCGCCGCGGAGACCGGATTCTTGCCCGGGGTACCGCCGAAGCTGTGGAATTGGATGTGGGTGATGTGGGCGCGCCGGCCCTCGGCCGTCGCCATGGTCTGCAGCGTGGTTTCCACGTTGCCGCTGTGGCCCAGGTTGTTGCAGTGGATGTGCGCCGGATGCGGCAGTCCCAGGTCGCAGGCGGCGTCGATCAGCGCCTTGATGACCTGGCGCGGCGTCACCTCGAACTCGGGAACGACATCGTCCAGGCGGCCCACGTTCTTGTTGCGCTGGCCCTTCCAGGGCTCGTCGCCGCCGGGATTGACCAGCTTGATGGCGTAGGCGCGGCTGGCGTTGAGCCACCAGGCGACGGCGTTTAGGAACTCCTCGCGGCGGCCTTCCTGAAGCAGGCGGTAGAGCAGAACGTTGTTGCCCAGCAGGACGTAGAAACCCTTGTCGATGACCGGCGTGTCCTGCAGCTCCTCGATCGCGTGGCGCGCGCCGAGCGGCGGCACGGCCGCCTCGAAGGCCGTGGTGTAACCGAGGGTCGCGTAGCGGTAGCCGGTGGCGAAGGTCGAGGGCACGGTGCCGCCGGTGCCCGAGCGGG
>Ga0224512_10005681_pt1 | contig 10182 bp, 4 predicted proteins | sample SF_May12_sed_USG_4_FD_169103 | JGI IMG/M metagenome (GOLD analysis project Ga0224512, IMG submission 169103) | Sediment microbial communities from San Francisco Bay, California, United States - SF_May12_sed_USGS_13 | ecosystem: Environmental > Aquatic > Marine > Sediment | place: USA: California...
CCGGGCGGCAAGATCGCGCTGCCGTTCGGTTGGATCGCCTTCACGCAGGCATTCCATTCCTCGTCCTATGAGGGGCGCTACATGGGGATGCCCTGCGGCCTCGTGATCAATATGGGCGGAGCGACCGTCTACCACTGCGGCGATACCACGATCTTCGGCGACATGAAGCTCATAGGGGAGCTGTATCGTCCGGATATCGCCTGTGTCCCGATCGGCGACCGCTTCACCATGGGGCCCGACCTCGCGGCCCGCGCCGCCGAGCTGATCCGGCCCAAGGTGGCCATCCCCATCCACTACAACACGTGGCCCCCCATCGCGCAAGACCCGGCCACGTTCCGCCCGGCCGGCGTCGAGGTGAAGGCGATGCAGCCCGGGGAGACCTGGAAGTACCTATGACCCAAGTGGTTGGTGGTGCCTAGCGAATTTCTTCATCCGACCTTCCCGGCCATTTCATAAAGCGGGTGGTATGATGCCCGTGGCGTCTGGTCGTGGGGGCTGGAGTAGGATGCCGCAGGTTGGCATCCCCGGGGTACGGCCAGGGGGACCGCACTCCGAGCGGGTGTGCAGGAGCCCCACGATGAGGCGCTTGAGTGGCCGGGCAAAAGGTATTTGTGCCTGTTCGGGGCATGAACCTGGCACGGTAGAAGATCGCCGCGCCTGAAGAGGGTGGACAATCCGCCCGCCCGGCCTATAACGACCGCCCGATTCTCTATGGATCGAGCGGTCGTTCTTTATGGTGATTGATTTGGCTGTGACTGTAGGCCGAGCGCGACTAGCCGCGCCACCGCGTCCGGATCCGGTCCGCCGCCTCGCTCAGGTCAGGTGCGAGCAGCGCATTCTCCGACGCCGCCACAATGGTGGCAACGGTGGCATCGCCCGTTACGTTGGTCACCGTGCGGCACATGTCGAGAATCCGGTCCACTCCGAGAATCAGTGCGATCCCCTCGCTCGGTACGCCGACCGCTTCCAGGATGATCACCAACATGATGATCCCGGCTCCCGGCACGGCCGCCGTCCCGATCGAGGCCAGCACCGCCGTCAACACGATGGTCAGCTGCGCACCGAGCCCCAGGTTCATGCCCAAGGTCTGCGCGATGAAAACCGCGGCCACGGCTTGGTAGAGGGCGGTGCCATCCATGTTGATGGTGGCGCCGAGCGGCAACACGAAGGACGACACCTCCTCCGACACCCCGAGCTTCTCCTCGCAGCGTTCCATCGTGACCGGCAGCGTGGCCCCGCTCGAGCTGGTGGAGAACGCCACCAACTGGACCGGCGCCATGCCGGCGAAGAAGGTCTTGAGCGGCATGGGCGTGAACAGCTTGAGCAGCACCGGATAGGTGACCGTCGTGTGCAGCACCAACCCCAGCAGCACCACGAGGCTGTAGAACCCGAGCGCGCGCAACAGTTCGGCGATCTGTACTAAGCTGTCGCCCGCCACCGAGGTGATGGTGCTCGCGATCAACGCGAACACGCCGACCGGGGCCATCAGCATGATCAGATCCACCAGCCGGATGATGATGGCGTTGAACCCCTCGAACACCGCGAGCACCGGACTCGCACGATCCTTGGGCACCTGAATCAGTCCGATACCGATCAGAATGGCCAGGAATACCACCTGCAACATGTTCCGATTGTCGCGCACCGACTCGAAGAAGTTGTCGGGTACGATGTCGACCATGATCTGGAGCGGGCCCCGGTCTTTGGCCGATTGCGCCGCGGCCTCGCCCGATGACGCGTCCTGAGCATAGGTCGTCTGGAGTTCGGCCCGCATTTCGGCCGGCACGCTATGGCCGGGCTTGAAGATATTGACCAGGACCAGGCCCAGCGTGACGGAGACGACTGTCGTGGCGATGTAGATCGTGATGGTCTTGCCGCCGATGCGGGAGAGCTTCTTGAGATCGCTGAGCGACGCAACACCCGTCACCAGGGACGCCAGCACCAACGGGACCGCAATGAGCTTGAGTCCGTTGAGGAAGATCTTCCCGAAGGGGTCGATCCAGTCCTTGGTGAATGCACTCCAGCCGTTTGCCGCGGCGATCACGCCGTAGGCCACCCCGAACAGGAGGCCCAGGATGATCTGCCAGTGGAGCTTGCGGTACCAGCGACTGTCCGGGGCGTCGGTCATGGGGTGCTCACGAAGAGTGTGGCTTTCTGGTCAATGCTGGCGATGGCCTGGTGATAGGAATCGGCAAACTTCTGGACGCCCTCGTCTTCGAGTTCGCGAGTCGCCCGATCCAGATCGATACCGTGCCCTGCCAGCGCGTCGAGCTGCTGCGGGGCAGCGGCCAATCCCGCGGGCACTCGAATCTCGGGACGGCCGTGATCGCGATAGGCCTCGAGGGTCGCCGGTGGCAACGTGTTGACGGTGTGGGGCGCAATCAACGCCTCGACGTAGTACACATCGGGCAACCTCGGATCCTTGGTGCTGGTCGAGGCCCAGAGCGGCCGCTGAATCTGCGCGCCCGCCGCAGCCAGACGCTCCCAACGTGAGCCGCGAAAGGCGTGTGCGAACGTGTCATAGGCGGTACACGCGTTGGCGACCGCGGCTGTGCTGCGAACCTCCGGCGGGGCCCCCGCCGCGTCCAACCACGGGTCGATCTTGCTGTCGACCCGGCTGACGAAGAAACTGGCCACCGACGCGATCCGGTCGACGGCCAGCCCGTCGGCCAGCCGCTGCTCCAGTCCGCGCAGGTAGGCGCCAATGACGTCGCGATGGCGGTGTACGGCGAAGAGTAAGGTGACGTTGACGTTGATCCCCTCGGCAATCGCGCGCTCGATTGCCGGTAGGCCAGCAGCAGTGCCGGGGATCTTGATCATGAGATTGGGACGATCGACCGCACCCCAGAGTCGGCGGGCCTCGACAAGTGTTGCCTCGGCGTGGTGAGCCAGCGCGGGTGAGACTTCGATCGACACCAGGCCATCGACCCCGTTGGTCGCATCGTACACCGGCCGGAAGGCGTCGCACGCCGCTTGGACGTCCGCGATGGAGAGGGCATCGAAGATCGCTTCGGCACGGTGTCCTTTCGTCGCCAAGCGACGAATGTCCGCGTCGTAATCGTTGCTCCCGCTGATGGCCTGTTCGAAGATGGTGGGATTGCTGGTCATCCCTGCGAGCCTATCCTGCTCGATCAAACGGCGGAGCGCTCCCGAGGCCATGAGATCGCGCGTGATGTAATCGTACCAAATGCTCTGGCCGAGCCGGCCGAGGTCCACCAGCGGGTTGGTCATCGAGATCTCCGTCCTGAGACGTGCTTCACGGCCTCGACGGCGTGCTCAACCGTGAATCCGAATTGAGCGAATAACTCAGTGGCAGGCGCCGAGGCGCCGAAATGATCCAGCCCGACGGTGAGGCCGTCGTCGGTGGTGTATCGCGTCCACCCCATCGACACGCCTGCTTCGATGGCGACACGCGCACGAATGCTGGGTGGGAGCACCTCGTCTCGGTACTCCGCCGGCTGCGCCTCGAACAACTCCCACGACGGCATCGAGACGACTCGGGTAGGGATCCCCTGGTCCAGGAGTTGCGCCGCGGCATCGAGGGCGAGGGCAACCTCCGAGCCGGTCGCGATCAGCACGGCCACGCACGCGCTAGGTGGATCGAATAGAATGTACGCGCCGCGCCGGGTTCCTTCGGCCGATCCGTAGCGCGCCCGGTCGAGCACCCGAAGCTTCTGGCGGGTAAGGGCCAGCACCACGGGCCCGTCGCGGTGCTCCAGAGCCGTTCGCCACGCCTCGACGGTCTCCGCGGCATCGGCAGGGCGTATGACCACGACGTTCGGCATGGCGCGCAACATGGCGAGCTGCTCCACCGGCTGATGAGTCGGCCCGTCTTCTCCCAAACCGATCGAGTCATGCGTCGCCACGAGGATTGCGGGCAGGTGCGATAATGCCGCCAAACGGAGCGCTGGCTTGAGATAGTCGGCAAAGATCAGAAACGTGCTGCCGTAAGGCCGCACTCCGCCGTGTGCGGCCATCCCGTTCAAGCACGCCATCATGCCGTGTTCACGGATTCCCCAGTGAAAGCTCCGTCCCGGCCGATCGGGGCCGAACACGCCGACGTTCGGTAACACCGTGCCGGTGCTCTCGCTCAAGTCCGCCGACCCACCGACCAATTCCGGCAGCACGGGGGAGAGTGCCTTGAGGATGGTGGCCGATGCTTGGCGCGTGGCCAGCTTTGCATCGGACGCCGCGAAGCGGGGCAAGTGGTCTGCCCACCCCTCCGGCAACCGCCCCGCCAGACGGCGCTCGAGTTCGCGGCCCAACGAGGGATGGGCCGCCCGATAGTCGTCGTACAGCGTGGTCCATCGTTCGACCCAGCCATCCCCGCGCGCCTCGGCGCGGCGCATATCGCCGTAGACCTCGGGCGGCACATGGAACGCCGGTTCGGTCGGGAATCCCATGATGTGCTTGGTGCGCCGGACCTCCTCGGCTCCGAGCGGGGCGCCGTGGGCGGCAGCGGTCCCCTTCTTGGTCGGCGCCGGGTCGCCGATCTCGGTCTGGAGGATGATCAAAGTGGGACCATCGTCGTCCGATGCGGTGGCTTGGGCCAATGCACGGTCGATCGCGGCCAAATCGTTGCCGTCGTCCACTCGTCGCACCTGCCAGCCGTAGGCCTCGAACCGGCGCCCGACGTCCTCCGTGAAGGCCAGCGCGGTGGGTCCGTCGATGGTGATGTGATTGTTGTCGTAGATGAGGGTGAGTTTGCCAAGCTTGAGATGACCGGCCAACGAGGCGGCCTCGCTCGCGACACCCTCCATGAGATCGCCGTCACTGACGAAGCCAAAGACTCGGTGGTCGATCACCGAGAATCCCGGTTGGTTGAATTCGCCCGCGAGAACCCGCTCCGCGATGGCCATGCCCACGGCGTTTCCGACCCCCTGGCCCAACGGCCCGGTGGTCACCTCGACTCCGGGGGTGAACCCCCGCTCCGGATGGCCCGGGGTCTGGGAGCCCCATTGCCGGAACCGACGAAGCTCATCCAGCGGAAGGTCGTAGCCGGTGAGGTGCAGCACGCTGTAGAGCAACATCGACGCGTGCCCGCACGACAGAATGAAGCGGTCGCGGTTGATCCACTCGGGATGGTGGGGGCTGTGGCGGAGATGACGTTGCCACAGGACGTAGGCCGCCGGGGCTAGGCCCAAAGGCGCCCCGGGGTGGCCGCTCTTGGCCTGCTCGATCGCGTCCATGGCGAGGGCGCGAATGGTGTTGATACTGGTCCAGGCCGCGGGATCGTCGAGCGCGGGCAAGATGGCGGCACCCTCCTGGGCGCGGGCGGCCTCGAGCGTCAGGTTGGGACTCCTTGTGCGAGGGGGCGCGGAGCCGGAATCGGCAAGGTCAGGAGAAAATAACCTTGGGCCTGGTCAGGACCACCCGGTGCCCGAGCGGCCGCGAGTCGGACGCACCCAGCGGGAAAGCCCTCGAGGCTCCGAATACCGGGGATCCGGCCCCGTTCGGTGGAGGCGTATAGGCCCGGACGCTAGCGGCTCGGGCTTTCTGGCATTATTCTTGATGTGAGCTTGTGTGGAGTTCCCGCGGGTCCGGAGAGTCCGGATCCCTGAGTACAACCCATTTGTTTGGATATTTGTGGCAACACGAAGACGAAATCACAGAACACCCCGCTCATCCTCGCCTTCCGCATCGGTCTCCCGCACCTCACTTCGTCGGTCAAGCGGACGTTCTCCCCAGGCTCATCGGGAGTGGCTGCTCGAGCAGCACGGACCAGTCTGTGCCTACTGCGGCGCGGAGTCGCAGGAGCACTCGATCACCCTCGATCACGTCACGCCACGCCGTGGCAAGTCGGCCTATGACAGACCCGACAACCTGGTCCTGGCCTGCCGTACCTGCAACGCGGAAAAAGCGGACAAGCCGTTGCTCGCCTTTCTCCTAGCCAAGCGCTCCCGGGGCGTGTTTCTCGCCCACTACGGCGAACACCTGTCGGAGCCGCTGCTGGACCTGGCGCGCAAGGCCTCCGAGCGGCCCATGTCGCCCTCCAAGAGTGCGTAGCTAGCCGAAGGGCGCGCTCGTCGCGCCCTTCTCCTCATCCAGTCGATCTTTCCGGTGCCAATTCGAGTCGCTTAGGACAGCCCCAGCGCCAGGGTAACGATCTGCCGTTGCTCGCGCTGGTGAAGCGCGGGGTAGCCCTCCGCGGGGCTGGCGCGCTCGGGCCGGCCGATATACCGGACCTCGGGTTGGTTCGGGGTGAGCTGGCGCATCTGCTCGTGGACGAAACGCCAGGCGCCCATGTTGCGCGGCTCCTCCTGGACCCAGATCAGCTCGGTGGCCGCAGGGTATCGTTCCAGCACCGGCACCAACTCGTCCGTTGGGAATGGATAAAGCTGTTCCAGGCGGACAATCGCAGGCGTGTCCGGTCCGATGTCACCCACGTGCTCCATGAGGTCGTAGTAGATCTTTCCCGAACACAGCAGGATTCGGCGAACCGCGTCCGGATTCGGGGTCAGCGTCGGGTTGTCCAGCACCCGCGTGAACCGTCCGGTCGACAGCTCCTCGAGCCGCGACAGGGCCTGAGGCAAACGGAGCAGGCTCTTCGGGGTCATGATGACCAGGGGCAGGCCCCGCTGCCGTAACGCCTGGAGTCGGAGCAGGTGAAAGTACTGCCCCGGCGTGGTGCAATTGGCCAGGCGCATGTTGTGCTCTGCCGCGAGATCGAGAAACCGCTCGAGCCGCGCGCTCGAGTGCTCCGGTCCCTGGCCCTCGTAGCCGTGGGGCAAGAGCAAGGTGAGACGGGACGTCACCCCCCACTTGGACAGGCTGGAGGTGATGAACTGGTCGACGATGACTTGCGCGCTGTTGATGAAATCGCCGAACTGGGCCTCCCACAGCACCATGGCGTCCGGCGCAGCGGCGGCGTATCCGTATTCGAAACCCAACGCCCCCATTTCCGAGAGGGGGCTATTGTACACCTCCATGGAAGCCAGTGCCCCGGGCAGGTGCTGAATCGGGGCGTATCGCTCTCCGGTCACGACGTCATGGAGCACCAGGTGCCGTTGACTGAAGGTGCCACGCTCCGTGTCCTGTCCGGTGAGACGCACGGCGACTCCCTCCGCGAGGAGGGACGCGAACGCTAGAGCCTCAGCATGGGCCCATTCGATCGCAGGCTCTCCGCCGAGCGCTCCTCGGCGTCGCTCGAGCTGCTTCACCAGCTTGGGATGGACCGTGAACCCCTCGGGCCAACGCACCAACTGTTCGTTCAGCGCCAACAGCAACTCGGCCGGCACCGCGCTGGTAACGAATCCACTCGGCCGCCCGGCGCGCTGCGGCTCTTCCAGGTGCGGGGTCTTCGGGCTGGACGACTTGAACGCGGTGTGGGTCTCGACCAGCCGCTGGTACTGCGCCTCGCGCTCGCGCTCTGCGGTCTCTTCGTCGACCAAGCCGGCGGCCGCGAGACGGTCGGCGTAGCGTTCACGCACCGTCGGGAGTTCCTTGATGCGCGCAGTCATGAGCGGCTGGGTATACGCAGGTTCATCGCCTTCGTTGTGCCCGTGACGCCGGTACCCGACGAGATCGATCAGGGCATCCTTGTGAAACCGGTTCCGGTACGCCATGGCCAGTCGAACCGCATCCAGACAGGCTTCCGGATCGTCGGCGTTCACATGGATGATCGGAAGATCGAAGCCCTTGGCGAGGTCGCTCGCGTAGTAGGTGGAGCGCGCATCCTGCATGTCGGTTGTGAAACCGATCTGGTTGTTGGTAATGATGTGGAGGGTGCCGCCGGTGCCATAGCCGCGAAGCGCGCTGAGGTTGAGCGTCTCTGCGACGATGCCTTCGCCGGCAAACGCCGCGTCCCCATGGATGAGAATGGGAAGCGCGGCCGTCGGATCGTGCGAGGCGATCTTGCCCTGTCGCTGGGTCTGCTCCGCCCGAGCCCAACCGCAGACCACAGGGTTGACGTATTCGAGGTGGCTGGGATTCGGGGACAGCGTTATGGTGACAGCCCTGCCGCTCGCTGTCTGATAGGCGCCCTCGGCGCCATGGTGATACTTGACGTCGCCCGTCCCGCCTTCGGGGGTGAGTCGGCCGGCCTCTACATGCCTGCCTCCTTCGAACTCCGCAAAGATGGTCTCGTATGGCCGACCCACCGTGTGCGCAAGGACATTCAACCGGCCTCGGTGCGCCATGCCGATGACGACCTCGCGAGCCCCACCTTCTGCGGCACTTTCGATGGCCAGATCCAGCATCGGGACCACCGCGTCCACGCCTTCGATCGAGAAGCGCTTGTGTCCGAGGTACGCCTTGTGCAGGAATTGCTCTAACGTCTCGACTTCGGTCAGCCTGGTCAGCAGGCCGTGCCGTTCCTCGGGCGTCATATGAGGGCGGTACATTCCCGATTCGATGACGTGGCGTAACCACACCCGCTCGTCGTGGTTGTCGATGTGCTCGATTTCGTACGCGATCGTCCCGCAGTATGTCGTTTCGAGGTGGGGCAGCGCTTGGGCCAGCGTCTCGCCCGCGACTGCGATGCGGAGGACCTGGGAGGGGATCGCGGCCATGATCTCGGGCGTCAGCCCGACCGACGCGGGATCGAGTGAAGGGTCGCCGATGGGTTCGGCTCCCAAGGGATCGAGCCGCGCCGCGAGGTGGCCGAACGTCCGCAGGGCTTCGATCAAGCGTATGGCCGCGGCAACGTGCGTCAAATCGTCCGGCGCGGCCTCGCGGAGCGTCACCGAGGGCATGGCGGCGACTGGCTCGACGGCCACGCCGCCACGCCGGGACAGGCCAAGCGTCAATCCGAGGTCGGCCGCCACCTGGTCATAGAATCCGGCGTCCCCCTGCAGCAGTCCGTCCACCGCGCGCAAGAACTCCCCCGACTCGGCGCCCTGGATGACGCGGTGATCGTAGGTGCTGGTCAGGGTCATCACCTTGTTGACGCCGAGTGCTTCGACCTGGCCTGGGGGGCTATCCGCAAACGCAGCCGGGAAGCCGATCGATCCGACGGCCACGATGGTGCCCTGCCCGGCCATGAGGCGGGGTACGGAGGCGACCGTGCCCAATCCGCCCGGATTGGTCAGTGTCATCGTGGCGCCTACGAAGTCATCCGGCATGAGTCGGTGGGTGCGGGCCTTGGCAACGACGGCCTCGTACGCCTCATAGAACTTGGCGAAGCTCATGCCGCTCGCGCTGCGAATGACCGGCACGACCAACCCGCGGCTGCCATCCTTGCGTTGGATATCGACCGCGAGCCCCAGGCTGATCTCCCGCGGGACGATGCGATGCGGCACCCCGTCGATCATGCCGAGGGAATGCGCCATGCCAGGGTGCGATCGGGCCGCCACCATCAGCGCATAGCCGATGAGATGGGTATAGGAGATCTTGCCGCCCTCCCCGGCGGCAGCACGCGCCTCATTGAGTTCCGTTCGGTGACGCTCGAGCACGGACACCGGCACGTCGCGAAAGCTCGTTGCCGTGGGCACGGTGAGGCTCTCGGTCATGTTGGTGACGAGTCGCGCGGCGGGACCCGTGATGGGCTCGGTACCGGGGGGAGGGGATGTGCTGCCCGGAGCCGCCGGAGGTCCTGCCGCTCGGGTCTCTGCACCGTTGGGCCCACTCGGCTGCATGCCGACGACGCCGCTCTCGAACAGCCTCCGCCATGCGGGACCCACCGACTCGGGGTCGCGCAGGAACTCCTCGTACAGCGCCTGGGCGAACCCGGCGTTTGCCGTCTCGAACGGATTTGGGTCCACAGTTTTGCTCCTGCGGTCGCTCGCGGCCACGCCGGACGAGCGAGGGACTTCCCGGGGTCGAAGGGTCGTAAGATAACCTGCGGTGGAGAGACCACGACAGAAAACCGGCTCAGTCAGTCTCAGGTACGGGGAGCGCTCCCGGCCACCAAGTCGGCATAGCGCTTGGTCTCGTCGGCGATCCGGTCCGGAGCCCAGCCGAGGTCCGCTCCCATGAGGGCGGCTACCCGTGGAGCGGCCGACGCGCCGCGGTCGCGGACCTCATAGTAGAGATGGATGCGGCGGATCAAGAAATCGTGGACGTGCTGGGTCAACTCCCTCCGGGTCGAGTGCACCACTTCGGCCTCGATGGCCGGATGGTCTTGATGCAGGCGTGTGAGCAAGGTCCGATCGTCTCGAATCAGGTTGCAGATGGCCGCGGTCTCAGTACCGTAGTGCCGCAGCAGATGTTCCACGGTGTCCGGTGGCACCCCCAAGTCACGCGGAG
>Ga0224512_10005682_pt1 | contig 10182 bp, 11 predicted proteins | sample SF_May12_sed_USG_4_FD_169103 | JGI IMG/M metagenome (GOLD analysis project Ga0224512, IMG submission 169103) | Sediment microbial communities from San Francisco Bay, California, United States - SF_May12_sed_USGS_13 | ecosystem: Environmental > Aquatic > Marine > Sediment | place: USA...
TATCGCGGGTTTTGCCAGAGCTGGGGCAGGTGTCTTCCGATCAGTGTGCCCGCCCTTTCGACCAGGGCGATTAACGCTCGCTGGTTTAGATCGCTCGGGGAGAGTTCTGCCGACCTAAGTGTGGTGCCCCGCCTGTCGAATAGGTGTGTCCAAGGCCAGTTTTCCAGGTGGGTTTCGGTTGGGCCGGTTCGTTTGAAATACCAGTCTGAGAGAACCGGCTTTCGACCTAATCGCCTCCGTCCTAGCGAACGGCGTAGGCTGCCTGGTAGCGAAGGGTTGGTTCCACTCTCATGCTGCTGCCGCTCGCGCTAACCGAAACCGCCGAGTGGCAGCCGGTGACCCTGACCGGAGGCCTCAGCATCCTCTACCTATCGTCGCCGGCGGCAACGTGGCGATCTATGTGGTGGCCCCGAAGCCATAGCGTCACCTCAGCATCCAATGCCGCCCATACCATCCACCCTCACTGCCACAATGGCCCTCAGCGCCTGTCCATAAAGGCAGATATGCGCAATCGCCGGTCCACCAGCTGTGCGAACGGCCAGGAATCGGGGACTTCACAAACGGTGGTCGACCAGTGCCGCGAGAACCGCTCCTCGAAGTGCCGTTCGGGGACGGGTGGTTGGGCCGTGCGACGCGGGAGCTTCTCTGCTCGGGATCGGTTGATCTGCTTGACCTAATTGGTCGCCGGGTGCGCGACGACGAGGAAGCGGGCCGCCAAGGCGATTGGGCTTTTGTGCGTGCTCAGCGGCGATGAAGCGGTTGCGGCTCTAGAGAGTAACGCCTGGACGATGTTCTCCATACTTGGGACAGGTGAGGGTGGGCGCGTGATCGATACGCCCACCAGGCTTGTTGTCGAGGCACCGATCCCACAACCGCCGTACAACGGGGTATGGCGTTTCTACGATGAAGCCGATAGACCCCTCCGCCAACAGGTCGCCGAGCTACTGGCGCCGTTTTCCGATCGGGGAGTAGCACTGATGTGGCTCGTCCACCCCACCACTCCGCCCGAGGTTCGCGAGCATCTCGCTGGGGAGGGCCTGGTTTGCGCAGATGAGTTGCCGGGTATGGTCGGCGACCTTCGGTACCTCGATCCGATGCCACCCGTTCCAGAACCGGTCGAGATGATCGAGGCGACCGCAGCCGAATCCGAGGCCTGGGTCCACTTGGTGTCGTGGCGGTACGGTCTCGACACCAGCACCTCTCCGTATCTCCGCCAAGTGTATGCCAACGCAATGGGCGGTCACACCAGGCTGTGGATCGCCTACATCGCCGGAGAACCGGTGTCCAAGGTGGCGATGCATGTCGACAATGGTGTCGCCGGAATCCATGGCGTGGCCACCACTGAGAAAGGTCGCAATCGCGGCCCGGCCACCGCCCTCACGCTGACCGCACTCCATGCCGCTCGCGACGAAGGGGTTGAGACCAGCGTCCTCCACTCCACGCTCATGGCGCATGCGTTGTACGAACGCCTCGGCTACCAGGACGTAGCCACATTCGAGGTCTGGGCAGAGCCGGAAACACTGCACCTCTAAACCTGCATGCGTGCGGACAGGCGGGGCCGTCTCGAGTTCGGGTATCAGCCCTGCGGCGTCCTGGATCCGGCAGCTATGTGCATATCGCCGGTCACGCAAGGCAGCTGTGGGCGATCGCCACGCTGAGCGACCACCCGGCGACGGGAGAATCGCTCGCCGAGGTGCCGATCCCGCGCACCATGGCGAGAGGTGCGTCATAGCGCGAGATCAGGGGGATCTGGGCGTCGCACATAGGCCCTCTTCGGCCTGGTGGCTGGATGCGCCATGTTAGGGAAGGGGCGCCTCAGGCGAGACGCCCCTTCTGCCATCCCCATGGCTGCTCTTCTCTGTTATGCCCGGCACGAGGTGTCGGGTAACGAGTTGTATTGCTTTGTTACCTATCGGCCCGGCCGGGCTCGCGACGATGGGGGATCGGATTTCGCAGCCACTCCGGTGGATGACGCGGTGTCTGTCGCGGCTGCCTACTTCGATGCGTACAACACAGGAGATGTCGACGCAGTACTGGCGTTGCTCACCCCCGACGCGACCTTCTTCGACAATTTCGGTTCGAACACCCGAACGGATTGGGAGGAACTTTTCGTATGGAACGCTGCGCAGGGGACAACCCTCAGTCCACCCGACTGCACCGTGACCGGGGAGGTCCCTGGGGAGTCGGTAACCGTGTCTTGTTCGCACAACAACCTCGACATCTTGGTCCAGGCGGTCGATGGGCCTCCCGTTCCCATCCAGCTGACATTGATCGTTACACCCGATGGCATTCGCGAATGGACATCCATTTTCGGTTCACCGGATTTCAATGATGTCGCCGTCCCGTTTGAGAGGTGGATAAGGGAAAACCACCCCGAGGACCGAGGCAATGTCGGATTCGGCAACTGGACCACGGTCGAAGAGGCCGAGCAGAACGGAATCCTCAACGCCCAATACGCCGACGATTGGGCCACCTACCTCGAAGCGAACGGCTGCACCTACCTCGACGGATGCTGACGACTCGGCACATCGAGCAATCGGTGGGCTATGAGTACGAGGGCTTACTCGCGGCTATTCACAGTTCCGGCCTCTCGTCTGAGCACGGCTGCCACTCAGATGGCCGCATGCCCGGACGACTTTGACGTTTGATGCGACGAGGGAGATGTCGCGGACATCGACGGCTCGGCAGGCTTCACCCCGGTTTCAGATCGCAGCCAAGCGATTAGCTCGTCACGATCGAACCGCCATTGGCTGGCTGTCCAAGCCTGAGGCCGCTCGGTCTGTATCAGCAAGACACAACCCCTGGCCTTCCGTTTCTAAGCCGAAGCTTGCGTCCGATGGTTAGATGGGAAGGGATAGTGAGAGCAGCATGGCCCGACCACCCAAGAGCCGATACGCGCCGGGGTGCGGGGTCGTCGTAGTAGGAGACGACCACCCGCCAACCTCGAAGCGGCAGCCTCGTGTGATCCTCGTGTTGGTCGCCCTTGTGGCAGGGGTAGCGGCCGGATATTTGCTGGGCGTCCCGAAGGGAGACCCTAGACCTGTTCCGACCGGCGAGCTTCGAGCGACGACCGTTCTGCCCGCATCGGTGCCGCCAGAGGCGTCGCTGGTGCAGGAACTAGCTGCCGCCTTCGCCGCCGGCGACTCGGAGCGGCTGGTCGTGTTGCTGGACGATGACCCGACCGTGCTGCAATGGCCTGGCTCATTCGAGACCCAGGGTACGTTCGAAGGCTCTATCCAGGAGGTGGGTGCCTTCTACATCGCGCTGGATTTCCGGTTGACGCTCAGCGACTGTCGGTTGAAACGCCTGCGTTCCAGGGATGCCGGGCTGTACGACGGGATGGTCACGTGTGCCTTCTGGGCCACCGACCGCCTGGCGGAGTTGCTCGGAGGGGAACCGGAGCGGGGATGGATGGACTTCGGAGTGCGCAACGGGGCCATACGGGGCGCCGTCGTTAGGGAGACCGAAGAGAAGCCGGAGACGGCACAGAGGGCCTTCCGGAACTGGATGGAGACCTACCGTCCCCATGAGAACGCCCACTGGCTGGGGGACCGCGGGCGCCATATCCTGTACGGGGAGGACACCGCTCATGCGCTGCTCCGTCTTGCCGACGAGTACCTGGCCTGGGTAGCGTTACCCGACTCGGACCTTTCCCCGCTCCGACCGGCCGCGGGCGACACGAGCCCTTCGTATCGCGCGGGCCATACGATGGACTACGACGCCGCCGCCGAACGGGTGCTCCTCTTCGGCGGCTTCCCTTATGACCTATGGGCGTACGACCACGATACGCGCAGCTGGTCGCAGCTCGTCGAGAAAGCGCCCCCAGCAAAGGTGCCGGCGGCAGTCTTCGACGTTCAGTCAGACCTGCTGGTGGTAGTCGGCAGCGACTGGGAGACGGAGACCACCAACGTCCTGACCTACGACCTGACCGCTGGCATCTGGGAGATGAAAGGGAACGGTCCGATGTACCGAGACTCTTGGTGGTCTGAGGGGTGGCTGCGGGCTGTCTACGATGCCGACTCCGACCGGGTAGTGGCCGCAACAAACTGGGGACGTTTCTGGGCGTATGACGCCGACGAGGACCGCTGGACTGAGCGGCTTGATCCCTGGTCTGGTTGGCCGCCGGTATCGCTCGAGGGGCTGGCGGAGGAGCGCCCGCCTTGTGTCGGCTGGCTTTCTGAACGGCCCATGGCCTACGACTCAGGATCTGACTTGGTCGTCTTGGCCGGCCGCGGCGACCTCTGCGTATATGACGTGGACACCGACACCCTGACCATCCGACGAACCGGCGACGCTCCGCAGCAAGTCAGCGCGATCGGATATGACGTTGATTCCGATCGAATCGTGATCCTGGGCGACAGGGCCACTTGGTCCTACCACACGCCCTCAGGTCTGCTGGAGCGAATCGGTCCCGTCGACGATGGGCTCCTGTGGCGGAACGCCGCCATGGCCTACCACCGTGGGGCCGATCGCATGGTGGTGTTTGACGGGGGCTCCACCTGGATCTACGACCTAGACACCAATAGCTGGACAGCACTGCAGCCCTGACCCGGCCGGCGGCCGCCCACCGCTCACAGCGTTCGCCACTGCCCAACGAGCGGCAACGCATGGCCAGGGTCCTCGACGCCGTGCGGCCTCAACTCACTGCGGACCCATACGAGGGCGTCTCCAACGGGTAATCAGATCCGAGCCGGCTATCGGCGTTAGCCATCCTGTCATCGGAACGGTCTCGCTCTCCGGTCGCCAGGATTCCCATCCCTACCGGCGTCGTCGACTCCGGTTCTCCCAGCGGCGGTACAGGTACAACCAGGCCGGCTCGACCTCTTTCGGGGGCGGAGAACCCGTCGCGGGCACCGACGGCGGTTCAGAATCAACCCGCGCCTGTGACACCGGTCCGCCCGGCTGTTCGACCTGCAGCCGCAACTCACTGAGCCGCTCTCGCAAGAAGACTGCCTCGGTCTCGGCCCGGGCCGCCCGCTCACGCGCTTCGGCTAATTGTTGGCCGGCGTCATGGAGATTCCCGAGTTGGTTGATCATCCGGTTCCAGGCATCGACGGGGACAAGCACCGAACCTTCGGGGGCTTCCCGGGCCGGTCCGCTCGACGCCGGAAGCGACGGGGGTGGGGTCGGGCCGGGCCCGGTGGTCGGTTGGGGGCGGAGCCGCCCCAGGTGCCGGGCTCTCGCTACCACCTCGTCGATGCCAACCATGCGCACCTGACCTTCGGGGGTGAGTTCAAAACGGGTCGGGATCCGTTCCTTGCGAGCCCAGTTGCGGACGGTAGAGGCCGGCACGCCGGTAACCTCTTCGGCTTCGTGGAGCGTCACCCAGCGGGAGGTCGACGTGGGGGGTTCGGACGGGCCGATGCCTTCCCGGGAGGGAGGCTGCATCGGCCGGGCCTCCCGCTCTTGTTGCTGCCAGACGAACGCCGGGTCTTCCATCACCACAGGATAGGTCTTGCCCGGTACCCCGTGACTCCTAGGATGCGAGTCAGACCGTTGGGGAGGAGGACGCAACCGACATGCCGTCCGAGGAAGAGATTCGAAGCGCGGTAGCGCGTGTGGTCGACGGCGTCCTGGCTCGCACCGGTGAGCCGCCCACGGAGACCGCGGACGCGCCAATTACGCCGGTACCGGGCCCGCCTCGCTGTATCGCCATCGGAGCCGATCACGGCGGCTATCCCCTCAAGGAACGAATTGGTTTCTATCTGCGCGAGCAGGGCCACGAGGTAAACGATTGCGGGACAAGCAGCCCCGAGTCCGTCGACTATCCCGATTATGCCCATGCCGTTGCCCGGGTGGTCGCCGACGGAACCTGCTCGGAGGGGATCATCGTTGATGGGGCGGGTATCGGCTCGGCGATGGTCGCCAACAAGGTGCCCGGTGTGCGGGCGGCGCTTTGTTACGACGTCTCATCGGCTAGGAACAGTCGGGAGCACAATCACGCTAATGTCCTGACTCTGGGAGCGGGATTGATCGGCAATGCGCTCGCCCTCCAGATTGTCGAGGCATGGCTGGCCACCGAGTGGGGTCCGGGGCGACACGCCCGGCGGGTGGACATGATCACAGACATCGAGCAGCAGTACCTCAGGGGCGATCGAAGATGACGAGCAGGGAAGAACTCATCGAAGCCGTGACCCGTGAGGTACTGGCAGCTTTTGGTGAAGAGGTCGACGAGATCTGCGTGGACGGTTCGTGCGCAGTGCACAGTCCCGACAAGGTGCGACAGATGGTGGCCAACGGCGCCGGGCGCATCAGCTTTTCCGGAGTCGCCGCCGAGGTGCCGCGCGATCTCGCCCGCTACCTCGACCACACGCTGCTCAAACCCGAAGCGTCGGCCTCCGACATCGACCAGCTTTGTGCCGAAGCGGTCGAGTACGGCTTTGCGGCGGTGTGCGTGAACCCGACCTGGGTGAAACGGGCTGCCGAGAACGTGCGAGGCTCACCCGTGAAGGTGGCCTCGGTGGTCGGCTTTCCACTGGGAGCAACCCCATCGGAGATCAAAGCGATGGAAACGCGGCGGGCGATCCGCGATGGCGCCCGCGAGATCGACATGGTCATCAACATTGGAGCGCTGAAGTCCGGCGATCACGACGCCGTCCGCCAGGACATCGAGAAGGTTTCCGATGCCTGCCGCGAGGCGGGCGCCCGGAACAAGGTCATTATTGAAGCGGCGCTGCTCACCGACGAGGAGAAGGTGATCGCCTCTTTCCTCGCCAAGCAAGCTAAGGCCGATTACGTCAAGACTTCGACGGGATTTGGTCCGGGTGGAGCTACCGTCCACGACGTGTTGTTGATGCGGGAGACCGTCGGCCCCGAGATGGGGATCAAGGCGGCGGGGGGCATTCGCAGCGCCGAGGATATGAAGGAGATGATCGCCGCCGGAGCTACCCGAATCGGGGCATCGGCAGGTGTGGCGATCGTGACTGGAGGGGAGTCGAGTGAGCAATATTGAGCTGCGGGCGTATGCTTTCCTAGACAGCCTGCAACCGCAATACGCCGCGTTCCTGGGGACCATCGCCCAAGGTTTCCTTCCCCTGGCCGGAGACGCGTCGCTCTATGTGGAAATCGCTCCGGGGATCGAGATCAACCGTCTTACCGACATTGCCCTCAAGTCGACCAGGGTCCGCCCCGGTATGCAGATCGTCGAGCGGTACTACGGGATGCTCGAGATCCATTCGGAGGATCAAGCGGAGACGCGCGCGGCCGGACGGGCCATCCTCGAGGCCATTGAGCACGAGGAAACCGATCGCACCAAGCCCAGGATTCTCTCCAGCCAGATCATCCGCCGCATCGACGATCATCAGGCGCAATTGATCAACCGGATGCGTCATGGCCAGATGATCATCCCCGGCCAGACGCTCTACGTGCTCGAACTCGAACCCGCCGCCTACGCGCCGCTGGCCGCCAATGAGGCTGAGAAAGCGGCCGAAATAAACGTGCTCGAGGTGAGAGCGTTCGGGTCGATGGGCCGGGTGTATCTCGGCGGCGAGGAGCGGGACATCGACGTCGGCTGGCAGGCGGCCGTTGCCGCCATCGAAGGCCTCGAAGGTAAAGAGACTCCAAATAGTTAGAAAGAGAAGGAGAGGGATGTATGGCTGAAGCCCTGGGAATGATCGAAGCGAGAGGCTTTGCGGCGATGGTCGAAGCGGCCGACGCCATGGTCAAGGCCGCCAAAGTCGAACTCGTCAGCTACGAGAAGACGGGCGGCGGTTACGTGACGGCCATCGTGCGCGGCGACGTTGCTGCCGTCAAAGCGGCGGTCGACGCCGGTGTGCGCAACGCCGAAAAGGTCGGTGAAGTGATCTCCACGCATGTGATCGCCCGGCCGCACGTCAACATCGACGTGGTGTTGCCACTGGGACGCGCCGAAGAAGCCGAAGCGGAGATGGGCTAGACGGCCGAAGACTCGCCCACTCACTTCGGACGGAGGATGCAATGCTGCTTGGACGCGTAGCGGGAACGCTGGTCGCCAGCCAGAAGGAAGCGACCCTCGAGGGGCTCAAGTTCCTGGTGGTGCGCCAGCTCGACGTGGACAACGAGGAGACCGGCGGTTATGTCGTGGCGGCCGATGCCGTCGGGGCCGGCGTCGGGGAAGTGGTGCTCTATGCCACCGGCAGTTCCGCTCGCCAGACCGTGTTGACCAACAACCGCCCCTGTGACGCGGTCATCATGGCGATCGTCGACACCTGGGAGGTCGGCGGCACCGAGGTGTGGCACAAATAGCCGGGAGGCGCATGGCAACGCTGAGCGAACACCAGATCCAGGAGATCATTGAGCGGGTCAATGCCCGGCTCGGCACTGCGGGCGATCATCCGGGTGCTCAACTCCGCGCCGAGAGTGAATTGCAGGCCGCCGAGCAGGCCGAGCTGGGCGACGGTATCTACGCCACGATCGACGAGGCGGTGGCCGCCGCCCGGCGGGCGTTCCTCCGCTACCAGAGGACCGGTCTCGAGGGTCGCAAAGCCATCATCGCCTCCGTCCGTTCCTCGATGCTCGAAAACGCCGCGCGGCTGGCGGAGATGGCCCACGCCGAGACCGGGTTGGGCCGAGTAGCTGACAAGATAGTCAAGAACCGGCTCGTCACCACCCGGGCCGCCGGACCCGAAGACCTCGAACTGGAGGCAGTCACCGGCGACCAGGGGATGATGGTGACCGAGTTCGCGCCTTTCGGGGTGGTGGGTGCTATCACCCCTACCACCAACCCGACCTCGACGGTCATCAACAACACCATCTCGATCGTTTCGGCCGGCAATGCGGTCGTGTTCAATGTGCATCCGAACGCCAAGCATGTGTCGGCCGAAAACATCCGGCTGTTGAACCGGGCGATTCAAGCGGCGGGCGGCCCGGCCGATCTGGTGACCGCGATTCCGGCTCCGACCATCGACAGCGCCAAGGCCGTCATGAACCATCCCGACGTTGCGCTGCTGTTGGTGACCGGGGGGCCGGGAGTCGTGCGGGAAGCCATGCGCACCGACAAAGTGGTGATCGCTGCCGGTCCCGGCAACCCTCCCGCGGTCGTCGATCAGACAGCCGACGTGGACAAGGCGGGGCGCGACATCGTTGCCGGTGCATCGTTCGACAACAACATCATCTGTACCGACGAGAAGACCACCATCGCCGTCGACACGATCGCCGACCGCCTGGTTCGATCGATGAATCAAGCCGGCGCCTACGTACTCAAGGAGCACGAGCTGAAGCGGATCGAGCGGGTCATCTTCAAGGAGATGGGCCCGCCCCAAAAGCCGGGCGTCATCAACCCGGCCTTCATCGGCAAGAACGCCGGAGTCATCCTCAGCGAGATCGGAGTTCAGGTTGGCGACGATGTGCGCCTGGTGGTGGCCGAGGTACCGGTGGAGCACAATTTGGTATGGACCGAGCAAATGATGCCGGTCATGCCGGTGGTGCGGGCTTCCGACGTCGACCGGGCCATCGAGCTGGCAGTCAAATCCGAGCATGGATTCCGGCACACCGCCTCGATCCACTCCACCAACGTGCAAACCATCACCAACATGGCACTCGCCATGAATTGCAGCATCTTCGTCGCCAACGGACCCAACTACGCGGGGCTGGGCGAGGGCGGCGAGGGGTTCTCGTCGTTTTCCATCGCCAGCCCCACCGGCCACGGCTTGACCAGGCCGCGCAGCTTCTCGCGTGAGCGAAGGATCACGGTGGTCGGCGCCCTGAGGATCGTGTGATTATTCAACCGGCCCTGGCTCTGCTCGAATTCGACTCGATCGTCGCCGGCATCGTGGCGGGCGACGCCATGGTCAAGCGCGCCCCGCTCGATCTGATCAAGGCGGGTACGGTCCAGCCGGGGAAGTACCTGGTGCTGATCGGGGGGCAGGTGGCCGACCTCGAGGAAGCCATCGACGCTGCCCGGGCGGTTGAGCCCGGGACCCTCGTCGACATCGTCTTCCTACCCGACGTCCACCCGGACGTGGTCGCTGCGGTTGCGGGGGCTCGTTCCACCGACGATGGGGAAGCGCTGGGGGTCATAGAGACCACCACCGTGGCGGCCATCATCCAGGCCGCCGACGCCGGGGTCAAAGGTGCCCGGGTGACCCTCCGGGAGCTGCGCATGGCCGACGGACTGGGCGGCAAGGGCTACCTGCTGTTCGGAGGCCCCGTCGCCGAAGTGGAGGCGGCGGTGGGAATCGGGTCCGCCCGGGTCCCCGGGCAATT
>Ga0224512_10005683_pt1 | contig 10181 bp, 12 predicted proteins | sample SF_May12_sed_USG_4_FD_169103 | JGI IMG/M metagenome (GOLD analysis project Ga0224512, IMG submission 169103) | Sediment microbial communities from San Francisco Bay, California, United States - SF_May12_sed_USGS_13 | ecosystem: Environmental > Aquatic > Marine > Sediment | place: USA...
GCCATCGATGAGGGATTGGCGGCGGCAGCCTCTGCCATCGCGTTGCCACGGGCAGCCACCAAGGCCAGACCGTCCCAGTAGCCGATCACGCCAGCCGCGGCGAGGGCCGTGTACTCACCCAGGGAGTGACCTGCCGCGGCCGCGGGAGGCTGCTCTATTGCGGCGGAGAAGGCCTCCCACAACGCATACGAGGTTGCGTAGAGGCTTGGTTGCGCCCGGTCGGTCCGTGTCAGGAGCTGATCGGGTCCATTGCGGATCGTTGAAGCGAGATCCCACCCGAGAACCTCATTGGCGGAAGCGCCCAAAAGATCGGTGCGGTCGGCGAGGACGTCTTCGGCCATACCGACGGCCTGGCTGCCCTGGCCAGGGAATAGAACGGCATATTGCATTGCGGGAGTCAGACCTCGTCGGCTCGCGAATGGTTACCCAAGGCTGCTCAACGCCGACTTGATACCGCGAATTCCTTGGGCAATTCGGTGCTCATTTTCGACAAGGGCGAAGCGAACAAATCCTTCACCGGACGGGCCGAACCCGATACCGGGACTGACAGCCAGGTCACCCTCGCGGAGCAGATGGAGCGTGAACTTCATCGAGCCCATATGGGCGGCGACTTCGGGAATCGGGGCCCACAGGAACATCGTGCCCCGGGGCGGATCAACCCGCCACCCGATCCGGTTGAGCCCTTCGACCAGGGCCTCGCGGCGCCGGCGGTAGATGCCATTGACGTAGTCGACGTACTCATCACACTCGTTGAGGGCGATGATCGAAGCGATCTGGATCGGCTGGAAGGTTCCATAGTCGAGATACGACTTGAGTTGGCCGAGTGCCGCGACCACCTCGGCATTGCCGACCACAAAACCAACCCGCCATCCAGGCATGGAATGGCTCTTGGAAAGGGTGTACAGCTCGACCGCCACCTCCTTGGCGCCCGGAACTTGGAGCAGGCTGGGGGGCCGATAGTCGTCGAGGACTATGTCGGCGTATGCGAAGTCGTGAACCAGAAGCACTTCATGTTCTCGAGCGAACGCAACCAACTTCTCGAAGAAGCCGATGTCGACGCAGACAGTCGTGGGGTTGTGCGGAAACGAGGTCAAGATCACGCGAGGCCGCGGCCACGTGGATACAAACGCGCTCTGCAGTCGTTCGAAGAAGTCGCCCTCGGTGTCCAACGGCACCTGAATCACCTCGGCTCCCGCCAGGGCGGGGGCATAGATGTGGATGGGATACGAGGGTTCCGGGACCAGCGCCACATCGCCGGGTTGGACGAGAGCCCACATCAGGTGGGCGAGACCCTCTTTGGCTCCGATCGTGTTGATTACTTCGGTCTCCGGATCGAGCTCAACGCCGAAGCGCCGGAGATAGCGGTCGGCAACGGCCTTGCGGAGATTGGGAAGACCGCGCGAGGACGAGTAGCGGTGGTTGTGCTCTTTTTGGGCCGCCTCGACGAGCTTGTTGACCACCGCCGGAGGCGATGGAATGTCCGGATTGCCGAAACCCAGGTCAACGACATCTGCTCCTCCGCGTCTGGCTTCGAGCTTGAGCTGATTCACCTCAGCGAATACGTACGGCGGTAAGTTGCCGATCCTGCGGAATTCCATGGCCCTCAGAGTAATCCGGCCCCATCCGGGCACGGCTCCCTGCGGCCAGGATGTTGGCGCCGCAACGAAGCTGGCATGGTCCCGATGTCAGGGCGACGTGCCCGGGCTGTCGATGATCAACCTACGCAGCGGGCCGGGCAACAGATCGGCACCCCACTCGACGATGCCGGCCACGATGTCCAGGGCGTCTTCGGATCCCTCCCAGTATTCGACGAGCCTGTCGGCCGGCACTGCGTTCATGAGGTGGTGGATCGACGCAGCCAACAGGACAATGTCGTCGATCCTTCCCACAAACGGAATCGTGTCAGGCAGTAGGTCGATGGGCGATACGACATACGCCAGCGCCGCTCCCGCCAGCAACTTGCGACGGAGCGGAACATCGTTGTCTCGCAACAGGCGTCCCAGAAGAACGACGAGATGCGGCACCGCCAAGGCGGCTTCCTTCAGTAGCTCCGCCCGGGACCGCGGCCGGGCCGGAACCTCCTCCGACCGGCCGTCGGACGTGTACCGCAGCACGGGTCCGTCGCTCATGGCTGCCCCACCTCGTCGAGCGCGAGCAGGGCGGCGCCCACTGCCCCGGCACGTTCACCGAACTCGGCCCCGACGATCTTGGGAGGTGCCACATACGGAGCGGCGTAGCGAGCCTCGGCGGTACTCTTGCGGATTGGATCGAGCAACGTCTCCCCGATCGAGCCCAGGCCACCTCCAATGACCACACAGTCTGGATCGAATATCGAAACGACGCTCGCCAGTCCTCTGCCAAACGCTCGCCCGATCTGAGTTATCAAGGCAGTCGCTTGCGGGTCACCTGCTGCCGCCGCCTCTGAAATGGCCGGGCCGGATGCCACCCGCCCTTCGAGCGCGGTGACCAGCGAGCCGTCAGGATCCGATTCGATCAACTCAGCGGCCAGCCGTTCGAGGGCTGGACCGGCCGCCTCAGTTTCCCAGCAGCCCCGCCGACCGCACGAGCAGGAATGACCCCCCTGGGCCAGCAGCGTATGGCCAAACTCCCCGGCGAAACCGCGACCGCGGTACAGCGCTCCGCCGAGCACGATCGCACCACCGATGCCCGTTCCGAGGTTCAACATGAGCATGGCTTCGCTGCCTCGACCGGCCCCCAACCGATGCTCTGCGACGGCACCCATGTTGGCGTCGTTGTCGACTGCAACGTGCATCCCGAGCCGGGCGCTCAACTCGCCCTTGATGTCGACGTTGATGCCGTCGACGTGGGGGCCCCAGACGAACATGCCCTGTTCATGGTCCACGAGCCCGGCGATTCCGACGCCGCAGCCGGTGAGATCGTCGTCACCCGCCAGGTTGTCCACGGCAGTGACTATTGAGTCAACCATCGTGGTTCCAACGTTGGGCGTATCGGTGCGGTACTCGTCCACGACCGTTGCGTCGTCGGCGAGGCGCACCGCAAGCAGCTTGGTGCCTCCGATGTCGACGCCGACCGAGCTCACTCGGTCCCAATCATTCGACTTCGATCCGCTGCGTGGCGGTCCCCTCCGGCTCGTCCGCGGACCCGGAGCCGCCGACGGCTTCGAGGAAAGCACTGACACCGGCCAGCAGTTCATATCCGGCCCGCATCACGTGGTAGCCGGCCTGGCGAAGCCCGGTGCGCAGCGCCTCGGAGAGTTCGGGGTCCGCCGACTCACCGTTGTCACCGAAGTCGGGTAGGTCACTCATCTAGGCCAAACGTTACCCGGAGCTCGGCCTCGACCAGCTGGGCACGTTGCACGTGCCGCCTTTTCAGCGAGTCCGGTAGAACGAAGGAGCGTCGATAGGGCCCGACCGTTATGAACAGCTCGTCGCCGTGTCGCAACACATCGACCTCGGCCTTGTCGGCGAATGGAACTGCCAGGACGAGGACAACATTGTCCCCCTCGTCCTCAACACGAAATGGGCGGCCCTCGGAGAAGTGATCGGTCGGATCCCTGCCCTGGTACAGCTCCTCGCCGACCAGGCGGAGTCGGTCGAGGCCGACCATCTCCTCGTCGAAAAGGCGCAGCTCGCGGATGTCAACATCGGCGAAACCGTCGTAGACAGATTCCAGATGGCCTTTCTGGATCTCGTGCCAGCGGGCGAAGTAAGGGTCAACCACCGTGTCGGGCAGCACACGATTGACGATCGCGCTATCAACGGCGTAGCCGAAAAGCCCCAGGTAGGTGTATGTGCGCCGGGCTTCCGAGATGACCATCTTCTCGGGGTTCATCACCAATCGAGCGCTGGTGACGGCCGGATCGGCGAGGATGTCGCGAATTCCGTCGAGGCGCTCGTAGAAGGAAGCGACCGCCGCGAAGACCTTGTCATTGGCAACCGGCAGGCTGGTTACGCGGTTCAGAACCGGACGCACGAAGCTGGCGACGCGCCGCCCGATCGGGAAGATCTTCTCCATGTACCACGAGAGGACCTCGGGAAGGCTCAACAGGCGGAGGGTTTCGGCGGTGGGAGCACAATCGACGACTATCAAGTCATACTCGTCCGAACTGGCATGATCGCGGACGCTGGCAAGCGAGAAGATCTCATCCATGCCGGGAAAGACAGTCAACTCCTCGGCCTCGATGCCCTTGAGGCCCGACCAGTCGAAGAGCTCAGTCAGGTGGTCGCGAACTTCGCCCCACGACTCTTCGAGCCGCTCCTGAGAGTCGATCTGTTGTGCAAACAAGCGGTCGACTACTCGCGTCGGCTGATCACCGAGTTTCACTTGAAAGGCATCCGCCAAGCTGTGCGCAGGGTCGGTCGACGTGACCAGCGTGCGGTAGCCCATTTCGGCAGCTCGCACTGCAGTAGCTGCGGCCACAGTGGTTTTGCCGACGCCACCTTTGCCGGTGACGAGCACGATTCGCATCAGACGCCTTCGGACCGCTTCTTCAGGCCGCGCAATGCACTAGAAACGATCTGCTTTTCAGCCTGACGGCGCAGGAACCCGGGCACGGTGAAGGCCGGGTCGACCCTGAGGGCATACAACACCTCGGTGGAGCCGTCTTCGAGGGTGTTGAATTCGTAGCTGCCGTCCATGGCAGTGATGTCGTCGCCCGCCTCCGCCGTCCAGGAAAAGCCGTTCTCCATGTCGTAGGAGTAGAGCAGCGTGTAGTTGATCTCTTTGATCATGGCGTCCGCCCTGAAACTGGCCCGGGCCGGGCGGCCGTGCTCGTCCTCCTCGAGGACCTCGACCTCCTTGACACCGTTGACCCAGTCCGGATAGGCCTCCAGGTCGAGCGCAACCTCGTAGATGTGCTGCGCGTCTGCAGACACCTCGATCCGTTGCACCGTTCCTTCCATAGTCATTTGTGGCCTTTCCGAGTCGGTGGACTCTCATCTCATCTGCACCCAAAAGGGTAGTCAAGCGTGGTTCCAAGCCCGTCCAGTTGCCCGGAAGTAGCCGACGTTACGACTGACGGTCGCTCCGACGCGCCAGGTGGTCGCCTGGGGCTGATGAACATCGCCGAAGTAGTGCCACGGCGGCTGGCGCTGCTCGATATATTCAAGGATTGCCAGGGAGCCCTTGGCCCGTCCGCCGACGACGTCGGTCTGTAGCGCCTTGAGCGCCGGCGGCACGTGCGTGCAGAGAAGGTCGACATCGCCGATCTGCTCCAGCTTGGCGGCCATCTCTTCTTCGGACACCTCGCCCGGCGTACCTATCGAAACGATGCCACCACCGGCGAAGCCGACCCTGCGACCCTCAATGTTGACGACCTCTCCGTCGAGGAAGCGGCCCGGAGGCGCCAGCTTCTCCCGAATCAGTTCGGGTCGGTCGACGTTGCCGTAGGTCACGTAGCTCTCGACGCCGTCGAGCGCTCCGAGAATGTCGTCGAAAGCCGCTTCGATTGCTTCGGCGTAAGCCGCTTGCAGCTCGGCTTCCCGCCCTTTGCGGAACTCTCGCCACAACTCACCGGCGGCGTATGACTCCCCGGCCGTGCGCAGCGCGACCATCTGGTCGGTGAACGCCTGACCCGAGACATCGGTCACGATGCCCCGGTTGGTCCGGTAGTCGATGAAGTTGATGAGGTCCCCGAGTATCAGCAGGGGCCCCGGTTCACGAGCAACTCTCCGCAGTGCCGCCACGGCGCCATGGACGTCGGCGACCAGCCTCATTCCTCCCCCAGGGCCGGCCCGTAGCGAATCCCAAGGGCGACAAGCAACGCGCCGCCGCCCAGGGCGGCAAGGAGCGCCAGTTCGCTAGGCCAACCGCCAAACGATGACGCCATTCCTGCGAGGCCGAATCCGAGCACCGCCAGGAGCACATGTCTGGCTTGGGCCGGCAGGCTCGGTCGTTCAGAGTTCATCGCAAGGCCAACGGTCAGCAACACTCCGCCGGCACCAATGGCTATCGCCAGGCCATAAATCAATGTCATAGGTCACCCGTTTGCAGGAACGCTAAGCGTAACTCTGCAACGCGGTGTTGATTTCCTCGAGAACCGACTCGTCCTGCTCTATCGCCGCGGCCGCGGCCAGGGCTGCTGCGGCCGGGCTGGCACCCAATTCGCCGAGGGCCCAGGCGGCATGGGCTCGCAACATCGGGTCCTGATTCTCCAAATATCGAGAGACGGCAGTAGCCGCTGTGGCGTCGCCGCTGTTGCCAAGGGCAACCAAGAGGTTGCGGCGCAGGAACGCGGCGCGGCGCCTCGGCACATAGAAGTGATCGAACCGGCCCATCAGCTCATCATCGTTCTCCGCCAGGAGGCCGAGCAGGTCGAGGCGCGGTTCGATTGGTGTGGCCGCCTCGAGTTTGAAGCCGGGGGGACATGCGTCGAGGCAGTCGTCACATCCATAGATGCGATCGCCCACGGCTTGCCGAAGCTCGCGAGGTATAGAGCCCGGGGCCTGCAGCCAATGCGCCAGACACAGCCGAGCGTCGAGGACTCCCGGGGCCACCAGAGCCCCAGTCGGGCAGGCCGGCAAACACGCGCTGCACGTGCCGCAATCGCGCACCATTGGAGCAGTCGGCTCGAGTTCGGCATCGGTGACGACCGAACCGAGCAACATCCACGGTCCGGATCCCGGCGCTAGGACCATTGCGTTCTTACCCCACCAGCCGACTCCGGCCCGGACGGCGGCGGCGCGGTCAACGAGTCGGTTGTCGTCGACCACCAGCTCAGCCAGGTAACCGGCGTCGACCAGGAGCAGGGCAGCCTCGCTGAGCGCGCGCCGCAAGCCCACGTAGTGGTCCTTCGTGGCGAACCGCGCCACCCGGCCATGGTTCGCCCGGGCAGGTGCCGGGGAGCCGGCCGCCGGCAGATAGGGGTACCCGGCCACCAGCAGCGATCGTGCCCACGGAAATGAGCTGGTTATGTCGGTAGATCGCTCCGGGTTGCCGAAGGTGAAGTGCATGGCGGCGTGCATTCCGGCTTCCTTGCGGTTCCGCAACGCCGCCAGCACGTCGTCGAATGGGGCCACTGCGGCAACGCCCACTCCGGCACAACCGCGCTCGAGGGCGGTGGCTCGAAGCAGGTCCCACAGATCGGTCGATTGCATCGGAACAGGCTACGCCGTCGGCTGTTGGCCGCCGGCGCCGAGCCGCCACTTCTGAACCGCCACCGCCGAGCCGAGCTCGTGTGGCCGCCAAGATTGCCGGCGAGGAACGGATCGCATAGCCGGGGTCGGGTGCAGGTCCCGCCATTTCTGGCCATTTCTAGCCACTTCCCCAATCTGCACCCGACCCCGGCCACCTCTGCCCACAAGGCAGGCTGCGTCGCTGATTTGTTAGCCGGCAGCCGCCTCGTCCCCCGGTTGCCTCGGAACCAGCCGCAGCGGCGCCACCAAGCCGGCCTGGGCCAGATTGCCCAAAGCGTCTTGTTCGTCCCCCGACAAGACGATGGGCTGACCCATCTGGTGCAGCAGAACCGACACAACACACTCCGAGCACGCCGACGTGTGCTGCATTGCGCAATCGTCGCAATCGATGATCATTTGTCTCGCCTTCCGCTAGCCGTCTTGTCGGTTGGACCGCCCAGCCACTCCGGCTGACTTCCTCGGCTGACGTAAAGGTAGAAAGCGGGTGTGACAAGAACTGGCCGCCACCTATCTCGGACGATCTCGCCCGGTCGGATCGGGTTGCGAACGGCTATTTTGTGGATAGGCATCGTGTCGTAATCACCAAGGAGCCTGATGGAACTCGGCCTCAACCTCGGCTACTGGGGAGCTCGCCCGACCACGGACATGGAGATGGTACGCGCCGCTGAAGCGGCCGGGTACACCCATGTGTGGGCAGCCGAGTCATGGGGCTCAGACGCGGCGACCGTCTTGTCCTGGATCGGTGCCCAGACATCGACGATCACGTTGGGCGCCGGGATTTTCCAGATGCCGGCCCGGACCCCCGCGATGACGGCGATGACCGCAGTCACCCTGAGCGAGCTGAGCGGCGGTCGATTCGCCTTGGGGCTAGGCCTCAGCGGGCCCCAGGTCGTTGAGGGCTGGCACGGTGTGCCGTACGGCAAGCCGATCGCCAAGACCCGCGAGTACGTCGATATCGTGCGCAGGATCATCGCTAGAGAGGAGCCGCTCACGCACCAGGGCGAGCACTACGAGATTCCCTACAAGGGACCAGACGCCACCGGCCTCGGCAAGCCACTGAAGCTGATCACCCACCCCCACCACGACATTCCCATCTTTCTGGCCTCGATCGGGCCCAAGAACGTTGCTCTCACCGCGGAAATCGCCGACGGTTGGCTGCCGATCTTCTATTCGCCCGAGCACACCGAGTTTCAGGAGTCACTCGAAAAAGGCTTTGCCGCCTCAGGCGATCCGGAGCGCAGATCCAAGTTCGTAGTAGCCCCGAGTGTCCAGGCGATGGTCGACGAAGACTTCTCTGCTGCCCGCAATGCCATGCGCCCAATGCTCGCCCTGTACATCGGCGGCATGGGCGCCAAAGGGCAGAACTTCTATCACGCGCTCGCCTGTCGCTACGGATTCGAAAAGGAGGCAGACAATGTCCAGGACTTGTTCCTCGAAGGCAGCAGAATGGCGGCGGCCGTCGCGGTCCCGGACGGCTTGATCGACGTAGTCTGCATCGCCGGGCCCCGCGGCCACGTTGCCGAGCGGCTGGCGGCCTGGCGAGAATCGGGGGTCGACCTGCTCAACCTCACCACCAACGACATCGCCACGGTTCGCGCGGTCGCGGAGCTAGTCGATGGCTGAGTTCCAGGACGGCGGTGTGCCCCTGATGATCGCAGCCACGATGGATTGCTCAGATCTAGCGGTTTCTGCAGAATTCTGGTCGCGCCTGCTCCACCTCGAAGTCAAGGGGATCATCGACCAGTTCGCCTTTCTGAGCGCCGCCCCCGATCGCAAAGTGGCGATCTGGCTGCAAAGGGTGGACGAACCGAAGACCGGCAAAAACGCGGCCCATCTCGATTTTGTGGCCCAAGATCTCGAAGCGGCAGAGAAGCGAGTCGTTGAGCTCGGCGGCACCCTTGGCGAGCGCAGCACATGGCAGGACTTCTTGTGGCGCACGTGCCGGGACCCTGACGGCAACGAGTTCGACATAATGCAGGCTCAGAGCACGTAACGCTCTTATCTTGACAGCACCTGGTCATGTGTGAATACTCAACCCAATCATGACCACCCGACCCACACTGGTACTTATCGACTAGGCGCACCCGGAGCGATCCGGACTGTGCGCCATGCCCTCCGCCCGGAGGGCTTTTGCGTATCTAGGGCAGTACAAACCGAAACCGCGGCAAACAGGAGCCAGCATGAGCAAGACGATGACGGGAGCCCACGCTCTCATCCGCGCCCTCGAATCTCAGGGAGTGGACATCGTATTCGGGGTACCTGGGGGTGCCATTCTCCCTGCTTATGACCCGCTCCTCGACAGCAACATCCGCCACGTGCTGGCCCGCCACGAGCAGGGAGCCGGGCACATGGCGTCCGGATACGCCCACGCAACAGGCCGCGTTGGTGTGATGATCGCCACTTCCGGTCCGGGTGCGACCAACCTGATCACCCCTCTCCAGGACTGCTACATGGATTCGATCCCCGTCGTTGCCATCACCGGCCAGGTCGCCACGCACTCGATCGGCAACGACGCGTTTCAGGAGGCGCACACGTGGGGCATCTCAATGCCGGCCACAAAGCACAACTACCTGATAACGGACGCGGCTGATATCCCCGAGGTAATCAATGAGGCGTTCCATCTGGCTGCCACCGGCCGCCCCGGACCGATCCTCGTGGACCTGCCAAAGGACGTGCTGGCGGCAACGATGACCTGGCGCGAGCCTGGTGACATCAAACTGCCCGGGTACAAGCCGTCGGTAAAAGGCCATCCCCGCCAGATCAACGCCGCAATCGACATGATTCAAGAGTCGGTGCGGCCCGTGCTGTACACCGGCGGCGGTGTGATCCGCGCCGGAGCCTCAACGGAACTGCGCAGGTTCGCCGAGATGGCCAACCTCCCGGTGGTCACAACCTTGATGGCACGAGGCGCAATTCCCGACTCGCATCCGCTGTGTCTCGGTATGTCCGGCATGCACGGGAGCTTCACCGCGACCACGGCGATCCAGCAGTCGGATCTTCTCATCGCCATGGCTTCTCGGTTCGACGACCGCGTAACAGGCGAGGTCAAGAGCTTTGCCCCGAACG
>Ga0224512_10005684_pt1 | contig 10180 bp, 10 predicted proteins | sample SF_May12_sed_USG_4_FD_169103 | JGI IMG/M metagenome (GOLD analysis project Ga0224512, IMG submission 169103) | Sediment microbial communities from San Francisco Bay, California, United States - SF_May12_sed_USGS_13 | ecosystem: Environmental > Aquatic > Marine > Sediment | place: USA...
ACCGAGTACACCCGATCATGCAACAGGGGCAGGTCGGGCTCGGGCAGGTCGGGGGCCGTGACGGCGGGCGGGGGAACGGAAACAGCGACGTCGCTCGATTGGCCGGTCGATGGGGGAGTGTTCACGATTCACACAGTACTGACCAGACGTCGCCATCACGAACACGAACCCACAACCCATACCCCTGGTCGCTCGGCCCCCCCGGGCCACCGCTCGACGAGGTTCTCGTTTGCAGGTCAACAGACGAGAAGGGGGCTGTGTCATGGTGTTCACGAACAATTCGCCGACGGACGCCGGTGTCAACGTCCACGACCAGACTGACCCGAGATGGGCAACAAACCCACCTTGTGTCGGTCGACCTCTTCCCCTACAGCGATGTGGTTAGAACCGCGGCTCGGCCGAACGACCTAGGAATCTGAATTCCAGCCGGGTACATCTGCCGGCAGGTGTCGCCCCGAGCGCTGAACACTGGTACCTTTGCTGCATTGGCAAGGCGGGCCTTGATCAGGCGAGCGGCCGGCGGACTGGGGAGACGATGGTGTCCCATTCCATCACGCCGTTCGTGGGGATCACTCGATACAAGGTGGAGAACATGGATACTCATACGTCAGTCCGGGCCGCTCGGTCCCGGAACCCATTCCGACTCGGGGCAATGGCCCTTCTGGCCGTTTCGCTGCTGGTGGCGCTCGTCGCCCCGGCATCGGCTGGTGGCCCGCCAGACGACCTGGCAGATCGACGGGCCGATCCGCCGGCGGTCTTGATCGACCTTCAGCTCCTGGCCTTCAACGACTACCACGGCCATGTCAAGCCCAACGAAGCCGGCACTGTCGGCGGCCAGGCCGCCGGCGGTGGCGAGTATCTGGCGGCCAAGCTCAACGAGCTTCGTGCCGGGCACGAGAACAGCCTGACCGTGGCCGCCGGTGACCTCATCGGTGGTTCCCCGTTCTTCAGTGGCCTCTTCCACGACGAGCCGTCGGTCGAATCGCTCAACGCCATGGGCCTCGACGTCTCCAGCGTCGGCAACCATGAGTTCGACGAAGGCGTCGACGAACTGCTCCGCATGCAGGACGGCGGCTGCCACCCCGAAGACGGCTGCTACTTCCCCGACGAGCCCTACGCCGGTGCCGACTTCCAGTGGCTGTCGGCCAATGTCGTCGACGAGGCCGGCGGCACTCCGCTGCCACCCTATTGGATCAAGCGGGTCGGAACGGTCAACGTCGGTTTCATCGGTATGACCCTGGAGGCCACCGACACCCTGGTGGCCGCAGCCGGAATCCGGGGATATGACTTCCTCGACGAGATCGAGACCGCCAACGCCCTGGTGCCCGAGCTCAGGAGGCAACAGGTCAGGGCCATCGTGGTGCTGCTGCACGAAGGCGGGATCCCGGACACGATCGAGGTGAACGGATGCTCGGGTATTTCCGGTCCGATCGTCGCCATCAACGCCGGGCTCGACCCGGCCATCGATGCGGTGATCACCGGCCACACCCACCTGCCGTACAACTGCATGCTGCCCGATCCCAGTGGTGCCGATCGTATGGTCACCAGCGCCTACTCCTACGGTCGGGTCGTAACCGAGATGAACCTCGTGCTCGATCGTCGCACCAAGGACGTTCGCCGGGACCTCTCGTCGGCCGTCAACCACGCCGTCATCCAGGCCGACCTCTCGCCCGACCCTGCGGTCACCGCCGTGATAGACAAATGGGCGCCGCTGGCCGATGAAGTCGGCAGCGTTCCCGTCGGCACCATCTCGGCCGACATCAACCGCGGCGGCGATCCCCCCGGTAGCGACCGTGGCGTTGAATCACCGGCCGGCAACCTGGTGGCCGACGCCCAGAACTGGTCGGCCTCGGCCGCCGGTTCCCAGGTGGCCTTCATGAACCCCGGCGGTGTTCGGTCCGACCTGGTCTACGCCTCCTCACCCGAAGGTGAAGGCGACGGTGTCGTCACCTTTGGTGAGGCCCAGACCTTCCAGCCCTTCGGTAACACCGTGCTGACCTTCCCCATGACCGGGGCCCAGATCATCTCGGTGCTCGAGGAGCAGTGTCAGCCGGACTTCGCCAGCCGCCCGGTCCTGCACCTGGGTGTGTCGGAGGGCTTCACCTACGACCTGGCCGTCACCATCGATGCCGGCATCTGCACCGGTATCTCGGTGACCAACGTCCAGCTCAACGGTGCGCCGCTTGATCCGGCCGGCACCTACATGGTGACCGCCAACAGCTTCCTGGCCGACGGTGGTGACAACTTCACCACATTCGCCGAGATCGACCCGGCCCTGCGGGTTGACGGTGGCAACGACCTGCTGGCCTTGATCAACTACCTCGGCACCTTCAGCCCCGTTGATCCTCCCTCCACCGATCGGGTCAACGAGCTTCCGTAACCACTCGCCGTACCAATTCTTGAAAACGTGAGTCGAGGCCCGGCGCTCTCCTTCGGGAGGGTGGCCGGGCCTCGGTCGCGCTCCAAGATGCCCTGATTGACGCGAGCGACGGGCAACGACTACGGTAGGCGACATTCCTCAGGGTGAAAGTTTTTTCACTGAGCGTCAAGATCGTAGACAAGTGCAAAGAAGCGCTTGAACGGCACTTATGGCCAGCCTGGGATCGCCGAAACTCCAGCCGTTTGCGTACAAGCGCCAGGTGTGAAACACCCTTGGGGCACGAGGAACGGAACACATGAGGAACAGGAACAAAGGACAACAAACCAGTCGGAAGGGGGAATTGTGACCGACCTAGATGAATTTGTTGAAGCACCGGGACGGGTGGAGCAGATACGAGAGGTCGAACGCCAGATCGAGGCCAACGAAATCCGCTATCTCTATTGCCAGTTCATTTCCGTGACGGGACGGATCATGGGCAAGGGCATCCCGGCCAAACACTTTGGTGTCATGGCCCGTAAGGGCTTCCAGCTGGTCTACGGCTCGACCGCCAACCTCTTCACCGACCGCCACGGAAACTACATCGGCTACGGGCCCGAAGCCCGGGAGCTGGTCGGCATCGCCGAACCGGAGACCTTCTGCCAGTTGCCCTGGGACCCCAGGACGGCGAGGGTGTTCTGCACCCTGTTTCGGGGTCGGGAGGAGGAGGTCGACGGGGGCGCCTTCCTCACCTCGGACTGCCGTGGCAACCTCAAGCGCATCCATGCCGAGTTCGAGGACAAACACGGCCTTCACCTTCGGGCCGGTACCGAGCCGGAGATGATGTGGCTGAAGGCCGACGCCAACGGCAAGCCAACCGTCGAGGGTCTGACAAACCCCAACTGCTATCACATCGATCAGTTCGCTGAACTGCAACCCCTCATCCACAAAGTGGTCGAGTACTGCGAGGCCATGGGACTCGACATGATACAGGGGGACCACGAGGACGCACCGGGTCAGCTCGAACTGAACTTCAACTTCGATCGGGCCGAACTCACTGCCGACCGGCTTTCCACCTACCGTCAGGTCTGCAAGCAGGTAGGGCGGGAGATGGGGGCCTTCCCCTGCTTCATGCCCAAACCATTCATGGGCGTGTCGGCCAACGGTTGTCACCACAACATCTCGCTGTGGGAGGGGGATGACAACAAGTTCATGCCCGAAGGCGATGACCCCCAGCTGCCTGGTCCCGTCGGCATGAAGGCCATCGGGGGCATCCTCGAACACCTTCGCGCCCTGACCTGTCTCAGCTCGCCGACGGTGAACTCCTACCGGCGACTGTGGGATACCGGGTTCTGGGCGCCGGTGTTCGCCGACTGGGGCTTTCAGAACCGAACGACCGCACTGCGGGTCTCGGCTCCTGGTCGTTTCGAGTACCGATCGGTCGACTCGTCCGTCAACCCCTACCTGTCCTTCGCCGGCCTTTTGAAGGCCATGGACGACGGCCTCGACCGCAACCTCGACCCCGGACCTCCCGAAGAGCGAAACATCTACGAGGCTTTGGACGCTGGCAAGGATGTCCAGAAGATCCCACTCAGCCTTGGGGAAGCGCTCCAGGCTCTCGACGAGGATGAGGTGATCAAGAGTGCCCTGCCCGGCGAGATGTACAACGTCTTCGAACACTACAAGCGCGACGAGTGGGAGCGGTTCATGGCAACCGTCACCGAGTGGGATGTGAACGAATATCTCGACATCCTGCCCTAGTTTCGTTTTGGTGATTACGCATCTTCAAGATTGACCGATTCCCCGGAGCGAAAAGGGACATCGCCGGGCATACCTGGTTTCGCTTGGCCGATCCGATCCAGCCTCCACCGACTGTCAAAGGAGTTCCCCCATGTGTGGCATTGCCGGAGTAATACACCGCGATGGTCCCGCCGACCTGGGTGCCGAGCTGACCCGAATGCTTCAATCGATGAGGCACCGCGGGCCCGACTCCACCGGGTACGCTCTCTACGGGCCATCGGACGACCTTGTGGTCATCCGTTTCGTCTTGTCCGAACCCCGAAAGGCCAAGGGTCTCGGCATGGCCGAGCGGCTGGAACGAAACCGCGTCGAGATAGAGACCCGGCTCAACAAGATCGGGGCCGACGTGGCCACCATGAGCAGCGAGACCGGTTACGCCTTCAGGGCCACCGTCCGCTATTCCGGTGAGTTGAAGCCCCTGGCCGACTACCTGGAAGACGTGCCCGGCTGCGAGGTGCTGTCGCTCGGTCATTCGCTGGAGATCGTCAAGGATCTCGGAGACGCCGAAACCGTGGCCGAGCAGTACCGGCTCCCGGGCTTTGTCGGGACCCACGGCATTGGCCATGTTCGAATGGCGACCGAGTCTGACGTCGACTTGGCCTCGGCCCACCCCTACTGGGCCTACCCCTTCTCCGACGTCGCCGTGGTCCACAACGGTCAGCTGACGAACTATCACCAATGGCGTCGCCGGCTGGAGCGCAGCGGTCATCGGTTCCAGTCCGAGTGTGACTCCGAGATCATCGCCGTCTACTTGGCCGAGAAGATGGAAAACGGCGCCTCACTGGAAGGGGCCATGAAGCAGAGCCTCGACGACCTCGACGGCGTCTTCACCTACCTTTGCGTCACCGCCACCGAGCTCGGCGTGGCCAAGGACGAGATGGCGGCCAAGCCGCTGGTGCTGTTCGAGTCCGACGACCTGGTGGCGGTGGCCACCGAGGAGATCGCCATCCGGGCCCTCACCGGCATGGATGTCGAAACCCGTGATCCCTACGAACGAGAGGTGCTCGTATGGCAGGTGTAGGCGCCCCCAGCGGATCGACCTCGGGCGTGAACTACGACGCCCGGGGTTTGGCCGAACCCAACGCCGAGGCCCCCGGCACGGCCGAGATCGACGGCAACACCGCACGTATTGACGCTACCGATCTGTCGACCCGCCTCATCAACCTGGAGCTGAAGCGCCTGCTCAATGTCGAGGGGATCGACGAGGTCACCATCGTGAATCCAGGGGCCAAACACTCAGTCGGCGTGGGGATTCTGCGCCGCTGCAAGATCAACGTCGAGGGCTCACCGGGCTGGTTCGCCTTCGGTCTGATCGACGGACCTGAGGTTCACATCAACGGCCGGGTTGGCTGGTCGTGTGCCGAGAACATGATGGCCGGATCCGTGGTGATCGAAGGGTGCGCCGGTTCCCTGACCGGGGCGGCCCTGCGAGGTGGCGACCTGGTGGTCAAGGGCGACGTCGGCGCCCGCACCGGCATCGACCAGAAGGGTGGAACCATCATCGTCATGGGCAACGTTGGCATCAACACCGGCTTCATGATGCAGCGGGGCCGCCAGATCATCTGCGGCAATGCCGGCCACAACCTGGGCGATTCGATGTACGACGGCGAGATCTACGTTGCCGGCAGCATCGCCTCCCTTGGTGTCGACTGCGTCCCCGGTGGCTGGACCGACGCCGACACCGAACTCATCAATCGCAAGTTCCGCATCTACGGGCTGGGCGACCCGCCCGAGTTCCAGAAGTTCGTTTGCGGAAAGCAGCTGCACAACTACGACTCGCTCGAGCCATCCGAGCGCAAGCTCGTGATCTAGGGGAACCAGGAGAGCAACATGGATCCCAATCCCACCGCCAAGACCGCCGAGGCCCAGGCAGCTCAGGATGCCATTGCCAACGTGGCCGCCAACGCTCGGAGCACCAACACCAACACCGACGTTTTGGGTCAGAGCCAGATCTTCACCCCAACGGTGATCAACGACATTCACGTCAAATCCCAGCTCGGTCGTTACCGCATGCGGGGCTTTTCCCTGTTCAAGAAGATCCCGCACTGGGACGAACTGGTGTTTCTGCCCGGCACCCTCACGAGGTTCGTGATCGAGGGCTACCGCGAGAAGTGCGAAACCACGACCATCATCGGCAGCCGGTTCGCCAAGAAACCGCTGGTACTCGATATCCCGATCTACATCACCGGTATGAGCTTCGGGGCCTTGTCGCTCGAGGCCAAGATGGCGTTGGCCAAAGGGGCGTCGATGGCCGGCACCGCGACCTGCTCCGGCGAAGGTGGCATGATCCCGCCCGAACGGGACTTGTCGACCAAGTGGTTCTACCAGGTGATCCAGAGCCGCTACGGGTTCAACCCGCATCACCTGATGCTGGCCGATGCCGTGGAGTTCTTCATCGGCCAGGGCTGCAAGGTCGGCCTTGGTGGCCACCTGATGGGCCAGAAGGTCACGGAGCAGGTGGCCGAGATGCGCTCGCTTCCGGCCGGCATCGACCAGCGATCACCGGCCCGTCACCCCGACTGGATCGGCCCGGATGATCTTTCGCTCAAGGTCCAGGAGATCCGGGAGGCCACCGATTATCAGGTGCCGATCCAGCTCAAACTGGGCTCGTCACGGGTCTATGACGATGTGCGCATGGCGGCCAAGTGCGGCCCGGACTCGATCTTTCTCGACGGGGCCGAAGGCGGGACCGGAGCCGGTCCCCACCTGGCCACGGAGGAGACCGGCATCCCGTTGATGGCGGCCATTCCCGAGGCCCGCCGGGCCTTGGAAGACGTTGGCCTGTCCGACGAGATCAGCCTGGTGGCCGCCGGCGGAATCCGCAACGGTGGTGATGTGGCCAAGTGCCTGGCCCTGGGGGCCGACGCCGTGGCCATTGGATCAGCGGCCTTGATGGCGTTGAACTGCAACAAGGAGATCCCCGGGGTTACCGACTATGAGGGCACCGTTGGAGTGCCGGCCGGGCAGTGCTATCACTGCCACACCGGACGCTGCCCGGTCGGGGTGGCGACCCAGGATGTCGAGCTTCGGAAGCGTCTCGACGTCGACGAGGCGGCCGAACGTGTCTACAACTTTCTGATCACTCTCACCATGGAGGTGCAGATGTTGGCTCGGGCCTGCGGAAAGACCGACGTTCACTCGTTGGAACCGGAGGATCTGGCCGCTCTCACCTATGAGGCATCGGCCATGGCCAAGGTGCCGCTCTGCGGCACCACCTACATCCCCGGTGTGACCGAGGAACGAGCCCTGGCCGAAATGCGCGAACTGATCGAGAAGCAGGGGGGCCGCTGATGGCCGCGAGCAGGTCCGACACCGGAAAGCGCACCGTCGGCATCGACGCCGAGGTGCTGGCCGGGAAACGCTACGACTATCAGGAGGATCGTTCCCTGGTCGAAGACATCGACCTGATGGCCCTCACCCCGGGCGAGGACCTGAACTGGTTGGAGGACATCCACCTGCTCTCCGAGGATGGGTACCCGGCGGTGTTCGACCGCTATTCGAACTCGTTCATCAAGATCTACTTCGACATACCGGTGGGACGGGAGGACGAGTTCGCCCGCAAGGTGTTGATGAAACATCTTGTCGAAGGCAACTCCTACGGTATCCAACTCAAGGATATCCACTGCAAATACCCCCAGACGGACCTGGGTTCGTGGGTGCCGCTCGACCAGTGCAAGACCGTCGGGACCGACTGGAGGCCACCGGTGCTGGAGGGATGGGAACCCAAGGGAGGCCACTGAGCCCGATGTCTCTTCCAGCCGCGTCGAGGTACGTCATCGTGGGTGCCGGCATTCACGGGCTGTCGACCGCCATGCACCTGGCCCGCGGTCTGGGCTCCGGTGACGGCATCATCCTCTTGGACAAGAAACGCGTCGGCGCCGGGGCATCCGGCATCGCCTGCGGTGTCATCCGTAACAACTACTTTCAGCCCGCCATGCGGGAGCTGATGGCCCACTCGGTGTCGGTTTGGGAGAGCGACATCGACGCTTACTCCTACCATCCAGTCGGCTACATGCAGATCAGCCACGAGGCCATGCGCGACGACGTCGCCTCGATCTACGAACAACAGAGGGCCATCGGCTACGAGTCGATCTTCGTAGAAGGCGCCGAAGCCTGCCAGCGATACATGGAGGGCATCTTCTGGGACTGGCAGGCCAAGGGCGTCACCTCGGTGCTGCACGAGAAGAGGGGAGGCTACGCCAACAACATGAAGTCACTACGGGGACTGGAGGCCAAGTGCCGCGACGCCGGGGTTGCCATTCACGTCGACGTGGAGCTGACCGGCTTTGTCAACGACGGGGCCGGGGTGGTCACGGCGGTCGAGACCAACCGGGGAACGGTGCAGTGCGACCATGTGGTCATCGCCGTCGGCCCCTGGGTTCAGGCGCCATGGGCCATGCTCGATCTGCCGACCACAACCGTGATCGCCGGTCCCAACGGCGAACAAACCGAGCGGCCGACCTGGACCTACTGGGCCCTGCAGGAAGGCACCCTCGGGGTCGATCCCGGGTACCTGGTCGACAATGAGGGCAGGATGCCCCCGGTGATCCACATCGACACCGACGCAGCGCTGTTCGACGACGATGGGGAGCTGGTGACCGAGGGTCCGTGGGGCATCTACTACAAACCCGACTTCGCCTTTGGCGGGGTCCAAGGTGGTTACATGCCCTACGTCGTCGACAAGCCGGCCCATGAGGTTGCGGTCGATCCGTATGGTCCCGAAAGCCCCGACTTCGTGGTCGGTGGCGATTTCTACCGAACCTGGACCTCGGCTCTGGCCCATTGCCAGAAACGGTTCGAAGGCAAGTCGAATCTGATCCGGCGCGAGCCGTCGGGCGGCATAGGGTCGTTCTCCCCCGACAGCTTCCCCATCTTCGATACCTTCCGGGAGAACGTCTACTTCATCGCCGACTCCAATCACGGCTACAAGATGATCGGAGTCGGTGCCCTGGTGGCCGAAGAGTTGCAGGGTCGGGCCTCGGCCCTGCTCGAACCGTTTCGTTACAGCCGCTATGCCGAGGGCAGGTTGCATCCGGTGAGCAACTCCCCCTATCCCTGGTCATAGTCCAAGACCGATTCCAGTGTTCGCCTGCACTGTGGGGCCGGCCTCGACAAACTGGCTGAATCGACGGTGCCAAGACGGTCGCTCAGGTGCCCGCCATCAGGAATCCTGTTCGGAGCGAGCGGCGCCCTGGATGTTGAGGAAGATGTCGCCGATAAGGAGCACGGCGGCCAGAAGGGCAAAACCCGTACCGAGCCACAACCCGAGCCCTACGTCGAAATCGGTGCCCCGAACCCGGCTGATATCGCGGATCAGCAGGACCACGACAAAGCCAGGGGCGATCCAGGCCGCTTTGATTCCTTTGGTAACGAGCACAATTCCGATGACCGTTGCCAGTATCACCACGAAACCGTCGTCATGGGCCAGGCCCCACGAGTCGACCCCATCGCGGCTGGTCCACGTGAGCACGGTGGTGGCGGCGGTGAGGGCCAACGCCCCCACCGCTGCCAGCTTGTACGGTGAGCGGAGAATGGCGGGGCTAGAGGCCGCCACCGCCGACCGTCTCGATGCAGATGATGACAAAGATGATGCACAGCACGCTGGCGATCAGCAGCGCTCGCTCGAAGGACTTGGAGTGGGTCTGTTCCGGCGGGAATTCGACTTGTTTACCGGCCATGCCTAGATCATCCCTTCGTCTTTGATCCGCTTGACGTGTGCGTCGAGGTTACGGTTCTCGAGATACATGCCTCCGAAGACGGTGACCGCCATGACGACGAACCCCACAATGGTCAAAATGATGGTGGCGGTGTTGCCACCGGGGCCGAAGGTAAAGTAGCCCTCGCCAAGATCGCGGGCCGCTTGACCGGCCTCCTCCCATGATTCGTACGGAAACGTATCCATCAGCTTCTCCTCTCGTTCTCGACGGACTGTAGGGCTTCGGGGGTCCGGCCATGGTTGCGGCGATACCAGAAGGCGGCGGCGCCGACCACCAGGTACATGACCACTATTGATATCAGCAGTTC
>Ga0224512_10005685_pt1 | contig 10178 bp, 7 predicted proteins | sample SF_May12_sed_USG_4_FD_169103 | JGI IMG/M metagenome (GOLD analysis project Ga0224512, IMG submission 169103) | Sediment microbial communities from San Francisco Bay, California, United States - SF_May12_sed_USGS_13 | ecosystem: Environmental > Aquatic > Marine > Sediment | place: USA: California...
CCCTTCGGTATGGCGTAATAATCACTCCAAATTTCACCGCCCTCTTTGCCCAACACGTACACTATCTCGGGGATATCGGTGTGAAGCTGTTTGCCGTCGCCGGTCCAGCACATCGACATCCACGCGTCACCGTTGCGCAGCGGCGGTTGATAGTCGCTGCTGATGGCAAACAAATGAGGTTTCACTTCAAGCAATAGTTTTTCCGCGTCCGCCAGTTCGTTCGGGTCCACCGAGTTGAAGGAATAACCGAAATACTTCAGCGCGTTACCAATGGTGGTCAACTGGTAGTCGTGCACCATCGTGCGACCCGAGAAGTCTGTTTTGGTAATGTCCCAGAATTCCTTCCAGGTTGTTAATGCTTTGCCGCCGGTATGCTTGGTATTTAGCGCATATCCCGTAGTACCCCAGTTCTTCGGCATGGCGTAAGCGACGCCCTCCACGGAACCGGCATCGGCAAAACGCGGATCGAAAGCGCTCGCATCAAAATGGCTGATTTTGGATAGATCGAGTGGTTGAATCAGATCCTCTGAAACATAGGTGGTGATGGTGTAGTTGGTGGGCACGAATACGTCCCAGCCGCTGCCACCTGCCTGCAGCTTGGCCAGCATTTCCTCGTTGGAACCGAACACGTTCACCTGTACATTGGCGCCGGTCATTTCGGTAAACTGCTCGAAGTTGGCCGGGTCGTGATAGTTCGGCCAGGTCGCCAGCACGACACGGTCGCCAATGTCGCCAGCCGCCCAGGATTGTCGCGGCATCAGCCCCGGTATCGCTGCGCCCATGACTGCGGTCGCCAGGCCAAGACCGGTGACGCCAAGAAATTGACGGCGGGTTATTGAACCCCGTTGATAACGCCGCAGTTCCTGCATGAATTTTTTACGAGTAATCGGTAGATCAGTTTTATTGGACATGTGGTCCTCCTGTTGATGAATTTACAAATACAATTTTCACTTGCTCTATTCACTGCCAAGAACTAAGGCAGTGTCCCGGCTCCAAGCCACGAAGACAGACTCGTTTATTTCGAATGGCCGTTCGCTGAGTGCGTGCTGCCGCGGTGATCGGACCAGGAATTCTCCGAGCCGTTCATCACGCAGTAGATATTCAATCTGTTCTCCAAGAAAAATACGATTCATTACTTGCGCTTTGGCTTTTATCGCACAGTCTGTGGGTAACTGCTCCTGGTTACGCGCCAGCGTCACCTGTTCCGGGCGTACACTGACGCAAACCCTGTCTCCAACCTTGTGCTCGTTGGAATCTGCGTTGGCCTTAAGTGCAACCGTAGAACCGCCGTCAAGCTTAATGTCGATTGTCGACTTATTTTTGTGTTCGACCGCGCCGTCAAAGAAATTTGACTTGCCGACAAAATCCGCCACATACCGATTTTTCGGCCGATCATAAAGATCCAACGGGCTGCCGATCTGGACAATCTCACCGTCCCGCATGATGCATACGCGGTCGCTCATGGACAGCGCTTCCTCCTGGTCGTGGGTCACCAAAATAAACGTGATGCCGACATTGCGTTGCAGGTTCTGTAATTCAATTTGCATCTCCCGGCGCAACTTACGGTCAAGCGCCGCCAACGGCTCGTCCAGCAACAACACTTTGGGCTTGTTGATCAGTGCCCGGGCGAGCGCCACTCGCTGTTGTTGTCCACCCGACATCTCCCAGATACGCCTGTAGTCGAAACCCCCCAGCTGGACCAGTTCCAGTACCTCGTTGACCCGCTGACCGATTTCTTTCGACGAGGGTTTGGGTGAGCGCTGCTTGAGTCCGTAGGCCACGTTGTCCACGATGTTCAGATGCGGAAACAAAGCGTAGTGCTGAAACACCATATTGACTGGTCGCCGGTAGGCGGGTACGCCGTTGACACATTCGCCCTGGAGGAACACCTCGCCTTCGCTAGGCTGGTCGAATCCGGCAATTAACCTAAGTGAGGTGGTTTTACCGCATCCGGAGGGGCCTAGAAACGACAGAAACTCTCCGGACGCGACGTCCAGGTCGAGATTGCGCGCCGCAACAACGTCTCCGTAGTACTTGGAAGCGTTTCGAAATGACACAACGGTGTCGGGGCGGGCGCCCTTAGTTGTCAAGAATTATTCTCGTCAAGCAACCGGCAGCAGAACCAGCGATTCGTCGGCCCAGGAGATCCAGACTTCGCTCCCGCGCTCTATCGGTTGGCCCGAGGACGACTCCACTTCTTGGGCCGCAACCGAGAGCGGCTTCTCGCAGCCATCCACGGTCACGTAGATATGACTTCGATCGCCCAGATAGGCTGCCGTTTTCATCTCGCCCTGTACCGAGCATCGGCCGTCCGAGCTGGATTCGTACGACAGCGAAAGCTTCTCCGGGCGAACCGCAACGACGACCTGTGCACCTTGGCGAACAAAATCGGCGCTGGCGACAGCCCGGACCCGACCCAGGCCCCTCGCCTCGAGCACCGCCCGCTCGCCCTCGACCTCGATGACGCGGGCGTCGATGAAATTCATTTGGCCGATGAAATCCGCCACCTCGATGCTTACCGGGCAGTTGTAGAGCTGCTGCGGTGATGCGACCTGCAACGCCTTGCCACGCGCCATCACCGCCACTCGATCCGACAGCGTCAAGGCCTCTTCCTGATCGTGAGTCACGAAGATGAACGTGATACCCACCGACTCCTGGAGCGCTCGCAACTCGAGCTGCATCTCCTCCCGGAGCTTCTTGTCGAGCGCACCGAGCGGCTCGTCGAGTAGCAGCACCTTAGGGCGTTTGACGAGCGCCCGGGCGAGTGCGACTCGTTGCCGTTGACCACCCGATAGCTCTTCGGAGCGACGCGTTCCGAATCCGGGCAGCTTGACCATCTCCAGCGACTCGTCGATGCGTCGATCGAGCTCCGCCTTGCTGAGCTTGTCGTAGCGCAGCCCGTATCCGATGTTCGCGCGGACATTGAGATGGGGGAAGATCGCATAGTTCTGAAACACCATGTTGGTCGGCCGCTGGTAGGGCGGGACCTCCGACATCGGCGCATCGTCGATGAAGATCTCTCCGCTGGTCGGTGACTCAAAGCCCGCCAGCATCCGCAGCAACGTGGTCTTGCCGCAGCCCGAGGGGCCGAGCAGCGAAAAAAACTCCCCTCCACTGATCGTGAGATTGATGTCGTCAACGGCCACCACCGGACCAAAATGTTTTGAAACGCCGGTGAGAATAATAAAAGCGTCGTTGTTGCTCATGGATTACGGTCGAGAGTCGAGTGAACGGATGGCGCCGGGTCGCGCGAGCCATTGAGCGATAAAGACGAGCACGAACGACACCGCGAGAATGCAGGCGCCGAGTGCCAACACGCGTGGTAGCAACAACGGGAAGCGCAGTTGGCCCCATATGAATATCGGCAGGGTGGGGTCGGTGCCGGCGAGAAAGAATGCCATGATGAACTCGTCAAAGGAGATGGTGAAACACAGCAGGTAGCTCGCCAGCACGCCCGGAAACACCATCGGCAGAGTTACCCTCCAGAACGTCGACCACGCGTTCGCCCCGAGATCGGCAGAGGCCTCCTCCATCGACTTGTCAAATCCTTCGAAGCGGGGAATGAGGGTTGCCATAGCGAACGGAACGCTGATTAGAATGTGTCCCAGCGTGACCGTGTACAGCGATAGATTGATTCCGAGCCGCGTTACAAGAATGAGCAATGCTACGCCGAGGATAATTCCGGGTATGACCAATGGCAACATGATTACAAAAACGACCGGCTGTTTGCCCGGCATCCGATAGCGAGTGACGGCTTTTGCGCCGAAGATTCCCAGAACCGTGGCTAGCAACGCGGTCGTGGCTCCGACCTTGATGCTATTCGTCAACGCGGCAAACATCGGCTCGCTAGCCAACATCTGCTCGTACCACTTGGTCGTGAAACCCTTCAGCGGAAAGGCAGCATACACCGCGTCGTTGAACGAGAAAAGCGGCAAGAACAGCACGGGGATATAGAGAAACGCAAGGTACATCAGCGCGTACACGTGCAACGGACGATTGGACCGTTCGATATAGCTTACTTCCCTCATACGATTCGCCCCGCCGCCTTGCGCGTCACCCATATATACACCACCGAGATCACCGCAACCGTGATCATCATGGCCATCGCGAGCGCCGCGCCCATCGGCCAGTCGTTCACTTTGCCGAACTGAGCCTGAATATTGTTCGCCAGCATGATGCCACTGGGTCCGCCGACCAGCGCCGGTGTGACGTAGTCGCCCACCGTCGGTATGAAGATCAGCAGCGTTGCGGCGATGATCCCCGGCAGCGAAAGCGGCAGGGTCACACCCAGAAAGCGCTTGACCGGGCCGTCTCCGAGGTCCGTCGCCGCCTCGAGCAGGGAGCGATCGATCTTCTCGAGCGATACGTAGATCGGCAGAATTGCAAACGCTGCCCAGGCGTGCGCAAGCGTGATCACCACGGCCGTGGGGCTGTAGAGGAGAAACTCCAGCGGCTGCTCGATCAGACCCAAGCCCTTCAGGCCTGAGTTGATGACACCATTGAAACCCAGAATGACCTTCCATGCGAACACCCGCAGCAGGTAGCTCGTCCAAAATGGCAGAGTCATAAGGATGATCCAGATGAGCTTATGCCGGTGGACATGAAACGCCACGTAGTACGCCATCGGATAGGCAAGCAGTACCGTGACGACGGTGCATGCGCCCGAAATCGCGAGCGACCGGAGCATCAGTGCCATGTAGATGGGTTTGTCGATGACGTCTTGGTAGCGACCGAGGGTGAACGTCGTATCGAAATCGAACGCATGCTGGGTCCAGAAGCTGACCGCGACCATGATGGCGAACGGGGCGCACATGCCAAACATCATAACGACTAGGGTTGGGGAGAGCAGCGTGTAGCCGCGGATCGCCTCGCTGCGCAGGAACACGGCTCGCAATTTTCCGCGCCAGCTCGTGACCGAAGCGATACCGAGCGACGCGCCCGGCGTTGCCTGATTGACTCGATGAATATTCACGCTGGCATGACGCAGATCAAATCGCCTCTAATTCGTCGCCCGTCGGTTTGTTTGCGAAGCTCTGGAGATGTCATTGGCTCGGCTGTCGTCAGCATGAACTTATCTTAAACGGTTTTGATGTTGTAACTGACTAACTAGTCAGATAGTATTTTGCCTAGGACTGCCGATGTCAATGGGGTCGATACCTTCACCACAGCCATCAATCGTCACCGCGGCGTCTTGGTCGCGACGGATGTTCATCCACTATCGAGGAGGATAAGTTCCATGAAGAAATCCGAAATTTGCGCTAAAGAACTGACCGATAAGTTGCAATCGGGTCAGATGACGCGGCGTCGCTTCAATCAGATATTGAGCGCGGCGGGTGTGAGTTTGGTTGCGGCGCCGATGATGGGGCGCAACGCCTTGGCGGCGGCCGAAGACCAGGGCACTTATTTCACCTGGGGCGGCTACGACGTTCCGGATCTGTTCGGACCCTACATCGCGAAGCACGGTGAGCCGCCAAACTTCGCGGCGTTCGGCGGATCAGAGGAGGGGCTTACGAAGATGCGCGCGGGCTACGTCGTCGATGTATCGCATCCGTGCAATCAAGCCATTCCCAGGTGGGTCGCGAGCGGACTGTTTCAGACGCTCGACACCAGTAAGCTATCGAACTGGTCCGACGTGATACCGGAGCTGTGGAATCTCGAAGGCGCGGTCGTGGATGGCAAGCCTTACTTCGCTCCGATGGATTGGGGACAGACCTCGGTGACCTACCGCACGGATTTAGTCGACCTCGAAGGCAAGGAGGAATCCTGGGGAATACTTTGGGACGAACGCTACAAAGGACGTATCGGAGTGCTCGCCTCGGCGGCTGACACATGGTGGTGCGCGGCGATCTACGCCGGGGTGGATTTCAAGAATCTCTCGACCGACGAGAACGTAAAAAAGGTGGCAGAACTGCTGCGCAAACAGCAACCGTTGATTCGGGTCTATACGGACGATACAACCAGTCTCGAGCAAGCTCTCGCATCCGGTGAACTCGTCGCTGCCATGACCTGGAACAGCTCACCGGTTACCCTCAAGGATCAAGGCGTGCCGGTAAAGTTCGCCAACCCGAAAGAAGGTGCTCTTACCTGGGTTTGCGGCGCGATGATGCACAAGGACGCGCCCCATCCCGACAAGGCGCACGACATCATCGATTCGTTGCTCAGCGTCGAGTCCGGCGTGTGGATCATCGATGCGAACGGCTACGGGCATTCCAATCGGAAGGCCTTCGACGCGATCTCCGACGAGCGCTTGGCGGAACTTGGTCTGAGCAAGACGCCACTCGACATCCTCAGCGCTGGAAAATTCCAGGTTCCGCAGACGCAGGAATTCGAATCGGCGATGAACAAGGAGTTCGAGCAGATCAAGGCCGGATTCTGACGGGTTAGACGCCTGCTAGGCCGCGGCATGCGTAGTGCCGCGGCCCTTCTTTGCGCTGTGCGGTCCGGCAACGCGTCCATCGCCACGAAACGAGTCATGTTGAAACCCACGAGAAGCCTGCTCGCCTGGCGTTTGTCTGGGCGTGTGGCGAAGTCCACGAACACCGCCAACAGATAGACCGATCAGGCAAGACCGTGAGCCGAGATCCGCGCTATGACGTGCTTTTTGAGCCGGTGAGGATCGGACCGGTGACCGCGAAGAACCGCTTCTATCAGGTGCCGCACTGCACCGGTCTGGGTTGGTTGCGACCGCGGATGGTCGCGGCGCTGCGGGGAATGAAGGCCGAGGGTGGGTGGGGAGTCGTCTGCACCGAGTACTGCTCGATACATCCGACATCCGACGATCTGCCCCACCCCTACGCGTCGTTGTGGGACCGGGGCGATATCAAAGCGCATGCCTTGATGACGGAACAGGTGCACGCACACGGCGCCCTCGCCGGCGTGCAACTCTGGTACGGTGGCGCGCGCTCCGCAAACTTGTTCACGAACGAAGTGGCCATGGATGTGAGTAGCCGGCCGAACTCCATCGGAGCGCCCTATCAGACCCGCGCGATGGACAAGTCTGATATCCGCGAGCTCAGGCGCTGGCACAGACACGCTGCGTTGCGCGCCAAGGAAGCCGGTTTTGATATCGTGTATGTTTATGCCACCCACGACTATCTGCTCTCGAATTTCCTCTCCGCCCGGACCAATACGCGCACGGACGAGTACGGCGGCTGCTTGGAGAACCGTGCGCGTCTGGTGCGAGAGCTGATTGAGGACACCAAGGACGCGGTTGGCGACAAGTGCGCAGTCGCGGTGCGTTTTGCGGCGGACGCGGGTGGGGGCGCCGATGGGGATCCGGTAATCGGCGAACACCGCGATATGCTGGCGTTATTGGCCGAGTACCCGGATCTGTGGGACATTAATATTAGTGATTACTCTTACGAGATGGGGGTCTCGCGCTTCGTCAAGGAAGGGGCGCTCGAAGCGTATGTGTCCTACGTCAAATCGATCACCACCAAACCCGTAGTGAGTGTTGGCCGCTTTACGTCACCCGATACGATGGTGACGCAGGTCAGGCGCGGTATCGTGGATTTCATCGGTGCGGCGCGACCTTCGATCGCGGACCCATTCTTACCCAAGAAGATCGAAGACGGACGGACGGATGACATCCGCGAATGCATAGGCTGCAATGTCTGTTACATCGGCGACAGCAAGAGCACGCCCATTCGCTGCACCCAGAACCCCACGATCAGCGAAGAATGGCGTCGGGGCTGGCATCCCGAGAGGATTGCGCCGAAAGGCTCTGATTCGACGGTCTTGGTTATCGGCGCGGGACCGGCCGGTCTCGAAACGACCCGCGCGCTCGGCCAGCGGGGATACCGAATCCTGCTGGCCGAGGCCAAGCGGGAGCTCGGTGGCCGGATTACGCGTGAAGCGGCCCTGCCGGGCTTAAGCGAATGGGCTCGGGTGCGGGACTACCGCGTGCAGCAGATTCAGTCGATGGCGAATGTCGAAACATACCGCGACAGCGCGATGGAAGCGGACCACGCTCTTGCCGTGGGGGCCGACCACATCGTCGTGGCTACGGGGTCACACTGGCGCGCGGACGGCGTAGGACGATTCAACGAAACGCCACTCACCGAATTCGGCCCGCCGGCTCAGGTTTTCACTCCGGACGATATTATGAAGGGAGGCGTGCCCGAGGGCCCAACCGTCGTGTTCGACGACGATCACTACTATATGGGGAGCGTAGTCGCCGAACGGCTCCGGTCCGAGGGCGTTCCCGTGACGTTCGTGACACCGGAGACCAAAGTCTGCGCCTGGGGCGAACAAACATCCGAACAGATTCGCACTCATCGACGACTTCTGAAACTCGACGTGCACATCATTACTGCGCACGGGCTCACCGCTTATGACGGCCGGCATGCGCTCATCGGCTGTATCTATACCGGGCGCGTTCAACGCATCGTGGCCAACGCGGTGGTTACCGTAACCGCGCGCAATCCCGATGATGAGTTGTACCGCACACTCGAACGTCGGATCGACACCGGGACGGGCACCGCGGTGCGTTCGCTGACGCACATTGGAGATTGTGAGGCACCGGGGATTATCGCCAGCGCCATCTTCTCCGGCCACCGCTATGCGCGCGAACTGGACACCGAGGTTAATAAGGATAATCGAATCAAGTACGATCGGGTGTTCTTCGAGGATGAATTAGGCTAGCGATGGAACCTACGGCCAAGTATCTAAAAACGCTGCTGTCCTATTACGAAGAAGAGGTTATGGGGGAAGGTTATTTCTATGCGCTGGCTGAGCACTTCGAAGAGAGTGCAAAGCTTATTTTATTGGCCAAGATCGAGCGCCGAGCGGCGGATTCGATTCGACCTCTGCTTGAAAAATACGGTCTGAACCCAAGCGATGAATCGCTGCTCAAACTTCAGGGCAAGGCGTATGTAGAACGACATCGAACTTATACGTGGTCGGAATTTATGAAATACATTATCGATCGATATCCAGATTACCTGGAAGAATTCGCGGCATTGGAGCGGATGGCGCCTGACGAGGATTTGTATGCTCTAACAATCTTGACGGATCACGAAGTGGCGGTGATCGATTTTGCTAAGAAAGAAATTGCGAATGACCCAAACAGTTCAGCGCCCCTCCACCACTACCTAAGGTAACGAAGAATTACTTTGAGACAGAGACGTGAGCGATTCCTGGCAATCGTCGACGTTGGTTTTAGCGATATTCTGGACGATCTCGATTGCGCCTTCATGAGTAGTCTGGAGGCTCGAAATTCCCAGTGGTCACAGCTCGGAGACATGCTCTAGCGGAGCCCCTTCGCCCCCGATGGACTCCAACGGTGTGTTCACTGCCGTTAACCATCGCGCGAGCATTTGGATAATCCCCTCTGGAGTAAATGGCTTGCTGAGGAAATCGCTCATGCCTGCTGCCAAACAACGCTCTCGGTCCTCACCCTTCGCGTTCGCGGTTAACGCGATTATCGGAATCAAGGTGTTCGCCCGCGCAGCAACCTCTCGACGCCGTATCTCCGCTGTTGCCTCAAACCCGTCCATCTGCGGCATTTGACAATCCATCAATACCAAGTCATAGGGTTGCGCAAGATAAGCTTCCAACGCTTCTTGGCCGTTCTCGACCACATCCACCTCGAGTTCATATCCCTCAAGCATTGCCACGGTGACTATTTGATTGACCTGGTTATCCTCCGCAAGCAGGATGCGACCTTGCAGGGTGAAAATCGTTTCTGAGGCAGTCTGTTCGGCCTCAACTCGTTCTACACACGGCGCGAGGGCGCGCGGGAGTTCCACCCAAAATGTGCTGCCTTCGCCGGGCGTGCTCTCCACTCCAAGCTGTCCCTCCATCAGCCCAGCCAACCGCTTGCTGATGGCGAGCCCAATCCCCGTGCCCTCAACGCCATCTGGCTCGACGTTCAAGCGTACAAAAGGCTCAAATATTAGAGCGATACCCTCCTCGTCCAGTCCCGAACCCGTATCGGTCACGCTGATGCGAAGCCCTGCTTCCACTTCCCGGCAAGAGACTGTCACCCGGCCGTTGTCACAGTTGTACTTGATCGCGTTAGTCAGCAGATTCAAGAGGATCTGCTTTAATCGCATCCGATCAGCTGTGACTGCCGCCGCCACGTTCCCGGTAACGAGGTTCTCTATAGTGATCCGATGGCGCTTAGCCAAAGACTCTAATAGGACGATGCATTCGCCCAACACGTCTGCTAACTCGAC
>Ga0224512_10005686_pt1 | contig 10177 bp, 7 predicted proteins | sample SF_May12_sed_USG_4_FD_169103 | JGI IMG/M metagenome (GOLD analysis project Ga0224512, IMG submission 169103) | Sediment microbial communities from San Francisco Bay, California, United States - SF_May12_sed_USGS_13 | ecosystem: Environmental > Aquatic > Marine > Sediment | place: USA: California...
TCCGTCGTGCAGGAAGTGGATAATGCAGCTTGCGGTGAGCGTGGCACGAGCACGCTGCGGATTCATGTTGGCGATTCTTTCAATCGCCTTTCAAACTGTCAATCCCAAGATAAGTACTGAGTATGACGTTCGGTGTGTGGGCCCGAGGGTGCGATTATTTCGCCAGTTCCCGCATCTTCTCCAGGAGCTTTACCATCCCCAGGGTGTCCTGCCGGCAGTACGCGCGCAGGTCTTCCTCCGCCTTCTCCCGTTCCTTGCGGCCTTCGATCTTTTCCAGGGCGAGGTAGGCGAGAGAGGCCTCTTTCCCCTCCTGGATCGTCATCCCCTCGTAGGAAAGCTGCGGCACCAGGACCGGTAGAACGTTTTTCAGCGAATAGGAGCCGTCCATCCGCCAGTCGTAGATGTCCCGGCGGCGGAACGGGACCATGAGATCGAGCATCCCCTCGGCGATCGCGAGCAGCCGCTCCCGGTGCGCGAGGAACCGCTCGGCCAGGTCTTTGAGCACCCGGGCCTCGAACGTCTTGTTGTAGGCGAGGACGCAAGCATCTTCGGGGATGGCGGCGAGCAGGCGTTCGGTCAGCGCGTCGCGCGGGTCTTGTCCCGGAGGCGCCAGGAACTCGGAGTGGCTTAAAGGGCCGCCCGGGGAATCTTGCCGGTGAAGGGAATAGAGGAACGGGATCTGCTGGTAGGGCCGGGTGCCGTCGAAGAGGGGGATGGGAGAATCGTAGGTCTCGAAATCGAGGAAGCACAAGGGATAGCGTAAGCCCTCCAGGAACTCCCGGATCGCGTCCAGGTCCACGTGCTCGCGCCGGTTCCGGTGGAACTCGGCCTGCATCAGCTGGGTGCTGTTTAGCGCCTCGAGCGGGACGTCGTCCATCCGCACGATCCCCTTCCGGTAGAGGTCCCACTTGTCGACTCCCCTGCCCTTGAGATCAAAGATCGAGTGCTCGGGGATGTGCCGCCAGCAATGGTCGATAAAGTCGCACTCGTAGGGGTCGGTGCAGTGCGGGCCGATGTCGATCGCGGGGAGTCCGGCGGCCAGGACCTTGCGCATGCGGTCGATCTCCGCGGGGATAGCGGACTGCTTCTCCCGGACGATATCGGTAACCTCCTGCACGGCGAACAGCTCCTTCGGAACGATCTCCCCCCTTCGGACGTACCCGGTGTCGATGTGGACGAGGAAGGCGCGGCGCAGGTCGAAGTGGCACCCGGAGAGGACGAAGTACTGGATGGCCACGTCGTCCGGGAAGTGCGGTTTGACGCCTGCGGCGCTTTTCACCTCGTAGAGTTCCCAGCCGTCGCGGGTCTTTCGGAGGATGTCGGCCCGGACGAGGACGCCTTCACTGGAGAAGGTCGCCTCGTAGATCGTTTGCGCGCCTTTGGCGAGCAGGTCCCGGGTCTGGGCGAGCTGCTGCACCTTGGTGCGGCCGTTGAAAGGGACCTCCACCCCGCCGGGGAAGAGCAGCTGGGCGTAGCGGCCGACCTCGGTGCCGGCATCCCACCGGGCGATGAGATCGGGCGGCGGCGCGGTGCGCACTTCCGGCTGCTTGCGGTCCAGCCAGAGCGACTTGGGGCACTGGAGGCCCCGCATGTAGAGGGTTTTGCTTAAGTGGGCGGGCGATCTCACTTTGCAACTTCCGACAGGAAATTCCCCACGGTCTGGACGACCATTCCCGCGGTCTTTTTCGGCTTGTTCATGAGCGGGCCGAAATGGCGCCTGTCCCCTGTCAGAAACCGCGTTGCCCCGCACCGGACGGCCGAAGCGAAAACGGGCCGGTCCTTCTCCGGGAGCCGGATGGGACACAGCTCTGCCGGAACGTCGGGGACCAGGCGGACCGTGTCGAGGATCTTTTCCAGCCGCCCCAGAGAATCCGGGTATTTCCGCTCCAGGTTCAGGCGCGCCTCCGCGACGCAACAGGCGTTCGTCACTCCCTCCCAGTGCCCTGCCGCCGCAGGTTCGATGACAAGGGCGGCCTTCCCTTCCGGGTTGTGGGCCGCCGTGAAAAGCACGTTCGCGTCCAGGAAGAGCCGGGTCAACCTTTTCGGCCTGCCGTCTTGAGGATCCAGGCTCTGTCGTCGGGCGTAAGCCGGTCCTCCCTGTCCCACCCGGTGATCTCCTCGTCCGTGTAGGCGGCAAGCTCCACGACGGCCGCGGGGCGGATCACCAGCTCCCCGTCCCGGTCCTCGACCACGACGATGCCTCCCGCCTTGATGCCGAGACGCCGGCGCATGGCTGCCGGGAGGGTGACCTGCCCCCTCTCGGAAACAACGATGTTCTCCCTCATCTTTATCCTCCATCGGATTTTCTGATAATCAGATTATCTGATATTCGGAAAAACTGCAACCTCCCCAACCGGTTCGATCGGCGGAACGGTTACTTCCCCGCCACCGGCAGCCCTTTGGAACGCAGGTAGTCCTTGACCTGGCCGATGCCGAGCAGCCGGAAGTGGAAGACGGAGGCAGCCAGGAGAACGGAAGCGCCGCCCTCCGTGACCGCCTGGTAGAAATCCTCCAGCTTTCCGGCCCCGCCGGATGCCACCACCGGCAGCGAGACCGCATCGGAGATGGCGCGGGTGAACGGAAGGTCGTACCCGGCTTTCGTGCCGTCGCCGTCCATGCTCGTGGGGAGGATGACGCCGGCGCCCAGTTCCTCGCACCGGATTGCCCAGGCGACCGCGTCCTTGCCCACGGGCTTCGTTCCGCCCGCCACCACGACCTCGAATCCCGAAGGCATGGAGTTGTTTCGGCAGCCGTCGATGGCGACGGTGATCTTCTCCTTCCCGAACTTTCTTGATGCTTTTTTCACCAGGTCCGGGTCCTTGACCGCCGCGCTGTTCATGGAAACCTTGTCGGCCCCTGCATCGAGCACCATCTCGATATCCTCGAGGGTCCCGATCCCGCCCCCGACGGTCAAGGGGATGTCGATCACGGCGGAGACGGCCTGGACCCAGGAGAGGCGGGTCTTCCGGTTTTCCAGCGTTGCGGCGATGTCCAGCATGGCCAGTTCGTCCGCCCCTTCCTCCTGGTAGAACGCGGCATTCTGGACCGGGTCCCCCGCCTCCTGCAGGTTTACGAAGTGGACTCCCTTGACCACCCGGCCGTCCTTCATGTCGAGACAGGGCATGATTCGTATCGGTTCCATGGCATCCGCTCCTCTTTTTACGCAGGTAGTGGGGTGTGGAAAATATACCGCATATTCCCAAAATCTTCTTCCTATACGGTTTCTCCGGCGAAATTCACCGTTGATAGGCAGGAACTCCCTATGTCTTAATGGGTGAGGGGGCATGATGAGCCGCATCAGCCGTTTCCTCTCCGCCGGCGCAACCATTCTGTTTTCCTTCTCCCTGCTCGTTTCCTGCCAGAAAGCCGAGGAAGTGACGAAACCGGTAATCCGCCCGGTGCGGTATACGAGAATCTCTTCGACGGGCGGCGCCCGTCTGCGCTCGTTTTCCGGAACCGCGCGCGCAGGGATGGAGTCCAGGATCAGCTTCAAGGTGGCGGGCACCCTCGTATCGCTTCCGATCAAGGTGGGCGACGTCGTCAAGAAAGGGCAGATCATCGCTGCGCTTGACCCCAAGGACAACGAAATCGAGAAACAGGAGGCGGAGGCATCTCTTGCCCGCGCGCAGGCGGAGGCACGAAACGCCGCCGCGAACTACGACCGGGTGCGCCAGCTTTATGAGAACCAGAATGCTTCGCGAAATGACCTGGATGCGGCACGGGCCTCCGCGGAATCGGCCGAGGCCACCGTCCGCTCGGAAAGGACAAAACTCGATCAGGCGCGGTTGCAGCTTAGCTACACCAGACTCCATGCTCCCGTAACCGGCTCCATCGCGTCGGTCGAGGTGGAGACCAACGAGAATGTTCAGAAGGGACAAACGGTCGCCCTGCTCCATTCCGGCTCCACGATCGAGGTGGAGGTCGCCATCCCGGAAAGCCTGATTTCCGAAATTCGGAAGGACTCCCGGGTAACCGTGATGTTTGACGCCTTGCCGGGGAAGGAGTTCTCCGGCACAGTCACCGAGGTCGGCGTTGCCGCCGTGCAATTTGCCACGACCTACCCTGTGACCGTCCGGCTTACCCGTCGCGACTCCGAAGTCCGCTCCGGGATGACCGCGGAGGTCACCTTCCGTTTCGAATCCTCCGACCAGCGGAAGCGCTTTCTCGTTCCCCCCGTGGCATTGGGCGAAGACCGCGCGGGAAGGTTCCTGTTCGTTGTCGAACCGGCCGATCCCGGCTACGGCATCGTTCGAAGGATAGAGGTTACCGTCGGGGAACTCACCAGCAAGGGAATCGAGGTTCTCTCGGGTCTTGCGGATGGGGACCGTGTCGTGACCGCGGGGGTCGGCTCGCTTTCCGATAACACCATGGTGAAACTCCCGAACGACACAGACGGAAAGAAATGAACTTCACCCGCGCCGCCATCCGAAATAACCGGGTCACGTTCGTGGCGCTCCTTGTGCTTGTCTTCGCCGGAATGATCGCGTACAGCAGGATGCCGCAGGACGAAGATCCGGGCTTCATCATCCGGGTAGCGCAGGTGACCACCTACTTCCCCGGCGCCAGTCCCGAACGGGTCGAGCAGCTGGTGACAGACAAGCTGGAAAAGGCGATCCAGGAAATCCCCGAACTGGACTTTCTCACGAGCCAGTCCAAATCCGGCGTCTCCGTGATCTTCGTCAACATCAAGGAGAGCTACACGGAGATGCGCCCCATCTGGGACGACCTGCGAAGGAAAGTGGACCGCGTGAAAGGAGACCTTCCCGAAAACGTCAACGGTCCCTTCGTCAATGACGATTTCGGCGACGTTTTCGGGATCGTCATCGCGCTCACCGGCGAAGGATTCACGTACGCGGAACTCAAGGAAATCGCCGACGACGTGCGCAGCGAACTCCTCTTCCTGGAGGATGTGGCCAAAGTCGACATCCATGGCATCCAGGAAGAACGCATCCACGTTGAGTACAACAACGCCCGGCTCGCGGAGCTGGGACTGTCCCCTACCCAGCTCTCGGAAATCCTCGAGTCCCGCAACATCGTCATCCCGGGGGGCGAAATCTACACGGCCGATGAACAGATCGTGCTGGAGCCTACGGGGAACTTCGATTCCCTGGAGGATATGCGGAAAACGGTCATCAAGCTTCCCGGCCGGCAGGAGGTCCTTTTCCTCGGAGACCTCGCCTACATCAAACGGGACTACCTGGATCCGCCGACCTCGAAGGTTCGCTATGCGGGACGGCCTGCCCTCGCCGTCGCCATCAACATGCGCGAGGGGGGAAACATCATCCGGCTGGGGAACCAGGTGAAAGGGCAGATCGAAAGGTTCCGGAGATCGTACCCGGCAGGGATCGGATTCGATATCGTCGCCTTCCAGCCGATACACGTTCAGAAAAAGGTGACCGAGTTCCTCGGAAACCTTCTGCAGGCCGTCGTGGTCGTTCTGGGAATGATGCTCCTCTTCCTGGGACTGCGAACCGGACTCGTGGTCTCCAGCCTGATCCCGATGGCGATGATCATGGCCCTTTACGTCATGTCCCTGTTTCACATCGGGATCGACCAGATGACGCTCGCCTCGCTCATCATCGCCCTGGGGATGCTGGTCGACAACGCCATCGTGATGTCCGAGTCCATCATGGTGCAGATGGCGGACGGGGTGAAACCCGTCACCGCTGCCCTCGATTCCGCGTCCGAACTGCGCATCCCGCTCCTGATATCGTCTCTTACCACCTCGGCCGCCTTTCTCCCCATCTACCTCGCGGAGTCGGACGTCGGGGAGTACACGGCCCCCCTGTTCAAGGTGGTTACCATCACCCTGCTCTGTTCCTGGATTCTGGCCATGACCATGACGCCGATGTTCTGCGTCAGTTTTCTCAAGGTGAAGAAGGCGTCTCCGGAGGAAGAGAAGTACGGATCGCGATTCTACGGCCTCTACCGGAGATTCCTTCTCGGGATTCTGGGCCGGCCGATTCTCTCGGTGCTCGTCGCCGCGTCCCTGTTCGCCGCTTCGATCTTCGGCTTCCGGTACATCCCGAACATTTTCTTTCCCGAGAACGACAAAGCCATCTTCTCTGCGGAGCTGAAACTTCCCATCGGGACACCCCTGAGCAAGACCGAGGAAGTGGTGAAGGAGATCGAGACGTACATGGAAAAGGAGCTCCGCGCAGGCGTATCGGGGCGCAAAGACGGGATCATCGACTGGGCAACCTTCCTCGGTGAAGGGGCCCCCAGGTTCTTTCTCAGCTACGGACCGGAGCCTCCCAGCCCGGAATATGCCTACATGCTCATCAACGGCTCGTCCCTCGAGACGATCCGGAACGAACTGATACCGAAGATCGAGTCCTTCTGTATCGAGAAGTTTCCCGACCTCAATACCACAGTACGTCCGTTGCCTCTGGGACCCCCGGTCGACAATCCCGTCGAGGTGCGAATCTCCGGCAAGGACAGCGACGTGCTCTTCGGGATCTCGCAAAAGGTGATGGCGAAACTTTCGGCCATTCCCGGGACAAAGAACGTCACGGACGACTGGGGCCGGCGGACCAAGAAACTCCTCGTGAAGATCAACCAGCCCCGGGCCCTGCGCGCCGGTCTGACCAGCACCGATGTGGCCGTGTCGCTTCAGACGATATTGAGCGGCATCCAAACCACGGACTATCGCGAGGAGGACGAAATCATCCCGGTCACGCTTCGCTCCGTTGCCGCGGATCGGAAAGACATCGGCAAGCTGGAATCGCACAATATCTATGTCCGGACGACGGGCCGATCGGTTCCGCTCAAGCAGGTCGCGGACATCGAGATCGCCTGGGAGACGGCAAAGATCCTGCGCAGGGATAAATTGCGGACCGTCACCGTGCAGGCGAACGTAAGCCCCGGCGTCAACGCGATCGCGATCAGCAACGACATCGATCGGTGGCTTTCGGAAGAAAGCGCCGACTGGGATCTCGGCTACAAGTATGAGCTGGGCGGGGAAATCGAGACCTCCGGGGAGGCGAACCAGTCGATCATGGAAAAGCTTCCCGTGGCGGGCCTGATCATCCTGCTCCTGCTGGTCGGACAATTCAATTCGATGCGAAAGACGGCGATCGTCCTCCTCACGATCCCGCTGGGGATCATCGGAGTGGTCGTCGGCCTCCTCGCGGCCGGCTCGTACTTCGGGTTCATGACCCTTCTGGGGATCATCTCCCTTTCCGGGATCGTCATCAACAATGCGATCGTTCTTCTCGACCGGATCCGGATCGAGATCGAAGATAATGGCCTCGAGCCCCGGAGAGCCATCGTGGAATCCGCGCAGCGGCGGCTACGCCCCATCCTGCTTACGACGGCGACGACTGTCGGGGGCCTTCTCCCCCTGTGGTTCGGAGGCGGTCCGATGTGGGAGCCGATGGCGATTGCCATCATCTTCGGACTGATCTTCGCGACAGTTCTGACCCTCGGTATGGTCCCCGTTCTCTACTCGCTCTTTTTCCGGGTGAATTTCAAAGGATTCTCGTATGGAGGGGAATAATTGGGGGGAAAATTCAAATGCGAGGGTGCCGTGAAACGGAGTGGGCTTTTCGTGGTAACGGTCTTCCTTTTTCTCACGGTGCCCGGGCTCGGGTGGCCTGATCCTGCCGTTGAACCGGCACTCCCCATCGTTCGCATCGGGATCGTCCGGGATGGCCCAACGATTGGGCGCCTTGCGATCCCCGGAGAGATCCTGATCCGGGAGATACGGGAGCTTACGCGGGGAGAGTTCGATGTCCGGTTTCCCGAGGAGAAGAGGTTGCACGGCAACTGGACGGCCGAGGGGGTGAAACAGGCGGTCGATCTCCTCCTGGCCGATCCCGATGTCGACCTGCTCCTGGCGCTCTCCCCTCTCTCATCCCATGAGGTCGCTCACAGGGAAACGATACCGAAACCGGCCATCGCATCCATCGTGATCGACGTCGAGTTTCAGGACCTGCCTTTCCGGGACGGTAAAAGCGGCGTGCGGAATCTCAACTATCTCACGTCGTTTCAAAAATTCGAACGGGATCTGAAAGCTTTCCGGGAAATCGTGCCCTTTTCCCGACTGGCCATTATCCTGGACCGGCACTTTCTCGAAGCCTTTCCGAAAATGAGGCAAGAAGCGGAGAGAATAGCCCGGGAGAATCGTGTCGGGTTTACCTTTCTCCCCGCCGAGACTTCCGCGGATTCCGTTCTTGCGGCACTTCCCGCAGGCACCGAGGCGGTCCTGGTAACGCCCCTTCCTCGTTTCCTCCCTGACGCGTTCGAACAACTCGTTACTGGCATCAACCTTCGGGGGCTGCCAAGCTTTTCCATGTTCGGCAGGTTGGAGGTGGAAAGAGGCATCCTGGCCGGCGTCGCCCCTGCGTCCGACCCTCTTCGCCTTGCCCGAAGGCTGGCTCTGAACGTGCAACGGATTCTCCTGGGAGAGGATGCCGGGTCCTTGCCGGTCGTTTTCCCCCAGAGGGAGCAATTGACCATCAACATGGCCACTGCCCGTGCTGTCGGCTTCTCCCCGAGCTGGAGAGTGCTCACGGAGGCGGTACTCCTGAACGAGAAAAGAACGGAAATCACCCGCCGGCTTTCCCTGGCGAGCGCTGTGAGGGAGGCAGTCGTTGCGAACCTCGACCTCGCGGCCTCGGACAGGGCGGTTGCCGCAGGGAAGGAAAACATCCGGGAGGCTCGGTCGACCCTCCTGCCGCAGATCGACATTTCTTCCGAGGGCGTGATCATCGACAGGGACCGGGCGGAGGCAAGCCTGGGATCCCGGTCCGAGAGGACCGTTTCCGGATCCGCCACCCTCACCCAGCGGATCTACTCCGAAAAGGCCTGGTCCAACCTGAACGTGCAGCGACATACCCAGATAACCCGCGAGGAGGAACGCGAACGGCTCCGGCTCGATATCGCTCTGGATGCCGCCGTGGCCTACCTGAACGTCCTTCGGGCAAAAACATCTTTGCGTATCCAGAAGGACAACCTGCAGCTTACGCGATCGAACCTGGAACTCGGGCGCTTTCGCCAGGCGATCGGGTATTCGGGACCCGCCGATGTGTTTCGCTGGGAAAGTGAAATCGCAACCGACCGCATAGCGGTCCTGGATTCGATCGCACAGCACAAGCGGGCGGAAACCGCCCTCAACCGCATCCTCCACCGGGCTCTCGAGGAAGAGTTCGCCACCGAGGAGTCAAGCCTCGAGGATCCCGGGCTCTTCATCAGCGACCCCCGGTTGTTCGCATACATCGACAACCCCCGGGACTACAGCATCTTCCGGGATTTCATGGTGCAGGAAGGGTTGATCGCCGCCCCGGAACTCCGGCGGATCGATGCCGCCATCGCCGCGCAGGAACGGACATACCTGTCCGCAAAGCGGGCATTCTGGTCTCCGGACCTGGCGCTTCAGGGGGAGATAACGCAGATATTCTCGGAGGGGGGCGCCGGCTCCGACGGTGCAGCGCTCGGCTTTCTCCCGGGATCCGTAAGCCAGGCAGACGATACGGACTGGAACATCGCTCTGTCTCTGACGTTTCCCCTCTTTACCGGGGGAGCCAAGGACGCGGAACGAGTCCGTGCGCGGGAGGAGCTTTCCCGGCAGCGCCTGGACCGCCGGTCCACCGCCGAAAAGATCGAAGAGCGGATCCGATCGGCCCTGCACCTGACCAGCGCTTCCTACCCGAGCATCACGCTCTCGCGCAACGCCGCGGAGACTGCCCGGAAGAACCTCGAACTCGTCACGGACTCCTACTCTCGCGGTGTCGTGTCGATCATCGATCTGATCGACGCACAGAACGCCGCGGTGGTGGCGGACCAGGGGGCGGCGAACGCGGTGTACGATTTCCTTGTGGATCACATGAACGTGCAGCGCGCTATCGGCAGGTTCGATTTTTTCGCTTCCGCGGAGGAGCGGGAGGCCTGGTTCAAGCGGCTCGAAATCTTTTTCCGGGAGGCGAAACCCGGGGGAACCAATCCGTGAATTTAAAAACTATCACCGGTCGGCAGCGTATCAGGGGGGTCTTTCGGCGCAACTGATGTCGAATCGACATCAGTTTTCACATAATACCCCCCCACCTTCTCTCAAACCATCCGTGACACCGAACTGATCACAAATTGTGACCTTAAGGAAGTCCGGGCGCGGCACGTGTATTGCGAATCACCACCTCGACCGAATGGTTCCGGCGGTCGTGGACAAGGGGAATCGCCT
>Ga0224512_10005687_pt1 | contig 10175 bp, 8 predicted proteins | sample SF_May12_sed_USG_4_FD_169103 | JGI IMG/M metagenome (GOLD analysis project Ga0224512, IMG submission 169103) | Sediment microbial communities from San Francisco Bay, California, United States - SF_May12_sed_USGS_13 | ecosystem: Environmental > Aquatic > Marine > Sediment | place: USA: California...
ACCCTGGTGTTCTTGCGACGCTGCACGATCGCCTCGAGGACACCTGCGTCGAACGCAGGCGCGACGATCACGTCGGCCTGTGCAGCAGCCACGACCCGGTCGACGGTCTCGGTGTCGACCGGTTCGCTGAAGGCCACGATGCCGCCGAACGCCGATCTCGGATCGCACTCGTAGGCACGCTGGTAGGCGTCGGCGAGCGAGTCCGCCGACGCAGCACCGCATGGATTCGCGTGCTTCACGATGACGACAGAGGGCTTCTTGGTCACCGACGCCAGATCGTGCACGAGCGACCACGCGGCGTCGGCGTCGAACACGTTCAGATAGCTGGCGGCAGGCCCGCTCAGCTTCACCGCCTGGTCCCACCACGTCACCCGGTCGGGCTCGTGGAATCTCCCCGCTCGCTGATGCGGGTTCTCGCCGTACTTCAACGGCGTCGGGTCACGTTCGAGCGCAATGGCGAGCCGATCGGGGAAGTCCGATTCGAGGACCTCCAACCACGTGACGATCGCGGCGTCGTAGGAAGCGGTGTGGAAGAAGGCCTCTCGGGCGAGCGTGCGACGGAGACCGGCGTCGAGGCCACCGTTCTCGATGGCGACCGCCACCGCCCCGTACTGCTCCGGTGAGGTCACGATGCCAACCCACCGGTGATTCTTCGCCGCGGCCCGGACCATGGCCGGACCGCCGATGTCGATCTGTTCGATGATGTCGGCTTCGGTGGAGTCGAGCTTCTGAACGGTCTGCCGGAACGGGTACAGGTTGGAGACGACGAGCTGGAACGGCTCGATGCCCCGGTTCGCCAGATCCCGGTGATGGTCCTCTTTGGACAGATCGGCGAGGATCGCGCCGTGGATCGACGGGTGGAGGGTCTTGACCCGTCCCCCCAGGATCTCGGGAGACCCGGTGACATCGGACACGCGTGTCACTGCCAGGCCGGCGCGCTCGAGCGCATCGGCGGTTCCCCCCGACGACACCAGTTCGACGCCTGCCGCCGAGATGCGCCTGGCGAACTCGACCAACCCCGTCTTGTCGGACACCGACACCAGCGCCCGCTTGACCTCGATCATCGCTGCTCCAACCTGCCGAGTACGAAATCGGCAACGACCCGAGGGTAGAGTCGATGCTCGACCGCCTGAATCCGGGCGTGGAGCGTGTCGACGTCGTCTCCGTCCAGCACCTCGACCGGATGCTGGGCGAGGATCGGGCCGTTGTCGACCAGTTCGTCGACGACATGGATCGTGACCCCGGTGACCTTCACACCGTGAGCCAGGGCCTCGTCGACGGCGTGGGCCCCGGGGAACGACGGCAGGAGCGAAGGGTGGATGTTCAGGATGCGCCCCGGGAAGCGTTCGACCGCTTCAGGTGCGAGGATCCTCATGAAGCCAGCCAGGACCATGAACGTGCAGCCCTGTGCCTCGACCGCGTCGCACACCGCGGCAGTGAAGGCGCTCCGGCCGGCGAACGAACGCCAGTCGACCACTTCGGTCGGTAGTCCGGCAGCCCGTGCCCGGTCCAGTCCGGTCACATCGGGCCGGTCCGAGAGGACGATTCCGATCTCGATGTCGTCTCGATCGGCGAGGTGTTCGGCGATGGCCGACATGTTCGACCCCGAGCCTGAGATGAGCACAGCGATTCGTACGGCCGACATGGATGGTCGGGAGTGTAGAGCCGGGCGCCGGTGCCGATTCTGTCCCCGGTCGTCCGTAGGCTTCACTCCCGTGACCGCACCCGGCCCAACCCGCCTCGGACGGTCGGTCGTGATCGACGCCGGCGCAGAGCCGCCGGCCGCCTGGGCCGACTGTGAACGCATCATCATCGACACCGCCCTGCTCGGCAACCGCGAACGCCTCGAGTCGGTGGTCGCCCGGGCACAACGCCGGTATGTGCGCCGCACACCCACCGTGTTCGAGCTCGCCGTTCCACAAGACGTCCTGTCTTCGGCTCCGACGATCGACGCCGCTCCGTTCGAGCTCGGCGCGGACTTCACGTTCCTGTCCGAGCGACTCGCCAAGTGCGTGTGGCACAACTCGTACGATGCCCGACGCGACCCGCCGGTGTGGTGGTGGGCCCACAAGGCGGCTGCCCGCATCGGGGTCCAGGTCGGCGGGTCCGCCGACGTGATCACGAAAGATGGCACCGAGATCTGGATCGACGGCGGACCGCGCGAGCCTCTGGACGTGCCGTATGTGGTCCATCACGAGTCGGTCGACCTCGGAAACCTCCGCTACGTCCCGAGCGAATCCACACCCGACGACGATCTTGCACCCGACCAGCTCGAAGCGGTCTCGCATCGCGCGGGCCCGGCGAGGATCATCGCCCCGGCCGGCTCGGGGAAGACGCGGGTCCTGACCTCCCGACTGCGACATCTGATCGAGGACCGCGACATCGAGCGCGCGACGATCACGGCGGTCGCCTACAACCGGCAGGCCGCCGAGGAGATGATCGAACGGGTGCCCGAGGGACATCGCCTCCAGATCCGGACGATCCACGGGCTCGGGTGGGCCATCCTCCGGTCCGCCAAGCCGCATCTGGCGCTCATCGGCGAACGCGAACAGCGCCGGAGGCTGGAGCCCCTCGCGACCGCGCCCCCGCGACCCAACACCGACGTGATCGGGCCGTACCTGGAGGCGCTCGGGGAGGTGCGTATCGGTCTCATCGATCCGGTCGATGTCGAGGCGTCGCGTGACGACGTGCCCGGGTTCGCCGACACCTTCCGCCGCTATCGAGACGTGCTCGACCGCAACGGCGAAGCCGACCACGACGAGCAGATCTACGGCGCCATCGAAGTCCTCTGCGCCGACGCCGATCTCCGGGCCCACTGGCAGCGCCAGTGCAGGCATCTGCTGGTCGACGAGTTCCAGGACCTCACACCCGCCTACATGCTGCTGCTGCGTCTCCTGGCCTCTCCCGGACTGGAGGTGTTCGGGGTCGGGGACGACGATCAGGTGATCTACGGGTATGCCGGCGCCGACCCGCACTTCCTCCTCGACTTCGAGCGTCTCTTCCCCGGAGCGGGTTCACATGCACTGACGATCAACTATCGGTGCCCGGCGGACGTCGTGAGCGCCGCCACGTCGCTGCTCGCCTACAACCGGCGGCGGGTCGACAAGGACATCCATCCGGCCGACGACGCCATCGACGAAGGCCTGACGGTGGTGCAGGCCGAAGGCTCGAAGCTCGGCGACAGGGCGCTGGTCCGGATCAGGGGGATTCTCGAGGACGGAGCGCATCCGAGTTCGATCGCAGTCCTGGCCAGAGTGAACTCCAGCCTGCTTCCGGTCCATGTCTCGCTGGCCGAGGCCGGAATTCCGTTCCAGTCGCAGCTCTCGGCGTCGGTGCTGGATCGAACGTTGATCCGGGCCGCGCTGGCGTGGATGCGGGTTGCGCTGGCACCCGACGCGATGTCCAGGAACGATCTGTTCGAGATCGTGCGCCGACCTCAGCGTGGCATCACCCGCCTGCTGAGCGACTCGATCGGCCGCCGGCTGGGCCCGTTCCACGTCGACGAGTTGGTGACGATGGGGCGCAGCCTCGATGGCCGGAGACGGACGAACTGGGACGGCTTCTGCGATGACATCCTGTTGGCGGCGGGCCACACCTCCGACACACCCGGGCTGCTCGAAGTCCTCGAGTCGAGAGTCGGTCTCGGGCGGGCGGCATCTGCGCTCGACGCCGGGCGGACCAGGGCCGACCGGTCAGCTCAAGCCGATGACCTCGCGGCGCTGCTGCGGGTGGCGGCGATGCAGCCCGATCCGACGCGGTTCGAGCCCTGGTTGCGAGAGCGTCTGGGCACCGTGTCCCAACCGGGTGGCATCGTGTTGTCGAGCGTGCACCGGGTGAAGGGCCTCGAGTGGGATCACGTGCTCGTCTTCGGCGCCGACCGCGGAACGATGCCGCACGACCTGTCCAATGACCCCGAAGAAGAACGACGCGTGTTCCACGTCGCAATCACCAGGGGCCGCAGGTCGGTGACCGTGCTGGTCGACCGGGACCGGCCCTCTCGATTCATGACCGAGCTCGACGGCACGGCTCCGCTGCCGGCCGACGAGCCGGCTCGGCCGACATCACAACCGGCCCGCGCGGCGACACCGGGCGGGGTCTACGCGACGATCGGCGACGTGATCACGGTCACCGGCGGGTACACCGGCGCCGTCGACGAGATCTTGACGACCGGCGTGCTCATCAAACTCGAGTCGACCGGTGCGACCATGGCCGTGCCCTGGGGAGAGCCGGTCACCAAGGGTGGGAACAAGGGGCGGCTCACCCCCGGGGCCGGTCCGGCCGATCCCGATCTCGTGGATCGCCTCAAGCGGTGGAGGCTTGCGCAGGCCACGGCGCAGGGTGTGCCTGCGTATGTGATCTTCAACGATGCAACACTGGAGGCGCTCGCCGGGCGGCGTCCGTCGTCGGGTTCGGAACTGCTCGAGATCCCCGGGATCGGCCCGGCCAAACTCGAGGCATACGGCGAGGACCTCCTGGATCTCCTCGCCGACTAGAGGTGGTGGGCCAGTGCGCCGGCGAGGGCCACGTAGTCGTCCTGCGTGTTATAGAGCTGGGCGGACAGACGGACCACCCGTCGTGGGCTCTCCGGGAAGGCGAAGACCGGCACTTCGATCCGGTGTGACTCTCGAATCGCCCCGGTGAGCGGATCGATGATCCCTTCGCTCGGCCGTTCGGCCGGAGGGAGCTCGATGGCCGCCATCGTGCCGATCATGTCGTCGGGAACGGCGCGTTCGCCACCGATCCGATCGAGTACGATCCGACGGCCTTCCAGGGCGAGCGCATGGTTGCGACGCATCACCGCCGGCCATCCGCCTGGTAGGGCAGCGCCGACCGCCTCGATGGCAGAAGGGACAGAGAGGACCGCCGATGGATCGTCGGTGCCGATCCAGTCGAAGAGCTTGCGGTAGCGGTTGCGCTCGGGGCGGGTGTCGTTCCACCCATGCGAGATGACCAGGGGGTCGATCGTGTCCCGATGCCGTTCGGCGACACGCAGGAAGGCGGCCCCGTGCGGGGCGCACAGCCACTTGTGACAGTTACCGACGTAGAACGACGCCCCGAGCGAATCGAGATCGAGTTCCAGCATGCCGGGGGCGTGCGCACCGTCGACCAGCGTCGGGATGCCCGAACCTTCGATCTGACCGACCAGGCGCTCGATCGGTAGGACCACGGCGGATTGCGATGTCACGTGGTCGAGCACGACGAGCCGTGTGCTGTCGGTCACATTCGACAGCACGGCCTCGGCGACCGCTGCTGCGTCCGCGACAGGGAACGGAAGCTCTGCCCGTCGCACCGTCGCTCCGACACGGGCGGCCATCGCCTCCGTGGCATTGCGGCACGCGTTGTACTCGTGGCTCGTGATCAGCACCTCGTCACCCGGGCCGAGTTGGCGTTCGATGTGCCTGAGGACGAGGTTGACGCCGGTCGTGGTGTTGTTGATCCACGCGAGGGCATCCGCATCGGAGCCGAGAAAGACGGCGAGGTCCTGGCGGGCGGCGTCGAGGCGTCCTTCGATCTCACGAGCGAAGAACCGGGTCGGGTTGCGAGCGATCTCGGCGCGTATCGCCGACTGGTGGTCTGCCACGATCGAGGGCACCGCACCGAAGGCACCGTGGTTGAGGTGTCGTATCGACGGTTCGAGCTGCCACTGCATGGAGCGAGACGATAGGCACGGCGGCGCAATCGTCGTACTCGGCTGGGTAGGCTTTCCGGCATGTATCCGGCACGGGACATGATCCGCGATTTCGAACGCAACCGCCGATTGCTCCACGGTATGGCCGACGGGCTCGACCACGCCCAGAGCCTCCTGCAACCACCCGCAGGCAACTGCTTCAACTGGGTCCTCGGTCACATCGTCGTGCATCGCGACAAGGTGATCGCCGCGTGTGGTGGACTGCCCGTGATGACCGCCGCGCAGACGGCTCGCTACGAGAACGAATCCGATCCGATCACCGCCGACGGCGGCGATGTGGAGTCGTTTGCGACGCTCCTGGACCTGCTCGACCAATCACAGGATCGGCTCGCCGAATCCGTTGCCGATGCCGATCTCGAAGAGATGCACACGGTGGGCGAGCGCGAGGCGCCGCTGTGGAAGCGTGTGCATTTCTGGTACTTCCACGACACCTATCACGCCGGACAGACCGAGCTCCTCCGAGGTCTCGCCGGTTTCACCGAGAAGGTGATCTGACCGGCTCACCACTCCCCTACGGCGTGGCCTCCGGGTCCTGCTCCTCGGTCAGGTCGACGATCCGCGCGGTCTCGGACGATGAGAAGAGCGGCTCGATGTCGAGTTCGATCCAGATCCCGTCTCCGCCGGCGTCCTCACCGTCGCGAGCGCCACCGGCCGCGGGACCCGTTCGGGGTTCCGTGGCCTCGAGAGGATCCCCCTCTCGTGAGCCGCCGGGCACGTAGCCGTCGAGTTCCGGCATCGCACTCACGGTTTCGCGCGTGTGGAACGCCACCCACACAACCCTGAGCAGCACGGCCACTCCGAGCCCGACCGGTACGAGCCACCAATCCATCGACGATCCCTCTTGCACCCACCATCATGCCCGACCACTCAGCGTGGTGCAAGGTCCGGATGAGAGGTATGCAACGACGGAGGGTGGTCAGCCGAGGGCTTGCACCATGGCCTGACCCATGTCGGTCGGGGTGGGGGCGACGACGATGCCGGCGGCGTTCATCGCGTCGATCTTCGCGGCAGCCGTCCCCCTGCCGCCGGAGATGATGGCTCCGGCATGACCCATCCGCTTCCCCGGCGGAGCCGTCGTACCCGCGATGAACCCGGCGACAGGTTTGGTCATCTCCCGCTGCACGAACTCGGCAGCTTCCTCCTCGGCCGTGCCTCCGATCTCACCGATCATGATGACCCCTTCGGTTTCGGGGTCCTCGTTGAACAGTCGGAGGACATCGACGAAGTTCGTACCGTTGACCGGATCGCCGCCGATTCCGACGGCCGTGGTCTGCCCCAGTCCCAGCCGGGTCAGCTGGTGGACCGCCTCGTAGGTCAGCGTCCCCGACCGCGACACCACGCCGATCTTGCCCTTCTGGTGGATGTATCCGGGCATGATCCCGATCTTGCATTCGGCGGGAGTGATGACTCCAGGACAGTTCGGGCCCACCAGCCGAGAGGGTTTGTCTGCCAGGTAGCGCTTCGCCTTCACCATGTCGGCGACGGGGATGCCTTCGGTGATGCAGATGATCAACTCGACGCCGGCTTCGGCGGCTTCCATGATCGCGTCCGCGGCGAACGGCGGGGGCACGTAGACCACCGACGCGGTTGCGCCGGTCGCCTCGACCGAATCGCGCACGGTGGCATGGATCGGGATCTCGACCTCGTAGATGTCCGGCCGGCCCGGGACCCCCGAATGATCGGTCTCGCCGGTGAACGTCTGGGTGGTCCCGGCTCGCGTCGGATGGACGGCGCCGACCATCTGGGTTCCGTAGGCGATCGCCTTGTCGGTGTGGAACTCACCGGTCTTGCCCAATCCCTGGACGATGACCTTGGTGTTCTTGTCGATGAGAATGCTCACGATGCCAGCTCCACGATCTTCTGTGCTCCATCCTTCATGTCCTCGGCCGTGATCACGTTCACGTCGGATTCCTGGATGATCTGCCGGCCCAGCTCGACGTTGGTGCCCTCCAACCGCACGACGAGCGGGACTTCGAGCCCGACTTCCTTGACGGCTTCGACGATCCCGGTGGCGATCACGTCGCACAGCATGATTCCGCCGAAGATGTTCACAAAGATGCCCTTGACGTTCGGGTCTGAAGTGATGATCCGGAACGCCTTGGCAACCTGTTCGGCGTTCGCGCCTCCCCCGACGTCGAGGAAGTTGGCGGGTTCGCCGCCCACGTGCTTGATGGTGTCCATTGTCGCCATTGCCAGCCCTGCTCCGTTGACGAGGCAGCCGATGGTCCCGTCGAGCGTGATGTACGACAGGCCGCTCGCCTTCGCCTCGAGCTCGGCGGGGTCCTCTTCGCTCGCGTCGCGCATGGCGGCGATGTCCGGGTGACGGAACAGGGCGTTGTCATCGAAGGCCATCTTGCCGTCGAGGGCCATGACGGCGCCGTCGACCGTGACGACGAGCGGGTTGATCTCGATGAGATCGGAGTCCCATTCGACTGCGGCTTCGGTGAGCGCCGAGACGAACCGCCTGAAGTTCTTCGTTGCGTCCTTCGACAGCCCCAGCCCGAGTGCGAGGCGCGCCGCCTGGAAGCCGGCCAGCCCGATGGCCGGATCGATCGTCTCTCGGAGGATGAGCTCGGGTGTCTCCTCGGCCACCTTCTCGATCTCCATACCGCCTTCGGTGGACGCCATGACGATCAACCGGCTCTGAGCCCGATCGAGCAGGACGGAGAGGTAGAGCTCGTCGGCGATGTCGATCCCCTGTTCGATGTAGAGGGTGTTGACTTTTTTGCCCTCTTCGCCGGTCTGGATCGTGACGAGTGTGGATCCGAGCATGCCCTCGGCCAGTTCGCGGACCTTGGCCTCGGCCGCTTCGACACCGCCCGAGATGCCGTCGGTCACGACGTTCACGCCACCGAGTTCCGGGTGGTCCTTGAAGCGCCCTTTGCCGCGCCCTCCGGCGTGGATCTGAGACTTCACGACGACAACGGGGTTCCCCGACTCGGAGACGAGTGCGCCGACCGCCGAAACGGCCTCGTTCACCGTCGTGGCGACCCTCCCGAGCGGGACGGAGATCCCCTTCTGCGCCATCAGCTGCTTGGCCTGGTACTCGTGAATCTTCATGTCCACCTTCGTATGAGCTACGAGGCACGACGCTAGTCGTCCCCAGAGGAGAGGCCTTCGTCGAGGCCGACCGAAACGAGCCGGGATCGCGCCGAGCTGCCCTGCAAGTCAGCGGGCCGGAACGTTCTCCTCCACCCAGGCCGTGATCTCGCCGAGCGGAGTCCCCGGCGTGAACACACCCCGCAGTCCGGCCTCGACCAGGGCAGTCACGTCTTGGTCGGGGATGACGCCGCCGCCGAAGACCACGATCTCAGATGCGTCGTTCGAGGCGAGAAGCTCGACGACTTTCGGAAAGAGCGACATGTGGGCGCCCGACAACGACGAGAGCCCGATTGCGTCCACGTCTTCCTGGAGCGCCGCCTCGACGATCTGAGCCGGTGTCTGGTGCAGGCCCGTGTAGATGACCTCGTGACCGGCGTCGCGCAGCGCACGGGCGATCACCTTGGCCCCCCGATCGTGACCGTCGAGGCCCGGTTTGGCGATGAGGATCCTGCGGGGCATGAGAGTCTGGATCGTAGCGCTCGGACCCCCTCGAGCGCTCGCCGGCTCGATCGGGGAAGTCGCCGGCCCGGTGTATTGTCGTCACCATCGAACATCAGGAGTGACAATGCTTTCACCTCTCGAACAGGTCGCGATCGCCGGTCAGAGCGTGTGGTCCGATCAGATCTCCCGGGCGATGCTCGGCTCCGGAGAGTTGCAGCGGCGGATCGACGAGGATGCCGTCACGGGAGTGACCTCGAATCCTTCCATCTTCGCCAAGGCGATCGTCGGCTCCGCCGACTACGACGACCAGCTCGAGGAGATGAGAGGCCGGGGAGCATCGGCGGAAGAAGTGATCGCCGCCCTCATGACGTCCGACATCCAGCGCGCCTGCGATGTGCTCACCGACGTCCACCGGAAGACCGACGGCCGCGACGGGTACGTGTCCGTGGAGGTGACGCCAACGCTTGCGCACGAAACCGACGCCACCGTGGCGGAGGCTCGCGAGTGGGTGAAGCGGGTTGACCGGCCGAATCTCCTGGTGAAGGTCCCCGCGACGAAAGCCGGCCTTCCTGCGATCTCCCAGTTGATCGGCGAGGGCATCTCGATCAACGTCACCTTGATTTTCGGCCTGCAGCGCTATCGCGAGGTGATGGAGGCGTACCTCGATGGAATCGAGCGGTACGTCGCATCGGGGGGCAACCCGGCGAAGGTCGCCTCCGTTGCCAGCTTCTTCGTTTCGAGAATGGACGTCGAGGTCGATCGCCGGCTGTCCGAGATCGGCACCGATGAGGCGACTGCGCTCGCCGGCACCACGGCGGTGGCGAACACCCGCCTCGCCTACGAAGCGTTCCTGGAGGCCTTCACCGGCGCACGCTGGCAACGGCTCGTGGTGGCCGGCGCCCGCATCCAGCGTCCGTTGTGGGCATCGACATCGACCAAGAAC
>Ga0224512_10005689_pt1 | contig 10173 bp, 8 predicted proteins | sample SF_May12_sed_USG_4_FD_169103 | JGI IMG/M metagenome (GOLD analysis project Ga0224512, IMG submission 169103) | Sediment microbial communities from San Francisco Bay, California, United States - SF_May12_sed_USGS_13 | ecosystem: Environmental > Aquatic > Marine > Sediment | place: USA: California...
GAGCGCTGAGGTCGGCTCGTCGGCAACAACGACATCAGGAGCGCCAGCGAAGGCGCGGGCCATCGCTACGCGCTGTTTGAGCCCGCCCGAGAGCTGTCCGGGCCGCATGTCCAGGTGACGATCGGACAGTTGCATCGAATGTGCAACGTCGACTGCCTGGGTGTCAGCTTCTGATCCGGATTTTCCTGTCAGCTTCGAAACGGCGCGGGTGAGGATGCGGCGCACAGTCCAGGATCTGTTGAGGGCCGAGTCGGGATTCTGGAACACCATCTGGATGGCACGGATGGACTCTTCCTTGCGTCCGGTCGCCCTCGTCGCCATCGGCCGGCCTCGCAATGTGATCGCGCCGCCCTCGTCTGGCTCGTAAACACCGAGCATCACTTTGGCCAACGTCGACTTGCCCGAGCCGGATTCGCCCACCAACCCGAGCGTCTCTCCTTCGGCAAACCCGAGATCAACGGCAACGAGTGCGGGAACATCGCCCGAACGCTGGCGGAACGTCTTTGACACGTCGTGGACGCCGATGATCTCAACGTCGCCAAGGACGTGCTCGGTGGTCACCTCTTCCGGTTCCGGGATCTCGTCGAGGCGGTCCGGGTAGTGGCAACGAGTCCAGTGGTTGTCACTGCGAGCAGCGATAGGGGGCACTTCCGTCCGACATGTCTCGGTTGCAAGAGGACAGCGATCGACATAGACGCACGTGGGGAGCGGGTCCCCGATCTGTGGCAGGCTGCCGGGAATCGAGAAAAGCTCCCGGTCGGTCTTGCGCAGGCCGCGGCGCGGAATCGAGTTGAGCAAACCAACGGTATAGGGATGGCTCGGGTTGTCGAATACCTCCTCGACGGTTCCCTCTTCGACAATCCGGCCCGCATACATGACGCCGACGCGGTCGCACATGGTTCGAATCACGCCGAGGTTGTGGGCGATCAGCAGGATGGCGGAGCCGATTTGATCGCGTAGCTCGCGGACGAGGTCGAGCACCTCGGCCTCGACGGTTGCATCGAGGCCCGTGGTCGGCTCGTCGAGCACCAACAGCGACGGGTCGGATGCCAGGGCCATCGCTATGACCACACGCTGCAGCATCCCACCTGAGAGCTGGTGCGGATACCGGTCCATGACGCCGACCGGGTCGGCGATGTGAACCCGCTCCAGCGCCTTGCGAGCGAGGTCGCGGGATTCCCCCCACGAGTGGCCGATGACTTCGAATGCCTCAGCCACCTGCCGGCCGATCCTGAGCACCGGGTTGACGGCCTGGACCGGGTCCTGAAACACCATCGACGCACGCTGAGCACGGAACTCACGCAGCTCCTGACCGGTCATGTCCGTCAGCGTGGTTCCGGCGGCCTCGATCGAGCCGCCCGTGATTCGGCCGTTGCCTGGGAGATAGCGCAAGGCCGCATAGGCGGTGGTCGACTTGCCACAGCCGCTCTCGCCGACGAGCCCATATGCCTCGCCGGGCCGGACCTCGAACGTGACCCCGCGCAAGACCTCGCGCGGAATTCCACGGACGATGTAAGCCATTTCCAGGTCGCGAATCGACAGCGCCGGTGTCTCCGTCATCGTTGCAGTGTTCTCCCCCGTGCTCATGACTTGAGGACCTTTTCTATCGAGTCGGCGACGAGGTTTACGCCGACCACGAGAGCGCCGATCGCGAGCGCCGGGAAGACGGTGGGCCACCACACCTCGGCCACGATCTGCTGGTAATTCTGCGCAACGTCCACTCCCCAGTTCGGATCGGTCACGTTCCCGCCGGAGAGACCGAGGAAGGAGAGCGTGGCCAGCGTAAAGATGGCATAGCCGAGGCGCACCGTAACCTCGACAACGACGACACCGAGCACATTCGGAAAGATCTCCCGCCCAATGATGAACAGGCTTCGTTCACCGCGCATCCTCGCCGCGGTTACGTAGTCGAGTTGCGCTTCGGCCAGGGTGGCGGCGCGTACCGTACGGGCGATTGGTGCGATGAAGAGAAACGCGATGGCACCGATGATGACGGGGTTTGTTGCGCCAAACGTGAACACGATCACGATCGCGAGGAGTATCGACGGAATCGAGAGGATCGCCTCGAGCACGCGGCTGATGATCTCGTCGATCCAACCGCGGAAATAGCCGGTGACGAGTCCGAGGAGCGAACCGATGATGGCGGCGATGATCGTGGCGGCGGGCGCGGCGATCAGAATCGGCCTGGAACCGTGCACCACCCTCGAGTAGACGTCGCGTCCGAGACGGTCGGTTCCGAACCATGCGGTGCCATTGGGAGACTCGCGTAGCAGCGACTCACCCGCGCTGTTGACCACGGTCTCCTTGGGGCCCCAGGTGGCGAACAGCTCGGGAAAGAGAGCTGTCAGGATCCAGAACGTGATGATCACGGTTCCGACGAGGAATCCCGGGCTCGTCAGCAGAAGCCGCCGTTGTTCGCGCCGGACCTGGCGGCGCGTGTCGGCTGATACTTCGGTGGTGGTCTGGCCAGCGACTGGCGAGCCGTCAGGCTGATCGAGTTGTTCAGGAGGCGTGGTCATCCGGCCTCGCTCAAACTCAAACGGGCCCGGGGGTTCATCCAGGCGATCAGCAGGTCGGCGCTGAGCGTCGCCAGCATGTAAATGATGGCCACGGTGAGCACCCCACCCCGAAGCAACGGATAGTCGGCGGAATCGACGGCATCGAAGATGAGCCGGCCCAACCCCGGATAGCTGTAGATCAACTCCAGGCCGACCATGCCGCCGAATAGGTATCCGAGCTGGGTGCCGACCACGGCGACGGTCGGGACCAGCGAGTTGCGGAGTACATGCCGACGGAAGACCTGAAGCGTGGTCAGGCCCCGCATGAATGCCGTGCGCGTGTAGTCGGCGTTGAGTGCAGTGATCGTACTGGCCCGCGTGATGCGGGCGATATAGCCGAAGTAGACCGTCAAGATCGTCAGCGCCGGGAGCATGAGGTACTGAATCGTGGTCAGGATGCCGGCACCGTCAGGCGGGTCGGCGATGACCTTGAAGTAGCTGATGGGCACGGCCAGCAGCGCCAGGAAGAGGACGCCAACGACGAATTCGGGCACTGAGGAAAGCGCAACGCCGGTATTGACGATCGTCCGGTCGAGCCACGTGTCGCGCCTGTAGGCCGCCAGCAGACCACCGGCTATCGATACGGGCAAGACCAGTGCCATGCCGAATATGACAAGCTTGGTGGAGTTGAAGAGGGAGGTGCTCACCAGGCTCGTTACCGCCACCCCGGGCCGGGTGAACGACTCCCCGAAGTCGAGGCGAAACGTGTCGCTGATGGAGTCGCGCAACTGCGCCACGACCGACTTGTCCAGTCCGAGCGACTCGGTGACTGCCTGGAGGCGCTCAGGAGATGCGGTTCCGCCTGCGATCTTGCGTGCCGGGTCTCCTGGAGCCAGGTTCGGGATGAGCGTGATCAACACCAGGATGATCGCAAGTGTGAGGAACGACAGAAGCAGTCGACGAACAATAAACCGCCCCACCTAGTCCTCCTCATCCCGTTTCATGTCACAACCTCGTCCTTTGGTCGAAAGACCGCCCCCCGCCGACCCGCACGGAAGCGCTGGCAGGGCTCTTATGAGCCCCGCCGTGCGCAACCTCATCTCGATCGTAGACCGCTCAGGCAATGCTCGCCTTGTGCAGCTGTACGTGTCCAAGTGCCGTCACCTGTACGCCTGACACCGAAGAGTCGTGGCCCGACAGGTAATCGAACCAGAACGGGTAGATAGCGGGCGCATCCTCATGCAGGAGCTGTTGGATTTGACCCACCGCCGCCTTTTGTCCAGCGACGTCAACGGCAGCTTGGTACTCGGCAAACAACCGATCGAAGTCCGGCGATGCGTAGTTCGAGGAATTCCAGTCACCGTCTGTCTCCAGCGCCCGACCGAAATAGACGTCCGGTGTCGGGCGATGTCCGTAGTCGACAATGCCGATCGCCGCCGACGCGCCGCACGGTCGGCCCGGGCCGCTCGTTTCGGGCTGAGTGCCATAAGAAGCACCAGCACACCAGTACTCGCCATAGAAGTCCGAGTTGGCGGTCACGTTCACGCTGAGCGTGACACCCGCCTCGGCAGCGTTCTGCTCGATGATGGCACCCATGTCCGGGCTGATCTGAATGTCCCCCGCCTGGATGGTGGCGCTGAGTCCCTCGTAGCCTGCATCCACAAGCAGCTGCTTGGCCATATCGATGTCCTTCGTACGCTGGGGCGTGGCAGCGGAGTCGAAGAACGGCAACGTATGGTGGACCGGGTGATCGTTGGCGATCGACCCAAAGCCTTCGAGCAAAACGTCCACCATCTGCTGGCGATCGATCATATACCCGAACGCCCGCCGAACGCGAGCGTCGGTGAACGGGCCTTCTTCCGGTAGTTGGGTGTTGAACCACAGCTGACGGTGGTTGGCTGACGGCGGTCTGAGCACCGTGAAGTTGCTGTCGTTGAGCAGGCTCGTGCCGTCGATCACGCCGAACGACTGGATCAGCTGGACCTCACGAGCCTGCATGGCCGACACCTTGGCACCCTCCGACCCGAAGCCCACGAGCGTGAGCGTGTCCAGGTTCGGACGCCCGGCCCAATAGTTGTCGTTGGCCCTGAAAGCCGTGGTGAAGGTCGTCGGATCATGACTCTCATAGATCCAGGGACCCGTGCCAACCGGGGCGGCGTCGAGCGTCGAACCACTGACGAATGAGACCGGGGTGATAAGCGACTGGGGGTTGTAGATCGAAACCAAAACCGGCAGGTTGCCGTTTGGTTTGTCGAGATTGACGATGGCCGTGAGGTCGTCCGGCGTCTCTACCGCGCCTTCGCTGAAGACGCCGGCAATACCGGCGCCTACCTCCACCATGCGGTCGAGTGTTGCGGCCACGTCGGCAGAGGTGAACGGGGTTCCGTCGTGCCAAGTGACGTTCGGGCGCAGATTGAAGGTCCACGCCGTTCCATCTGCATTTGGCGACCAGTCGGTGGCCAGGCCGTTGTTACCGATGTTGCCGTCCGGTGCGAGACCCACCAGGTACTCGAAGGCCGAGGACGTCACGCTATACGTGCCGAGGTCGACCATGTTGAGCGGATCGAGCCCGGTGTTGGCATCACCCGACTGGATGGCGACCCTCATGTCGCCGCCCGGCACTGGTGCTGCCGAGGGAGCCGTCGTGCCCGATGATGCCGCAGTTGTGGCGGGATCGGTGCTATCGCCACATGCCGCGATGACGCTGCCCATCGTCGTCATGCCGAGTCCGAGGATTGCGCCTCGTTTGATGAAGTCGCGCCTCGAGATGGCGCCCCGTGCGTAGTTCTCTATTAGGTCGACCTCTAGGGGAGACGCATTTCTCCGAAGGAAGTCGTAGCGTTTCCAGTTCATTGTCTTGTCTACCTCCGCGGGGGACTGAGGCGCAGCTTTCGGGCCGCGCTTGCGTAAGAACATAGCGCGCCCGGTGCACAGTTCTCCAATGAGTTGTCCACAGTGCGGTACTGTTCCACATGGCGGAACGAGTTCGTCGGTAGGGTTCGGGTCTCTGACTCTCTACTTCGCGGAGCGGCTCTGAAGGACTCATCCGCCGTCAATCGTATTGGTGCTGTGCCCTCGACACTGGTGCTCGGGCTCGGAACGCTGATTTCACATGGCTTCGGGCTCTCGTTGACCCCGGCAATGCTCCCCCGCATCTCCGAGGATCTCGACGTCGGGTATGGCGTTCTCGGCGCCGCCTTGGCGACGGGGCTGGTGGCATATTCGCTCGGTGCGCTCAGCGCGGGTGTCATCCTGGATCGAGTGCCCAGCCGGGGACTTCTCGTAGCGACGTATGTCACTACCGCCGCCGGGCTGCTGTTGGCCGGATCGGCACAATCAGTGGCGGTGGTGACGGCGGCCGTGGTCGTGACGGGTTTCGTCGCGCCGGTGTCGTGGGCCGTCACCCTCCAGGTCGCCGCTGCGACGACCGCGCCGCATGTGCGCGGCGCCGTGATGGCATCTGCCTCAGGCGGAGCCGCACTCGGCGTGCTCGTCAACGGAGTCCTCGTGCAGACCTCGGAATCCCTGCACACGTGGCGCGTCTCATATGTCGTCGCCGCCGCCGTGGCCGTACTGCCGATCGCCATGGCGTGGCTCGTCTACAGAGTGCCCGTCGCCCGACCGGCCCCGGGCAGCGGACCCGCCGGCTTCCGGGCCGTAATGCGAACACCCGTTGGGCGCCTCATCGTCCTCACCAGCAGCGTCGCCGGGATCGTCGGGTTCCCCTTCGCGACCTTTTTGACGGCCACCGCGCTGGACGAAATGCAGGTCACCGCTTTCAGCGCCGGCGCACTGTGGTGGCTGGTCGGGTTGCTCGGCGTGGCTGCCGGACCTGTCATTGGCAGCTACGGCGATCGCCGCACACCACGCCATGGGCTGATAGCTCTGTCGATCAGCTATCTGGGCGGCTTGCTAGTCCTGGCGCTGCTGTGGAGCTATCTGGGTCTGGTGATTGCGGTGCTGGGGTTCGCAGTCATGAACTATCCGATCTGGGGGGTGCTCGGCTCGGCGGCCAATTCCGACTTCGGTGCCGCGATGGCGGTCCGCGCAATAACACTCGGGTTGGCCGGCGCCGCCCTCGCCGGCGCCGTCGGCAACGCCGTAGCCGGAGCCTGGATCGAGGCAACCGGCAGCTTTCGAGGGCCGGTAGTCGCCATCGCCCTGATGGTGGGCTGCTTGACGACGTGGCTGCTGGTACGCAGGCCCGACGCATCTTCTATCGAGGTGGAACGCTGATCAGCGTCGTCAGGTGCTGAAGTCAGGATTCCCGAACTCCGTCACTGCCGACCGGAATTGCCCGCTCAGCTCGGGCCAGGTCAGCTCGCCGGCCCAAACCAGAACCGCTTCGGCGAAGTGCCACAACACATAGGGGTGAGCGCCCATTTGATAGAGCTCGACGTAGTCCACTTCGGCCAGGGCTGTTCTTTCGCTGTCCGAGAGGGGGCCGCCGTCTGCGATCGGAATCCGCGACGCTTCACCCTTCTCCACCCAGCGGGCCACGTAGGTCGCCGGGTCGGCGGAGAATTGATGCACCTGTTCATCCGCTGCTTCAACGAAGGTGATGAACTTGTTGACGTCGAAGCGGCTCATGAGCTCATATCCCAACTGAAGAACGGCCCGGCGGCGAAGCGTGACGGCGTTCCCTCGGCGAAGGTTGCCGGTCGGCCGCCGGCCGCCGCCAGTGCGGTTACAAAGTTCAGGTATTGCGCGGTGACGTTTCCTGCTGCGGCGAGGCGGGCAAACGAACACCCGGCAATGGCGCTCTCCAGGTCCCCATCGCGCATCCAGCCAACTGCGTCACGATCGAAGTCATCGTCGGGTGAATTGCCGCCCAGGAACTGGCGGGGGCCGCCGACCTCGGTGGCGAGATGACCTGAGGCGATGAGCGCCATCCGCTGCGCCGATGGAGCGGCCGCGATCGCCTCCGCCAGATAGGTGCCCAGCTCCGCATAGCGCCGCGCCGGTGGGATCGGGGGAATGTTGGCATTGGCGTGCACCGGCACAATCGGGATGTCGAGGTCGCTCTCGACGCCGGCATCATGAGCCAGGACCTCGGGTTCGACCCGGACCAGATGGAAGTCTGGTTGGACTTCATGCGCCCGCTGACCGGCATGGACCCGGACATTCCTTGGAAGGACTACACAGACGTGGCGGGATTGCACGTGGCACAAGCTGCTCACGGTCTCCCACTCAACCCGGCTGCAGACCTTTCGTCGGGAATGGAACTAGTCGACAACTTCCAAGCCGCCAGACTGAGACAACTTCCAAGCCTCCAGGCTTGGATTGGAAAGGGCCCGCCAGCCGGCGGGCCCTTTCTATGTGCGCTGACTATACGTTCACCCGAACCACGTCGTCCCTCACCCCTGTCCGGTCCATATCACCAGCATCGACCCTCCAACTACGGCTGCCATACCCAGTAAGAGGGCCGGTGTCAGCTTCTCCATCTCGGTGCCGATCACGAGAGGGGCCGCCAGCACCACCACAGGCGTGGCCAGCTGCATGAGAGTGATGGCGACCGTTACCTCGATCAGGTCCCAAGCCTGCCATTGGGCGGCAATCGCCCCGGCTGCGAGCAGCGAGCTGAGCAGAATCCACCCGATGGCAGCACGGGGCACCTTGAGCCGGTAGCCGCCGCCGGTGACGACAAGCAGGATCGCGTACATCGCAGCGGCGCTAGCCATGGCAAGCGTCACCCCGATGAGGGGCACGTCGAGACCGTCGAGACCCCAGCGGACAAACAACGGGGCAGTCCCCCAGCACAGCGCAGAGCCCAGGCCGAACCAGGGCACGGCGGCCATACGATTGCCGGAAGAGCCATGGCGCTGCGCGATCAACGCCACACCGGCTACGACCAACAAGACGCCTAACAGCACGATGGGCGTGAGGGGCTCGTCGAGGAAGATCGCCGCCCCCACGCTCCCTATCAGCGGAGTGGCGGCAATGGCGATTCCGGTACGGCTGGCGCCATCGCGGTGTTGACTCAGCGTGAGGAACGTCCAGCCGAAGAAGAACTGCACGATGCCGGCCAGGGCGAATGCCAGAAACGCCCACGCCGGGGCTCGTCCCAGCGCGCCGAGATCCTGAGTGAAGGCCGATCCGGTTCCGAGTGCGACTACGGCGATGATCAGCAGAAAGAATGTTGCGCCGATGGCGTCCAAGAATTGGTTGGCGCGCCGATGAAATGCTTGGAAGAGACCAAATCCGACGCCGGCAGCGGTCGCCCACAGAATGCCGCTCATCCGGCGCGCTCGTCTCTGGACATGCCCCTGGCCTCGATCATGCAATCGATTGTAGGAAGACGGGAGGGCGGAGTCTTCATGCCTCGGTCGTACTCCGGATACTCGATCTCACCGGAGTTGATTGCGGAGCTTGCCGATATCGACATCATCTGCGGCATCAAGAATCCCAAGCCGCGCGATCACGTCCTGGCGGTCCAGAACTCATGTGGGGACCGGATCGTGGTCTGCGACGCGGCGGAGGAAGACTGGCTCGAGCTCCACCTCGACCACGGGTTCCAGGCGCTGATGTCCACTCCGGCGGTTGCACTCTTCCAGACGGCCGCCGACCGACCGATAGCCCGATACACGGCCCTCGCCGAAGAGGGCCGCCTCGACGAGGCGTGGGCGGTGCACGCCACTCTGGAACCGCATCGCCGTGCCTTTCAACGCTGGATGCGTGATCCGTGGCTCACCAACATGGAGGGCGCCATCCCCATCGCCGAGCTCAAAGCGTGGCTCGGGCTGAAGGGCCTGCCGCAGGGTCCGGTTCGGCTCCCCCTGGTACCGCTGCCCGAACAAGAGCTGGCAGATCTGACCACCGACATCGAGGCCCTCGGACTACTTGCCGCCGATCGAGCGCCGGCGTGACGGCGCTGCCCGGCAGAGCCGAGGCCAAGGAATGGGCCCGCGACGTCTATCGCGGCGTCTGCAACGTGATCATCCCCAGCTACACCGCCGACCTGAGGTCGCTCAATGAGGCCGGCATCCGCCATGACGTCCGCCACAACATCGAGCTCGGATTCTGGGGAGCGTTGCTCGTGTCGGAGGCGGGCACGACCCTCGACGAGATGAGGCGGTTCATTGAGATCGCAGTCGACGAAGCGGCCGGGAAGCACCGCTTCCTTGTCCAAGGCGTGTTCGACACCGCGGATGACATCATCGAAGTCTGCCGGGACGCCGCAACGATCGGCGTCGACGGTGTGCTCCTGGGCCACCCGAACAGCTTCTACCCGACAACAACGGCGGACCTCGAGCAGTACACCCGCCATGTGTGCGAGTCCACCGACCTGCCCGTAGCCCTGTTCATCGTCGCCCACTCCAACCTGGCCAGGCTCGATCCTCGCGGCTACCCACAGGACACTCTGGAGCGGCTCGCCGACATCGACACCGTGGTGGCCGTGAAGTACGAACTCGGCCGAACCCACACGATGCGAACCTACGAATGTTTCCGCCGCATGGAGGCGGCCCCGGTGCTCATGTCGGATCCCATGGAGTACAACGCCCCCACGTGGGTCGACCTGTTCGATATGCAATGGATGGGCACGAGCAACTACGAGTACTACGGCGATCGCACTCCGCGGATGTTCGACGCGCTGCGAGCCGGCAAGCGGGAGGAGGCACTGGCGCTGTACTGGGACACCGAGCCGGCCCGCCAGGCTCGGTCCACAGAAATGGCG
>Ga0224512_10005690_pt1 | contig 10172 bp, 7 predicted proteins | sample SF_May12_sed_USG_4_FD_169103 | JGI IMG/M metagenome (GOLD analysis project Ga0224512, IMG submission 169103) | Sediment microbial communities from San Francisco Bay, California, United States - SF_May12_sed_USGS_13 | ecosystem: Environmental > Aquatic > Marine > Sediment | place: USA: California...
TCAAGCACCCGGGCGTCCGATCCGGATCCGTCGTCGCCCCGCTCACGGGCCACGGCCTCAAGGCGACCGAAAAGATGCAAAAGATCGCATCGAAGCAACAGGTTCCCATCGAATAAGCGGTGGAAAAAGAACGGGGACAGGCGCGTGCCTGTCCCCGTTCCTTGTTCGGAAGCGGTTGCTAAAGTTTACGGCCAGGAATGGTCGATGCCTCTCAATTCGTACCCGGGAATCCCGTCCAGATCCGCCTCGACGTAATAACCCGGGGACTGCGGAACGGCGCTGTTCACGACCAATCGTGTACTTCTTGCCCCGCTTCCCGTGACGAGGAGGACGCCGCTCGAGGGAAGCGAATAGCCCGCGTAATAGCGGAAGAGTGTCGGGGTGGACGCCATCACGTACCCGTAATTCGGCAGATAGATAGTTCCCGACACGGTTACGTCCACGTAGTCGGGTTCCCCGTCGAAGTCTGCGTCCGGGCCTTCCGTCAGGTTCATCACGTAGTAACTGATCCAAACGGTTTCCAGCGAGTTGTCGTCCTGCAGGAAGATGCTCATGGAGGCAGACGCAGACGAAAATCCGTTGCTTTCCAGATTCACCGTCCCGTAGATGCTAACGATATCCAGGCCGTCTTCCATGGTGACGGGATTGAAGGAGAACCGGATATGGGTAAAGAACCCTCCGGTCATGTCGAAGGATCCGGATACGTTCGCCAGGCCGGAAATCAACCCACCGCCATCCCCGTGCCAGTCATTGAAACGGAACGTTCCGTCGAAATCTCTCGTCTGGTCGTCGATCGATAAATGCAACGTCATTGTCCCGCCTTGCCCGTCATCAATCGTGTTATCGATCGTGACGACCATCATGGGGAGGGCGGGGGTCGAAGAATTCAGGGGGACCGTTGTACCGGAAAGTACCGGCATGCTGTCCGCGCCCTCTTTCAGTATCCGGACGAGCGTCAGGACTTTGGGACTGCCGACGGCGGCATTCCCGTTTCCGGAGACGCCGAGCACGGAAACGGCGGAAGCCGACAGGTCGCCTGCCTGATACGCCTGGAGAGCGATTTCTTCCGCATTGTTGTGGGTTATCATGGATGGGGAAGTGATGCCGGTGTACAGCGACGCGGAACTTCCTCCCCCGCCTCCCCCGCACCCGACGAGGAAGAATACCGTAAAAACATATATTGCTGCCGACTGCGCACGTTTCGTCATGACAGAATTGCTCCTTTTTCCAAGGGGATTAGCTGCCGGATCCCGGCCGGAAGTGTGATTCTCCCATCCCATTGCCCTGCGGATTTGTTTTGCAGTTGCCGGGCTGTTGAGTGGTCTCTGGTTTCAAGCAAATGGCGGGCCAATTCCGTAGATAAAAACCAGTTTCAAAATCAGCACTTTAACGGGGCGTGGAATTTTCGGAAATTTCAATTTTGGGAAAAAATGCCCGAGCGATTTCGGATTATTCCGCACATCCGATACTTACTGCTTCGTCGGATGGGGCAACACGCCGTGGGAAGGGATTATATTCAGGAGACGATGTTTTCTCCTCCGCTTCCGATTGTTATCGGAAAATCGGATTCCGGTCTTTAATCAAAGGAGTTTGGCGGGATGTTGGTTTCCCAGACGGGCGATACGGATATCTACGGATCATGCCATTGTTGCGGCGGTCGGGGTGGAAGGTAAACGCGCCGGAAGTGCCCGGCAATCCGGGGGGCAGGAAGATACATTCGAATGACGGGATCCCAGGTTATATCCGGTCCGACAACCGGCCGGAACTTTGTGCCCGGGCATTGCGGGAGTGGCTGAATCGGCTTGGTGTCACGACGTTGTTCATCGAACCGGGGAGTCCTTGGGAGAACGGGCATAACGAGTCCGTCCACTCAGTGCCTTGAAATATCAACCGCCGGCCCCTGAGGCAATCGATTGGACGGTGAATCATTACGTTCCGATGTTGACTCTGGGAAGATTTTTACACTAAGATACCGGGAGATTAATCAGGTGGAAATGTTATTATTTTTTATTAGAGAATCCATTGGAATAAATTTTGCATAGACTTGAATAAAATTATCGGAAAGGATACCACATGAGGCGAATATCTTGGTTTATATTATTTCTCACATTTGCTTTTATATTTAATTTATCTACTCTAACATTTGCCGAAGACAACAAAAATTCCTACTTTGTTTTGAAGGGTGGTGTTTATTCTCCTGACCATGATGATGTCAAAGATTTCGTCGATGAGGGTATTAACTTAGAAGTCGCGGTAGGAACTTATGCAACTAAATATTTCGGTGGCGAATTAGGTGTTGGTTTTTTTCAAACGAGGTTTAAAGAAGGCGCAAAAGTGACGGCAAAGTTTATTCCTATTACCTATAATTTGTTAGGTAGATACCCTGCTGGCCCTATAGATTTGTATGGCGGTGGGGGAATGGGAGTGTATTTAAGCAAAACCGAAGTTACGATAGGTGTGAATTCCGATTCAGAAGTAGATACATTCTATGGTTTTCAAGTTTTAATCGGTGGTAAATATAATATGCCAAATGACTTTTTTATTGGATTGGAGGGGAAGTATATTTGGACGAAGACTCCTGAACAACAGTTTTTTGGGGTGCCTCTTGCAGATACACATTACGACGGCTTCATCGCGACGGTAAATGTTGGAACCAGATATTAAGGATCCAAATGACCTGAAAAGCCGACTACCAAGACGTACTGCTCTTCTACCGGAATAACTGATATATCGAACAAGAACAACGCGGATGTGGTCACCGATCCAGCAGCACTCCACACCTTGGAGTCGCGCAGGAATTCCATAAACCTGCCATTTTGCGTCAGACCTGCCGTTTTACGGCAGATGCGTATTTAGAAGCAGGAAAAGAAATGAGCAGATACGACAGTCGGGGGATGAAAAATCGGGGCCCAAGGCATTCCCATGAATACCCTGGGCCCCTTGCAAGGATCCTGACTTTGTTTCTCCTAGGGTCTGTCCCCAAACGAATCGAACTGGGCCACGAAAAGGACAACCTGTCTCATTATAAATTCCCGCCTTCCCAGTCGTCATGGATAGCGCTGCTTGCGTTGAGCGTGAATAAACCGGGCTGCCCCGAATTGAAGACTCTGGATTGGTCACTGAAATCGGCATACACCAAAGTCTTGCGGAGGATACCATTCTGGTATACCCGAAGAACGATGTTGGTATCTTGTCCCGTTGCCTCAAGGCGCAACACATCACCGTCAGTCCATGTGAGAGTTGTGGTCCCAGCATCTAGATATGCGCCCCAATCTGTCCCGATGGTGTATCCAATGCGTAAACTTACCGACCCGGATGACCCGGAAATCCAAGCGGCGTAAGCAAGATAGTTGGCCCCTACTCCAGTCCCGCGGACAGTGACGGCTCGCCAATCCGTCCCGTGTTGCTTCGCCTGTGAATATTGGTCTGGATCAGAACTTCCAGCGTTCCAATGCAGTTTTGTATTATAAGTGCTTGGCATCAACTGGTTTGAAACAATGTTGGCCGTCCCAGTGACGACCGTCCAGTTTGCTCCCGGAGAGGAGGAATCCACCCGGTTGAAGTCGTCTGTGAAAACAGGAGAAGTAACGTTGATGTGATCCACCTTTGTATCGGTATCCGTTCCGCCCGGCCCCGTCACGGTAAGTGAAACGGTATAGGTCCCCGCAGTAACGTAATCATGCGATGGGTTTTGTTCCGCAGATGTTCCACCATCCCCAAAATCCCAAGACCATGTGCTGATTACACCCGTAGACAGATCGGTGAACGCTACGGTAAGAGGTGCGTTCCCGGTAATCGGTGAAGCCGAGAATCCGGCAACGGGCGGTGGAGGAAGGGGCCCGACGGTGATGAAATTAGGCTTCGTATTGGTATTCGTTCCGTCCGGCCCCGTCACGGTAAGCGAAACGGTATAGGTCCCTTCGGCGTAAATATGCGATGGGTTTTGTTCCATAGATGTTCCACCATCCCCAAAATCCCAAGACCATGAGGTAATGATACCGCCGGTGGATAGATCCGAGAAATCAACGGTAAGAGGTGCGTTCCCGGTGGTCGGTGAAGCCGAGAATTCGGCAAATGGAGTGACGTTGATGTGATCCACCTTTGTATTGGTATCCGTGCCGCTTAATCCCGTCACGGTAAGTGAAACGGTATAGGTCCCCGCAGTAACGTAATCATGCGATGGGTTTTGTTCCGCAGATGTTCCACCATCCCCAAAATCCCAAGACCATGTGCTGATTACACCCGCAGACAGATCGGTGAACGCTACGGTAAGAGGTGCGTTCCCGGTGGTCGGTGAAGCCGAGAATTCGGCAACGGGCGCCGAGAATTCGGCAAAGGGCGATGTGGGCACATCGTTCCCGCCGCAGGAAACAAGGAAGAAAAGGAAACATATTCCAAAAGAAATTAGGAGGAACGCCCCTTTCCCCATACGACTATTTCTCATGAAACACACCTCCTTCTTGCGGCTGTCGCTACCAGAAAATTTCCCTGTTTCTTTCAATTCCGTCATTTATCGTTTCTCCATTGGTTTTATGGTTTCGAGTTGCCATGCCCCTTACATTAGAGGTATCGACATAAAATCGGTTTATCTTTAACATGAATCAATATCCAACAATCACTCGGGGCCGATACGGTTCTTGGCTATGCACATTAGTGCGGGGGGGATACGGAGAAGGCGAGGAAGATGGGCAGCGAACATGGCGGTATTACAATCCCTCTCTCATGGTGACCTGACCAGATTCCGCGCTCAGCGTCCCAACAAAGTTTACTCTCTAAAACGATCAGGAAGGCATCGGGGGGTAGAGTACGAAGAAACCGTCTTCTTCGCATTCCGCCCCACCTCCAACAGATTCCCAACCCGATTCTCGTCTCGACGTCCCACTACTAACCACGCAACAGGTCGCTTCACTTTTTTTTCATCTTTCACGTGATTGACGGTGACCCGCTTCATGAAAGGGCTCTCATACCGTAACTCCAAATGAGTTTATCGATACAATCCTGATCATCGGGGCCATTTTTCTTCTATGAGGACGATTTTGATATCCTCGTCTGGCGATTCCGCGAATTTCCGTTTCGCCATTTCCACGAGCATGCTTCGATTGGATTTTCTCCTTTTGGATTTTCGACGTTCCACTACTCCTCCCAGCAGGATCTTGGTTTTTCCCTCTACTTTGTATACCGAGAATAGCTGATGCAATTCGCGGGTATCCCCCACATTTTTTCCACAGGCCCTAGTAAGTTTGTGGATTAAAACAGCAATATTGATGCCCTTCGCAAATCTATTGAATTATCAGGTGGTTATGAATAGTAAATTCTTGGTATGAGGAAAATAAATGCTCAATGTATCCATTTTGTTTCCACAGGTTGACATACGGACCCGCACGAATTCCTTCGGGCCAGTAAGAATAAGAAAATTTTTCCAATGGGGGCATCCAGGATCGATAATTTCGTCGTTTTCGCCTTGCAGGGTGCGGCAGATCGCGGCAAACTTTGCGGAGATTCTGCACCCTATACGCACCCGGTAGGGAGGGGGGGCAGGACCCCACGAGCTATCCGCGGACTCGTGGTGTGGATATGGTGTGACGCGATGCCGACCAGCCCGGGCGGCGCGCCTATATGGAAGCGGCCCGGCACGGGGGGAAATCGCGTTCGGCCCTTGTCGTATCCCTCTTCAGAGTTTTACGCCAATAATTTCCGGTTCGCCGTGCTATTATTCGGGCATGGTGGGCGCTTGGACTTGTAGGAACGGCAGCCCTGTTTCGTAGCGGCTCCGCCGCTTAACCGGAGAGTTGATATGGAATGACCGGTCAACCGATTTATTGATATTTCGGTTTTTGCTCCTTTAATTTCGACTTGAGTTTACCGCGCTTCTTTCGCGGCGGTGCGGGGGGCTGCTCGCCGGTTTCCCGTCAGGGCAGGGGAGCCTGTGCTCTGTGAGGGAGTTCTTGACGGGGCGTGGGCCGGTGCGATATTTCATGGGGTGAACCTGTGAAAAAAGCATTGTTCCTCCTCCTGATCTGTCTTGCGGCGGGAAGTATTCCCCTACTCATGACACGGCAATCCTTCGCAGATTCCCTCGAAACCGTGGCTACCGCCTTGGCGCGCCGTGCCGGAGACTGGACCGCGCAAGAAAAGAACGGCACCTATGACAGAAAGACCATCTTTGACTACATCGACGGTGCAGGAGAAGTCTACAGGGCCTACAACATGCGGGGCTGCCTTTCCCGCAGCTACACCGCCGCCGGCAAGCCCACCATCGTGCTGGACATCTTCGACATGGGTTCTTCCCGGGATGCGTTCGGCGTGTTCACCCACGACAGGGACGGAAAACCCTTGGAGGTAGGGCAGGAGGGACTGTACAGGGAAGGGTGGCTGAGCTTCTGGAAAGGACGCTTCTTCGTCTCCGTCTACATGGAGCGGGAGACGGTTGCCGCGAAAGAAGCGGCCTTCCGCCTGGCCAGGGCCGTGGATTCGATCATCGGAAAGGAGGGGCCGAAGCCGCCGATCCTGCGCAGGCTCCCCTCGAAGGGACTTCAGGACCAAAGCATCCGGTATCTTCACCATCCGATGCTGCTCAACTACCACTACTACCTTTACGACGAAAACCTGCTGAACCTCGGGCAGGAAACGGACGTTCTTCTCGCGTCGTACCGCCGGGACGGAAAGCGCGCCCGGCTCCTCCTCGTTCTCTACCCGAATCCGAAGAGGGCGCAGGAAGCCCACAGAACGTTTCGTTCCCACTACCTTCCCGAGGCGGAAGGAGAGGGAGCGGTCTTGCTGGAAAACGGGAAATGGTCCGCCGCCTCGCGTGCCGGAAAATACCTGGCGGTCGTCCTGGAAGCCGACAGCCGGTACCTGGCCGAAGGTCTTTTAGAGGAAGTGAGGAAAGGTTTGTAGTCTTCGGCGGTTTTTTTCCCGTCCTTTCTCCGATGGCGGGAGGGTAAGGGAACAGGAGAAAGAAGGAGGATCATCCCGTGGGAGCCCGGAAAAAAATCATCACCCGGCGTGATTTTCTCCGGGTCGGAACGTGCTTTACCCTGGGAAGCCTCGTGGGGCTGCCTATCACGGAGGACACTCACGCCGATAGCGTAAAAAGAAGCCGCGTTGTCCTGGTGCGGGACAGGCGCGTTCTCGACAGCAGCGGGCAAATCGACCGGATCGTCCTGCGGGACATGCTGGATGGGGCGGTCGCTGCCCTTCAGGATGTGTCCGAACCGTCTTCGGCGTGGGAGCGGCTGGTGGCGCCCCATGACATCGTGGGGATCAAGACCAATGTCTGGCCCTATCTCCCCACGCCGGAACCTCTCCACGATGCCATTCGGGAGCGCCTGACCGAAGCGGGGGTCAGGGAAGAAAACATCTCTGCCGATGACCGGGGAGTGCTCCGAAACCCCGTCTTCCAACGGTCCACGGCCCTTATCAATGCGCGGCCGATGAGGACCCACCACTGGTCCGGCCTCAGCACCCTTCTCAAGAACTACATCATGTTCGTTCCCAATCCGAGCAGATTCCACGATAACGCCTGCGAGCGGTTGGGTGCAATATGGCACCTTCCCCACGTCAAGGGGAAAACGCGGCTCAACGTCCTGGTGATGATCACGCCCCTTTTTCACGGCATGGGTCCCCACCATTTCAGCCGCCAGCACACATGGCCCTACTGCGGCCTGATCGTGAGCAAGGACCCGGTGGCCGCCGACACGACGGGCGCCCGGATCATACAGGCAAAACGGGACGCCTTCTTCGGTGAAGAGAAACCGGCCAGCCCTCCGAACCGGCACATCGGCGCGGCTGACACCCGGTTCAAACTGGGCAACAGCAGGCCGGAGAGGATCGAGCTCGTCCGACTGGGGTGGGAAGAAGATATTCTTCTGTGACCCGGGCCGGATAGGCAGTGAGAAGAACCGCTGTCGATGGGGAAAGAGCCTCCGCACCCTATACGCACCCTGGGGTCCCTGCGGGGTCGATGGAATTCCATAAACTATCGAAATGATTGGAGCCGACGGGCGGGATTGAACCGCCAACCTGCTGATTACGAATCAGCTGCTCTACCGTTGAGCTACGTCGGCCCGTTGGGGTGCCGGGACAGTTGCGAAAAACAAGCGTATGAAAATCGCTCCCCCCAAGTCAAGCGGTTTCGAATGGGGGTCAGGAGTGGGATTACGATTTTTTCCCTGGGAGAACACCTAGATAACAGAACAGATAGGTAGTGACCCGCTTTTTGTCATTCCGGGAAACGCATGCCTTGAAATTACAGGAAAATCGATCGGCAGGTCCGGTGGCATTTTTATTGCTGCAACAACCTGTATCCATTGTGGCAGACGCATGAATCTCCTACGCCATGCCGCGTATCGAAGCGATGCATCGCGAAGGGGCATATCGTCGGATAACCGAGGTGGGCCATGAGAAAAGGGATGTCGGGGCTGTGGGAATACAGGAGTTGGGCAATCCTTCTTGGATTGATTGCCTTCGTGGCGGCGGGGTGCGGCGGCGGAGGAGGGGAGGGCGCCCTTTCCTCTTCATGGGGAACGGTGCAAGTCTCCATGGCCTCGGCTCCCGCATTTCCTGCCGGGACGTCTTTCACGGCATCGCCGGCATCTGTTGATCCGGCGGCAAAACCTGTTTCTCCGGGTTTTGATAGCGTTATCGCGAGAATCTCTAAGGTAGCCCTCCTTCCGTCCAAAGAAGGAGATGGTCCGGATCCCGACGGGGAAGTGATCGCCACGGACAGCGGCACGGGACCTGACGGGGCAGTTGTCTCCGGTCCTGTCGAACAGGATGTTGATTTGCTCCACCTTCCTTCCGGGCAGAAAATCGCCAGGTTCCTGAACAAGCTTTTTGACGTTCCCGCCGGGACGTACGGAAAAATTCGGGTGTACTACAGCGACCTGTATGGCGTTCGCGGGACCGAGGTGATTCCTTTCCACCCCACTGCCAATTCCCATTTCGACGTGCACTTCGTCGGCGGCGATCTGGTGATTCCGGTGACGACCGACCCGGACGGGGTGGTCCGCCCCTATGACGTGACGATCGAATTCGTCGGACTCAAGATCGTCGAGAACAAGAACAAGGTGCTCATGCGTCCCCAGGTGTTCGCGACGGTGGAGGAGGTCAAGTACGTTCTTTCCGGCATTGTGGACAACCTCAACAAGACGCTGGATACATTCGGGACATTCGACGTCTTAACGGCCGGAGGACGCTCTTTCCACACGTTGTTTTCCTTTGACAACGAAGTTACGAAGTGGGCCTTCAAGGACAACGTGACGAAGGAGCAGGTAGACGTCGACAACAGCCTTGGGATCGCCGCCCTGCGGGATGGCCCGCTCGTGGACGATGGGTCGCATGTGGATGTCTATGGAGCGTTTACCGGCATCGACACCCTGTTTGCCGACAACGTGGTGATCATCTTCACTAATTCGATAAAAAGTACGGTTGCCCCGGGAGATGAGCCGCCAAGCGGCTGGCAATTGGTAGGCACCCTTGAATTCTTTGAATTTCGGTTTTCGGGAGACAACGTGGTTATCCCGATGCCGTCGCGCACCGAAGCGCGGTATGACAACAATGCGATCCAGGATCCGCCCCTCTCGGACGCCATCATTATGGATAATACCTGTGTGAGGGCACGGGGGTATTTCGTCCCGGAGGGGATCGAGGCGTATTGGATTTCCTGGGTGAGCAACGAGCCCTGCCCCCTTGATCCGTGAGTTCGACATCGTAGGAAAATCGGGCGGAAAGGAAATCCCCCGGGAGATGGTTTCCCGGGGGATTTCTTTCTGTCTCCCGTGAACCGGAGACAGCGACGGATCGGTTCGACGGAGTACATCCCGCACAGAAGGATGCGGGATGTACGTTCAGGCGTGCTCGATCTGGTACTGCTCGACGTGAAACTTCTCGGACGCCGAGATGTTTACCTTCATCCCGAACCGGTTCTCGAGTACCTCGATAAACCGCCGGTGCTCGCCGAACATCTCCTCCGCGACCGCCGGGTGGACATACAGGGAGACCTGCTTTCCCGCCAGGAGGGGCGCCTGGCGCTCGAAGGCGCGGAAAATCTCGTAGCAGATCGTTTTCTTGGACTTGATGATCCCCTCTCCGGAGCAGTAGGGACATGGTTCCGAAAGGAAGCGGGAAAGGCTCTCCCGCACACGTTTGCGCGTCATCTCGACCAGGCCGAG
>Ga0224512_10005691_pt1 | contig 10169 bp, 5 predicted proteins | sample SF_May12_sed_USG_4_FD_169103 | JGI IMG/M metagenome (GOLD analysis project Ga0224512, IMG submission 169103) | Sediment microbial communities from San Francisco Bay, California, United States - SF_May12_sed_USGS_13 | ecosystem: Environmental > Aquatic > Marine > Sediment | place: USA: California...
TACCTCGGCGACGTTGTCGGAGCCGAACGGCTCCCTCCCCGCCAGGAGCATGTAGGCGAGGATGCCGAGGGCATACAGGTCAGCCCGCTGGTCGGCCGCTTGCCCCTTGATCTGCTCGGGCGCCATGTAGGCCGGCGAGCCGATGACGAGCCCCTCCTTCGTGAGGTGGACGTCCCCCTGGCGGGCAATACCGAAGTCGACGAGCCGCGGGAGACCGGAGGAGTCGATCAGGACATTCTCCGGCTTGACGTCGCGGTGCACGATACCGAGCCGGTGAGCCGCGGCGAGGCCGGACGCGATGCCGAGAAGCAGGTCGACCGCCCGATTGAGGGGGATCGTGCCGCACTTTTCGCACCAGGCGCGCAGGTCCACGCCCTCGATGAACTCCATCACGATGAACCGCACGTCTCGCCAGCGTTCCAGCGTGTGGACGCGCACGATGTTGCGGTGGCTGATCTGACGTGCGAGGCGGATCTCCTGGACGAATCTCTTCTCCGTCGTCTCGTCGAAGGGGCCCTTGAGGACCTTGAGGGCGACCTTTTCGTCGAGCACGAGGTCCTTGCCGGCGTACACGGCTCCCATTCCTCCGTGCCCGATCTCACGCAGGATCTCGTACCGGTTAGCGAGAAGGGCGCCGGGGAGCATGTTCGTCCCATGGAGCTCCTCGAGCAGTTCCTGCGCGGAGCCCAGCCGCCGCGACCGATCGGGCTGGAGCGCGCCGACGATCACGCGGCGCAGCACGTCCGGGACCGAGCGGTCGCCCTCGAGCGGGAGAACGGGCGGCTCCGTCGCGTCCGGCTTCGGGGCGGGTGGGAGGAATCCGAGCAGCATCTCCCAGCCGAGCACGCCGAGCTGGAAGATGTCCGACATCGGATCCATCCGCTCGCCCCGGGCCGCTTCCGGGGGGCGGTAGCCGGTCGACGCAGCCTTATTGTCGGTGTGCCGGATGGCGAGGCCGAAGTCGGTCAGGCGCGCGTCGAACGACGGGCCGACGACGACCGTCTCCGGACGGATGTTCCGCGCAAGCAGACCCAGGCCGTGCGCGTAGTCGAGCGCCTCCGCGATCCGCGTCATCACCTGGACGGTTCGCGGAACGTCGATGGCCCCGTCGCTGTCGAGCGTCTCTCTCAGCGTTCGCCCGTCGACGAACTCCTGGACGAGGTACACGCCGTTGTCGTCCACGCCGGCGTCGTAGACCGCGGCGATCGCGGGGTGATGCAGCCGGGCGACGCGGCGGATGTCGTTCAGGAGGCGCGCGGCCGCCTTGTCCGACGGCACGATGTCGGGTCCGAAGCGCCGGATCATCACACGCCGCCGCATGATCGTGTCCTTCCCGGCGTAGCAGAGTCCGGGAACCGGGAGCGTCACGGGCGACTCGATCTGGTACCGCTCGGGCATCGCCTTCGGCCTGTCGCTCGCCGCCGCTGCGGCCCTTTCCTGAAGTTCGGCCAGCCGGATGGTGGCGTCGCGAAAACCGATGTCCGTGCTGACGATGCGTTCGTAGCTCTTGATCGCCTCTCCGAAGCGGCCGAGACGCTCCAGGATCGATGCGTATCGGTACCAGGGCTCCAGATCATCCGTGCTGCCGATTTCGCTCGCGAGCGCGGTCCTGAAGTGGTCGGCGGCGAGCGAGTCGAGCCCCTTGCGCTCGAACAGATGTCCGAGCTTGAAAGAGGCGGCCTCCGCGTGCGGCGAGTCGTTGTCGACCTTCTGTAGCGCCTTGACGGCACTCTCGAAGTCGCCCAGCTTCTCGAAGACGCCGGCGGCGGACATGAAGTCCCCAGACTCTTGGTGACACTCCGCCGCACCGTTCAGGTCGCCGCACGCCAGGAAGCAGCGCGCGGCGTCGGCGGGAGACCCGGCCTTCCTGAACAGCGCGCCCGCGAGGGCGTGGTCCGACGCTCTTTCGAGGCTCGCCGCCGCCGCGATCAGGTCCCCGGCGGCCTCGTGAGCCCAGGCCGCCTCCGCCGAGCAGCCGAGGTGCTCGAGGCACGCTGCCGCCTCGCTGGGCTGTCCCGCTTCGAGGAAGAGGGGTGCGGCGGAAGCCCAGTCTCCGGCGGCGCGATAGGCCTCCGCCGCGAGAGCGGGATCGAGCGTCTCGGGAGCGTGCCTTCCCGCCAGTGCCACGGCCTCGTCCGTGCGGCTGGCCTGCAGGTAGGCGCGGATGGCCCGCTCGGTATTGCCCGCCCTCTCCCACGCACGCGCAGCTTCATAGGAGCGCCCGCACTTCTCGAACCAGAGCGCGGCCGACTCCGGGCAGCCGCTCGCGAGAAGCTGCTGTCCGCACTCGAAGAACAGCTCGGAGAGCAGCTTGAGATCGGCGTTCGGCGCGCCGCTCTTCGAGAGCCCGCCCAGAGCGCGGGCGGCGCGCTGCGGCTGGCGTGCCGCGATGAACAGCTGAGCCGCGCGCAGGTAGTCTCCAGAGTGCTCGAACAGCGTCGCGGCTGCGGCCTTGCGCCCGGCCTGCTCCTGGATCTCGGCCGCGCGCCGCGTCTTTCCGGCCAGCACGAGCAGGCGCGCGGCCCGCTCCCGATCGCCCGCCTCCAGCGCGGCATCGGCAGCCTCCGCCGACATGCCCGCACGCTCGTACTGGCGGGAGGCGAGGTCGGGCTGGCCCAGCTCCGTCGCCACCTCGGCGGCGAGGCGGTGCTGGCGACCCTTTCGGTACATCTCCAGGGCCTTGCCGAGGTCGCCTCCCAGTCGATAGAAGTCCCCCGCGGTGGCGTAGTCGCCCCGTAGAGCCGCCCAACGGGCCTTCCTCAAGCTGCCTTTCGCCATGGGAGTTCGCTCCCCGGGAAGATAGGCTCCGCCCCGCACCAGCGGCCATTCGGGACGGTAGGGGAGGGCTGGACGGGACGAGGATTGCGGGCGATCACGGCCGAGGCGCGCGACCGGCAGGGCGCGCCGGCGGCTCAGCCGGCGCCCGTGGCCTCCAGAAGGACGAGCACCGAGGTGGCCGTCGAGCTGGTGCGTACGTCGACGGCTCCCCGCCAGCGGTCTCCGCGAATCTGCCCGACAGCCCGGTCAGGGGTCGATGGGGGGCTCGAGACGTGCTCGAAACGGGCGGCGCCGGTCAGGGGTCCGAGCGCCTCGAGAGCCGCCTCTGCGGCCTCGACGGCCGGCAGGGCGCTCACCTCCAGCCTGTACCAGGCGACGGCCTCCCCCTCGCGTCCGAACGATCCCGAATCGATGAGCCTCCAGCCTGACGGCCAGAGGACGGCGGGCTCGGGAGGGCCTGGCGGTCTCCGGGCGGGGGGGCGCCTCGGGGTCCCCGGCTCCGCCGCGGCCTCGATCGCGGCGGTCCCGGGCAGTCCCGGCGGGTCCTCCGTCTCGGGGGCCGGCGGCCCCGGACCGGTGCAGGCGGCGAGCAACGCCCCCAGCACGGCGAGCAGGACGAGGGCGTGAGGATCGAAGCCGCGCATGGCCCTCGACTCTCGCACGGCAACGCCAGGCGAACCACCGTTGCCGCGCGCTTCGTGAACGGAGCCCTATATTCGCCGGAGGAGGATCCGTCCGGTCATGACCCAGCCGAACACGGTCGTTCCAAGTATCGCGGCGGGCGACCGCCTCGCCAACGTGTGGCAGGTCGAGCGGGTGCTCGGCGCCCAGCGGGGCGTCACGGCGGCGCTCGCGCGCTCGGCGGCGGGCGGCCGGGCCCTCTGCTTTCTTACATCCGACGAGGACCACGAGCCGGCGCTCGACGAGACGTCCGAGACGATCTGGGCCACGTCTCGAAAGGTGATGCGGGACGAGCTCCACGGCCGGGTCGTCGTCGACGTGATCGGGGCGGGAGAGCTGCTCTCGGACCTGCTCGCGGCGGACGGGATCGTGCCACCCTCCGTCACTGAGGCCCTCGCTGGACGCGCGAGGGCCGAGCATCGCAGGGGCCGGGCTCACGGACAGCTCAAGGCGGACCGAATCGTTCTGGGACCGGAAGGCCCGCAAGTGGCCGGCTGGGGTCTCGTGGCGGGAGTCACCGGGGACCTGATCGCCGGGGACCTGGCCGATCTCGCGGCTCTGTCCGGGGAGTCGGGGACCGGGCCGGACCTTCCAGGAGCCCGAGAGCCGAGAGCGGCCAGCCTTCATGCGGCGATCATCTCCGAGCATCTGCCGACGCTGCGGCGGGCCGTTGCGACGGTCGAGTCTTCGCTCGTCGGCGAGCCGGACGAGGATCTGCTGAGGGCGCGTGACGCTCTGAAGAGAGTCGAGTCCAAGGTCGACGAGTGTCTCGTGAGCGCACGGCGCTCGATCGGACGCGACGACCCGCTCGGGGCCGTGGCCGCCTGTCGAGAAGCGATCCGGCACGGCGCGGAGCAAGAGGCGGAGCCGATGCTCCGCATGGCCCGGCGCCGCGCCAAGGAGATGCTCGATGGCCCTCGCCGGCCGGGTGCGCGATGGCTGGTCGCGGGAGCCATCGCGATCGCGGTCCTGGCGGTCGCGGCGCTCGTTGCGTGGACGCGGGCCGAGGGCGGTGCGCAGCGCGAGCTGGTCGCGAGGGTGGAGCAGCTCTCGGCAGAGCAAGGTCAGCGAGCGGCGGTCCGGCTGCTCGTCGCGTCTCACTCGCGCGGCGAGCTGCATGGCGAGGGCCTGGACCTGCTCGCGGAACACCTGTCGCTGCTGGCGACATCGGAGAGGAAGCGACTGCTGGTCCTGCGACGCGAGGCGATCGCGCAAGGGGCACGTCCTCGCACCGCGGATCGAGAGGCGGAGGAGGCGTTGTCCGATCTCGAGCAGCTTGCACGCCGCCCGGAGCATCCCGCGTTCGCGACCCAGCTGCAGCGCGCTCTGTCACGCATAGAGCGTGCGGCGTCCGTGTACCGCTCGCGTGCCGAGCTGACGGCCGAGCAGGCAATGCGCGCGGTCGAGCTTCTGATTCTGGAGGACCCCGTGTTCGCGAAGTTCGGACAGGCGCCGGAGGGCGCGCCGTGAGCCGTACCCGCTTCCCGGTCGTAGCGCTGGCTGCCGTTCTCGCGTTCGTCGGGTCGCCGTCTCCTGCCGCGGCCCTCCGGCTGTCGCGAACGGCGCCCGCAGATCGACCCTCGGCCGAACCGCTCAGGACCGTGGACCTCGCGTCGGTCATGAGCGGCGGCATCGCTCCGCCCGCCTGGCGCGACGCTGCGAGCAATCTCCCGCAGCGCTGCGCGTCCAACGAGGCGATCGGCGCAGCTCCGTGCGACGACGACCTTCGCTGCGCGTGGCTGGCCGCGCGCGCCGAGGCGATCGAGGCCTTCAGCGCAGGGGACGAGGTCCGGCGACGTCGCGCCGCGGAGCGTTTGAACCGGATCGCCGACCGTCTGCGCGCGGGGCGCGCCTGCGGAAGAGACGGTCCCGAGCTGGAGCGATGGGAGTCGGATCGGGACGCGGCGGCACGCGACGCGGCGCTCGCTCAGCTCTCCCTGTTCTCCGCCGACGATCCGGCTGCCGGTTCGGTAGTGCTGCCTGCCACGCAGCAGGCGGAAGTCGATCGGATCGTGGCTCTTTCGCACAGCCGGGGCCTCGGGGCCGTGCCGAGAGAGTCGCTGACGTCGCTGCGGGGAGCGCTGCGTACCGCGTGGACGCGGCGGATCTGGCTCTCCGGGCAGCCCGCGCTCGCGGCGCTTCGTCGGTTGACTGGCGAGCGGTGGGCCGCCCTCGGCGGCGTTCCCGACGGCTGCGGAGAGGAGTTGGTCGATCCGCACCTGCTTGCGGACGAGTGGCGCGGGCATCTCGTGCGCACGGCCGTGCCGGCCGCCGCCGTCTGCCTCGCCGGCCGATTCCCGCGCGAGGCCGAGCGCCGCGGATTCGAGGTCGCGGACGCCCAGGCTGCCGTGAGTCTGGCGCGGACGATCGCCGGGCGTGCGGCGGGTGATCCGGGCGGCCGGTCCTTCGGTCGCGACCCCGAGATGAAGCGTGCCGTAGACGAGCTCGCGCGTGCGCTGTCCGTGCGGCAGAAGGCGACGCGCACGGCGCCGACGAAGTCGACGACCTCACGAAAGGCGCCGCCGTCGGAGCCGGCGCCGAGAGAGTCGACCGCCGTCGCGGCCGTCGTACGACCGCCTCGTCCGCCTCGAGACGAGAGCGGTCCTCGCCCGAAACCGCCGTCCCCGCCACGCGCGGCGACGCCGCGCCGCGAGCCGTCGCGCGGCGCGTTTCCCGGCGGCCTCGTGAGGCTGGCTAACAGGGTCGTCGCGAAGCTCGGCGACGATCACGGTTTTCGGCGCGACGCAGCACGTGCGCGGACCGAGGAGCAGAGACGGAAGCTCGTCGAGCGCATGTACGTCGGCTTGCATCGGGAGCTCTGCGCGCCGTTCGAGCCCATGCTTCCCGACGATCGCTCTGCGGCTCTGGCGGCCCTCGCGCGGCTCGGCGTCACGCCCGACGAGCGAGCGTGCTCCGTGACCGACGAAGAGAAGGGGCTGCCGCGGCTGCTCGACGCCGCGGGCGGCCTCGAGCGTCTGCGCGCTGCGGCAAGCCTGAGGAGCGCCGCGCGATTCGTCGGGCTGGGACGCGAAGACGAGGCATTGGAGCTGCTCTCCCGGATTCCCGGCGACGTCCGGGGCGCGACCTGGGCCGTCGTCCAGGCCTGGGCGCTGCGCCGCCGAGGAGACCACGTCGCGGCGACCCGCACGCTCGCGACGCTCGACGGAGATCTTCTTCACCGCCTGCGCGCGTCGGGCGACGAGGAGGTCGCGCGGCTGGTGGCCCACGCCTGGGTCTCGCCGCAGCGCTGACTCCGGGCGGTGTGTGGCGGCGCGCTGGCCTGTCTCAGCGCCTCGACATCACGGCACCGTTGCGAGCCCCTCGGCGACGGGGCGCTAGCTCGCGGGCTCGGCGGTCGCCTCGGGCTCTGCGGTCGCCTTGGCTTCTTTGCGGCGCGGCAGCAGTGTCACCGACAGATCCCGTCCCATGCGAACGCGGGACGCGTCCTCGGGCGAGCCCACGTCCTGGATGGCCTCGACGACACGGTCGAGCACCATCTCACCCGTCTCGGGCCGACGCATCTCGCGCTTCCTGTACATGATGGTGATGCGGACCTTGTGACCGTCATCCAGGAACTTGCGGACCTTGTTCGTCTTCGTGTCGAAGTCGTGGCCTTCGATCGAGGGGCGGTACTTGATCTGTTTGATGTCGAGCTGGTGCGACTTCTTGCGGGCGGCTTGGGCCTTCTTCTGCTCCTCGTAGCGGTACCGCCCGTAGTCCATGATGCGACAGACGACCGGGCGCGCGTCAGGAGCGACCTCGACGAGATCGAGCCCCTTCTCGCGGGCGATCTCGAGCGCTTCGTCCACGGGGACGACCCCGAGTTGTTCGCCTTTGTCATCGATGAGCCGGACCGGGGTGATGCGGATCATGTTGTTGATGCGGACTTGGGGCTCGTTGCGTGCGACAGGGATCGATCTTCTCATGCTGAAGTTCTCGTCCTCCTCGGAACGTGCGCAGAAGCGAGCCGGCCCGGGCGGTGAGCGCCGGGGCGCCGCTCCTGCGGGAAAGCCTCCTATCCTAACACCGATCGACGGTCCGGCCGGGAGGCTCTCCCTCGGGACAATCTCGGGGCCGCGGCGCGGCCGCGCCACTCTCGGGGGCGGCTGGGCATGGCGCCGCCGCCCGATTCGGAGCAGGATCGCGCCGCAGAGGGTGCAGGCGGGCGGCCGTAGGCGACCCCCCCGTGGCCACCTTTTCGCGCTCTCTGGAGGTGCCTCGTGGCGACCGGACGGACGATGTGGTTTGGGGCCGGACCGGCCCGCTGGCCCGAGAAGGTGCTGGAGCGCGCCGCGCGCGAGCTCGGTCCGCGCGCGGAGTCGGGGCTGTCGATCCTGGAGCTCAGCCACAGGGGCGCAGAGTACGCCGCAGTCCAGGAGAACACCGTCGCGCTTCTCTCCCGCCTCCTGTCCGTTCCCGAGAGCCACGAGGTGCTCCTGCTTCCCGGTGGGGCGACGATGCAGTTCGCCATGCTCCCGGCCAACCTCAGGCCGGCCGGCTCCTCGGCGGACTACGTCGTCACGGGCAACTGGTCGAAGAAGGCGGCCCTGCTCGCCCGCGCCGACGGGAAGGTGCGGGTCGCGGCGACCGGCGAGGAAGACGGCTTCCGGGAGATACCGCCCACGCAGAGCTGGGATCTCGACGAGGGAGCCGCTTACCTGCACGTCACGACCAATAACACGATCTGTGGCACGCAGCTGCACGAGATTCCGGAAGGGCTGACCGCGCCGCTCGTCGCGGACGCCAGCTCCGACGTTCTGACCCGAGAGCTGCCGCTCGACCGGATTGCCGTCCTGTACGGAGGAGCTCAGAAGTGCATCGGCCCGGCGGGTCTCGGATTCGTCGTCATTCGCAAGGACCTCATGGAGCGTGCTCCTGAGACGCTGCCGTCCTTCTGGCGCTACAGGGACCACTCGAAGGCGTCGTCGCGGCTGAACACGCCTCCGACGGCACTGATCTGGCTGGCCGGGCTGATGCTGGAGTGGATCGACCGGGAGGGCGGGTTGCGGGAGATGATGCGCCGTGCGGACGAGCGAGCCCGGCTGGTCTACGAGGCGCTCGACGCTCACCCGGCGGTCTTCGAGCCGGTGGCGGCGCCGGAGGCAAGGTCGCGCACCAACGTCGCGTTTCGCCTGCGGGATCGAGATCGGGAGCGAGATCTCTTGGAGCTCGCGGCGCGCGACGGAATGGCTGGCCTCTCTGGGCACAGGTCCGTGGGGGGGCTCAGGGCCTCGATGTACACAGGCATGACCGTCGAGGCCGCGGGCCGGTTCGCGGGGCTGCTCCATGACTTTGCGGAGCGCTCAGGGCGGGTCGGAGCCTGACCCGCGAGGGGCTGACCCAGCGTTGGCCTCTTACTTATCCATAAGCACTAGAAGTCCCGCGAGCGTATGTTAGCCTCGGAGCGCCTGGCCCCCGGTTGACGCGCGCTCCGGCCGATCCGATAAACCCAGGACGGCGAGTTCGTTCCGGCCGGCTTCCTGCGCCAGTCAGGGACCGAACGGGGGGGCGACAGTTTCGTAATCGAAGCAGGTCGCAGCCCGGAGACGCGGCCCGGGGCGTCGCGGGTCGCGACGCGGCCCGTGGAGGCGCGGGCGGGCAGGGATGTCTCGCGGGGACTCGAGGAGTGGAATCGTGGCACTGGTCGACACGAACAAAGAGGTCAAAGCGCTGCTCGCGCTCGGCAAGGAGAAGGGCTCCCTCACGCAGGAGGAGATCCACGAGATTCTCCCCGACGATCTTCTCGCCGATCCGGCGGAGATGGACGAGGTCTTCACCCTCCTCTCGAAGGAGGAGATCGAGGTGGCCGACGCCGACGGCAGCCTCATCGACGATTCGCGACGACCCGAGGACGGCCTGCGCCGGAAGGAGGAGGTCCACCCGACCCGCCACGCCGAGCGGACCGACGATCCGGTCCGGCTCTATCTCCGAGAGATGGGAACGGTCCCCCTGCTCACGAAGAAGGGTGAGGTCGAGATCGCGAAGCGGATCGAGGCCGGCCAGCTGCGCGTGCTGCGCGTGCTGTTTCTGAGCCCGATCGGTGCCGCGCGGCTCGCCGCCCTGGTGGGTCGCCTCAAAGTGGAGCCGAAGATCGTCGAGGAGGCCTTCGACATCTCCGAGGACCAGGCCCAGGTCCGGGGCAAGTCCCTCACGCGCGAGAAGCTGATCCAGGCAAGGATCAAGGTCGCGACGCGCCGGCTCGCAAAGCACACCAAGCTCGTCGCCGAGGTCGGCAAGATGCGGCAGCGGCTCGCCCGGCTCAAGCCGGGGCTGCCCGCTCACGAGAAGGCGACGGAGCAGCTCGACGAGAAGCTGGAGGCGTACGTCGAGGAGCTGGCCGGGCTCGGTCTCGCCCAGTCGTGGGTGGATCGCGTCACGGCCGACGTCAAGCACAGCAGCACCGTCGTCTCCCGTCATCGGCGCCAGATTCGCGACATGAAGGCTCGCGCCTCGCGCAGCCGCGACCGGGCCGTGGCCGCGGAGCTCCGGCGGAAGATCCAGCTGGCGCACGACGAGATCAAGTCGCTCGAGCTGGAGCACGGCATGGACGCGGACGATCTCGTCGCGCTCGCGAAGCAGATCCAGCTCGGAGAGGCGGAGGCCGCGAAGGGGAAGAAGGATCTGATCGAGGCCAACCTTCGCCTCGTCGTGTCGATCGCGAAGAAGTACACGAATCGCGGCCTGAAGCTGCTCGACCTCATTCAGGAGGG